>Ga0172375_10000988_pt1 | contig 46002 bp, 40 predicted proteins | sample LakKiv1m_FD_114537 | JGI IMG/M metagenome (GOLD analysis project Ga0172375, IMG submission 114537) | Freshwater microbial communities from Kabuno Bay, South-Kivu, Congo - kab_092012_11.1m | ecosystem: Environmental > Aquatic > Freshwater > Lake | place: Democratic Republic of the Congo... | reverse complement strand
TTCCCCGATCATCACGATGTTTGGCGCCTGCCTGAGGATCGAACGCAACGCCACAGGGAATGTCATCCCGATGCTCTCTCTCACCTGGACCTGGTTGATACCGGACATCTGGTACTCGACCGGGTCCTCAACCGTGATTATCTTCCTGTCCGGCCGGTTAATTTCGTTTAGGCATGCATAGAGGGTCGTCGTTTTGCTCGACCCTGTAGGACTCGTTACCAGCAGAATCCCGTCGGCAGAACCTATCAGACGTTCAAACATCTGTTGATCATCAGAGAAGAAACCAAGTTTCGGCAACCCAAGCGCAAGATTCTGCTTGTCGAGGATACGCATGACAACCGTCTCGCCGTGTACCGAGGGCACAGTCGACACACGCAAGTCCAGTTCCCGGCCCTGTATGTTAACCTGGATGCGTCCATCCTGAGGGATACGCTTTTCAGCGATATTCATCCCCGCCATGATCTTCACGCGGCTGATGATCGCCGACTGCAGCCGCTTTGGAGGGCTGTCGACTTCGTGGAGAACACCATCAATCCTGTATCGCACCCTGAAACGCTTTTCCATGGGCTCCAGGTGAATATCCGAAGCACGGTGCTTGAAAGCCTCCATGATGACAAGGCTCACCAGCTTGATTATAGGAGCATCCGACTCAGTCGCGGACGTGTCAGTGGCAATCTCAAGCTGGCCGCTCATCGCAACATCAACCGCGCCATCAACCATCTGGTTGAGCATCGAAGAAACGTCCGCCTCAACAGCGTAGTACTTCTCGAGGGCAGAACTAATCTGGTCGCGGGGAACAACAACGCCTTCGACCTGGCATTTCAGGATATGACGCAGATTGTCCAGCGTGTCGTAGTCAAGTGGGTCTGATATTGCAACCTTCAGGACATTGTCATGCTTGACCACTGGAATCACATGGTAACGGCGAGCCACGTCGACAGGAATCGAATCCCGGAGCTCAGGAGTTATGTCCAAGCCGTCAAGACTGGTCACTTCCATCCCAAACTGGTTCGCCAGGAACTGCAGGATGTCCGTTTCGGACATGATGCCGTCCTTGATCAGCGCGTCAACAACACTTACACGCTCCCTTTCGCTCACCTCACGGGCACGCGCAAGGTGGGTTTCGTCCACAACTCCGTTCTCTGTCAGGAGTTGAAGTACATATTCGTCGTTCGACGTCACAGAGAATAGACCTCCCGGTTTGGAACCGGCCACCTGCCCTGAAACTGAACCCGCATTACGATGCCTTGTTCCTAACGTTTCTGCTATAGGATTTCAACTCCGAACCATAAGAATAACGCCTTACCACGCTGGCGCCCTGCTCACAACGGGCGGACCGGATCAAGCTCCGCGCTTGATCTTCGCCTCGATCAACTCGGACACAGCCCTGGGGTCAGCCTTGCCCTTACTAAGCTTCATTACCTGTCCTATGAGGTATTTCACGGTCACAGTCTTCCCGCTCCGCACCTCCGCAACTGGGCCAGGGTTCTCCCTCAGCACCTGGTCCACAAAACCTTCCAGCGCTCCGGAGTCCGTGATCTGTGTCAGTCCCCGGCGCTTGACTATCTCGACAGGATCTCCGCCTTTCTCAAACATCTCAGCAAAGACTTCCTTCGCAGTGTTGGAGTTAATGGTTCCGTCACCGGCAAGTCGGACCAGCATCCCCAGCGCGCCCGGAGTGACAGGAACTCTGCTGATGTCAGTCCCACGCTCAGCCAGGAGACGCAGCATTTCTGTCATCATCCAGTTAGAGACCGCCTTCGCATCCGGCGCACATCTTGCCGCATTCTCGTAGTAGTCCGCCACATGGCGGTCTGCAACTAGAACCCCTGCATCGTAGTCCGGTATGCCGTACTGCTTTACGAATCGTTCCCTTTTCGCCCGCGGCAGCTCAGGAAGGCCTCGACTCCATTCCTGAACCTGGCCGGCGGACAGCAGGACAGGCGCCAGATCAGGCTCCGGAAAGTAACGGTAATCGTGCGCGTCTTCTTTTGCGCGCATCGGTTGTGTCACTCCTGCATCCGGATCCCACCTGCGCGTCTCCTGCACTACCCTACCGCCACCGTCAAGAACTTCCACCTGGCGCCCGATCTCGTACTTCAGAGCATGAAACACACCCTTGAACGTGTTCATGTTCTTTATTTCCGTCTTGGTGCCAAGCTCAGTCTGTCCCTCCGGTCGTAGGCTGCAGTTGACATCGCAACGGACATTCCCCTCTTCGAGATTACAGTCGCTCACATCTGCGTACTGAAGGATCTGCTTTAGCGCGAGAAGGTAATCGTAGGCCTCCTCCGGGGATGCCAGGACCGGCTCGGATACAATTTCCATGAGAGGCACACCAGCACGGTTGAAATCCACTCCGCTTTGATTCCTGAAGTGCATGTTCTTCCCGACGTCCTCTTCAAGATGAATACGGGTGACACCTATCGTCCGCGATTTCACGCCCGTCCCTATCTCCACGCCACCACCAATGCACAGTGGCTGATCGTACTGGGAAATCTGGTAGTTCTTGGGCATGTCCGGATAGAAGTAGCTCTTGCGGTCGAACTTGCTGAAGCTTCCTATCCTGGACCCTATCACAAGCCCTGTCAGGACAGTTAGCCGGATTGCCTCACCGTTCATGACAGGCATGGCCCCCGGATACCCCAGGCAGACGGGACACACCTGCGTGTTGGGCTCCATGCCATATGCCGTACTGCAACCGCAGAACATTTTTGAAACGGTCTTGAGCTGCACGTGGAGTTCAAGGCCGATTGCAGGTACGAATTCGCCGCTCATGCGATCCTCGCCGACTCGTATGCATACCCAACCCTGAGAATTGCGGATTCCCCGAACTCAGGTCCAAGAATCTGCAGACCCACAGGCAAACCCTGACCCGTCTTGCCGCATGGAACAGACATCGCACAAATCCCTGCCAGGTTCACGGGCGCAGTCAGGATGTCTCCGAGGTACATCACCAGCGGATCACCAATCCGCTCACCTATCCGGTAGGCCGCCGTCGGAGTCACCGGCGCCAGAAGCGCGTCGCATTGCCTGAACGCTTCGTCAAAATCCTGCCTGATCAGTGTCCGCACTTTCTGCGCACAGACATAGTAAGCGTCATAGTAACCGCTGCTAAGGACATATGTGCCGAGGATTATGCGCCGCTTCACTTCCGGCCCGAAACCGGCCGCGCGCGTGGTACCATACATCTCAACAGGGTCTTTTGCCCCGGGAACACGAAGTCCATAGCGCACTCCGTCAAAACGTGCCAGGTTGGCTGATGCTTCAGCCGTCGCAATTATGTAGTAAGTGGCAATGGCGTATTCCGTATGCGGCAGGCTTACGTCCACGACTTCAGCGCCAAGACCGCGACATACATCGACGGCAGAACGGACCGCCTTCTCCACCTCAGGCTGCATACCCTTAACAAAGTACTCCCTGGGAAGGCCAAGCCGGACACCGGTCAGTGTGTCGCGTAACAGATCTGTGTAGACAGGGACAGGCCGGTCGGCGGTGGTTGAATCCATGGAATCGAGCCCCGCAATGACCTCAAGCAACTTGGCTGCATCCCGAACGTCTCGCGTGATGGGTCCAATCTGGTCGAGCGAAGAAGCGAACGCCGTCAGACCGTACCTCGAAACACGGCCATAGGTCGGCTTCAAGCCGACACAACCGCAGAAAGCTGCCGGCTGTCTTATCGAACCACCAGTGTCAGTTCCAAGCGCCGCAATGGCCTCGCCACCACCAACAGCGGCAGCAGACCCCCCACTGGACCCCCCCGGCACGTATTCTGGGTTCACGGGGTTCCTTGTCACCTTCAAGGCCGAATTCTCGGTCGACGAGCCCATGGCAAACTCGTCCATGTTGGTCCGCCCAACGAAGATAGCGCCCTCCGAACGGAGCCTCGCGATCGCTGTCGCGTCATATGGAGAAACATAACCCTCGAGTATCCTGGACCCGCAACGACAGGACTGTCCTTCCACGTTGATGACATCCTTGACTGCTATTGGCATGCCGAGCAAACGTCCACGCGCCCCGGAGGCCCGTGCAGCGTCGGCAGCGTCGGCTTGCCGCAGGGCATCGGCCTCGTCAATATCAACGTATGCGCCGGTCAGGCAGTCGCTGTTCCTGATCCTGTCCAGCAACCCCCGCACCAGGTCCCGGGATGAAAGCTTGCCTGCCTGAAGCAGATCAAGCGCCGTGCACATTGTCATATCGGCTGCGGAACCAGGCATCACGTTCTCCCCGGACCGTTCGAGACTCACTCGACTATTCTTGGCACACTGAACTGATCATCGACCACTGCCGGCGCATTGCGGAGTATCCGGTCGCGGTCAAGGCTCGTCTTGACTTTGTCTGCACGAAACACGTTGCGGATTGAACCGGTGAAGGCAGTTGGCTCGACACCGCTCAGATCCAACTCACTGATCTTGTGCACGTAGGAGACTATCTGCCTGAGCTGGGTTTGGAACGTGGATATCTCGGATTCGGTCAGTTTCAAACGTGCCAGATGGGCGACATACGCAACGTCTATACCACCGGACGCATTCACACCCGAAACCATGGCAAGATCCTCCCGGACAACATCTCACAAGCGAGAGTAGGACAGCGGCCCTGCCTTCACAAGAAAAGTTTGCAGCAGCCACACTTGATTTCGTAGTATAGACGGCAATTCGTTGGGTTACAAAGGAGGCCAATCATGAAGCGTGCGGTTGTACTTATGTTCGTCCTTTCTCTTGTTCTCTGCAGCGGTTGCGCGGCTTTCCGGATGTCCGTATCCGAACAGGATCCTGAGACCGCAAAGCCCCTGGATGCAAAGTACGACGCATCGGACCTCCTCGGATGGGCAACCGATATGTCACAGCTTATTCTAACGCATCCGTTCCCTGCCGCCGATGTCCAGGGCAAGCCGATTGTCGCTGAGCTCGGAATACAGAATCGCACAAAGAATCACCTCGATATGCAGGCCCTTGCGGACACCATAGTCACCAAGCTGATGGATTCCGGAAAGCTGCAGTTCGCAAACACAGCGCGCCGCGACGAGCTTCTTAAGGAACAGGGTTACCAGCTTGCCAACTGCACGCCGGAAACACGCAACAACATAGGCAAGCAGCTCGGCGCCAAGTACATGCTGACCGGCTCCCTGGTGGAGATCGAGAAACAGTCCGGCCGGCAAGTGCGTGTTTCGAAGAAGGAAAACATCTACTACCAGCTGACCATGGAGGTCACTGATCTCGAGACGGGCCTCATCGTGCTGCGCAAGCAGCATGACCGGATGCGCAGCGCCAGCAAGCCGCTTATCGGCTGGTAATACAGACACCTCGCGGCTGCATTACCGGGAGAACTATGATCGGCTGCCCAACAGGCAGGCGGAGTGTTGATTTGCCTCGTACTGCAACGCCCCGCTTGTTTTTCCCCTATCTTGTGCTCTGCTGTCTGGTCCTTGTTGCTACCACCGGTTGCACATCGGGAAGGCTCAATGCCGCCAGGGAAAACTACTACATGGGCAAGCCCGACGCCAGCATCGAGAACCTTCAGGATGTTTCCCGCCAGGATCCTAACCAGGTTCTGCAACTCATGGAACGAGGCATGGCATACCAGACCCTGGGCAGACACAAGGATGCCACTGATGACTGGATCGCGGCACACGGCCTGGCGAACAACCTGGACTACTACAGTGTAAGCAAGGGTGCCACCAGCCTGATGGTCAATGACCGCGTTCTGACCTACGCCGGCGCTCCCTACGAGCGTACGCTCCTGCACGCGTTCGCTGCAGAGAGTTACATGGCTATGGGGCTATGGGATGATGCCGCAGTAGAAGCCCGCAACATGGTTGACCGCCTGGAAAGCCTTGAAGGGTTCCCTGACGACGCCTATTCGCGCTACATTGCCGGTTTCTGTTTCGAAATGATACGAGACTTCAACGGTTCCGCCATCGAGTATCGGGCCGCCTCGGCACTCACGGGGGCCCTGCAGATCGACCCTGAAACCGGCGCCATGAACATGACGGCATCAAATTCTCCCCCGCTAACGCAACGCAACCTCGCTGGACCCGAGTTGGTGTGTTTCATCGGCATAGGAAGGGGGCCAACGGAGTACGGGATGTGGGTGCAGAAGACAGCGTGGGGTCCATCGCCCTACGCCAAGCTCTACGCCGGGAACATGTACCTCGGACGGAGCTACATTTTCACTACGACGCAGAAACTCATGGTTGACACTCAGAAGAAGATCGCTGTTCTCCAGGCAGCCAAGACCGTCACGCGCGTGGCGATGAAGGAGGTCGTTGCACACCAGGTCTCGGAAAAGAACATGTTCCTTGGCGAGCTTGTACGCCTGCTCCTCTTTTCCATGGAAACAACCGATACAAGGAGATGGGAAACCCTGCCGCTCTGGTTGCAGATTGCGCGTGTCCCATGCCCTCCAGACCTAAAGGAATTCAGGATTGTTTTCTACGGGCAGAACGACGCAGTGGTGAAGGAAGTCACGGTGACACAACCATTGACGCGACGCGGGAATACCTTTGTCTCGTCTGTCCGGGCCCTATGACAGGAACTTGCCAATCACCCAGAGCGCCACAAGAACAAGAATGATAATCACTGCCAGCGTCTTGTTGCGCTGCCGCTGACGAACACTTCGCAACGGACGGCCAATCTGGATGCTGGCGGACAGGTAGTCGACAAAACGCTCATCCCTCGGTCTGAGACCTTGCTGCTCTCCCGTCCCCGCTTCCGGCGTCGAATGTACGGGCTTTGCACCACGTGTCGGCGGAAGGGGCGGCGCAGTCGACACGGGAACAGCGCGCTGAAACGATGCCGGCCTCTGGGTCGGCCCCAGTTCGCTTCGCCGCTGTGGCACTCGACCGCTCTTGGCGAACTCACGCAAGTCGGCCTTGACGTTCGTCAGCTCTTTCTGGACGGCGCTCAGCTTGTCCTGCAATGATTCTTTTTTCTGCTCGCTCACTTTGAGAACCTCCGGCAGGCAAGAACCGCAACAACGCCGTTACCGCCTACAGAATACCCGTCAGGAAGACATAAGCTGCGAACATGATTACGGCGGCTGCTATGAACGGTATAGAGAACGCCAGACCTATCCGCATCCAGTCCGCAAACCCCAGTTTCAGTCCAGACGCGGCAACGAGCCTGTCAGCAGCCGGCTGCATCAGCCCTTCACCTCCGCGGCCGCTTCCCGTCGCTTCTATCTTGGCTATGGCTTTCTTGTAGGTGGACACCGCTATATCCACGCGGACAAGCGCACGGTCAAGGTCCACCTGAAAACTCTCGTCCGTCCACGTCTCCTCGTTGATCTCCCTCAGTTCGGCGAGGGTGGTCTTGAAACGTGCAATGGTCTCTGAGAGCAGTTCAACCATGCGATGGACCTGTTCATCTTCCCGCTCCAGTGTCGCGATGCTCTTATCGAGCTTCTCCATGATATCGCGCTTGGTGGTTTCGTACTCATCTTGTTTCCGGGACAATGACTCAAGATTCCGCTTTTCCCTTTCAAGGGCCTCCTGGCGATGGCGGAGACGCTCAATTTCAGTCGCCGCACCGGTAACATGGGTGGTTATCTCCTCTTTCTGACGTACCAGCCTGGGACGCGACGCATCGATTGGAGAGCGGGGCACGGGCTGAGTTTCTGAACCGGCTTTTTCGGCACGGGCAGGACGAGGGTTCTTCAGCAGGTCATCATCAAAAAAGTCAGTTCCCATACAATCCTCCATCTTTCCGGTTGACTGCAAATAGCCGTCGAAGGCGCAACGCGGAATCACGGTATCTTCAGTATTTGTCCTTCGCGCAATGCCATGGATTCCCCGATTTGATCACGATTCGCATCATAGATCAACTGCCACTTGTTTTTGTCACGATACAGATCATCGGCAATACTCGTAAGCGAATCGCCGTCCTGTACCTGGTAGGTATGCGCAGTGCGCCCACCGGTGCCCTTCTTGTCCTGCTTCTTGCGTATCTGTCTGATGTCTTCCTTCAGCCGCTCGACTTCTTCCTTCAGCTCGAAGTTGTCTCGCTCCAGTTTTGCCACTTTCTCCGCTGCCTGAGTCTCCGCCCTGAAGAATGTTGCAGCATAGAGTTGGCCGGCCTGCTGAATGCGCCCCTTGATCATGTCCTTCTTCTCGGTATCCGGCCTCAGCTCCAGGTATCTGCTGTAGTGGTAGATCGCACGGACATAGTCCCTCTTGTAGTCATGCATGAGCTGGGCAATGTCGAAATGAGCTCTGGCAAGGGTCGGATTTCTGTCGAGGGCCTTCTGGTACAAGGCAACTGCATCGTCGGGATTGCCCTCCCGCTGTCTTTTCATGGCTTCCTGCACATACGGATCACTGCGTTCATCATCGTCCAATGTCCCCGCATCCCGCCTGCAGCCGGCAACAGGCAGGACGAGAAGCGCCGTCACGCAAAACAAGATACATGCACGCCGGCCTATTGGCTCATGGAAAAAAATGCCTAATCGTGACAACATTCCATTCATGCACATAGCTGTATTATACTTTCAGAAATTAACCTTGCGTGTCAAATGCCATTAGTCTCACCATCAATGGCGTTGATTGTTTCAACTCGGCAATCAGTTACAGGAGACAACATGCAGGAACTGGACAAACATCTTCTTGAGATCCTGGCGTGCCCCAAGTGCAAGTCGCCAGTCAGACAGGAGGCTGACACCCTGGTCTGTCAGAAACCGGAGTGTTCCCTGTCATACCCGATCCGCGACGGCATACCAGTCATGTTGGTTGACCAGGCCACACCGAAGGCGACCGGAAAATGACAGGGACTCCCTGTCTGCATGGCGGAACCAAAACACCCACGTCCGGCCCTGCCCGGTCGGCATTCTGTCTTCAACATGTCCGGAAACACCGGCACATCCCTATTGCCGTTGCAGGGATGGAGGCGCGAACCGGAATTGAACCGGTGTACCAGGTTTTGCAGACCCGTGCCTAACCTCTCGGCCATCGCGCCAGAAACCGGATTCGTTCGACTGTCACGCCTTCTTCGTCGCCTGCTTGGCCGCCTTGGCCTTATCGCGCAAGCGCTTGATCTGGCGCAATCTACGTTTCCGCTTCAATCTTGGTCTTAGCTGCTGTCCCATGGCGCAATCCAGTACCACAAAAACATCGCCGCTGTCAATTGGCAGCAATTTGCCCTTCTACTCCACCGGTGTTGACAACATAACCAGGCTCCCCTATCTTCCTCGTAGTTGTAGACCAACAGGTTGTCGGACTCTACAGTGGAGCGGCACGCGGAAGGAGCGTGAGTACAGACAGTGATCCAGGTCAAGGTAAAGAAGGGCGAAACGGTCGAAAAGGCGCTCAAGCGCCTCAAGAAGATCCTCGATAAAGAGGGCATGATGAAGCAGTTGCGCGCCAATCGCTATTTCGAAAAACCCAGCGAGAAACGGCGTCGCAAAGCGGCAAGGGCAAGAGCACGTCAGATGAGCAGCATCGACGAGTAGTACTCGCCGACGTGGTCCCGCTTCCGTTCCCGGACTTCGAACAGCCAGTCTCGTTTCTTCAGTGGTAGAGTTCTGAAAAGACAGCAGCGGTATGATATTCGGTCTTTCCACCCGCTGGAACGCTGGCCGCCACACCGATGGCGAACCCATGATCGCGGAAATCCGTGATCTCGGGTTCAGCAGGGTCGAACTAGGATATGACCTCCGTCCAGAACACGTCTCCGGTGTTCAAAAAGCGATTTCAGCTGGCATAGTAAAAGTCGATAGCGTTCACAACTATTGCCCCGTTCCCGTTGGCGCGCCAACAGGACATCCGGAACTCTTCATGCTCGCCAGTTGTCACGAGCGTGAACGTCGCAGCGCAGTTCACCATACGCTTCGGACGGTAGAATTCGCCTCCAGCGTTGGTGCCCGCTACGTTGTCGTCCACGCTGGACGTGTGGATATGCAGCACTGGACCGCGGAGTTGGCAGATTTGTGGGAACGTGGACTCCAGAACGATCCGCGCTACGAGAAGGTCAAGCTCAAGCTGTTCCTCCAACGCGAGAAGAGAGTGGCCCGCCACATAGACGCTCTCTCGCGAAGCCTGGATACCATTCTCGGTTCCATCGGCTTGCTTGGAGTCAAAATAGCCCTGGAGAACTTGCCATCGTGGGAGGCAATACCGACTGAAGAGGAAATGGTTAACCTTTGCCTACGTTTTGGCAGCAAGGACCTCAGATACTGGCACGATACCGGCCATTCGCAGATAAGGGAGACGCTTGGGTTCATCGCGCAGACGCCATGGCTCAGGAAACTCCAGCCTCTCATCGGCGGAATGCACATTCATGACGCCATGCCCCCGACCTACGACCACCTCATGCCGCCACACGGACATGTTGATTTCGCCCGTTTCAAGGATTGCATCCCGGACGCAATACCACTAGTGTTCGAACCCATTCCAGATACGCCGCGTGAGCAGATCGTTGCAGCGCGCGCCACGATGGAACGCATATGGGGGAATGCCGGCTAACCGGTCAAGGAGACCATTGTTCATGAAAGCGTTGATCACGGGAATCACCGGACAGGACGGGTCATACCTTGCCGACCTGCTTCTGGCCAAGGGGTACAGAGTCTTTGGAATGGTCCGGCGTTCCAGCACGGAGAACTTCGAACGGGTAGAGCACATCAAGAACCGCATCACGCTCATCCAGGCCGACCTCCTGGACGAGATGTCTCTGTCGGGCCTGATGGAACAAGTGAGGCCGGACGAGATATACAACCTCGCGGCGATGTCGTTCGTCCCCACATCGTGGAACCAGCCCATCCTCACGGGAGAATTCACGGCAATCGGCGTTGTCAAAGTACTCGAAGCCATGCGGCGTGTTTGCCCGCGCGCCCGGCTCTACCAGGCATCGAGCAGCGAGATGTTCGGCAAGGTTCGCGAGGTGCCCCAGAACGAGCTTACGCCCTTCTATCCCCGCAGCCCGTACGGCGTCTCAAAGGTCTTTGGCCACTATATCACGGTGAACTACCGCGAGAGCTACGACCTCTTTGCCGTCTCCGGCATTCTCTTCAACCACGAAAGCCCGCGCCGCGGAAAGGAATTCGTAACAAGGAAGGTCACCGACGGCGTCGCCCGGATAAAGCTCGGGCTTATGAAGAATATCCGCATGGGCAACCTGGACGCACGACGTGACTGGGGTTTCGCTGGTGACTACGTTCGGGCCATGTGGCTGATGCTGCAACAGAAAGGTCCGGAGGACTTCGTAATAGCCACAGGCATAGACCATTCGGTCAAAGAACTCCTTCAGGCTGCTTTCTCCTACGTCGGGCTGGATTGGCATGATCATGTTGTAGTCGACCCGCGCTTCATACGCCCTGCCGAGGTCGACCACCTCCTGGGCGACAGCCGCAAAGCCCGCCGAATCCTCAAGTGGAAGCCGGAGGTTGATTTCACTCATCTTGTGCAAATGATGGTTGACGCCGACCTGGAACGCGTCCGGGCGGAGGCAGAAAACAACGTTCCGTCACGATCGTCGCATGTGCCAGGCGACAGAACGACACGCAAGCGCGGTGCATGATTTTGCCTCCGAACTCGCCGCGGTGCGATTGGAAGGAACCCACGATGCGTGTGCTGATCACTGGCGCTGCAGGCTTTGTCGGACAGCACCTCCTGCGCGAACTCCTGTCGAACGGCCATCAACCTGTGGCCTTCGACAGTCACTCGGCAAGCGTTCCCGAGGGAGTGCAATTTCACTCCGGTGACCTGTGCAACACTGACTTCATCACAAGAGTGATCGCAGAGGCAAGACCGGACGCGTGCGTTCACCTCGCAGCCGTTTCATTTGTTCCGGATGGAAACACCAACACGGTGTCGGTCTTCAACGTGAATGTACTGGGCACACTGCGCCTGCTCGACGCATTCCGTGCAGGCAACAAGGGCGCAATCATATTGGTCGTCTCAACCGCCCATGTCTATGGTGTATCCGGTAACACCCGGCCTCTCCCAGAAACTGCCCCGCTGTCACCGGCCAGCTTCTATGCAATTTCCAAGGCCTGCGCAGACGGTCTTTCACTTGCGTATTCCCGCGACTATGCCATGCGAGTATGCACTGCCCGCCCGAATAACCACATAGGGCCCGGACAGGGCGCGCGTTTCGTCATCCCCTCTTTTGCCAGACAGATAAAGGCCGCATCGCGTTCGGGCCAGCCCGTGAATGTGGGCAACCTCGACAGTATTCGTGATTTTGCCGACGTCCGAGATGTGGTACGTGCCTATCGTCTCATACTTGAGCGTGGCGATGCTGGTAAGGCATACAACATCTCATCGCAGAACTTCCTCAGGGTCGGTGATATTGCCGATCGGTTCTGCGCCATGGCAGGGCGCCGTATTGAGCTCAAGCATGATCCTGCATTGTACCGCCCAACAGATACGTCCCCCCTTCTTGACACCTCGCGCATAGAGACAGAAACAGGATGGCGACCGCTCATCCCCTTCGACAAGACGCTGCGTGATATCTGGGAGTCCATATGAAACGCAAGGCAGGAGCCCTGCTCCAGGTCGCATTCGGTGTCGGGCTTATAGGCATTCTCTTCTTGCGGATGCATCGTCGTGGTGAACTTGGGAACCTGCTAATTGCGTTCAAAGACGCGGCAGGCAACTGGCCATTCATCATCGGAAGCATTGCCTGCTTCTTTGTCTGTATAGTTATATGCAGTTGCCGCTGGCAACTGCTGCTGGAAGCTCAGGGGATTCAACTGGGTTTTGTCCGCATAGTGGAACTGTACTTCATCGGCAACTTCTTCAATTCCTTCATGCCAGGCGCAACCAGCGGAGACATACTGAAGGCATACTACGTCGCTCGTCAGGCTGTCGGTAAGCGCACCGAAGCCGTCTCAACGGTTTTCATCGACCGGATCATCGGCCTTGTAGCGTTGATTGCTTTGACCGTGGTGGTCATGCTGATACGGCTGCGCTTCTTTCTCGCCTATCCGCAGACCCGTGTTGCGATCGTCTTCAATTCCGTTCTCCTGGCGGGTACCATCGTGGGAGCCGCACTCGTCTTCAGGCGAAATAGCCTTGAACGCTCCGGATGGTTCCGGCGATTGGAGAATCGCACCGGCGTCGGCAGCATCCTGACGCGCGCCTACACGGCATTTTCCACGTGTGTCCGTTCCTCACGCGTGCTCACGGCAACGTTCATCCTCTCGCTGGCAAACCACGTCTGCTTCATCGGGTCCAGCTACATGATGGCCCGCGCCCTTGACCTACCGCTGAGTTACGGGCAGTGCCTGACCGTATTCCCTATCATAAATTCTGTGGCGGCCCTGCCTATTACCCCCGGTGGCCTTGGTGCACGCGAGGCCGCCGTGGTGTTCCTGCTTGGCACGATGGGTATATCGGAGACAATCGCCTTCTCTCTCTCGTTATTGATCTACGCGATGATCCTCGCGTGGAGCGTAGTAGGTGGAGTGATCTACCTGCTGTTTGTCATCAGGGTGGGAAAACCATCTGTCGTCGAACTGGCCACGGGGAACAAAGATACTCAAGGCTCCCAGCCAGTCTAGCGAGCTGCTGCGCCCTGCCCTATATCGAGGCCATCCAGGATTCCACGCCCCAATAACGGGAGATCCGGATCCCGCGCACCCATGACGAGCACCGCATCATCCTGTGCCGCCAGCCGCACAAGGGTTTTTATCACCGTGTCATAGTCACCGGCGATGGCATGTACCCCGCATGATTCAAGTCGTCGCACAAGATCCTCGGATCGAACACTTCTGTCCGCCGTGCCCCCGGCATCGTAGACAGGAAGGATGAATACAGTGTCACCGGCATGCCATAGCCTGTGGAAGGTCCCCACAATGTCTTCCATCATGTTCCGTAGCGGACCGTACCCGTGCGGACGCCATACTGCATGGATATGCCTGTGGTACGGGGCAAGGGCCTCCCACGACGCCCTGATCTTCGCGGGGTTGTGGGCATAGTCGTCTACAACGGTCACTCCCCTTCTCTCGCCAACAAGTTCCAGCCGCCTGTGGATGCCCCGGAAGCTTGCCAGCGCGGCTCGTATATCCACAGCCTGATATCCGAGTTTCCTGCATAGCGCAATCGCAAGCAGGGCATTCTCCGCGTTGTGTCGACCCGGCAACGCCACGCGGTACCGTTCGCCGTCAAACGTGAACTCGCTCCCACCCGCCCCGACAATCGGGCTGAACCCGGCAAGCATGGAAGCGCGTCCGAATCCGCTGATTACAGAGCCAGTCACCTGCATTTCAAACTCGCGGAAAAGTGCAACTGTCTCGTCCATACCGAAATGATCAGCAGATGCATTTGTGATTATTGCGTGCTCAGGATGAAACTTCAGGAGAGATCGGTCACTCTCATCCGCCTCTATGACCCATGTCCCGCCGCTGCCCCATCGCACACTGCCAAGTCGTGAGGCACTCATCCAGTTCACCACTGGTGCCCCGTTCACAACCGTCGGATCTCTGCCAAGCTGCTCCAGCAGCCAGCCAAGCATCCCGGTTACCGTGCTTTTGCCACAGGTGCCGGTAACGGCAATACAGTGTTTCCGCATGACCAACTGCGCAAGAGCATCGGCCCTGTGCAGTATCGGCACTCCATGCGCCCTCGCTGCTGCTATGTCGGCGTTTCCCTCTTCGATAGCGGTGCTGACCACCAGTGCCCTTGTGTTGGCGTCGACCCCGCTACCGTCCTGCGGAACAATCCGGACGCCGCTGGCTCGCAGTTTGCGCAGGACATCCGTATCCCGTCCGGCATCGGCAGACCTGTCCGAACCGGATACTTCATAGCCGGAATCGCACATTACCTGCGCAAGTGCGCTCATTCCGACGCCAGCCACACCTGCCAGATGGTAATGTCCAGGAGCAATCTCACTCATGTGATTTCCGCATTGATCGCGGGCTTTGTTGACTACCGGCGTCTATCGCCATCCCTGCCATGCTCACGCCGCATCTCGACTCCGGCACTTCTCGCGCCGGGCACAGCTCCGGGCTTCTCCACTCGTACAATTGCAGAGTGTACACGCCGGTCAGACAGGCATACACCCGCAATGGCCTCGGCCATGCTTTCAATAAGACGGAACCTTCCCGACTGGGCCAATGACACAATCCTTCGCCGCAGGTCACTGTAGTTCACTGTATCATCGAGATTGTCACTCCTGCCGGCTTTTGAGAGGTCACACTCCAGTATCACATTGACACATACGTCCTGGGGACTGGTCCGCTCTTCTGGCTTGGTCCCGACGACACAGCGCACCACGAGATCGTTGATGGTCATACGATCCATTGGGCACGAACGTTTCATTGCCGGACCTCCGCGTATACGCATACCCAACATTCCGGTATGCAAACACGCCCGAAATTGTGCATAATATCCCCCATGAAAGCACTTCTTTATTCCGTATGCTTGGCGGCCATGATGCTGTCAACGACGGTTGCCGCCGAAGAAACTGTTCCAGCATCTCCCGGCCTTGTGTATGTCATACCTATCAAGGGCGAGATCGAACGAGGGCTCTTGTATGTGATTCGCCGTGGAGTAACGGAGGCACTCGACAGGAAAGCCGATGCGATCGTATTCGACATCGACACTCCCGGCGGACGCGTCGATGCCGCCGAAGAGATTCTGAACATTATCGAAAACGTCGATGTCAGGACCTATGCATTCGTCAACCGCAATGCCATATCGGCAGGGGCGATCATCTCTTTCGGCACTGACGAGATATGGATGGCCCCCGGCAGTAAGATTGGAGACGCACTGCCGATCATGATTTCACCCACCGGGACACCGGCCGAGATGCCGGAAGGTATAGAGGAGAAAGCCGTATCCTATGTGTCGGGGATCATACGCTCAGCGGCACAGCGCAAAGGCCACGATCCACAACTGGCCGAGAAGATGGTGCGACGCGAAATAGAATACAAGATCGGCGATGAGATCATCGGTCCTGCAAAGCAGCTCCTCACCCTCACCAATGTTGAAGCAGAACGGATGGTCGGTACAAAGGGCGAACGCAGAAGGTTGCTTTCCCGGGGAACAGTTCCCGACTTGAACGGCCTCTTGAAGGAGATCGGATTCGAAGGAGCCAAGGTGGTTCCATTGCAGGTAACGATGGCGGAAAACCTGGCTCGATTCATAGAAAGACTGTCCATACTGCTTCTAGCTGGCGGACTACTCTGTCTCTATATCGAGTTCAAGACCCCTGGATTCGGACTTCCGGGCATATGCGGGATACTCCTCCTGGCCATCTGGTTCTGGGGGCATCACATAGCAGGCCTTGCCGGCATGGGTGAGATCGTCCTCTTCGCCCTGGGACTTCTCCTGCTGGTAGTAGAGATTGTCTTCATCCCCGGTTTCGGCTCAATAGGAGTACTGGGTTTCTTCCTGATGATCGTGGCAATGGCAATGGCAATGGTCCAGCACTACCCGGGAGGGCCATGGCAACCGCCCGTCCTCGAAGTGCAGGACTCAGTATTCAACCTTGGCACATCCATACTGGTCAGCGGCATCCTGATGTATTTTATTGCCCGCTATCTCCCCGATACACCTCTTTTCCAACACATCACCCTGCAGAAGCAATTGAAACCTGACGCCGGTTATACGGCAGCTCCACAGGACTCCGCCCTTGTCGGTCGCCAGGGACATGCAGTCACTCCGCTGCACCCGGGCGGCATAGCCGAGTTCGGGGACCAGCGGCTTAACGTCATGGCACGCGGTCAGTTCCTTGATGCAGGAACCCCCATTGTCATTGCGGAAGTCCACGGAAACCGTATAGTAGTTGATAGTGTTACAGGTGCAGCCCTTGGCCCGGCCGCACAAGAGCGTAAGGTATGATTCGGGTCTGAATCGTAGAGGAAACAGGCAATACGATGGCATTCTCACAGCAGTTGTTCTTCATATTTCTTATCTCCGGGCTGCTACTGATCGGGATCGAGATATTCGTACCTGGCGGCGTGGTTGGTGTGCTCGGCGCCCTCGCACTGGTGGGTGCCATCATTGCCGGATTCAAGGCATTCCCCGACCTCGGCATATTCATTGCAGTCGGTATCCTTCTCCTTGTCGGCCTTGTAATGCTGCTGTGGATACGTATCTTCCCCAATACTGCCATCGGTAAACGCATGACCGTTTCAAAGAACCTTTCCGATGCAAAGGCAGCGCAGAGCGGCCTTGCGGACCTCATGGGCAAGACCGGCGAGGCTGTGACGGATCTGCGCCCGGCAGGCTTTGCGACGATAGAGAGCCGGCGAATTGATGTCGTGACTCGCGGCGAAATGGTACGACGCGGCGCGACAGTGAAAGTGGTGGCAGTGGAAGGCAACAGGGTGGTCGTTACCGGTGTTTCGGCCGCCTGATCGTGAAAAAAAGCAGTCCTGTAACGGAGGGTAACCTGTGAATCCTGTAAAAGGCCTTGTGACTATTCTCATCGCGATCGTGGTCATCGTAGTTCTCGTGGTCATCGGCCTGTTCCTTCATTTCCTCGGAGTATGGATACGCGCCTTGATGTCAGGCGCCAGGGTATCGCTTTGGTCTTTGATCGGCATGAAGCTGCGGCGTGTGCCCCCGTCGCTCATCGTAGACGCGCGCATCCGCATGCTGAAGGCAGGACTGACGCTCTCAACGGATGAGCTGGAAGCCCATTACCTGTCAGGCGGAAACGTTGATCAGGTTGTCAACGCCCTGATCGCCGCCGACAAGGCCAACATCGAACTCTCCTTCCAACGTGGTGCGGCTATCAACCTCGCCGGCCGTGACGTCGTCGAAGCAGTCCAGACCAGCGTCATACCAAAGGTGATCGACTGCCCCGATCCAAATAAACCGGGCGCCTCAACCATGCTGGATGCGGTCGCGAAGGACGGAATACGCCTGCTTGTAAAGGCACGCGTGACCGTCCGGACAAATATCGAACGTCTCGTCGGTGGCGCAGGTGAGGAAACGATCATTGCGAGAGTCGGCCAGGGCATCGTGTCTGCCATCGGTTCCTCGCCGAGCTACAAGGACGTTCTCGAGAATCCGGACCAGATTAGCCGCAAAGTGCTCGAAAGCGGGCTGGACGCACAGACCGGTTACGAGATTGTATCCATTGACATTGCCGACATCAGCGTCGCCGGCATGAGTGAAGCCGCTAACGTCGGTGCCCTTCTTGAGACCGAACGTGCTGAAGCGGATAAGAAGTTGCGCCAGGCAGAGGCAGAAGGTCGCCGTGCCATGGCCGTAGCCGTTGAGCAGGAAATGAAAGCGCGCGTGCAGGAGATGCAGGCAAAAGTGATCGAGGCCAAGGCGGAAGTACCTCGTGCCATGGCACAGGCTCTACGTGAAGGCAAGCTCGGCGTTATGGACTACTATCGCCTCCAGAACATTGAGGCCGACACCACGATGCGGAAGTCAATAGCCGGCAAGGACGTAGACACCGAGTCTGAAGGCAAACACTAAGCGGGCAAGCGACATAGATGACGCATCCGGTCACAGTGGTGATGGCTGATGCAGGCGAGGTGCTCTTCTGGATCATCGTCGCCGTAATCACCGTCATATCGCAAATCGCCAAGGCGAAGCAGAAACGCTCGCAACCCTCTCCTCCTCCTCTCCCCGGGGATGACGCAGTCAACCCGCAGGATGAATTGCGACGTTTTCTCGAATCCCTTGCCGAGGCGAAGCAGACCGGGACTGCCGAAGCCGTGCCTGTGCCGGCCCGGCCACCGCAGTCTCCTCCGCCAGTTATGCGACCCAGGCATGTTGCACCCGTCGTATCCCGTTTGACAACAGCAGCACAGATTTCACGTCCCTCATTAAGGACTACGGCATCGGCAACAGTCGTCAGACCCGCACCCGCTGCGCAGAAGATAACGCCGTTGACAACTGTTCAACGACCGCCGGTCTTGCCTTTCTCCGCCGGAGAGATGAGTACGGCCCGCGAGTTTGTACTTGGGAAAGATGCCGGCTCTGCTGCCAGACGGCACGCCCTTCAGCGGGCATTTGTCTTGCAGGAAGTCTTTGGACCGGCACTGGCATTGCGACACCATGCTGCCGCTTCTTCGCCGCCTGCCCTTCAGTAGGGTACTACCGCGGCAGGTTTTTCACTTCTTCCGTGGCAACCAGATTTTGACTTGTACCCTCCTGCATCCCCACTTCAGTGCCTGCCAGTGGGACTGGTGATAGAGATCGATATGATCGCCCTTGATTGCACCACCCCTATCCTCGACAACACCGTATCCGTACCCCGGTACGTACATGACCGTACCAAAAGGGTAACGACTGGTGTCCGCAGCAATTGTACCTTTCTTTCCTTTTGTGCCGCTGGCCGTTACCCCTACCTGCTTGGGTTTGCCTTTCAGCGGCCCGGAGGCATACACCGCTCGACCGTACCAGTTCCGCCTCCATTCACAGCATTCTCCGCATTTGCAGTAACCGGTAGTGATCAGCAGACGTTCAACAGGCGTCACTCCGGCTGGCGGACGTATGTGCGTGCAGCCCGCTGCCAGCACGATCGCGGCGACCAGGAAGCACACCACGCCAACCGTGGCCACATTCCGCATCATGTAGACTCGTCTCGCCACAGCGTGCCCTTCCTCACTTCCGTCTCATGTTGCCGCCGATAGGGATACTCCTGTCATCAAAATAGTTATCGGCTATGACACATGGTTTCGATATCTCGACCAGCAGGCAGGGCCCGATACCGGTAAAACCGTGCAGCACTCCCGGCTTCACCGGCAAAACGCCACCTTCCTCAAGGCGAAAACGCCTCTTCCCGAGCCTCATCATCACCTTGCCTTTGAGGATAAAGAATGTCTCATGCTTGACTCGGTGGCGGTGCACAGGGCAGGACTGTCCATCGGACACGAACAGATACTTCCCGCAATAGCCTGCTTTCGCTTCGTTACAGATCCATGATTCAACCAGCCCCGTCTTGCCAAACTCGCCGAGTCCGAAATCAAGGACAAGGGCAGCAAACGGCGGCAAAGGGATCCCCCACCTGCCGAGTTGAGCCCGGAATGCGCGCACGGCAGTCGCGGCTTCTTTGCCCTTCACAGCGATCGACAGCCCCTTTTTCAACTCGTCCATACTATGCCACCGTACCCGGTATCTATCGGAAGAGATGTTACGCAATGACCAGGGGCGGCCGAAAGCAAAATTGACATATCGGCAAGCTGTCTGGCACACTGCGACCCTTGTGTCACACCAGAAAACAGCAATATTCCTTGGCGACGGCATGGCCGACGAACCCGTTGCGGCGCTTGGCAACCGCACGCCGCTCCAGCAGGCCCGCAAACCTGCAATGGACTCCATCGCGCGAGATGGCAGGAGCGGAACCCTTCTCACATTGCCCTCAGGTTTCCCGACGAGCAGCGAAGTGGCCAACATGTCGGTGCTGGGGTGTGACCTCGCCACCGAGTACTGCGGCCGCGGCCCTCTCGAGGCCTCCGGGCGTGGCATCGCCCTGGGTCCGGACGACACGGCGTTCCGTCTCAACCTCACAACAGTCGAGCATGACATATTGCTCGATTTCTCGGGCGGGCATGTTGCACAGGACAATGCCGGCACTCTGATCGATGCTTTGCAGCGTGAATTCGGATCTTCCGACGTACACTTCCACACCGGCGTCAGCTATCGCAACATTCTCGTCCTTTCCGGTAAACGTTTTTCGCCACGTGTCCGCACAGAGAAGCCTGACGACAATCACGGCGAGACCGTCAGCAGACACCTCCCCGTTGCGGACATACCCGAGGCAAAAGAGACCGAGACACTGTTACGAAACATAGTTCAGAACGCGCCGCGTGTACTCGAAGCGTGCCCCTGCAACCAGGCACTCAAGGAACACGGACATCCCATGGCCAACGGGGTGTGGCCTTGGAGCGGCGGCCGCGCCGGTTCGCTCCGCCAGATAGTGGACAAGTACGGAGTTAGGGGAGCTGTTGTTTCTGCCGTTGACGTAATCATGGGGCTGGGACGGTGCCTTGGCATGGACGTCGTAACTGTGCCCGGCGCCACCGGCTACATCGACACCAACTACGATGGCAAGGCTGCCGCAGCAATCGAGGCGCTCAAAACGCATGACCTGGTATACCTTCATCTTGAAGCCATAGACGAAGTGTCGCACGAACAGAACCTGGCCCTGAAAGTCCAGGCCATCGAAAACTTCGACAAAAGAATAATTGCGCCTGTGCTTGAAGCCCTCGGCCCGGAAGGTAATGTTGCCGTCCTGCCCGACCATCCCGTGCCGCTCGCTACCGGCAAACACACACGAACACCTGTACCGGTTGCAGTTCGCATGCGCGGTATGGCACCCGACACAATCACAACCTTTGACGAGATAGTGGCGCCGCAAGGTGCGCTGGGCCACATGGCGAACGGCGATCTCATGGCCCTGCTCTTCCCCGGAAGGACCTAGGCTGGCAGAAGCTGCCCGTTCTGCAGCCGTAACATGCGGTCACATGTCCTGGCCACGACGTCGTTGTGCGTCACCAGCACAAGCGCGTGCCCCTTTTTCCGCGTAAGCGTAAAGAGATAGTCCAGCACGATGTTGCCCGTTCCGCTGTCCAGGTTGCCTGTCGGTTCATCAGCCAGAACAAGATCGGGGTCATTCATGAGAGCCCTGGCAAGAGCCACTCTCTGCTGCTCACCACCGGAGAGTTCAAATGGACGATGGTATATCCTGCCTTCCATCCCAACCGCCGAAAGCAGGTTTCGAGCGCTGTCAACCACTTCACTTTCGGAACGGCCCTTTGTGAGCGCTATCGCAGGCAGCATGACGTTTTCAAGCACATCCATTTCCGGAAGAAGGTGATACGACTGAAACACGAAACCTATGTGAGAACCCCGCAGCGCAGTTCTCCTGCCTTCCGACAGATCGTAGATCGCCGATCCATCGTACACAACACGCCCCTGTTCGGGCCTGTCGAGCCCCCCGAGAATGTGAAGCAGGGTAGACTTGCCAGCACCGCTCATGCCCACGATCGACACCGTCTCACCGGCGCCGACACACATGGACGCACCCTTCAACACCTCCAGGGTCTGTCCCCGAATACGGTATGTCTTGTACACATTCTCAACTGTAAGCAGGTCAGCCATTCTTTTCTCATTCGTTGCGCAAAGCTTCCACCGGATCCAGCCGTGCCGCTCTCCATGCCGGCAGAATGCTGGCCATGGTGCAGAACGCCATCACGAACAATGCTATTTGCAGCAGCTCGTGCCAGGATGTCCGCCATGGAATTGCGCTCAACCCGTAGATGGCTTTAGGAAACACCTCGACGTGCAGAAAGACCTTCAGAGCCACAGCGATGCGCTCAAGGTTCACCAGCACAAGCAGTCCCGTCCCTATACCGGCGATAGTCCCCACCATGCATTGGATCCACCCGTGCCACACAAAGGCTGACATTATCTTGAATGCAGGGAATCCCAACGCCCGCAACAGACCGATCTCGTTGGTCTTCTGTACAGTTATGACAATCAGCGTGTTCGTAACACAGAAAATCGCGACGATGGTTATGAACACCAGCAGGACAAACATCATCGTCTTCTCATGGCTGAGCGCGCTGAACAGCACGCGGTCGACCTCGGTCCACGATTGCACCGCGTAGTCAGGCCCGAGCAACCCGGATACTTCCGCCTGGTACTTCTCAAACTTGAACGGGTCCTCGGTCATGATGTAAAGGGCACAGGCCCCTGCGTCCATCCCAAGAAGCTCACGCGCCACATCAAGTGACGTAATCACAAAACCACCGTCAAAATCGCGCATCCCCATGTCGAATATGCCCGTTACCGTCAGCTCTATGGGAAGGTACATCTCATCCTTCCTGATCACGTTAAGGGGCGAATACACGAGGAAAGTCTCACCGACCACCAGGCCCATTTCCATTGCAAGGTCAATCCCGACAACGGCCTGATAGCCTGCAACATCAAAACGACCGTACTTTACGTACTCAGGAACCTTGCTGATGCCCGCCCCACGGATCGGGTCAACACCAAGTATCACCGGCGCCGCCGTACGGCCTTCATACTGCACCAGAACACGCGTTTCGACGCTCGGGGCAACACCGATCACGCCTGGTACCTTGTCCAGACGACGACACATTGCCTCTTCGTCCCGGATTACGTTCTCACGCGGCAGAACAGTGAGATGCGGTTTGAAACTCAGGATCTTCTCACGCCACATACCGTCAAACCCTGTCATGACGGAAAGGACGATTACCAGAATGGCAACACCCAGCAGTACACCAAGCACCGATATCAGGGTTACAACAGAAAGAAATGACCGTTTGGGTCGAAGGTACTTCAGCGCAAGAAAGAGGGAGAACGGCATCATGGAGTTGCCTGGTCCGTCTGTCCCTTCGGTTTCAGTTGCGGGAACAGTATGACGTCCCGTATCGAATCAGCGCCGGTCAGTATCATCACGAGCCGGTCAATACCGATACCCATTCCCCCTGCCGGAGGCATCCCGTGCTCCAGCGCCGTAAGGAAGTCGTCGTCAACGTTCTGCTTTTCGGAACCGGCCTGTGCCTCCAAACGCTGCCGTTGCACAATCGGGTCATTCAGTTCGGAGTACGCCGGGGCGACCTCCTGCCCGCGTATCACAAGCTCAAACACATCGACCACTGTCGGGTCATCATCGCATGCTTTCGCCAGAGGGACCAGGGCGGCAGGAAACCGGGTCACAAATGTCGGCTTCACAAGCGTCTTCTCTATGAGCTTCTCATATATCTCGTGGGTAACGAGAGCGTGATCCCACTGCGGGTCAATGCTTAACCCGGCGGCCTCGGCTTTCTGTCGCGCCTGCGGCAGCTGGAGATCAAACCAATCCTGCCCCATCCGATCGAGTATGATGTCCCGGTATGTGACTTCACGCCATGGGGGCGTCAGGTCAACCGCAAGATCATCCTTTCCGACCTCCAAGGCACCGCATACCGTCTGCGCAAGGCAGGTCACAAGTTCCTGCACGAGTGCCTTCATGCCGCGCACGTCGGTGTACGCCTCGTATATCTCCAGCATCGTGAACTCGGGATTGTGCGTGCGCGACAGGCCCTCGTTCCTGAAATTACGGTTCATTTCAAAGACTCGGTCAAAGCCACCGACCAGGAGACGCTTCAGGTACAATTCGGGCGCAATACGAAGGTACATGGAACATCCTAGCGCGGTGTACGACGTGACGAACGGCTTGGCCGCGGCGCCTCCTGCCTGCGCCTGGATCATCGGCGTCTCGACCTCGACAAAACCACGCCCTGCCAGGAATGCCCTGATTTCCTGCACAATCCTTATCCGCCGCTCGAACTGCTGACGGACCTCGGGATTCGCAACAAGATCCAGGTAACGCTGGCGATATCGTGCCTCTACATCTTTCAGGCCATGCCATTTCTCAGGCAGTGGCAGCAGTGCCTTGGCAAGCAACCGCCATGTAGCGATCTTCACTGTCTTCTCGCCGGTCCGTGTTGTAAAGAGAGTGCCCTCCACCCCGATATGATCACCCGCATCAAGGCGATGGAACGCTTTATACGCTTCCTCTCCCAAATCCTGTTTTCCGGCATAGACCTGGAGACGGTCAGTGCCGTCACGCAGGTCGGCAAAAGTGCTCTTTCCCATCTGTCGGATGGTCATGAGCCTGCCCGCCACGGACACCTGCTTGTTCTCCTCGAATCCTGCGCGGACCTCGGCAAGCCTTCCCGTACGGCCGAAGGGCTCACCAGACGGTCCGTAACCTGCCTCCTCAAGCGCTTTCAGGTTCTGCAGCCTCTGTTCGCGGTAGATATCGTCGTTGTGTGCATCCATCCGGCAACTCCTGCTCTCGTCTTCTGTCTTCACACCGCCTGTTTCTACCGTCTCGGCGACAAGGATGCAAGAACCCAAATCCTTCGTACGCGTTGCATGATACCACCACACCTTGACATGCCGAAATGCTCTGGTACTGTAGGCGACTTTGTGCGGCTGAGAGGGAAACCATGCACATCAAGCATCATCAGGCGGGCAATCGTTCCAGGATACAGGGAACGACCATTCTGCTCTTTCTCCTCTGGGTGATCGTGGCTATCCTTGTCTACGGGTTCGGCCAGGATCATCCGCAGCTTCTGAAGTTCGGTGCCGGCTCAACGGTATTTCAGCTTGTGGCGATCATAGCAGCTATCCTCGCTTTGGCCCAGCTGGTAAAGATATTCACACAGTGGGCGCTTTCCCTGCGCGGCAAACCCCTGGCCGAGGCACGCATGGTTGGCCGTCTGTACGATCTCCTTGCGGCCATCGGCATAATACTGGCCTTTGCCAGCAGCTTCGGCAAGCTAGGCGCGTTCGGCGCCCTGTTCGCGGCCTTCGGAGGCATGCTGCTGGGCTGGTCACTGCAGGCACCCGTCAGCGGCTTTGCTGCATGGGTACTGGTATCAGTGAAACGTCCCTTCCGCCCGGGTGACCGTATCCAGTTTCCGAACCTTGGCCTCACCGGCGATGTTAAGGAAATCGGGCTGATGTACACGGTACTGGATCAGGTCGGCGGTACAATCGGCAGCGAGGAAGCAGTCGGGCGTTTCATCCTGGTTCCAAACGCGATGCTCTTCAGCCAGGTCGTGATCAACTACACGGTTCTGCAGGAAAGCCCCTACATGCTCGATGAAGTCGTCATCCGGATCACATACAACTCCGACTGGAAGGCCGCCGAAGCGATTCTCATCAGCGCTGCCACGAACAACACTGCCGAAATCATAGCAGCCACCGGCGTCCAGCCGTATATCAGGTCCGACATGTACGACTACGGCGTGTACCTGCGCCTGCGTTACCAGACCCGCGTCAACGACCGGGCCGAGATCGCCTACAAGATCACAAGGGACATCTTCACATCGATCCAGAATACTCCGAATGTGGATATGGCCATCCCGTACGTGTATTCAAACCGCGCAGCACTCGAACAACGTGACACGGGTTCACGAACTGGAGGCAGGAACGTCGAACAGATCGATATTTCCCGTATCCGTTTCACGGCCGAAAATATCAACAAGGCCGATGTCGAGCAGGTCAGCCGAAGCATCCAGCAGGAGGGCCTGCTGCAACCAATCATCGTCGCGGAGAGTGAGCAGTCTGGTTTCTATGACATGGTCACCGGAGAGATACGCCTGGAAGCTGCGAAGCTTCTGAACTGGCGGACGATCCCTGCCCTGGTGCAGAAGCGCCGGGAGAATGGGCACCATATCCAGGATGGCATACCCAACGCCAGGCAGCCAACGCGGTAGACCCCTTCACGTCCGGCTTCTCCCACTTCCATCCACGGTTTCCACGTCCAAACGACGGCTTGCCATGCCAGGCCAATCGGCGTATAAAGATACCACGCTTTGTTAATCTATATTGCAGGCGGTTACCCCACCTGCCCACAACAACAAAGGAGTGAAGAATCATGACAGCCAGGCCGGTAACACTGTTCACAGGACAATTCGCCGACATACCACTCGAGAAACTCGCGCAGAAGGCGGCCCAGTGGGGCTATGACGGCCTTGAACTGGCGTGCTGGGGTGACCATGTCGATGTCGATAAGGCAGCCACCGACGTGGCGTATGCCAGAAGCCGCAAGGAGATCCTCGCCAGGTACGGCCTCAAGCTCTTTGCAATCAGCCATCACCTGGCAGGCCAGCTCGTGTGTGACCCGAATGATGACGCTCGCACGGACCTCTTCGCGCCAAAGGCAACCCACGGCAAACCTGAGGCAAAGCGCAAGTGGGCCGTCGAGACGATGAAGAATGCTGCACGTGCGGCAAAGAACATCGGCGTCAAGGTCGTGAACGGTTTCACCGGTTCACCGATATGGCACATGATCTACAGCTTTCCTCCGGCAAGCGATGCCATGCTCGACGCCGGGTTCAAGCGTTTTGCGGACCTGTGGAACCCGATACTCGACGTGTTCGACAAAAGCGGTGTCAAGTTCGCGCTCGAGGTCCACCCCACCGAGATCGCATTTGACATCATAACCGCGCGCAAGGCCCTGAAAGCCGTCGGCAACCGCAAGGCATTCGGTTTCAATTTTGATCCGAGTCACCTGCACTGGCAGATGGTTGACCCCGTCAAGTTCATCCGGGAATTCTCCGACCGCATCTACCACGTCCACATGAAGGATGCCGCCATTACCCTTGACGGCGAAACCGGGATACTTGCTTCGCACCTGAACTTCGGCCATCCGCGCCGCGGATGGGATTTCAGGAGCCCCGGCCGTGGCGGTGTAAACTTCGAAGCCATCGTCCGGGCGCTGAACGCCATTGGATACCAGGGCCCGCTCTCGGTTGAGTGGGAAGACGCGGCAATGGACCGCGAGCATGGCGCAAAGGAAGCATGCCAGTTCGTCAAGAAACTGGACTTCCCAAAGTCTGATCGCGTGTTCGACGAGGCATTCGGCGAATAAGGACCGCATGCGGTCTGCCGCAAACAGCGGAAGACGGCGGATAGTGCATCTGCAGGGTGTGCTGTCCGCCGTTCTGTTTCTTGCCGTCGTTTTGCCACCATCCGCGAGGTCGGGCAACAGGGCGGACATAAAGTTCACCAAGCAGGTGTCTCTCCCCGGCTCTGGTCTTGTCCTCAAGCTGATGCCCCGGTATACGGAAGTCCCTCAACCTTCCCCTTCGGTATACACCTACGTGACAAAGGGGGGCGAAATGGACGGCAAGACCGTCGAAATGTACGCACCGCTCGACCTCTGGCGGCATGCCCAGCATTCCGGGCAGTGGATTGACGAAGACAGCAACACTCTCGTGCTCGCCACAATGCGTCTGCCTGTTCCGCCGGAATTTCCACGCCAGCATGTTCCCCGACCCGAGTACGACGCAGGGATGAAGAATGCGGCGCAAGTCGACTGGGACAAGCCCGATACGTTCCTGATGGCCTGGGTAACGGCGTTTGCAGGCGCGCGTCCTTCCGACCAGCAGGCAATAACCAAACGCAGTAGCCGGCTCCGCGACCTTTACATCTTCTCGATCCCCGAACCTTCGCCTTTCACCCACGGCTATGCTTTCCGCCTGAGCCGTATGGCCCCGGCGCAACGAAATGCAGTTACCAACTGGTTCTGTCTGCTGCTCTCGCCATCCACTCATATCAAGCCTGATACTGCCGACGCGGCAGTCCAGACAGAACTCATCCCTTCTCTCGGCTCGTGCCTTGCAGTGTCGCCTGTGCCCGCGACGCCACGACCTGACGCACCGCAGGCAGCAGGTAAGGCCGACACAGGCAGGTCCCCCGAGTTTCTTGAAAGCCGCCGGCAGGTGGCCAGTAGCATAGCGAACATGAAAGACTGGTGGATGCTGGAAACAGAAAACTACATCCTCCTGTCCAACCTTAAGAACAGGAAGCATGTCATGGTCCGGGAACTCGAGTCCAGCGTCGAGGTCCTGAGGAACGCATTCGAGTCGTTCATTCCACTGTCTACTCCGCCAGGGGCTGTAAGCGTGATCCGTCTCTTCGCAACACCGGAGGAATACACGGCCTACGTCGGCGAGAAGATGTCATGGACAGGCGGCGCCTGGATTCCGGATCGAAAAGAACTCGTGGTCAAGCCCCAGGACTGGGGCTCCAGCAAGGAACAGCGCGAGAGTATCCTGCGCGTGACCTATCACGAAGCTTTCCACCAGTACATCCACTTTGCCACTAGTCCCCACGTCCCGGCTGTATGGTTCAATGAAGGCCACGCATGTTTCTTCGAGAACATCGAAGTGAGGGACAGGCGGCTAACGATGCAGGAGAATGAGCGTTTCGTCGAGAAGGTCGTCGAAAGCGTCGGAAAAAGCGGCTTCTCACTGAAACCGCTTCTCACCATGTCGTACGAGACGTTCTACAATCCCAGACCATCAGACCGCGAGAGGAACTATGCTCTGGCATGGGCGTTGGTGTACTACATGCGTCGCGGCACGCAGGTCGACAAGCATCTATCGTACGCGAGCATTCCCGGGCAGTATCTCACCGCCCTTGCGGAAACGGGCGACCCCGGCACGGCGACCGACAAGGCCTTTGGTGGTGTGGACCAGGCAGCTCTCCAGGGCGCGTTTGTGGCCTTCTGGCAATCAAGAAACAAGCGTGGCGAAGCCCGCCGCCTGCCGTTGCCTTCAGTTACGAAGCGTTAGCCGGTTCGTCATGAGGCGGTTGCACGGGATCAACATCGACCCCGATCAACCGGCTAAACCAGGCACTGATCCTGTTAGTCGCCACGTAGAGTACCGGCACAAACACCAGAGTCAACACCGTGGCAAGCGCCAGCCCGAAAATCACCACAACAGCCATAGGGGCCCACCACGAGCTGGTTTCGGACCCGGCCGAGAAAGTCGGCGGCCAGGTATGAATATCCATGCTCCATCCTACCGCCATCGGAACCAGGCCCAGGATCGTTGTTGACGCCGTAAGCAGCACTGGCCGCATCCGCAATCGAGCAGCCCGGACAATAGATTCGATCACGGTTGCACCGCCACGCCTGCGCTGCAGGGCACAGTCAATCAGGACTATGGCGTTGTTCACCACGACACCGGCAAGGCTTATTACCCCCACCCCGGTCATGATTATGCCAAACCGCATGTTACACACGAGCAGGCCGACCAGCACGCCCACCAGCGACATTATGACCGATGTCATGACGGTCCCCGGCATGAACAGGGAGTTGAACTCCATCACCAGTGTCACAAAGATCAAGCCCAGCGCAATCCAGAATGCCTTTGTAAGAAAAGCCATTGCCTCGGCCATTTCCTTGGTATCGCCGGCGTACCCGATGGTATATCCCCGCTGAAGCGGCAGGTCCGTAAGCCGCTCCCTGACGTCTTTTAGAATCAGGTCCACACCACGTCCCTGGTTGTTGCCTGTCACCGTGACCATCCGTTTTTGGTCCTTGCGGTTGATCGATCCTCTTCCACCGACATACTCAATGCCGCCAAGCGAAGAGACAGGCACACGCTTCCCGGTAAGCGTCAGTATCCAGAGCTGTTCAAGAACTTTGCCGGTGTCACGTTGCGTCTCCGGGAGGCGGACCGTGATGTCAAATTCATCGTCTCCGGCACGGAACTTGCTGACTTCCGATCCATATATCGCTGTTCGAAGGAAGTTGCCTACCGCGTCGGTATCCAGACCGAACAGCGCTGCCCTGTTACGGTCGACGTGGAACTGCAGTTCCGGCAATGCGTCCTCAAAATCGTCCTGCACATCTACAAGGCCGGGTACCGTTTCGATACGCCGTATTACTTCCTGGGAAATGTGGTTCAGCTCATCGAACTCATCACCGGAGATTTCGACAGCGACCGGGGCTGCCGTCGGCGGGCCTTCCTTCTGGATCTCCACCTTGAGTTCGGCTCCGGCAATAACACCTATGTCCTTTCTGATCTCTTCCACGAGTTCAAGGCTGTTCCCTTTTCTCTCTGCAGATCCCTTGAATTCAATGTGTATCCTTCCCTCGTGGGGCTTTGCCCCGCTGCTCATGGACACATCACCAACCGCACCTCCGCCGCCAACTGTTGTGAGGTAGAACTTGATATCCTCGTATCGACCCAGCAGTTTCTCAATCCCCAGCATGGTCTCGTCTGTACGTTCCAGCCGTGTTCCCTGGGGGAAGCGAACTTGCACAGTCGCGTTACGCGGTTCAGTCTCCGGGAACAGTTCAACGCCTTTCCCGAAACGGGCATACAGGATGATTGAAGCAATCAGCGCCAGGAGTCCTATGACCATAGACTTCCCCGGATGTCCAAGTGCCCGCCTCAGGAATCTTTCGTAAGCTCTCAGCCATGCGTTGTCCGGCTCCCCCAGCACCCCTGTCCTTACATGCGCACCCACGGGCTTGATAAGAACCGAGCAAACAGCCGGGTTCATCACCAGTGCCACAAACAGCGATGCCAACAGGGTTACTATTACCGTTCTCGGGAGGAATCCCATGAACTGTCCCATGATGCCGGGCCAGAACAGAAGCGGCAGAAACGCAACAACCGTAGTTATCGTTGATGTCGTGACCGGCCACGCCACCTCGGCCGTACCTATCAGCGATGCCTCCAGTGCAGATTTTCCAAGGTTGCGATTGCGATAGATGTTTTCAACTATGACAATACCGTTGTCCACGAGCATTCCGACAGCAAGCACCAAGCTGAAAAGCACGATCATGTTCAACGATTCGCCCATCATGCTCATTATCACGAAGGCAACCATCAGCGAAAAGGGTATCGCCAGGGCCACAAACATGCTGTTCCGTGTTCCCATGAACAGCAGAAGCACCACGAACACCAGGGCAAAGCCGCTGAATACATTGTTCTCAAGTTCGGCAATCATCATCCGGACATAATCGGACATGTCGAAGACAGTGGTCAGGCGAACACCATTCGGGAGCGGGAATGCCTTGAGACGTTTCTGCACCTCCTCCACGAGACTGACGGTGTTTATCCCGCTCCGCTTGCGCATGGTCAGCGAAAGCGCCGGCTCCCCGTTCAGGCGTGCCACGGAGTCAGCGTCCTTGAACGTGTCGGTTACATCGGCAACATCGCTTACGTAGACAGCTCCGTCCGCCCTGTCCAAAAGCATGATCCTGCCGATTTCATCCGCACGGCCGAACTCGCCAGGCACCCTGACCTGGAACTTTGTGCCACCGAGCTGGACGTTGCCCGCTGAAACTGTCTTGTTCTCCCTCGTGATACGGGCCATCACCACTTCAATCGGGACACCGTATGTCGCAAGCCTGCGCAGGTCGACCTCCACGCGGATTTCCCGCTCGCGAAGACCTGATATCGATACGTCCTTCACGCCGGGGACAGTCTCAATGTCCTCCTCCATGGCTTCCGCGAGGTACTTCATCCGTGATGGATCTGCCCCGCCGGATAGCGCCGTGATCAGTATGGGGAAGTCCGAGCTGAAGTTGATTGCCTGGACAACAGGCTCGTCAAGATCCGCAGGAAGGTCAGGACGTGCCATGTCTATCTTGTCCTTCACCTCCTGCTTGGCACGGTCAATGTCCTGCCCGGCAAGAAACTCGATCGAGACAAGCGCGAAACCCTCCGCGGTACTGGACCGCATCTCCTTGATATTCGCCGCGTCCTTCAGTGTCTTCTCAAGGGGAATCGTGACCAGTTTTTCCATCTCCGTCGGTGCCGTACCTTCGTAGGTGGCAGTCAGGAATACGTAGGGTATGGTGATGTCGGGAGTGCCTTCCCGCGGGATAGTGATATACGAGATCGTTCCGGCAATGGCCAGGACAACCATCATCACAAAGACAGCCACACGGAAACGGATTGCATAGTCGGAAATCAGCATGGTCTATCACCGATCCTGCCGAACAACCGTGGCCACAGCACGCCCGTCTTCAAGGCCGCGCATACCATCGACGATGAGAACTTCACCCGGCGACAGCCCCGCCTTGACTACAACCCGCTCCGGCAACATCGCCCCAAGCTGGACCTTGCGACGGACAGCCTTGCCATCACTGACAACGAAAACAACATGTTCCCCCTTGTACGGAACTACCGAAGCCAGCGGGATAACCACTGCATCCCCGATAGTGCCGCGGACAATATCTACTTCCGCAACCATTCCTGGTTTCAACACGGAATCCGTATTTGCAGATTCCATCTCAAGACGGTAACTGTGGCTCTCTTCACCGGCAGCCGCCGCCACGAAACTGACAGTCCCCGTGAACACCCGATCAGGCAGTACCAGCACACGAAAGATGCAGTTGTCACCCGTCTTCAGAGTTGCGACATCGCGCTCCGGGACATCGACGGACACCTTCACCCTGTCCGTCTGGACCAGGTGAAAAACAAACCCGCCTTCAGGTGCAAATTCCCCGATTTCAACGCGCCGTGTATTGACTATCCCGTCAAAAGGGCTTCTTACCTGGCATCGTGTCATTTCCAGCGTTGCCTGCGCCATGTCGATCCGGGCGCTGTCACGCATTGCCGATACCTTGTCAAAATCGCTCTGCGAGACCGCTCCGCTCTCGCTCAGGACCTGAAGACGTTTAAGTTCCCTTTCCGCATCGCGAAGCTGGATTTGCGCCTTGAGCTGCATATTGCTCCACACACCCGATTCCAGCTGCAGTAGAACCTGTCCTTCGGTCACACTATCACCCTCACGGACGGAAAGAGCTGCCACACGCCCCCCCTTTTCCGTGGCTACACGTGACTCACGAATCGGAAGTATCCACCCTGGCAGCCTTACGACGTCCTCGACCTGTTCCGGGGAAAGCGTGATGATTGAAACAGGCACCGGTCTCTCTGCCTGGGGCTGTTCCTTGCGGCTGGGCCAGGTCGCAATAACAACAACCAGCAACACGATCACGACCGCGATTCCGGACCAGTAAATCAACTTTGCCCGTGATACCTTCACCTTGCTGCACTCCTCTCCATTCCGACACCCCATTCAGGGCGCGCGATACCACATGCATACTCGAGCCGCGCCATGGCGTCCATATGCGAAGCCAACGCCACAAGGTACGCCAGCCTGGCCTGCCTCAGCGCCAGGTTGGCGTCCGCGTATTCAAGCTGAGTCGATAGTCCCGATGAATAGCGGGCATTCGCTATCTTGAGAGCTTCCTCGGCCATCTGTACCGTATCTCTGCTCGCACTCACGGCCTCACGTGCATATGTCAGGTCCAGATATCCCTGCCGCACCTCGATCCGGACGGCTGATTTGAGGTCACCCAGATCCACCATACGCATTTCCAGGTCCAGTTCCTTTTCCCGCACAGCGTGATGCGTCAGGCCTCCATCCCACAACGGCCAGTTCAACGCCAGTCCGGCATTCCAGTGCCACTCAAGATCATTTCCCTGGTCGGTAAATCCGTAGGTATTGGCGCCCGTGTAGTTTGCGAAAAGTCCCAGGTTAGGACGAACGCCCGCCCGTGAAGCAGTCACGGCTTCACGACTCAACTCCACACCGGATTCGGCTTGCAGTATCTCAGCCCGCCCGGTCAGGGCCATCTCAGCCAGCGCATCGGGCAACGGGTTCCACTCCACGCACTCAAGACGACCAGTGATCGCCAGGTCGGGTTCATCGGCCATGATCAAACGCGCAAGTGCAGCTCGCACGAGCGCCAGAGCGCTACGCGCCGCAATCAGGACAGGTTTCTCATTTGCCAGGCGTACCCTTGCGCTGAGGAGATCGAATTCGGATGCCTTGCCCGCATCCAGCTTCCTGCCTGTCTCCTTCGAGAGAGACTCAAGATGATCCACCGAGGCCTGTGCAACAGCCACACGCTCCTGGGCAAGCAGAACGCCATGAAAGGCAATACGGATATCACGAACCAGTGCAAGCTCGGCCCCGCGCCGCGCTTCGCCTGCATAGTCGCGCGACAGTTGCGCGGCACGCAACGCGGCACCCACCCGTCCCCCTGAATAGAGAAGCTGGCTAACACCCACACCCGCCGAGTAACTGTCAAGAGTGCCGAGTTCCATCTGGACCCCGCCGAAATCAACAGACTGCAGTTCATCAACCCGGGTGTAGGTGCCGTTGGCGGAAACGCGCGGCAAGGCCTCGGAACGTGCCTGTCCGACCTGTGTCCCAGCTATTTCCTCGCCAAGCATGGCCCGTGCCGCCACGGCACTCCGCTCCAGGCCGCTGCGTATACACGCGTCCAGAGTGTACGGTTGGCCCTGGACTACGGCATCCTGCGCAACCACCACGGACACCAGTACAACGCTTGCAACAAACAGGTATGTGGGGGATTTCACAACACTTGAACCTCAACAGATCCAGCGCCCAGCAGGCCAAAACCAAGCCGGAAATGTCGTACACGTCATGCCAAAAGTCAAGGTCTTCCGGACCCGTGGATCCGCCATCTTGCCTCGCAAAACTGCTTTGTTGTTGTTACAGCACCCGGTATGAATAAACGTGTGTACGAAACGCCTGCCTTTGACGCTATCTATGGTAGTTCGAACAGCCGTAAGCTGTAAATGGAGGTACACATGTCACGTCTGCACCTTGGAGCTGTTGTATGCCTTGTTGTTTCGTTCTCTGCTGTTCTGCCGGCAGCGGAACCGTTCCAGTTGAAACCATCGGTCGCGATCGAAGCAGAAGACTTCACCGTTGAAAAAGGGTGGAAGGTCATCGAGTTCGGCAAGGGCAACTACATGGTCGATATCATCGGCTTCAACCACACTTCCGGCGAGCGAGTTCTCGGTGTGGACGCGAAGGATACGACCGCAGTGGCAAACAAAGACATCACCGTACCCGTTGATGGCGACTACCGTCTCTGGGTTCGCTATGAATACCCGCCGTTTACAGAAACAAGGTTCCACGTTGCCATCGCCCAGGGAGGAAAAGTCATCGCCGAGAAGGCCATGGGCGCAAAGGACAACCCGCGACTGGCATTCGGCGACACCAATTTCAAACCGCAATACGACCCGTCATGGGGTTCCGAAGGACTCGTCGAGGAATTGCTTGAAGTCAAGGGACTAAAGGCCGGGGCCGCCCGTATCACCCTGAAACCACTCGAACAGCCCCAGGTTCCAGGTGTCGCGGCAAACCGCAACATCGATCTCGTGTTCCTCACCTCCGACGTGGCCGACACATGGCGTCCTTACTACGCAGCTGGTTGGGGCGGCGGACTCTATCCCATACTGAATGCCTTCCGGGAGGCCATGGGACCCCGTTGGGAAGTCCAGTTCATCAACAAGGGAACAAAGCCGGCCAACGCTGTTATTTCACACGTCTATAATCGCAGCCCGTGGGCTGCACGAGAGACCGCAAACCCTGATGTTGCTGCCGGCGCGGCAAGCGCATGGATACCTCTCATTAACCAGGACACGTGCCATTTCGGGATGAGCCAGTTCGACTCCAGCACGAAGGAGCCATTCGACCTCGTACTTCGGCCCGCCGGCGGGCAACCTGCCCGCACCTTCAATTCCCCGGGCAACCCTGTTCGCGTCTACCTGCCGCCCTACGCCAACAAGCCTGAAAAACCTGTCACCCCGCAGGAGGAGATTGACGTCACCCTCAAGCTTCTTGCCGCAAACCCGGCCCCTGGAAAGAAACCTGCCCTCCCCTTGGCTCATGGAGGATGGATCAATGTCGGCAGCGATGACGACTACGGGCGCAAGTACGCTGAACTGTATGCCGCTATCGGTATGCGCTCCTTCGCATGTCCCCTGCTTGGCGATTTCAATGTCGCTGTCAAGAACCTGAAACCATTTGGTGTCGAACTGAATCGCAGTATGGCTGCCATGGGATACCGCAATCCTCCTACTGACGAGAACATCAAAGCTGCAAAAGAGAAGTTCACGAAAGACGGCCTGATCCAGCACCTCCAGTACTTCGACTACGGTGACGAGATGGCTTTTGGCGAATGGGTCGGTTACATGGCCGCTGACGCAATTGCCAAAGCCCCCGACCCCAAGCCCACGCAAGAAGTCGTTGTCGCCCAGTTATGGAGAGCCTGGCTGGCAAAGAACCGGCCCGGATTCAAGGCTGATGACTACTGGATGGCCGACTGGGGTGCCGTCGATGCGGCGAAGCTGAAACCCAACAGTACAGCCCAGGCTGCCGCCGCGAAGCCGCGCCTTTACGTCGATTCGCTGATATTCTACGAAGATGCGGCTATCGAGTACACCGCCGCTGCCGCAAAGAAGGCGCGTGCAGAACTCGGTGATTACATCCTCTGCGGCGCCAACTACGGATGTCACCCATTCTACTACCCCGACCTCGCCCGTTACGTGAAATGGTTCCGTGGTAACGCGGCGGAACTCGGCCGGCATAGCGAGTATTTCTGGCAGGTTGGCCAACCCGGCCCGATGTGTAACGGTTATATCGCCGAACACTTCCGTTCCGGCATGCGGTTCAATCCGCGAGCCGTGTTGCGCCAGTACACGATGCCCCATTCCCCCGGCAACGTTGAGTCGAGCTTCATGCGCACAGCCTTCACGCACTTCGCGCATGGCGCAAGGATGGTCGATTACTTCGGAATAGGCATGGACGAGGGATTCACCGAGAACCATATTGACCACAAGGATCATGACCGGTACCGCCTCATCCGCGATGTCAATTACAGCATCGGCCTCGTGGAAGACATCCTGCTGGAATCAACAGTGTTGCCTTCAAAGGTGGCAATGCTCATCAGCGATTCAACCGAACGGTGGGATAATTCCGGCGTAGCCACGGAGTTTGCCGGGCTGAACCAGTTCGGCGCCCCGTTCCGCAAGGAACGGCTTGCGTATCACCAGGATCGCCTTGGCATGTGGCACGCACTGACCTTCCTCGGTGCGGCGCCCGACCTGATCATAGAAGCCGACCTGAAACCTGACTTCCTCAAGGACTACCAGGTGCTCTATGTCGTCGGCGATTCGTTGCCGGCGGAGGCAGCGACAGTTCTGGAGAAGTGGGTTGCCGACGGCGGGATCCTGATGGCAACCGCCGGGGCAGGCAGGTTTGAGACCTACCACGCTGCCAACCCGGCCATGGAAAAGGTGCTTGGCATTGCCGCCCGCAAAACGGAGGAGAAGGACACATTCTTCCGCCCTCGCATGGAACTGCCCTTCCTGAAACAGTACGGCACGGTAGTCGGAGCCGGCTGGGAAATGCCACAACTGGCTTTCGTAGAGGATGTTACACCGGCAGAAGGAGCTGAAATCCTGGCAAAGTTCAAGGATGGTGAAAAGCCGGCTGTGTTTGTCCGAACTCTCGGCAAGGGGCGTGTTTTCTATGTAGCCGCACTCCCCGGTGTTGCCTATATGTGGACCGCCCTGCAGCCTCCTTCCGTTCCCGACCGGAGCCCGGGCGTGCACGTCGTGCCGGTGGACTTCGACAAGGGTGCGGATGCGATCATCAGCATGCCGCTTGGGGCCGCAAAATTCGAACCTGTGGTAAAGAGCGACGTGAAGCTCGTAGACACACGCCTGATCCAGTCGTCAAAGGCCTACATCCTCCCGATCGCAAACTACAATCGCGAGGTCGGACAGGATGTTACTCTGTCAATCCGGGCGGAGAAGAAGATCAAGAAGGCGACAAGTTCTTTCCGCGGGGAACTCCCGGTAAAAGAAGAAAACGGTCGCTACATCATCACTATCCCGAAACTGGGCTATGGCGATATGCTGCGGTTGGATGTCTGAATCCGGCAGAGACTCATTGGACAGGATAGCTGGATTGTAGGAACCGACTGCTTCTGCATCCTGTTATCCTGTCAACTCCCCCTCTTCACCGGAAGAAGTGCAGGGAAGTAAATCCAGAGGTGGCCAAGGTCGTCGTTCTCGCCGAAATAGACTTGTCCGTCGCGACCGGTAACCGCATCACCGAACGCGTACCCGTACCTGCGCCGCTCGAAGATTGATACAGCCATCCCTATGTCACGGATTTTGCCAGTCGCGGGATTGTAGCAGAGGAAATGCTCCATCCCCTCCCCGCATGTTCCGAACACACGACCATCTGCAGTTGCAGCAAGGCTCGTGACGGGTTTCAGCGGCGCGGTGGCAACCTTCCTGGCGTCACCGCCCGCAGCACCAAGGGCAAACATATTGCCTACTGAATCCCCGAGGTAGACGTCTCCTGCATTTCCAGCAGCCCAGCGGATACCACTGGAGGTGTCAATTGTCTGCGGCAGAGCAAATGCTGATTTCTCAAATCGTCTCGACGCCGGATCCCATGACCAGACACTCCTGGCGTCTCTGAGCCCAAGAACCACTCCACCCGGCAAACACACCATCCTGTTTCCTTCTGCATGTTCGGAGAGCACACCGAAACTGGCGCCGGCGCCTGACCAACGGACCAGGCGCGAAGTCGTGCTGATCAGAAGCCCTTCCCCTCCATCCGGAACCGCGTGCACGATCCGTTCACCCTTGACAGGCATGCCGATTCGCTCCATGGGCGGCAGGCTGAAAGACCATTCCTGGATCAGGTCGAACGGGACAGGCTGACAACTGCCACGGAACAGCTGTCCGCCTGCCGGCCCATTGCAGGCAGCAACCCAGGCATCCTTGATGCAGCAGACTGCGGCAGTACCACTGGTGTCCTCCGGCATGCCAAGGTCGACAACGCAACCGGTAACACCGTGAAACATCCCGACAAACACGTGGGCAGCCCGACCACTAGTCCCCCCGTATACCATGTGATGCGGGCCGCTGCAGACCGCGGTTATCCTGCTCTCGTCCGCCGGAATCTGGGTAGTCGCCCCTGGAAAACACAACGGGAACGCCACCATGCTGCCCTCATCTATGAAGATGCCATGGTGGATCTTGTCAACCAGTTCCCTGGTGCCAGGCAGGCTGCGATCATATTTCTTGCGAGTCGCCATCAGTCTTACCCCCACATCCTCAAGGGCAGATGGGCATCCGGCCGCTTGTGGCTCGCAGGCATCGGTACACGGAATATCCCCACCGGCGTCTTGCCCACATGCGCGAAGAACAGGTCCCCGTTATGATCAACGGCCCCTCGCGAGACATACTGCGCGAAATAGTCAGACCGTTCCAGCACACCGATTTCCCTCCGCTTCAGCGTCTGCGGGTCAAGCTGCCAGATCACGCCCTGCGGCTTCTGCGCATCCATCTTGTAGACATCCTTTTCCTGGTGCGTATCCGGCTTGAACCAGCGCGAGGCCACGTAGTAAAGCTTCCTATCACCCGCGAAGGTCAGGCCCCCGCAGTGGTCAAGGAATGTACATACTGGTATCCATGTATCGCGGTCCTGTGTCGCCGGACCGAGGTCCTCCACCTTTCCCCACGAGCCCTCTTCCGGCCATATCCTGATGAGACGGGGTGCGGCGATCCAAGTGCTGGCATACACGCAGTCACCCTCCGGCGACGGAGCAACATCATAGAACACGCTGTGCCATCCGCTCTGGAATACCGGGTTATGCGGCAATGGCTCCGGGGAGTGTTCAACCCGCCCCTTGTCGGGATCATACCTCACAAGGTGCCCGTAGTCACTGGTGGTCCACACCCTGTGCCGCCGGTCAAGGAACAGCGCCTGGGCATTGATGGAACCAATCCTGCCCAGGTCGCGCGACTTTCTCTTTGCTATGTCAAAAACAAAGAGATGGTCCCGCGGATAGCTTATCGAGTAAAGCAGCCCTCTCTCCTCGTCATGTAACAGGCAGCGGCAACCCTCTTTCGGGTAAAGTGTATCCGACCAGGCCGGCGAATCCTTCTTCGTATCCCAGGCCAGGAGTACCGCGCCGCGGAAACAACGTTCCTTGTCATGCCAGAAGTACCAGGGCGAATAGGCCGGCAGGTCTATCGGCGGACCCGACAGATGCGTCGCCATGTACATGATTCCGTCATGAAGCGACGGCGCAAAGCTGTAGTGGATCTTACACTGCGTAGCCCGACCGGAATCCCTCGGATCCCCAACCATGACATCCAGGTCGAAGAGGTAATCCAAGGCATCCGTCTTCTCATTGTACCGGACAACCTTGACGGTTTCGCCAGGCTGGCATTCGCAGCACGCGGCAGCGTAAATCCGTCCGTCAGGCCCGACAGAGAGTGACCAGCATGAATCCGATAGCGGATGCCCGGTAAACTGGAAGAACTTTGACTTGAGCTTCATCAAGATTCTCTACCCCTACCTCAACGGCACAAAGCTCTCATCCCCTCTAAGCCCGAGAATGACTTCACCTATCAAGCGGACAGTCGCCTCAACATCCTTCAGCGCGAGCACTTCCACGGCCGAATGCATGTAGCGCAACGGCACACTTACAAGATGGACAGCAACCCCACCCGCCCGACTGACCTGGATCATGTTTGCATCCGTCCCGCTCGCATACGGAACCGGCTGCATCTGAACCTTGATCCGCGCCTGGCGAGCCGTCTTCTCAATACGTTCAGCCAGTCGTGGATTGAAATTGGGGCCACGGTGAAGAATCGGTCCCCTGTCCAGCGATGCCTCACCCACCAGTTTGGCGTTGATTCCAGGGGCATCGGTGGCATGTCCCACATCGACAGCAATACCGATGGCCGGATCGATGCCAAGCGCAGCAGTCCTGGCCCCCCTGAGCCCGATTTCCTCCTGAACGGTGCTCACTGCATGGACACCCACCTTCAGGCGTCTACCGCGAAGAAAGCGCAGAACATCGGAAACAATAAAAGCACCTACGCGATCATCAAACCCTCGACAGGCAACAAGCCCGTTCCTGAGTTCCCGCCATTCGGCATCAACAGTGGCCACATCGCCCAGCGCAAGGACCTTCTCGGCATCCTTTCTTGACTTCGCTCCTATATCAAGCGACATCTCGTGAAGACGTACAGCGCCACCCTCCCGCTCCTTCGATTCCAGCAGATGAATCGGTTTCGCACCAACTACTGCAGGGACGGGTCCTTTCTTTCCGTGAATTGTAACTCTCTCGCCCTGCAACAGGGGGACATTCACCCCCCCGACAGCGGCCACACCGATGAAACCCTTGTCGTCTATGTGCATGACCATCAGGCCGATCTCGTCACAATGGCCGGCAAGCATCACACGGCACTCGGCCTTCGGGTTTAGTACACCGCAGACATTTCCATGCACATCGACACGGACCGTATCGGCGTATTGCCGCATGTAATCACGCACGATGCGCTGGCCCGGCATCTCATAGCCGGACGGCGTCGGTGCAGCCATCAGCTGTTTCAGGAACTTCAGGGCTACGGCATCCATAAGACGCTCCTTGTACGCGCATTGGACCCTATCAGACTGGACGTGTCAAGCAGGAGCCGAACAGGACCCGGGACGAACCGGACCAGGAGGATCCCGTAGTGACACTGGATTTGGATAGAGCTTCGGAGGTCTCATTTCCCACGGAACAGCGTTAGACCTTGAGAGAGGAGTTCGGCAACCTCTCCGGCCAGCGGCATACGGGATGGCAACATTTCCTACCCGCTTGACTCCGGCATCCGCGTGCAGGAACATCAGCCAACACAGAGAGACTTCCACGATCCTCAAGGACGGAGTTGCTGCCGGCAGAATTGGAACAATGCTGGCGGATTGCTGTGGGAAGATATGTGAACGCTATGCCCAGGTCAGCGAACATCAGCAACACTGACGCTCTCGTCGATCCGGTGCGCGGTACGTTTCCTCGTGACGGAAGACTGCCAGACCTCGATTCGGTGGGGGGACTGTTCCCGCCCACCAGTGGTGACCCTGCGTTTGATCCGGAAATGATCCGCCGGGAAGTCGGAAGACTGGTGACCGTGCCGGAAGTGAATACGGGTCATCATTTTCTCGACCTGTCCATCAAGACCGGGTTGGCATTTATCGATGCAACGTTCAAGGGCGACCACCCCAAGTATGGCGTCAAACACTATGGTGACGAGCGCCACGACGCATTCCCCCCGACCATCATAGCCGCCGTCGATGCCCTGACTTCGTGGGGACTCCATTCCCGCGCAATACGGTTGTTCCGGTACTGGCTCGCCAACTTCGTCAACAAGGACGGGACCATCCACTACTACGGTCCGGCGTTGAGCGAGTACGGCCAGCTGCTGCACACGGGCGTACTGCTGCACGAACGAGCCGGCACGGAAGGATGGTGGGATGAAGGCCGGCCCGCTCTTGCGCGTATGGCCGGTTACCTGATGGGCCTGTGCGCAACGGCTGAGAGAAATCACGACCTCATTCCAGGCGTGCCCGAGGCCGACATTTCCTCGGGTGACCCCAACAACCTGAGCGACTCGGCGCACAGCGAATACAATCGCTACTTTCACAACAGCGCATGGATCGCCAGGGGACTCACGCGATGGGCCGAGCTCATGGAAATGACCGGAGACAGAGAAAGCACATGCCTGCGCGTCGCGGCCGACAGATTGGCGCAACGGACGCTTGCGGCAATCAAGGATTCCTGGCCTGCTGATCAGAGGGAATGGTGGTGCAGTCCCCAGATTGAAAAAGCACCCGCTCCTTCTTCTCTGACCGCTTCGACCTGCGCTTCATACACGAACTACCGCTACTGGCCGGAACTGCTGTCCAGCAGACTGCTTCCCCGAAAGCTGGCCAACAAGCTTGTTGACGCGCGTCTATCGGCAGGCGGTCAGTTCTGCGGAATGACGCGCTTCCAGGATCATATTGATGACTGGCCGCTGGCAGATTACCTGTACGGTCTTGCGGTGCTGGGCCGAAAAGACGATTTTCTTCTCAGCCTGTACGGCCATGTGGCATACCACCAGGCGGGTGAGCACCTGACGGCGTATGAACAGGTCACACTTCCCCCCTTTAAGGAAATGGCCCCCTACTGCCTGCCATGTCAACTTGTTGCCGCACGAACCGCGTCACTCCTCGGCCATCACTGATGAAAACACACTGCAACAACACATTGCATATCGCGTTAGCCCTGATGCTGTTCACCCTGTTCGTCGCGCGGGCAGACGAAGGATGGACAATCAGCCCGGAGATGCGCCTGCCTGCCCTGCCCGAAACAACCACCTCCGTAGTCAAGACCGCCGCGAGGTTTGACTTCGAGAACAGCACGGACGGCTGGCGTGCCAGGCATCCCGAGGTAAGCGTAGAACGGATCGAGACCGCCGGGAAGACGGGCAAGGCCGTCCTCCGTATCCGGGGCCGCGAGCCATCCAATTGGAACTTCGCAGCATCTCCGGAAATGCAACTGGAACCCGGCAAGAGATACAACGCTGCAATGTGGATCCGGATCGAATCCATGCCGGAGGGTAGTCGCCCGGTCTTCTTCAAGGTCGAGTATGCCTATGACAACAACGTTACCAACGGCAGGGTGTCGAGCCCACCCGTCCCCCCCGAGGTACAGGGCCAGTGGTACAAGACCGAAATCGAGTTCCAGGCACCCACCAACTGCCATCGTGCATGGGCAGCTATTGAGAAAGGCACGGCTTCCCCCTCCACGATCGACATATCCGTGGACGAGTTCGTGCTCCAGGAGATAGGAGAATCCTCACTTGAAGCAGGCCTGAGGAAAGGAGAACTCGCCGGACCCATCACTAAGGAGCTGATGAATGTCCATCCGCGCATATACCTGACCGCCCGGGCATTGACCAATCTCAAGGCACGGGTGCTGACCGATCCACGATGGAAATGGGCAGCTGCCGAACTATTCCGGATAGCCGACCTCGGCATTAGGGTCGGGCCGCCTGATTACGACAAGGAAGCCGCCTCGGCCGCGAAAGCGGGAGGCCCGGCAACAGGCGAGCAGCTGTGGCAGCGGCCAGTGGGCAACATGATTCCACACCTTGCCCTCGCTTACCTCCTCAGCAACAATGCAAAATACCTGGATGCCGCAAGACAATGGATCAAGGCATCGCTTTCGTACAAGACGTGGGGACTGGGAAGCATCGACGGACTTGACCTTGCCGCAGGTCACCAACTGGCCGGGTTGGGGATTGCCTACGACTGGTTGTATGGCAGCCTCACCGCCGACGAACGGGCCTCGATACGGGAAGGCCTGGCGAAACGCGGTGGGGCAATGGCCCGCGCCATGGTCACACGTCACATCTGGTGGCAGAACCACTACATGCAGAACCATCTCTGGGTGAACTCCGCAGGACTTGCCACAGCCGGTTTTGCAGTATGTGACGAGGTTGACGAGGCACGCGGCTGGGTACGACTCGTGCACGACAAGATCCTGACAACACTCGCGATGGCAAGCAGCGATGGCGCCAGCCACGAAGGCTATGGCTACTGGGAATACGGGGTCGAATACGTCATGCGTTACGCGGAGATGGCCCGCGACCTAATGGGAATTGATCTCTACAGGAACGGCAGCTCAGACCAGCCATGGTTGGCACAATCCCCGCTCTATGCCCTTTACCTTGCGCCTCCCGTCGGCGGATGGACGCGCAACCAGAGCATCGTTGACATAGGTGACTGTCCGCGAAACCACTGGTACGGTCCCAGTTACATCCTGAACAACCTTGCCCGCCGCTACCCTGGTTCGCCGAACTCCGGGATCGCTCAGTGGTTGGCGTCTCAAGTAGTGCCCGCAGGGGTTGATGCCGGGGGAAACGGGCATTACCTGAATTTCGCCTGGTACGAGCCTGACATGAAACTGACCACTCCGCAGACACTGCCCACACTCCACCATTTCACAAACATGGGCATTGTGTCGGCCCGCAGCGACTGGTCGGGAACGGGCAGCTTTCTCGTAGTCAAGTGCGGCCCTCCACTTGGACACAGCCACGTCGGGGCTCCGTATGACTACGGCTCCGGGCATGTCCACCCGGACGCGGGCCACTTCATCTTCTACAGCCGCGGCCAGTTCCTGATGCGGGACGACGGATACGTGTACCCCAAGTTTACGGCCAACCATAACAGCGTGCTGATCGATGGCAATGGACAGAAAGGGGAAAGTAAAGCCGGCTACGACTTTTCACCGTGGTTGACTGACCGGCGCACTCCTCGCGTCCTGGCAGTCACCGCTTCCCCCACTACCGACGTGATTGTCTGTGACGCAGCCCCCGCGTACCCTGCTGATTTGGGCCTTACGCGATTCATCCGCACTTTCCTGTTTCACAAACCGGACCGGCTGGAAATACAGGATGAACTGGCAGCGGCAAGGCCTGCCGTCTTCCAGGCCCGTTTCCACGCGGATGGACAAATCGAAAAAGTCGCGGACCGCACATACCGCCTGACAAGCAAGGAAGCCACCGCACTATTCACAGTCGACAAAAAGACAGTGGCCACCATCGCAATTGAGAAGAGCGACACTGGTGAGTTCCTGTCACTGACGTCGCCTGCGCCGGAGCCCGATGCCCGGTTCCTCGTCGTGATAACTGCCGCGGACACGGAGGCGAAATGAAGCGAACAGAAGAATGCGGTGACGACCTGAACGACCTACCCAACCTCGGCAAGGAGGCGGTGAAGCTCCTGACCGCTGTCGGCATCAAGACTCCTGGCGACCTCCGACGTATCGGCGCCGTTGCCGCCGCCTGTCGTATCAGGAAACTGAGACCGGCAGATCCGCCCTGCCGGAGCATGCTCTCGGCCTTGGAGGGCGCAATCCGCGGTGTGCGCTGGCACACCATTCCCGGCGCGGAAAGAGACAAACTGTGGAAGGAGTACAAACCCAAGGCTGACTTGCCCTGAACGAAGAGTACGCCGAGTCCTACCGCCGGTGCTTCGTCCGCGCAATGATGTGTTCCTGCAGTTCGCGATCGATCAGCCTGAACATCTGTGAGAAGCCGGCCACGCGCACCGCTATGTTGCCGCGCCTCTCCGGGTCTTTCTGGGCTTCCCTCAGCCGTTCG
>Ga0172375_10000986_pt1 | contig 46125 bp, 49 predicted proteins | sample LakKiv1m_FD_114537 | JGI IMG/M metagenome (GOLD analysis project Ga0172375, IMG submission 114537) | Freshwater microbial communities from Kabuno Bay, South-Kivu, Congo - kab_092012_11.1m | ecosystem: Environmental > Aquatic > Freshwater > Lake | place: Democratic Republic of the Congo... | reverse complement strand
TATCTTATGCCCTTTCGTATAAATCGCTTGAGGTTCCCAAACTATCAAATGCAGAATAACCAAAGCTATTACCCCAGCCCAGAAATAATTCTGAAGAGACAAATCTATGGTGTTGAGCTCGTTTAAGAAAGCAATTGTTGCCGCATAGACAAAAGGAAGCAGTAAAATACCTAAAATGAATTTAGTTATACCAAAAATCCAGGTAGAAAACCCGCTTAACTTAAGCTTAACATCTTGGCTTAACCCGCCTGCAGACTTAATTTCCGGCTTTGAAGATTCTGTCTTTTCCATTAAATGAGCGCATAATTTACGGAAGTACTAAACACAACGTAAGTTATAAGCGCGAATTTATCCCGAGCAGCCCTGGTTCCGCTTCAGCTGCGAGGGATTAAATATTCTATTTTGCTATTTTGTCTAATCCACCCAGATATGGCCTCAAAACTTCCGGGATTAAAATCGTACCGTCTTGTTGTTGATAATTTTCCATTATGGCGATAACTGTGCGTGCCATAGCCACACCTGAACCATTAAGCGTATGCACAAACTCCAGTTTTTTCGTGTCTTTTCTTCTAAATTTAATATTAGCCCTTCTTGCCTGGAAATCTTCAAAGTTTGAACAGCTGGAAACTTCCAGCCACTTATCCAATCCGGGGGCATAAGCTTCCAAATCATAACATTTACTGGCAGCGAAACTTACATCTTGAGTTGATAAAATCATCCGGCGGTAAGTCAATCCTAAAGCCTCTAATATTTCTTGGGCATTTATAACTAATTTTTCCAGTTCATCATAAGAAGTTTCCGGCCTGACGAATTTTACCATCTCAACTTTATCAAACTGATGCACGCGCATCAGGCCCTTTGTATCTTTGCCATACGAACCTGCTTCCCTTCGAAAGCATGCGCTATACGCCGCATAATAAATAGGCAGGTCTTCTTCATTCAATATCTCATCGCGGAAAATATTTGTCACTGGAACTTCAGCTGTAGGTATAAGAAATAAATCATCATCTTTTAATTTATACATATCTTCTTCCAATTTAGGCAGCTGCCCCGTGCCAGTCATGGAAGCGCGATTGACCAAAAATGGGGGGAATACCTCCGTATAACCGTGTTTAGAAGTATGAAAATCGAGCATAAAATTGATCAAAGCTCTCTCAAGTTTAGCTCCCCAGCCTTTATAAAGTATCCAATTTGAACCGGTAATTTTAGTAGCTCGGGCAAAATCAATAATATCCAAATTTTGAGCTAATTCAACATGGCTTAAAGGTTTAAAACTGAATTTTTTGGCCTCACCCCAGGAATGAACAATTTTATTATTAGAAGCATCCCCTTTAGGTAAAGAATCATGCGGGATATTGGGAATACTAAGCTGAATTTTATTTAATTCCAACTCAATATCGCGTATCTGGCTTTCAAGCACGCCACTTTTCTCAGAAATTAATTTCATGCTGGAAATTTTTTCTTTGGCGTCTTTTTTTTCTTTCAATAAAGCACCGATCTCATCATTAGCTTTATTTTTCTGGCTTCTTAAATCCTCCAATTCAAGCAGGATCTTGCGTCTCTGATCATAGAGATCCACAAAATCCTCCAATGAAAGGTTAAGATTGCGCTCTTGTATTGATTTTTTTACTAAATCGATATTCTCACGGATGAATTTTAAGTCTAGCATAATTTTTTCTTTTTAAGATTGCTTTATCGCCTTTAGCTCCTCGCAATAACTGTCATTGCGAGCCCTCCGTAAGGGCGAAGCAATCTAAATTATCCTTTAATAACTCCAACTGGCCGCATCCTGCAGACGCGTTTAGAAAGCCCTGTATTTACTACAACATCAACAACCTGATTTACATCTTTATAAGCCTGGGGAGCCTCTTGGACTATCGTCCCTCTTCCTGAAGCTTTGACTATTATACCCTTAGATTCCAATTCTTTCAATAATACATTTAGATTTGTCGTCTTGGACGATGCGGTGCGAGACTTTACGCGGCCTGCACCGTGACACGTCGAGCCAAAAGTTTCTTCCTCAGCCTTTTTAGTGCCCACCAACAAATATGAATTTCTCCCCATATCTCCGGGGATAATCACCGGCTGGCCGGTTTTTTTATAACGTTCGGGTAAAACGGGATTGTCCGGGCCAAATGCGCGGGTAGCACCTTTTCTGTGCACACACAATAATTTTTCCTTCCCGTTAATTGTATATTTTTCTAATTTCGCGATATTGTGGGCCACGTCATAAATCAATTCCATGCCTAAACTTTGCCAGCTGCCGGCAAATACTTTTTCAAAAGACTTCCTGGATAAATGCATAAGACACTGCCTGTTCGCCCAAGCGTAATTCGCAGCACACCTCATCGCTCCTAAGTAAGCTTTTGCTTCAACAGAATTAACCGGCGCACACGCAAGTTGCCTGTCCGCAACATTAATATTATATTTTGAAAGGCATTTAATCATATCCCTCGAGTAATCTTCACAAATTTGATAACCAAAGCCTCGCGAACCTGAATGAATCATAACTACAACCTGATCTAAATCAAGGCCGAATGCATCACAAATATCCGCATCATAAAGCTGATCAATAACTTGAACTTCTACGAAATGATTTCCGGAACCCAAAGTTCCTGACTGAGCTTCCCCTCTTTGATAAGCCCGCTCAGAAACCGAATTCGGATCCGCCCCGGCAATAGCTCCCCCCTCTTCAGTACATTCCAGGTCATCCTGACATCCGTATCCTTGAGCCACTGCCCATTTAGCGCCTTTAAGCAAAATTTCTTTTTCCTCCTTAGAGCTCACTCTGATTTCGCCTTTTGATCCCACCCCGGAAGGAACATTGTTAAATAAAGCATAAACTAAATCTTTTAGTTTATCTTCCACGTCATTATAAGTAAGATTAGTTTTTAAAAGCCTGACCCCGCAATTTGAAACTACAAAACCATTTGCAATAAAGTTATGGTGGGGATGTTCTACGGTAAAATCATAAACATAATCATTAAATTCTATCTGCTCAACACTTTCAATCTTGTCCCAAACCATATTACACAGTTTTAATCCTAAAGTAGCTTCTTTAAAGAAATCCTGATAGGATGGAAAGTCCTTAGGCACTCTCGGTTCAACAATATTTCTTCCTCTTTGAGACACAGATTGCACATATCGCTTTCCAATAAATTTTTGGTTAATCGATTCAAAAACTTCATTATGAGTAAGACCATTTTCCTTTAAATTTAATATTACATTAATTTGTTTGGTTCTCTCGTCAATAACTTCTCTTTTTAATGATAAATAATGAGCAGATAAGTCACCTAGACAACTTTTTTTATTATTGTATATAAAGCCAATTTTAGTCCATAAGTTTATTAGATTTTCCGGTTTACAAGAAAAAATTAACTCCATATGCCAAGAAGTATCTCCATCCTTTGTAAAGTATTTTTTTCTGGTTAATAAATCAGTAGTTTCTACACCGAATTCTTTACACATTAAAGAAATCTCTTTTAGAAACTGAATTCCATTCTTAAGTATATTTTCACGCTTGTTCATTGAAAATACAGGGGCATAAAAATTACCTTTTTTTGTTGACTTCGATCTCGGAGTTGTCAACTCGGCACCAAAAAGGCTGGCTAAAAATAAACGTTTTAACCACAGAGGAGAATTTTTTAACCAGGTGGGAATATTATATTTTTGTAATGATTTTTTTCCTTTGGGCACTCCTAAACAATAAAGTAACACAAGTAAACTAGAAGCATTCACACAAAACCTATAGTTATCAAAATATTTCTCTTTACCCTTATATGTCAGCTTTGACTTATGAAGATAAACTTTCGATGAATTATAACCCAATAGAGATAAATCATTTTTTATTTGTTCTAAATCTTCTTTATATTTTGAGAAAAAACTTACAATCCCGTCGCCTTTTTTACCTATAAAATTCATTGAACCATCACCTAAAAGCACGCCTATGATTTTAATCAAATAAGGTAGCTTTGAATCGTTATAGCGTAAAGGAATGAGTTTACGTTCTGCTAGCTTATTTATTATAATTTGCGCACTTTTCCCTGTCAAATTTTTACCTATTTCTTGTAAAGCTTTTTTAATATCAAATTCTGAGATAATAATTTTGTCGCTGGGCGGATCAAAAGAAACCCCCTGAAAAGGATTAATTGCTACTTTCTCACCTATATTTAAATTAACTAATTTTTTCATGCCATCGGGGGTATAAAATGGGTGATCGCCAGTAGCAATAATTTCCTTACCAGTAGAGGTCTTTAAAGAGAAAACACTATTTTTAGGTCTAAATTTTAAAAAAAACTTGATTTGGGTATTTGTTAATGTATTGTCATTGAAATTATAACAAGTTATCCTTTCTTTATTCCAAGAATTACAAAAATTTTTGATTGGTAATGTATATCCGTGCTCATGCAAAATTAAACTTTCTCCAGAAAGACAATTCACATCATAACCCACGCCACCAGGCGAAACAACTCCACCATTATTAACATCAGTAGCAAACACAGCCCCTATAGGTGGACCGTATCCCCAGTGAATATCCGGCATGGCCATTGAAGCTTTAACTATCCCCGGTAAAAAAGCGACATTAGCCACTTGCTCGAGTGCTTTGTCATGACGGATATCTTTGAGCAATTTTTCATCCGCGTAAATAATCCCATCTACGCGCATCCCAGATTTATAAGACTTAGGGATACGCCAGCGGTAATCATCAATTTTTTCTAATGGGCCCTGCCAAATATCCGACATTTATCCCCTCCAGCCCCTATCTTAAACGCTCTGAAAATTTCAAATAAATTTTCATCGCAAGATAGGGATAAATTCGGCCTTATAACTTATGGAGTGCGAAGCACGACATAAGTTATGGCCTCATTAAACATCAAAAATCACCTCCGCTTTCCACCCGTCTTGAGTTTGTATAACCCTCAGATCGTGATAGGTTGCGGCTTTAATCTCTACATTAACTTTATAATCACTCATTCTTCTGCCAGAAGCAATCGCCTCTATCGAGCAATCAGAGATATTTATAATTTTAAAGTCGAAAAAGATCAGTTCTTTTACACTAGACAAAGATAATAATTCATTTAGCCAATAAATTAGGAGTTCTTCACTATTTTCTGCTTGGAGCGTAATTTTTATTTTTTTAACTGGAGACCGACGAGTGGAGGCTGGAGACTGGACTTCGGAAATTATATCGAACATTGCCAGGGCTGCCTGACAAAACAAAGCTTTTAGATCTTTCGCGTTAACCCTGATGCCAATATCTGCCGTATGTTCAATTATTTCATAAGGTTTATTTTGCACGCTTATATTTCTTTTTCCGCCAAAACTTGGAATTCAAACTAATGAAGATGGGGGAAGTTTTTTAATTTTAAGTCTTATTTGTTCCTTAACGAAGCACAATTAGACGGATCATTCTTGCGAAGAAAAAATGGTGAGCCATGTAGGAGTCGAACCTACGACCTTGACATTAAGAGTGTCCTGCTCTACCAACTGAGCTAATGGCCCAAAATTTAGATCTTTTTCAAACCATTAGCGAAATCCCCGACTAGGGGATAAGCAAAGCTAATGGCCCGAATCTAGTAACTAGCAAATATTTAAAAATCCTCTAATTAAGAATTTACCAGTTATTGACATGCGAGTTACGAATTAGGATTTATAATTATAGCATAAACTATTGGTTTTTCTATCGGATTTTTATCTTTAGAAACCCATCCCGGAAAGCTGTTCGTAGTAATTTGTGATATTTTTTATGGAATTAGCCAAAAAAACACCTAAGATGTAGCTTAAAATCACCACAATCACGGTAATGATCAGTTTATTTTTAGTGCTATTTCGGGGATTTAACCAGACAAGAGGCAAAGCAAATGGCCCAACACACAAAAAAGCGACTACCAAAGAAGAAGTTTTAAAATACCAGGGATCTTTGGGCTTATTTTCAAGCATAGTTGAACAATGCTTGCATTTTATTGCTTCATCTTGTATCTCTTCTGCGCAAAAAGGACACTTCTTCATTCTGTCTCCTTAAGAAATTCATAAACTCTTAGTCCTTCGTAGCCTCGATTTAAATTATTTCTATTCGGGACTCATTTTCGCTTCGCGAAAGTTCGTGCGCCCAGCTGGGGTCGAACCAGCAACACTCAGTTCCGAAGACTGATGCTCTATCCAGTTGAGCTATGGGCGCAAAAAAATACACTTTACTCTTTCAATCCCTGCCTGCCGGCAGGCAGGCAGTTGTCCCGCTTCAACAATTAAATTTTTCAAGCGGGATTGCGTGCATAATAACTAAAAACTAGGGCACGCTAAGCTATGGGCGCAAATTAATAAACCTCACATTTACTGCCTAAAATTGACTTGATCTGCTTAAGCTTTGAATCGGAAACACTCTTTAATCCCTCCACGGCCGTCCTGCGTACAGGAGAATTAAGCTGTATCTTATCCGGTTTAATTTTATCTATAATTACTTTTAATTTTTTAATATGAGGGATACTATCGTTTATGCCTTTTACCAGCATAACCTCGAGCCAAATTTTACCTTTAAATTCCTGTCTTAAAATAATCAGGCCTTTAATAATATCTTCTATCTTAATACCTTTTTTGGGCTTATCAATATTTTCAAATATATCCTGTTTTACCGCATCCAAAGAAGGCACTACTAAATCCGCCCCTAAAATAGCTTGGCGCAAATTATAATCCTTTAAAAATGTTGAATTCGTAATTACGGCTATCGGAACTTGAGTAATTTTTCTGATCCCCTTGATCAAACCTCCAATATCACTATTTAAAGTCGGTTCCCCCATTCCGGAAAGAGTAATAAAATGTAATTTTTTGGCGGTATTCTTATTTTCTTTGATCCAGGCTTTTAATTCCTTCAATATTTCTTTGATATCTATGTATTTTTTTCTTTTGACTGTTAAATCCGTAGTCCTGCCAAGCTGGCAGTAAACACAATCAAAACTGCAAGCTTTAAAAGGAGTTAAGCTTAGGCCTAGCGAATAACCCAGTCTTCTTGAATTCACAGGACCATAAATGTATCTCATAAATTATTTTCTTTCCCAAGTCGTAATCTTGCTTAAAAATTAATCAAATAATTTTATACACTCGTCGGGATAATTTTGGCAAATTAAAAATCCCCCACCTACTTTTGCATAGAATTATAGATGGGGGAAATTTAATTTTTTACCGAATCTCGATAACGCAATTCTGTGAACCAAAATTATTTGTAACACAATTAGTACATGACGGATCATTGGACCAAACTCCGTCGATAACAAACTTATATTCGTACCTACCAGGGGTCAAATCAATCTTCGCTGTCCAATTGCCTTTTAAATCCTTCTTTGCCGCATCTTTTTTAGGATCCCAATTATTAAAGGTTCCGGCAATACTTACTTTCTTGGCTTTTGGAGCATAAAACTTAAAGTCCACAAGCTTTGTAGCTGATTTAGCACAACATGTTCTAGCCATATTACCCTCCTAGCGCAACAAGCGCACATACCCAATTTTATTTGATAAATTGGCATGGCCTTTTTGGCCTACCAATCCATCATTTTGGATTGGGTGTATCTTACTTTCTATATAATTTACTCCTCTTTAAAAGCTATGTCAAGCTAAATCCAAAACTCCCTGATTTCCAACCTTATATGTTTCCCCTTTGGACACATACGGTGTGTACAAGGGGGAGAATTAGATAGCAACAATCGCAAGGTTTTTCTTCTCAGCCAACTTTAAAGAAACTTCCTTGTCGATAAAAAGTGTCTTCCCAGCTTCAATAGCAAGGCAAGCTGCTTTTGCCCTGATCAAGCTTTTAATTGTATTTAAACCCACTACCGGTATATCAAACCTTAGGTCCTGTTTCGGCTTGCTTACTTTAACCACTGTTATTCCTGCTTTTCCTACAATGCCGGCTCTGCGAATCAGGTTATCCGTACCCTCAAACGCTTCAACTGCGACTATTGCTTTATTTTTAACAGCCACTGTCTGGCCGATATCTAACCCGGCAATTTCTTTAGCCAGTTTAAACCCAAAAGCTACGTCTTCCCAAGTATCAAAAGAAGGTTCTCTGACTGTTAAAACCCCTTTTTTAGGCATATATTCATCTAAAAAAATAGTGGAATCCAAAAGTTCAATACCATTATCCGCAAGTTTCTTGGCGATAGCACCAAAGATTGTGTCTGCTTTTTTATCTTTGATATTATCTAAAAGTGTTTTTAATTGAACATCCTTTTCTATTTCACGGCTGAATAACCTGCGGGGGCTTATTTGGCCTGCCATAACCACCTTAGTTATTCCTTCTGATTTGAAATAATCAAATAATTTTGAAAATTCAGCTAAACTTATCCAACGGATCTTACTGACATATTTGGATAAAACCCTGGAAGTATCCCCTTTGATTGCAACAGCAATAATTTCAACATCTTTCTTTTTTGCTGCTTGTGAAAAAAGAATGGGGAATTTTCTGTTACCGGCTATTAAGCCAATTTTTTCCATATATACTTAAGTTTATTTTTTATCGCGGCAAGAACGAGTAACCCCTCTTTCGGAACCCCTGACAAAATTGATCAAGTAAGCAGTTTCCTCTAAGGCTGTTATCTCTTTTTCCAATTGTTCCAAAGCATGTTTTACAGTAAAACCACTGGAAAACAAGATCTTATACGCGTGATTCAACTGGTGGATCGAATCTTTTGGAATGTTGGTCCTTCTTAGGCCAATTAAATTAAGTCCGAATATTCTTGCAGGGTGCCCGTCACAAGTTGAAAAAGGAGGAATATCCTGCACAACCTTTGAACAGCCGCCGATAATGGAAAGCTTGCCCACCCTTACAAATTGATGGATCGCAACCAACCCTCCAATAACTGCTTTATCTTCAATTGTGACATGGCCGGCTAGAGTCCCGCTGTTAGCTATGACGCAATTATTACCCACGCGGCAATCATGAGCCACATGCGAATAAGCCATAAAAAGATTGCCATTTCCAACAATCGTTTTACTTCCCTCTCCGGTACCAGGATTAAAAGTGCAGTATTCACGGATAATATTGCTATCTCCGACTTCTAAATAACTTTTTTCGCCTTTATATTTTAGATCCTGAGGCCTGCTGCCTAAAACGGCCCCAGTAAAAATTTCACAGTTTTTACCGATAGTAGTATTGCCTTCTATAACACAAAAAGCCCCGATTTTTGTCCCCGCGCCGATTACAACATTATCACCAATAATGGCCTGATGGCCGACAGCTACACCTTCACCAAGTTTGGCCATTTTAGAAACCTGCGCGCTAATATTAATTTGTCCCTGCATATTATCTTTCAGCTAAAGCAAACATTAACTCTGCTTCAGCAACTACTTTTCCATCAACAAGTGCCCTTCCAAAAACCTGACCAGTCTTAGATTTAATTTTCCCAGCAACAACATCAAAAACAAGCTGGTCTCCGGGAACAACTACTCTGCGGAATTTTACGTTATTAAAAGCCATAAAATAAGCGAGTTTTCCCCGATTTTCTTCACAAGCAAGCATCATAATCCCGCCAACCTGCCCCATAGCTTCAATAATTAAAACTCCCGGCATTACTGGCTTACCAGGAAAATGGCCTTTAAAAAAATAATCATTTATAGTTACATTTTTAATTCCAATTGCCCGCTTACAAAATTCCATAGCGATAATTCTATCTACGAATAAAAACGGTTCGCGATGTGGTAAAATATCCATGATTTGTTCAATATTAAGCGATATTGGATTGGTAGGGCAATAATCATCGATGCCCAAAGCACTTAACGGATTAGACTGTTTCTGTATCATTTTAATCAACTCCAAGTTTAATGAATGGCCGCTTTTTAAAGCCACGATATGCGCTTTTATGGGCCGGCCTAAAAGATAAAGATCACCGATTAAATCCAAAATCTTATGCCTTAAGAATTCATCACTATACCTTAATTTATTATTTATTACTCCAGTTTTCCCTAAAACAAGAGTATTTTCATAATTCGCCCCCAGTCCTACGCCCTGTTCCTGAAGTTTTTTAACTTCTTCTTCCAAACAAAAAGTACGCGCCTGGGATATGTCTGATTTAAATGAATCCGGGGTAATCTCAACCTCTTTGAACTGAGATCTCAACATTGGATGATTATAATCCAGTGTATAAGAAACTTTGAATCCGTCATAAGGTAAAGCAGAAATCGAAGCTTGTCCTTCCTCAACAGAAATAGGTTTAGTGACTGTGTAATAGCTGCGTTCTCTTTCTTGCTCCTTAATTCCGCCTTTAAGTATCAATTCCACAAAATTAATACTGCTTCCATCCAAACCCGGGACCTCTTCATTATCAATTTCAACATTCAAATTGTCGATGCCTAAGCCTGAAATTGCCGCCATAAGATGCTCAATAGTATGGATCTCGACATTATCCTTGCCAATTGAGCTACGACGCAAGCTTCGAGTTTGGGTTAAAACATTTTCTGGTAAAGCCCTAACTTTGGGCCTATCCGCTAAATCTATCCGGGTGAAAATTATCCCGCTGTCGATATCTGCAGGTTTTAAAGTAAGAGACGATTTTTTTGCTGTATGCAAACCTGTCCCGCTTACACTAATTTCGTTTTGAATTGTTCGTTGTTTATCCATGTTGTCTTTTTTTTAGTTCTGCCTCTAACTCTTCTATTTTTTTCTTTAAAGTATTCACTGTATCATAAAGACGCGGCAAGTTCTGCACACAGGCATTAACCTTAATAGCAATATTATGCGGTTTAGCCGGATATCCGGAGACAAATGTATTTGCAGCAACAGATTTAGTCACTCCACCCTGCGCTGCGACTATCGCATTATCTCCAACACTGATGTGCCCAACCAAACCAGCCTGCCCTGCCAAAGTTACGTTATTGCCTATTACAGTACTTCCAGAAATTCCTACCTGAGCTACAATGATGGAATTTTTTCCTATGAACACATTGTGAGCAATATGCACAAGGTTATCTATCTTAGTACCTTTACCGATAATGGTCTTGTCGAATCTTGCTCTATCAATAGCTACATTTGCCCCGATCTCAACATCATCCCCTATTTCAACTATGCCTATTTGAGGAATCTTGTGATGCTCCCCATCGATAGTAAGAAATCCAAAACCATCGGATCCAATAACTGTCCCGGAATGGATAATAACGCGCTTTCCAATAACAACAAATTCCCTGATTGATACATTGGAATAGATCAAACAATCCTGATCTATTTTAGTGTTGTTGCCTATAAAACAACCTCCGAAAATTACTGTATTATCCCCAACTGAAACATTATCCCCCAGACTAACATAGGCCCCTATTGAAACATTTTTTGCTAATTTAACATCTTTCCCCAGAATAGCCGTAGGATGGACGCCTCTGGGTTTTTGAATTTCTCCAGGCGCAAAAAGTGAAACGATTTTTACGAATGCTAAAGACGGATTATCCGTGCGGATTATAGGCTTTGAAGCTGACTTAACTTCCCGAGAAGTAATTATTGCCGAAGCTTGGGTCTTATCAATAAAAGGGAGATATTTGTTATTGGCTAAAAACGAAATATCTCCCTCTTTTGCTTCCTTGATACCACAAACACCTTTTATAGTAATATTATCATTACCGACTACTTCTCCATTAACCGCCTGAGCAATTTCTTTTAAGGTTTTCTGCATTATACGTGGAAAAAATTATTTTTTGCCCTTGTTAAGAATATCCAGCACTTTATCGGTAATATCTAAACTTTTATCCTGATATACCAAAACTCTATCATTAAATACAAATGTATATCCGTCTTTTAAAGAACATTGTTTTACGGCATCTTCGATATCTTTTAAGATTTCCTTCATTCTATCATCTTGATCTTTGCGCAAGTCAGTCTGTTTTGATCTATCGTATTCCTGGAGATCTTTGACTTTATTTTCAAGATCGGCTTTTTTGGAATTTTTTTCTTTCTCGCTTAAAAGGTTCATTTTTTCCTGAAGTGCTTTTACTTCATTTACCTTTTTCTCTCTTTCAGCAGTATAAGCCTGTTCTTTATCTCCTAAAACTTTATCATAATCTTTAGTTTTTTTATACTCACTAAAAATCTTGCTTAAGTCTACATAGGCAAATTTATCCGCAGCAAATACGCCTCCAGCTAAAAGAGTTGAGCCTAAAAATATCCCTGCTAAAATAACTGCTAATTTCCTCATTTTACTACCCTCCTAAATGAGCCCCGCTGTATTCTTGCAGAATGCAAGAAGCGGAGCGAATTTATCCCAACCTTTTAATTTGCCTTGAAATGCGAAACATTTCCAGGCAAATCAGTTGGGACATAGTTATTAAAACGTTGTTATTTAGAAACTTCTACTCATGCTAAAGTGGATCTTTCCGCTTCCTCTGTCCGTATCAGCAGGTTCTTTGTCCAATGGAATACCATAATCAAGCTTTACCGGGCCAAGAGGCGTTTTAATCCTAACACCAAAACCAATACCCTTTTTAAAACTACCGGTATTATTGTAAGTATCTTTTTTCTGCCCGATTTGTCCCGCTTTTTCCCAGACGTTGCCAATATCAAAGAATCCCGCGACTTTAATAAAACTTATTACAGGAACAGTATATTCGATGTTACCTATCAACATAGCATTTCCACCCAATGGATCTTTTGAGTTTACGTCATAGGGCCCTACTTTTCTTTCATGATATCCTCTGATTGTGTCAGCGCCGCCAGCAAAATATCTCTCATAAATAGGCACTTTTTGAGTATCATCATATTTATCCGCAACCGCGACTCTTCCCTTGACTTCAATCACAGAATTAAATGGCATTGGAAAATAATGCGCAGCCGTGCCGGCCACCTTCCAAAAATCTTTATCCCCTGAAAGAAACCCACCCGCAATAGTTGTAGATGCATTTATATAATTTCCTCTAAGAGGCGCAAAAATATTGTCACGATCATCATAAGTACCCCCCAAAGAGAAACTGCTGACTTTGTTTGTCCCAACTTCATCTTTTAAATCCTGTGAAGCGTTATCGGTAATATTAGAAATATCGATACTTTCATAACGATAAGACGTATTGGCCCTGATAAAATCCGTGAATTCTTTTCCTAAACGGACATCCCCGCCGGTGGTTGTTTCATCATAACCGTAACCAACAGAGCTGTCCCTTTTATGGCTGCGGCGGTAAGCATCAAACCCAAAAGAAACCGGATGGTCAAAAATCCAGGGATCGGTAAAACTTAGGTCAAAACCGTCGCTTAAATTACCCAAAGAAGCACGGAATCTCAAATTCTGCCCCGCACCTGTAAAATAAGGCCAATTTTTCCAATCGAAGTTCTGCTGCTCAATTTCTACGAATCCAACAAACTGATCCACTGTGCTATAACCACCGCCAAAACTAAAAGAACCGGTTTTACTTTCCTTTACATCAACAATCAAATCTTTTTTATCGGAAGATGCCGTATCTTCAGTATCATAACTAACATCCTCAAAAAAACCAAGATTCTGCAGGCGCTCTTTGCTGCGCCTTAGTTTATCACCATCAAACCTATCACCTGGTTTTATTCTTAATTCGCGGCGGATTACCACATCCTTTGTTTTAACATTACCTCTGATTTTAATTTTATCAACATAATTGATATCATTTTCGGTAATATTATATGCCACATTGACTTTACCGCTGGCTACATCAACTGATGTCGTCTCCTGCACTTGCGCGCTGATATATCCTCTATCAAAGTAAAGCCCTTGAATATTGGCAACATCCTGCTTTACCGCTTCCTGGCTAAAAACTTTATTTGGGAGTGTATCTTTAAGTTTTCCCAAGATATCTTTTTCGGAAAGATCCTTGTTACCTTGAATAATTAAACTTCCTACCAGATATTTTTTACCTTCAATAATATTAAAAGTTATATATAGAAAAGGCTTTAGCGGGTCTACTTTTACCTCATAATCAACCTGCACGTCGGCGAATCCATTTTTTCCATAGAAGCCTTTTAAGCGCTCGATATCTTCTTTTATTACTTCATCTTTAAACACGCCTGGGTTAAATATGAACCATGCTGGCTTGGTTTTGATTAATCTTTGCAAACGCCTATCCGAATAAGTTTTGTTTCCTTCAAAATTTATACTTCTGATCCTGACTTTTTTTCCTTCAACTGTCTCAAATTTTATTTTCGCCCGATTGGTTTCCTTATTCAAATCTACACTATATTTTATATCCGCCTGGCTAAACCCGATTTTGTCATACATCTTTTTTATTGTCCTGATATCTTCTGTAATATTAGGATAATCCAAATATTGGCCTTCTTTGGATTTTAAAGTTTTTTTCAGCTTTTGATCCTGAGTATTAATATATCTCATGCCTGAAAAACTGATAGATTCAATGATTGGCCTTTCAATAACAGTAACCGTAACTTTTAATCCATCTTTATAATCCTCTGTGTCAATTTTTACATCGCTAAAAAACCCCAATAAGTATAATCTTTTTAGATCCTCATTAAGCACGTTTTCCTGATAACCCATACCAACTTTGGTTTTCATTTTAGAAACTATGGTATTGGTACTTATAGATTTGTTGCCGATTATCTCAAGGCCTGTGATCTTCTTAGTACTAACGGAAGATGATTGAACAGGCTCTTCTGTTTTATTTTCTTCAGCTTTAGTTTCTTCAAACTTTTCTTCTGCGGCAGCAACTAGATCCAAATTATTGCTAGGCTGATTAGATGGTTGGTCCAGGGATCCTTCGGTATTCATAGTTTTTTCTACGACAGTTTCCTGGATTATTTTTTGGGCCGCTTCAATATCAGCTTGACCAGAATCAGAGGTTTTATTTTCTTGGGAAAACGAATTTGCAGAGATTCCTAACATCAACAAAAACAAAAAAACTGCTAAGAAATTTTTTTTCATTATTTTTTACCTTATCCTATTAATTGCAGTGAGTTTTGTTTCAATATTAGACCCCTTTTAGGTTAACTAATTCCAACTCAAATTTAATTTTAGGAATTGTTAAAAGGGATTGATATATAATATCATAATATCATACGGGGTCAATATAAAAATCTTAAAATTATTTGTTCTGAAAATTATTTGTTCTGACGGGGGCCGGAAGATTTTACTCAGAATTATATATTTTAGGTAGAACTTTCGGGAGCGTGCCCCGTAAGTTTTACTTTGATACATAAAGTTATAGATAACTATTTGTATTTAGGTAGAACTTTCGGGGCGAGCTAAATTTTCAAATTTGGTCAGTTCTTTTATGAAGGCGAGTTTTACTGATCCTACCGGGCCATTTCTCTGTTTGGCTAGAATAATTTCGGCCACACCTTGATTATCCGGCGTAGGATTGTAATATTCTTCTCTTAATAATAAGACAACCACGTCAGCGTCCTGTTCGATCGCTCCGGATTCTCGCAAATCTGATAACTGAGGCCTGTGATCATTGCGGGACTCTACCGCTCGAGAAAGCTGGCTTATCGCAATTACGGGGACATTTAATTCCCTTGCCAGGGCTTTTAAAGAACGGGAAATCTCTGAAATTTCCTGCTGCCTGCTCTCCATCGATGAGCTCGATCCACGCATCAGCTGCATATAGTCTAAAATAATCAGCTGAATATTATGATGCATTTTAAGCCGGCGCGCTTTTGCGCGTAACTCCATCACTGAAATCGCCGGGGTATCATCGATAAATATAGGGCTTTCTGAAAGTTTCCCCGCGGCAGCCGTCAAACGCGGCCAATCTGAAGTTGCCAAATACCCTGTCCTAACTTTGTGAGCATCCACTCGCGCATGTGAACAAAGCATTCTTTGCACCAGTTGCTCTTTTGACATTTCAAGGCTAAATATCGCTACCGGAATTTTCGCTATTACGCCAGCATACTCTGCCATACATAAAGCAAGTGCACTTTTACCCATTGAAGGCCGGCCGGCAACTATAATCAAATCTGAAGGCTGCAAACCCGCGGTCTGCACATCAAAATCCACAAAACCGGTTGGGATACCAGTAACATGGGTTTTATTCTGATAAAGCTTATCAATTTTTTCAATACTCGCTTTTATAATTTCTTTTAAGTGCTGATAACTGCCCTGGGTCCTGCGCTCGCTTACTTCAAAAATTAAGCGCTCCGCATCGTCAACCACTTCATTGACATTGCCATCGCTTTCATAACATGAAGAAATAATTTTTGTTGAATTGCCGATCAAGCTTCTTAAAATACTCTTTTCCCTTACTATCGCTACATAATGGCCAACATTTGCCGCTGTAGGAACAGCATTGGCCAGGCTGGTTAAAAAACTTTGCCCCCCCACAACATCCAAAATTTCTTTTCTTTTCAGCTCATCGGTAAGAGTAATAAGATCGACCGGCTTGTTAGAATTATAAAGATCCGTAATCGCTTCAAATATCCTTCTATGGCTATCTTTATAAAAAGAATCCTTGTCGATTTTTTCTGCGGCAACCGAAATTGCTTCTTCGTCCAAAAGCATTGAACCTAAGACAGCCATTTCAGCTTCTAAATTTTGCGGCGGGATTTTCTCAAAATTATTGCTTGCCATAGAAGATTATTTCTTAACAATCCAGATTTTTAATTTAGTTAAAACTTCCGGATGCAATTTAACATCTACTTCAAAAATTCCCAAACTTTTTATAGGCTCATTAATTAAAATTGAACCTTTTTCAATATTAAAACCATCTTCTTTCAAAGCATGAGCAATTTCATTGACACCTATGCTGCCGTATATTTTATTTTCGCCCTGGGTCAAAACTGGGATAGTAATTGAAAGATTATCCAGCTTTTCTTTAAGCTCAATTGCGCCAGCTTTATTTTTCTGGGCGGCTTCAAGTTTTCTTTGTTTTTCTAACTCAATATTTTTCAGATTGGTAGCATTTAGCGGTACCGCCAAACCGTTAGGCAGGAGAAAGTTTCGGGCAAAACCATCCTTAACCTTAACTACTGAACCGGCTTTGCCAATCCTATCAACATCGCGATTTAAGATCACTTCCATAGTTCCCTCCCCATACGCTAAAAAAAAGCGTATTTACAAATTTTCGACTGCACCTCGTCAAATAAATTTTTAGGGGTTTGACTCGGTACGAAGCACTAGGTTTAAACTTTTGTATAAGGTAAAAGTGCCACGAATCTTGCCTTTTTTACTGCATCAGTTAATCTTCTTTGATGCTTGGCGCAATTTCCGGTAACGCGGCTAGAAACAAGCTTTCCTCTTTCCCTGATAAACATTTCAAGCCTTTTGACATCCTTGTAATCTATTGCCTCGATTTTATCAGCGCAAAAACGGCAGATCTTTTTTCTTGCGGGTAAAAATTTATCTTTCTTTTTAATATCTCTCTTAACTCTACTGATTCTCATTTAATTTGTCCTCGCTTTCTGATAACCATACATTTTCTGTTGAAGCTTCTTCCTGGGAAGGCTCCGTCTGAACATCAGCGGATACCTTGGTACTTCCAGAAGGTGAGCCTAAAAATTGAACTCGTTCAGCCCTGACTTCCAGGACGTTGCGTTTTTGGCCGGCAGCATCTTCCCAAGAACGTGACTGAAGCCTGCCTTCCGCGAATAGCTGGCTGCCTTTTTTCAAATATTGATTACAAGTTTCAGCCTGTTTATCCCAAACCACAACCGTAACATAACAAACTTCATCTTTCCATTCCTGGTTCTTATCTTTAAACTTTCTATTTACGGCTAAACGCAAATTCACAACCGCAGTACCCTGAGGGGTATAACGCAATTCCGGATCCTTGGTCAAATTACCTATTAAAAGTACTTTATTAAAATTTGCCATAATAACCTCTCAATTTTTCCTCTCGCTGAAACGAGATTGAGCACACTTTTGTTGAATCATCTGTTTTGGGATTATCGGGTAATCATAACTCTTAAAATATTTTCATTAAGCTTATAAACATTGCCTAGCTTGGCAACACTATCGGATGGAGCGGTAAAATTAACCAGATAGTACACGCCTTCCTGAAATTTCTTAATTGTAAACCAAAGTTTTCTTTTCTCAGACCAAACGGCAGCCGTTGTAACAGTTCCGCCATTTTTGACAATTGCTTCACCAATCTGGCTAAAAAGAACTTTTCTTTCTGTTTCAGCTAAATCCGGTTTGATAATAAACATCGCTTCATACTTATTCATTAATAATTCTCCTTTGTATTGAAAATATTCATTGCTTTTTCCGTGCCCTGAGCCATCCAAACCTGGACACAGCCGCAAGCCTTTTCAATTATTTCCTGTACTACTTGTTTTTCTTTTTTATTAAAAGGTGAGAGCACGTATCTTGAAGGATCAACATTTCTACCCGGCCTGTCGATACCAATACGCAGGCGGCTGAAACTATCATTTTCCAAGTATTCGATGATCGAACCTACACCTTTTTGTCCGGCAGATGAGCCTTGCGGCCTGATCTTCAACCTTCCAAGCTCCAAATCCATATCGTCACAGACCACCAGTAAATCCGTGAGATCTAATTTGTACCGCTTGATCAGCGCCTTTACAGCCACGCCGGAAAGATTCATGAAAGTAAGCGGCTTTACCAAAACTGCATCTTCACTTTCAATTATCCCTTTGGCTAAAAGCGAATATAAACCCGACTCGTTTTTTAGCCTTATGTCATACTTTTTTGAAAGAGCATCTATTACGGCAAACCCGATATTATGACGCGTATCAATATATTCTCTGCCCGGGTTACCTAATCCAACGATTAATTTCATGTGAAATCACAAATTACAATACACAAACCACAAACAAATCACAATCCAAAATTCCAATTACCATGCTTTTAGTTTGTAATTTGGTATTTGGTATTGCCTGTGATTTGAAATTTGTAATTTGTCATTTGTTTTTACTTTTTACCTTCTTTTGATTCTTTTCCTTCTTTAGCTTCTGCACCTTCAGCAGGGACTTCCTTCTTTTCCTTGATTACTTCCGGCTCTGCTTTCTCTTCACCCTCAACAGCCTCAGCTGGAACTTCTTCCTTCATCGGAGCTACTACATGAATCACCACTGAATCCGGATCACTTAAAACCTTTACGTTATCAGCAATCTTAATATCTCTGACGTGAATACCATCACCGATCTTTAAAGCACTGACGTCAACACTGATCTCTTCCGGAATATCAGCAGCCAAACATTCAACTTCAATTTCCCAGAGGACATTTTCAAGGCTTCCACCTTCTTGCTTAACACCGACTGCCTCACCTACAGTAACAACGGGAACATTTACTTTAATCGCTTTAGTCATGGAAATCTCGTTAAAATCAACATGAACGATCTGTCCATGGACTGGATCATGCTGGACTTCTTTGATCAAACATTTTTTACCTTTGGCATCACCTTTAATCTTTATGGTAAGAATCGCGTTCTCAAGCCTGTGCTGATGCATCAACCTTAAGAATTCACCGGTTAAAACTTGCACCGCAGTAGCTTCTTTACCATCTTTATAAATCACAGCGGGAGTCAAACCTTTATCCCGCAAATCTTTTACTTTAGCTCTGCCAATGCCTTCTCTTAATTCTGCGTTTAAAATTAACTCTTCCATTTTAATGAGCACATGACTTATGGAGTCTGTAAGACGACATAAGTCATCTTAGCAACAACCCTTTCGTTTGTGCGAATTAACTAGAGCCCTAATTTATAAGAGCTAAAGTTCATTTGTTAATATTACTATTTTTATTTTTGTTATCCAGCTCTTCGTCAAATTAGGGCTGGGTAAGTTCGTGTAAATAATTTATGTTCGCTATCGCTCCATAAATTATGCACTCACTTAATCGAATAAACAACTCACCGACTGTTCCCAATGGATTCTCTTAATTGCTTCAGCCAAAAGCTCGGCTACAGATAAAACTTTAATCCTAGGGTGTCTTTTTTCACTAGACAAAGGAATGCTGTCGGTAATAACCAGCTCTTCCAAATCCTTGCATTTATCAATGCGTTCAATCGCCGGCCCAGAAAGCACGCCGTGGCTAATCGCAGCCCTAATAGATTTACATTTTGCTTTTTTTAACGCTCCAACGCCCTCAATCAAAGAACTTCCAGTAGCAATCAAATCATCCACCATAACAGCATTTTTACCTTCAACTTCACCTAAAATATGCAAAGCCTCGGTTTTTTCCGGGGATTCGCGTCTTTTATCTATAATTGCAAGAGGAACACCTAATCTTTTAGCATAAGACCTAGCCATTTTAATACTTCCGACATCAGGAGAAACCATCACCAGATCTTTTAGCTTTAAACTTTTTATATAATCAATAAAAACATTAACCGCGAATAAATGGTCAACGGGAATATCAAAAAAACCCTGAATCTGACCGGCATGAAGATCCATTGTTAAAACCCTATGCGCACCTGATACAGTCAAAAGATTGGCTACTAATTTAGCGGTAATCGGCACTCTCGGCTGATCTTTCCTGTCCTGCCTGGCGTAACCGAAATAAGGCACTACGGCGGTGATGCGTTGGGCTGAAGCTCTTTTCAACGCGTCAATCATGATCAAAAGTTCCATCAAATTATCATTTGTCGGCGGGCAGGTCGGCTGTATAATAAAAACATCTTTACCGCGGACATTATCATCGATCTTTACCCTAGTTTCACCTTCGCTAAACCTTCCAACTAAAGCATTTGAAACCTTGACCTTCAGGAACTTAGAAATATCTTTTGCCAATTCCGGATTTGCGTTTCCGCTGAAAATTAATAACTTATCCATTAGGACCTCTCAATTTTACCGACTAATTATATTTGATTGTACCCTAACTGCTGTTGCAAATCACTATCTGCTGCTTTTAAGTGGTTTTGCAGGCACTCCCGCTACAACCTGTCCGTCTTTTATAATACTATTTCTAACTAAGACAGATCCAGCTCCAGTCTTAGCACCCTTACCAACTTTTACAGGAGCAACCAAAATTGAATCTGAACCAATAAAAGCATTATCTTGAATAACTGTAGTATTTTTATTTTTTCCGTCAAAGTTTGCGGTAACTGTCCCCGCGCCGATATTAACTCCGCGGCCGATCAAAGCATCTCCGATATAACAAAAATGCTTGGCAATAGTCTTAGAACCTAATTTTGAGCGGTTTACTTCTAGAAAATTACCTACGGTTACATCGTTATCAAGGCTGGTACCTTCTCTTAAATGGATGAAAGGGCCAATGCTGCAACGTTCACCAATTTTAACATTTTTATCTATGACTGTAAAGGGATAAATCACGGTATCCTGGCCGATCTTTGTTCCGTAATTTACAAAGGTTGAAGCAGGATCCACCAAAGTCACACCATCTTCCATGAATTTTTCGTTAATCCGTTTCTGAATTATTGAATATGCCTTGGCTAAATCTACTTTTGAATTAACCCCCAAAGCTTCATTGATATCCTCCAGGACTACTGTGCCGGTCAATTCATTCTTTTTATATAAAATATCTATGCAATCAGTTAAATAATATTCTTTTTTCCGATTATCCGGTTTTATTTGTTTTAAAGCAGCCGATAAACTATTTTTATTAAAACAAACTATACCCGTATTTATCTCTTTAATGTCTAATTCGAACTCATCACCGTCTTTTTCTTCTATAATTTTTGATAATACGCCATATTTATCTCTTATTATCCTGCCATAACCCTTCGGTTTTTCAATATTGGCAGTTAAAAGAGTTACTGCGAAATTATTTTTCTGGTGATGTTCCAAAAGCTTTTTTATGGTTTCTTTTTTTAATAGAGGTGTATCCCCATAAAGCACTAATACTGTACCCTTAAAATTACTCAATAAAGGCATGGCCTGCTTAACCGCTGACCCCGTGCCATTAATTTCTTTCTGTATTACCACACCAATATTATTTTTTAAAGTTTTGCTGACTTCTTTGTATTTATAACCTAAAACAGCGATAACTTTATCAGCTTTTAGCCCTTGCACTAAATCCAAGACATACTCCAGCATCGGCCGGCCGCAAATTCCATGTAAAACCTTAGGCATCTCGGATTTCATCCGCGTGCCTTTACCAGCTGCCAATATTATCACTGCAAGTTTTTTATTCATCTTTATCACTCAAACCCGTAGCCAAACCAGCTATTTCAGCTTAAATGGCGAAAAGTACTGGGACGTATGGATTCGAACCATAATAGCGGGATCCAAATTCCCGAGTCCTACCATTGGACGACGTCCCAAATTCCTAAATTTTAATATTCAAAAGTTCTGCCGTCCCGATAAAACCGTTATCCGCTTCATTCCACCTCCAATGAACAACTATAAAACACTGGTAGCAGAAGCAGTTGATTTTTCCTGCGCAAAAGCATCCAAAACTCTTTTCTGCAGATATTCCCTGAATGACTGGGTAATCGGATGAGCTATATCCTTGTGTTCACTCTGAGAATTATTAGCTATTTCTTCGGCAACAAAAGCTTTTGATATCTGAGGCAAAGCACTGCCGCACTGATTGCAAAATTTAGAGCGGATTTCATTCTTAAAACTGCATTTAGCACAAGGATGCTTTACCTTCCTTGAAGGCATTGCGATAAACAACCCGCTTGTCCCTTCAATTACTTTAATATTCCTTACAACAAAAGCGTTGTCAAAAGTCACAGTAGCATATGCGCGGAGCTTTTTGTCTGGGGAATCTTTCAAGAAAATTTTTACCTCCGTAATTTCCATGATTCCTCCCTATTACTAGCTGGCTCTGTATGACCAGTACAGTTAAAACGACGCCTATCGTGTCTGAGTTAAAAAGACTTGAGCGAAACGATCATCCTTCAATTGTTTAAGTAGCTTCAACCCCTCCCTTCTTGAAGGAATCAAACAAAAAACTGTTGAGCCACTCCCAGACATTAAGACAATTTTCTGCCCCAAACGCGCGAGTTTTTCCTTTACCCTGTTGACCTCTGGATACTCCAAAAAAGTGACGTTTTCCAAGCTGTTTAACAAATTTTTGCTTATCAAAGAAAAATTACCGGCTTTTAATGCCGAAACTAACATTTTAACATTGGGCTTCGGTATTGTCAACCTTTCCTTTGCCCCTTGAACCGCTTCATCCCATTTTTTGTAAATCAATGGGGTTGATATCTTTACACGCGGAATAATCAAAACATGCCAGAATTTTTTATTTTTTAATTCTTTTAAAGGCTGAACTTTTTCACCTCTGCCTTTTACAAGCGCAAAAGCGGTATCATGCACAAAAAAAGGTACATCTGAACCAATTTTGGCAGCACAAAAAGCTAATTGTTTAACATTAAGCTTTAAGCCCCAAAGCCGGTTTAAACCCATTAAAACCGTTGCAGCATTGCTGGAACCGCCGCCCATGCCGCTACCTACGGGTATACGTTTAATAATATGAATATCAACGCCTTTTTGTATTTTATATTTTTTCTGCAATAATTCAGCAGCTTTAAAACCAAGATTGGAACTATCGTGAGGTACTTCTTTGGATGTGCAGGAAAAAGTGATCAACCTGTCATTGCGCAGAGTTAATAAGATTTTATCTGAGAGTTTTATTCTTTCAAAAAGCGATTCTAAATTATGATAGTTATCTTCGCGTTTATCGATAACTTTCAAATAAAGATTTAATTTAGCCCAGGAATCAAGAATTACCTTTTTCACCCTATGAAATAGCTGCTATTACTGTATCCTCTATGCCGCCAGCTGTAAGGTTATATTCCTTTAAAAGTTCCGCCGGCTCACCGGACTGGCCATATCTATTCTTAACACCTAACCTTAATATTTTAGTCGGATAATTTTCAGCAATTACCTCGTCAATACTCGAAGCTAAACCGCCGGTAACTGAATGCTCTTCGCAAACCACAATACCTTTTGTTGTCATGGCCGCATCCAAGATCACTTCTTTGTCAATAGGTTTAATCGTATGCACATTGATCACTCTTGCTTTTATGCCCTTAGAGAGTAAATTTTTAGCCGCGCACAAAGCTTCAGCTACCATGTAGCCGCAAGAGATTATTGCCACATCATTTCCTTGAGTCAATACTTGAGCCTTGCCTAATTTAAATTCACCTTTATTTTCTATTGTTAAAAATTTCGGCCTGCCTAAGCGCACATAATAAGGGCCCTTCTCCTTAGCCGCTGCTTTTATCGCTTCGGCTGTCTGAGGCCCGTCACAAGGAACCACGATATTCATATTCGGAATTACCCTCATGAGGGCAATATCTTCCAAAGCCTGGTGACTTGCTCCATCGGGGCCTACTGTCAACCCCGCATGCGTAGCAACTATCTTCACATCAAAATTATTATAGCTTATGGTATTCCTGACCTGATCCCAGGCTCTGCCTGTGGCAAATATAGCGAAAGTGGAAACAAAAACCGTTTTCCCGCAAGAAGCTATTCCTGAAGCAACTGTCATTAAATTTTGTTCGGCAACTCCCATATTAAAAAATCTGTCCGGGAATTCTTTAGCAAAAATATTTGTCCTGGTTGAACCGGATAGATCCGCATCCAGAACTACAATATTTTTATTTTCTCTGCCTAATTCAGCAAGAGTTTTACCGTAAACATCACGCTGATATAATAACTCGGCCATTTATTCAAGTTCTCCTAAAGCGATATCTGTTTCCTCTTTGGTAGGGGCGCGGCCATGGAAATCAACCATATTCTCCATAAAAGAAACGCCCTTTCCCTTAATGGTATGTGCAATAATTATTGAAGGTTTGGATTTAACTGTTTTAGCCTCTTCATAAGCATTTAATATCTGCTTCATATCGTGGCCGTTAATTTCAATAACGTGCCAGCCGAATGCGCGCCATTTATCAGTTAAGGGCTCTAGGCCCATAATATCCTGGATTTTTCCGTCAATTTGAAAACCATTATAATCCAGTATCGCGCATAAATTATCAACTTTATAGTGGCTGGCTGCCATAGCAGCTTCCCATATATTTCCTTCCTGGGTCTCACCATCACCCATAAGGCAATAAACCCGATAATCCAGCTTATCTATTTTTCCCGCCAAACTCATGCCGATGGAAAGCGACAAACCCTGTCCCAATGAACCAGAGGCAGCCTCTACCCCGGGTGTACGCCTGTCCGGATGGCCTTGCAAAGTTGAACCTAATTGCCTCAAAGTCATTAACTTTTCTTTTGGGAAAAAACCAGCTTCGGCCAATACTGCGTACCATAACGGACAGCAATGCCCCTTGGACATATGGAATCTATCTCTCTGCGGCCATTGGGGATCATTAGGATTTATACGCATTACTTTAAAATATAAAGCAGTAACCAAGTCTGTGGCTGAAAGACTCCCACCGGGATGGCCGGAACCTGCTTTAGAGATCATCTGGACAATAAGCTTTCGGATCTGTTTGGACTTTACTTCCAGCGTTTTGATATCTTGTTCTGAGTAGCTCATCTATTTAATTTTAGGTTTATTTATATTTTTAATTTTATCTTTAACTTTGGGCTGCTGACTATCAAGTTTTAGCGAATCTTCCCAAGAGGCATTCGCTTTCTCAATTTCTCCGAGCTTAAAATAAACATCGCCTAGATGATCGTAAATAACGGGGTCTTTGAGCAACTCAACTGCCCTTCTCAGCATTTTCTGGGCTTCTGAGGTATTGCCTTTTTTAAAATAAAGCCAGCCCAAACTATCAACATAAGCTCCGTTATCCGGATCTAATTCAAGGGCTTTTTTTATCAGTTTTTCCGCCTGCCCCAGCTTCGTATTCCCCTCTACATAAAAATAACCAAGATAATTAAGTGCCTCATGATAATCCGGTTTTAATTTTAAGCACTTTTTTAGCTCTTCTTCGGTTCTTTGCTTATCCCCGATTAACTCATAAATATTCGCCAGGTAATAATGCGCAGAGGCATCATCAGGAGAAAAATCGATAACTATTTTATACATACTCTCTGCAGCTTTTAATTTATTCTGCTGCAGGTACAATTCACCTAGATTTCTATATATTTCAATATTTTTAGGATTTATTTTCGAAGCATTTGTTAAAGCGAGTTCATATTCACGGTTTGATTCTTCTGTCTTGTTTTGCAAAGAATACAAGAGGGCCAATATTGCGTGAGGCTCAACCGCTTCCGGATCAAGCCTGGTTGCAATACTGAGTTCTTCTGCGGCTTTATCCAATTGATTACTTTTTATATATGCTACGGATAAATTAAGATGAATTACCGTATTTTCGTAATCTGTCCTTAAGGCTTCTTTGTATTCTTGTATAGCTTTTTCAACCTGGCCTAAATCATCGTAAATAACGGCCATTATATAGTGGCTCAATGTCGCGGACGCTTTTTTATCCAAAGCATACCCTTCTTGAGCCGCTAAAAATGAAAAGGCTGCAAAACATAAAACCAGCCTTAATGCTAATCTTTTAAGACGCAAAATCATTATATACGTTTATATCAAAAGATTACACCACTACATAAAGAAATAAACACGTTGTCTTTTAAGAAAATCGTTTTACCGATCTTTAAACCCAGGCTTTACGCCCAGGCTCTTTTCTTCACGTGACGAAGACGACGACGCAGTTTTTTTCTCTTGTGGGTTTTGATCTTCTGCTTTTTTCTTTTTTTACCACAAGGCATGAGCTGCCTCCTTTTAATTGATTGAACTTATCATAAACTATTTTTATAAAAATCACAATGTACAAATCCCCTGCCTTGCCAGCAGCAGACAAATCACAAACAAATCACAATACCAAAAAACCAATTAGCAAAAAGTATTGTAATTTGGTCATTTGATATTTGTAATTTGCTTGAAATTTGGTGTTTGTAATTTGTGATTTAAAAGAGCTAGTTTTATAACAAGTTGTTAATATATAACTTTGTTAAGCGGATATTCTATCAAACCTTCAGCTCCCGCGTTTTTGAGCTTAGGAATCAATACTCTTACGATCTTTTCATCGATCACAGTTTCAACTGCTACCCAGCCATCCTCGGTAAGCCCGGAGATAGTCGGTTTTTTTAATGCAGGCAGTACAGCAACTACTTTCTTCAAATCAGCCTTCTTTACATTCATTTTTAAACCAACTTTTGCTTCCGCGGCAATAGCACCTTGCAAAAGCAAAGCAATCTGTTCCATCTTATCGCGTTTCCAAGTATCCTTAAAAGCTTTTTTATTGGCGATAAACTGTGAAGTGGATTCACAAAGTGTATCGATAATTGTCAATTTATTAGCTTTCAAACTCCTGCCTGTCTCGGTGAGTTCAACTATAGCATCGACTAAACCGGAGTTAACTTTTACTTCAGTAGCTCCCCAGCTAAATTCAACTTCGACTTTAGTATTATGTTTGCGAAAATATTCAGTAGTAACGTTAACAAGTTCTGTAGCAACGCGCTTACCGCTTAACTGTTTGGCTGTTTTAATCCCCGAAGCCTCGGGAACCGCCAAAACCCAGCGGACTTTACTTAAACTTTGTTTGGCATATGTTAAATCTGAAACCCTGACAATATCGGATTTATTCTCTAAAACCCAGTCGTTTCCGGTGATACCGCAATCTAAAGCCCCATCTTCAACATATCTTGACATTTCCTGAGCGCGCAAAAGAACAGCCTCTATATCGGGATCGTCTACCGAAGGAAAATATGAACGGTCCGAAGACAAAGTCACATTAAAACCTGCTTTTTTAAACATTTTAAAAGTAGATTCCTGCAGGCTGCCTTTAGGCAATCCCAATTTCAATACTTTATCTCTCATTGTTAACATCCTTATTGTATATTATCAATAATAGCCCTTTTTAATATAGGCTCTAACACGGGAACCCATTATACAGATTGAAGCATAGTTTGTAAAGAAGAAATTCTTTACCAGCTTTCGGCCGTCAGACATCAGCTAACAGCTTAAAGCTTTTGCTGAAAGCTAAAAGCTAATAGCTGATAGCTGAAATTAAGTTGAATTATACTTACTTTTTAACTATAATAACTAGCTAATAAACAATTAACCAATGAACGAGGTGCTAAATGCTTAAAATTCTGCGTAATAAAAAAACAGCGAGAAAAATATGGATTGGTTTGGCTATTATTATAATAATCGCTTTTGTCTTTTCCGGAAGCGACTTAATGAGAAGCAAAGGGAAAACAGATTTAGATATAATAGGTAAGGCCCGGGGGAAAAAAATCAATTTGGCTGATTACAAGGAATCTGTTAACGCGGTGCGTAATCAGGCAATAATCCAATTTGGTGAAAATTTTTCAGAGGTTCAAAAATATCTTAACTATGACGCTCAAGCCTGGGAAAGGATACTGCTTATAACTGAAGCAAAAGCTAAAAAAATAACTGTAAGCGACAAAGAATTAATGCAAACATTGTCGAGTTATCCATTTTTCCAAACCAATGGAAAATTTGATTTTAGGATCTACTCCGACATGCTTAAATATGTTTTCCACACCCAAGAAAGGGTTTTTGAAGAAGAGACCAGGGGTAACATCATGATAGCCAAGCTGTTCAAGGAAATGACCGATAATATCAATATAACTGAAGAATCGATAAAAAAAGAATATGAAAAAGCTAATCAACAGTTAAGTTTGTATTATATTGCCGCCCCTTTCACGAATTTCAGCATGAAAGATAGAGATATCAAAGAAGCGGATTTAAAAGAATATTACGAAAAAAACAGGCTTGAATTCAAGCAGCCGCTTTCTTACAACCTTGAATACGTATCCAGCGATAACGAAGATAAAATCAGAAAGCTTCTGCCTCATGTCAATAAAATAGACTATGTCCAGAAATTAGCCAAAAATGCCGGCCTTACTTTTAAAGAAACCGGGCTTTTTGCTGAGAATGATGCTATACCAGGAATAGGCTGGTCCCCTCAAATCCTTTCGTTTTTGCCTAAATTAAAAATCGATCAATTTTTACCTCCAATACAAATTGATAAAGTTTTTTATCTTCTAAGGCTAAAAGAAAAAAAAGAACCCTATATACCATCTTATGATGAAATTAAAACCAAGGTCAAAGAAGTTTTTGTCAAACACGTTGCTGAATCTCTTGCTAAAACAAGGATCGAAGAATGTGCCGCAAAACTAAAACAAGATAGCGCAAACCAAAAAGCGCCTGATTTTGATAAAGCCGCCAAACAATTTGGCCTAAAAACCGGAAATACCGATCTTTTTAAATACGGAAGTTATATTGAAGGTATTGGCGCATCTGACATATTCTGGATAGTGGCAAAAGACCTTGGACCTAACGAATTCAGCGAGCCCATTCTTTTACCCTCGGGGTATTATATCGTAAAATTAAAATCAAAAATTAATATTGATGAGAAAAAATTTGAGGAAGAAAAATCTGCCTTTTCTACTAAGCTGCTTATGCAAAAGAAACAGGATCATTTTGCCAGCTTCATAGAAGAATTAAAAAATAAGGCCCAACGTTACCAATAAAAAAAAGGGGACGATTCTTATTTAAAAGAACCGTCCCCTTTTTTATCTCTGTTTTTTAACTTACTTTTATCGCGTTAACGGGGCACATCTCAGCAACTTCATTCAAATTATGCATTGAACAGGCTTGAGCCTTAACATGAGCTATTCCGTCACCCTCCACCTTAAAAACTTCCGGGCAGGATTGTTCACACAAACCACATCCAACACAAGTCGCTGTATCTATTGTTACCTTTGCCATTTTTAATTCTCCTCTCGCAGAAAGCGAGACACTGGGCGGTTCCAATTAGGCCGGGTGTCTTACTTTTTCTTTAACGCTCCATCAAATTCTCAAATGTCTCTTCGTGGTTAATTTCTTCAGCCAAAATATGGGTGATTATTGTGTAAGTTAGATGATCCTTGCCCAAAGTTTTTTTGGCGATTTTGTTATATACATCAATAGCGGATGCTTCCGATTCGGTAACAATGCGGATAATCCTATTAATATCCGCAGTATTTTTAGGCGGCATCATAAAAGGAGCATTTGCATTTTTCTCAAGCTCTGTGATATTGGCAATCGGTAGCCCCCCAAGCTTAATGATCAAATCCGCTACTTCCTGCGCATGTTCCAGCTCATCTTTAGCCAGCTTCATAAGCATTTCGCTTACATCTTCATAAGCTTTGCCGGAAACTGTCTGAGCCATATACCAATAAAGATAAAAAGCTAACCATTCATCTGCGTATGCTTTATTTAAATCCTTCACTAAATCTTTTAAACTTAATTCTGAAATTGCCCTTGCTTGCTTTCCCATAGCTTACCTCCCTTTAGTTGCCGTAAAGCCCCCCTTTAGTTGAATTAAGAGCTAGCCTTAAGGCCGTATTTCTCTATGTTATTATCCGCTATGGCCTGAATTTTTTTAATCTCTTCGGGCTTATCCAGCAAATGCTTAAATCTTCCTTGCGCCTTAAGGTATTCCTCAACAGGCTTGGGTTGAATCTGGCGCACAGCTGTTAATTTGCCATTTTCGAATTCAATAAGCGGATATAATCCTGTGTCGATAGCTAGTTTTGCAACTTGCAAAGACGCGTCTGAAGCGTGACGCCATCCTAACGGGCAAGGCGCGTGAATTTGGATATATTTAGGGCCCTTTATACTTACTGCCTTTTTAACTTTTCTCTGTAAATCCGGAATTAAACCTACCGAAGCTGTAGCTACATAAGCAATACCATGGGCATTTGCGATCTCAGGCATTGGTTTTTTAGGCCTTAAGTTACCAGCCGCACTATTTATTGCCGGGCTAGTAGTAGTATTGGTATCAAATGGAGTCAAACCGCTTCTTTGCACGCCGGTATTCATATATGCTTCATTGTCATAGCAAACATATAAAATATCATGGCCCCTTTCGAGCATGCCTGATAGCGCCTGCAAACCGATATCAGCAGTACTTCCATCTCCGCCCTGAGCAATAACATTGGTATTATCTTTTTTGCCTAGATATTTTAAAGCAGCTTCGACACCAGAAGCTACGGCCGCGGAATTCTCAAACAAAGAATGTATCCAGGGAACTCCCCAAGCAGTTTCAGGGTATTTGGTAGAAAAAACTTCCAAGCATCCGGTATTATTAACCACAATGGTATTTGATCCGGAAGCTTCAATAACTAAACGCGCGGCCAATGACTGTCCGCAACCAGCGCAAGCTGTATGTCCGGGGGAAAATAATTGGTTACTCATAACTCTCCTTTAACAGTTCAGGTTTTAAATCGATAAACTCACCCGTAACTTCCTTGGTGGTGAGTAATCTTAATACTTCTCTAATTGAATCTTTAGTGATGTCACGTCCGCCCATGCCAACGATGAAATTACTGATAATCTCGGGTTTTTTCTTTTTGCTGCAGAAAACAGCCTTGATTTCAGAGGAAAGCGGGGCATATGAACCAAGCGATAAAGCTCTATCTAAAACTGCGACTTTGGAAACGTTTTTTAAAGAATTGTAAATTGCTTCTGCGGGGAATGGACGATAAGAGGTGATTTTCAAAAGGCCTACTTTTTTACCTTTAGCCCTGGCCTCATCAACGACTTCTTTGGCAGTACCGCAAACTGAACCCATAGCTACAATGACTTTCTCCGCGTCTTTAACTAAATACTCTTCAACCAAGCCGTTATAATTCCTACCAAAAACTTTGGCGAAATCGGCGTTAATTTTAGGAATTAGCTCAAGCGTTTCCTCGAGGGTTTTTTGAACCGCATAACGAGCCTCGGTGTAATAATCCGGATCGCCAAGTAAACCCATAGAAATTGGATTAGCAGTGTCTAATTTATAAAGCGCTTTATATGGAGGTAAAAACTTATCAACTTGTTCTTGAGTAGGCATATCAACTGTTTCAATACCGTGGGTAAGGATAAATCCATCCATGCATACCATTACCGGAAGCATGACCGATTTGTCTTCTGCAAGCTTGTAAGCTATTAAATGCAGGTCAACTACCTCCTGGATATCTTCAGCAAATAACTGGATCCAGCCTGAATCGCGTAAAGATATGGAATCCTGTTGATCATTCCAGATATTAATAGGAGCTGAAATTGCCCTATTGGCACAAGTCATAATTATAGGCAGTCTCATACCGGCAATATTGAAAACAACTTCGCTCATATAAAGAAGCCCTTGCGAACTGGTTGCGGTATAAGCCCTGACCCCGGTTGCCACAGCGCCCAAAACTACACTAGCAGCAGAATGCTCTGATTCCACATTTACAAACTGTGAATTAAGTTTTCCTTCTGAAACCATAAGAGCTAATTCTTCGACGATATGCGTCTGAGGAGTTATAGGATAAGCTGAAATGACTCCGGGTTTGCATAATCTCACAACTTCTGCAACAGCCAATGAACCTTCAATAAACTCTTTCACCCCGCACCTTCCTTTTGTTTATTTATTATTTTTATATCCCCGCGCCTTGAATTTTAAAGAAGGTGCGAGGTTCATAGTTAATACTTTGTTTACCTAAATAATAGTATTATTATTCCTTAGAATCTTCCTTCGTCATGGTTACGTCCTTCTTAGGACAAACGATTGCGCAAAGCCCGCAGCCCTTGCAATAAACATAATCGCACTTATAAGTGTTTTTTTCAGTGCCTGAAATGCAGCCTTCCGGACAAATCGAGAGGCAAATTTTACAGGCTATACAGTTTTTCTGCAAGAATTTAGGCTTGGATTCCATGCGCCAAGAACCTGTCTTATTGTTCTTGCTTGTTGCCGGTTTAGAAGTAAGTGGGCCAAACATTTTTTATCCTTTTTTCATAAGATTTTTTACAAATTCAAAACCCTGTTTTGCAGACTCAATATTTCCTGCTTGAGCCTTTCCAGCAAATCTTTTCTTAATCGCTTCAGTCAGAAAATCCAGGCTGATCTCTGCGGTTGCCGCACAAAAAGCACCTAACAAAGCAGTATTTCCTAAGGGCCTGCCGATAGTTTTTAAAGCAATATCATTTGCGGGGACTACAAAAGTCTTCTGTTTCGCTTTCACTTCAGGAATCTCAACCCCAGCCCTTTCATTGATAATAGCGATACCATTTTCCTTTAGGCCTGAGAAACAGTTAAATCCGCGCATTAGGGTAGGATCCATGATTATTAAATAATCCGGTTCATAAATCTGACTCCTTAAACGCACAGGTTTTGAATCTACCCTAACAAAAGCGTTCATAGGTGCACCCATTCTTGCCGCTCCAAAGCTAGGGAAAGCATAAGGATACATCCCTTTTTCAAAATACGCATTACCTAATAAGGAAGCTGTTGTAATAGCTCCCTGCCCTGCACGGGCGTGAATTCGAATCTCTTTCATTTTTTAGCTCCTCGAACACCTAAATTAAAAAATTTAGTGAGATCCCAAGGCCTGCTTTGAAAATTTCGGATAAATTTCCGAAACGCTTAGGCTTGGGATAAATTAAGATAACTTAAAAATTAGAGCTACATAATACGACTTTTAAGCGATTTTGTCAAATAATTTTTATCCGCGCCCCTCCCCCCTTTTTTTTAGACACACCGTATGTGTCCCAAAGGAGGGACACATACGGTGTGGATTTATTAGGTCACGTTTTATGCTGCGGAAGTGCCATAAGCTAAAAAAGTTATTGAAATAGCCCATCCTCTCTGATATTATGCTTCTACTATGGAAAAAATTCGTGTTGGAGTCATAGGAGTCGGTCATTTAGGCAGTATTCATGCCAAAATCTATCAGCAAACCCTGGGCTGTCAACTAGTGGCAGTCTGTGACAATAATAGATCCCGGGTAGATGAAGTTTCAAAAAGCTTAGGAGTCGCAGGATTTATGGACTATAAGGAACTTTACGACAAAGTCGATGCTGTAAGCGTAGCCACACCTACCAAATCCCATTTTGAGGTTGCTTCAGACTTTTTAAAACAAAAAATACACTGTTTAGTGGAAAAACCATTCACTCCAACCCTAAAAGAAGCAGACGCTTTGATTGAAATTGCCCGCAAGAACGACCTTATTTTACAAGTTGGCCACATAGAAAGATTTAACTCTGCCTTTGGGGCAACATTAAAACTTATAAAAGAGCCTAAATTTATTGAATGCCATAGGTTAAGCCCTTTTCCAAACAGATCTCTTGATGTTGGAGCGGTACTCGATATTATGATCCATGACATTGATATCGTCTTAGGCTTGGTAAATTCAGAAATTAAGCAGATCGAATCTGTAGGTGTCAATGTCTTAACTCAATTTGAAGACATAGCTAATGTTCGCATAACTTTTAAAAACGGTTGTGTTGCTAATTTAACTGCTTCGCGCGTCTCTGACGAAGTAATGCGCAAAATCCGCATATTCCAGGAAGATACCTATATATCCCTTGATTACAAAGACGCAAAAGCAACTGTATACAAAAAAGATGGAATAAAAATCACTAAAGACAACTTGCCGATAGAAAAAGAACAGCCTTTGCAAAAAGAGCTTCAGGCTTTCGTTGATTGTGTCTTAAACCATAAACAGCCATTGGTTTCAGGACCAGTTGCCAGACAAGCTTTAGCAGTTGCCTTGGAAATTCAAAACCAGATATGGAAAAAAAACGTATATTGATCATTTGTGGTGAACCCTCAGGCGACCTAAATGCCTCAAATCTTGCCAAAGAGATCCTTACTCTAGATCCCAGCGCTGAAATTTCTGCTGTAGGTGGCGAATTACTGCAAAAAAACGGAGCAAAAATAATCTATAATATAAAGAGCCTGGCTGTAATGGGATTCTTCGATGTTTTTAGAAAACTGCCTCTCTTCTTCGCTCTAAAAGACCTAATCTTAAAAAAAATATCTCAAGAAAAATTTAATGCCGTGATCTTGGTCGATTTTTCAGGCTTTAACCTGCGTTTAGCCAAAGCAATCAATAATTCTTTGCCGGTATTCTACTACATCAGCCCGCAAGTCTGGGCGTCCAGGGAAAAAAGAGTTAATACTATCAAAAAGTATATTAAAAAAATGATCGTAATTTTTAAATTTGAAGAGGAATTTTATAAGAAATTCGGCATGAATGTAAGCTTTGTAGGGCACCCTCTCTTAGACTCAGTCAAGCCTACTATTGAAAAGGGTGAATTTTTAAACAATTTCGGGCTGGAGGAATCAAAAAAAATCATCGCTCTTCTGCCAGGATCAAGAAAATCTGAAATTGAACATATATTACCTATAATGCTCAAATCTGCGCAGATGATGAGCCGCCAAATTAAAGACCTGCAGTTTGTTTTGGCTAAAACATCAAACGTTGATTTAAGTGTTTACTTGAAACACCTAAAAAATGTTACTCCCTTGAATTTAAAAATTGCCGAGGGAAAAGCCTATGACTGCATAAATATCGCGGATTTCTGCCTGATAGCCTCAGGTACAGCGACTTTGGAAACCGCGATCATGCAAAAACCTTTTTTTGTTATCTACAAAATGAATATTTTGAATTACCTGCTTTACCGGCCGCAAATTAAAATTGATCATATAAGCCTTGTGAATATCCTTGCCGGAAAAGAAATTGTTCCGGAATTCATTCAATTCAAAGCTAAACCTAAAGTAATAGCATCGAAAGCACTGCAGCTTCTATCCAGCGATATTCAGATGAATTTAATGAAATCTGAATTGGAACACATAAAATCCCTTCTTGGTGAAAACGGCGCAAGCAAACGCGCTGCACGCATTATTCTACAATAAAGGGGACGTTTCTATTTTTTATTAGCAAATAGAACTATCCCTTTATTTATAGGATTTAGCTAATTCAATGCGTTCATCGGTCGGCGGATGATCAAAGAAAAAAAACTTGATTAAAGGGTGCGGCTTCCTATCGGATAAATTCTGATCCGAAAGCTTATTCATCATTGAGATGAATGCTTCCTTGGCACCAGTGACCATCAAAGCATGCCTATCGGCATCTTTTTCAAATCTGCGGCTTAAAAAGTTTTCCAATGGCTGAGTAATCAATCCCAATAAAGTCATATACATAACGATTATGGGAAAAGCAGCCAAATCTTCCAAATTCGACAAATTAAAGAACTGCAAAACAAAACTACTGGTTTTAAATATCAAATAAAACATAAAAATTGTACTTAAGGCATTAATAAGTATCAATTTTATTAAATGCTTGAGTTTATAATGCGCAAATTCATGCGCCAGGATCACTTCAATTTCATCATTAGTATATTTATCTTTTAAGGTATCAGCAAGGATCACCCTTCTGGTTTTTCCCCAACCTACGAAAGCAGCATTGCCTTTTAAAGTTTTTTTACTGAAATCGATCTCAAAAACATCCATAATCTTGACCTGCATTCTTTTTGCCAGGGCAATAATCCTATCTTTTAAAGAATTATCAGTTAACGGCTTATATTTGAAAAATATTGGGATAATCAATACTGGCAAGATACGCGCTATTACTATGCTAAAAAATAACCAAACTAAAGCGGTGATCAGCCACCAAAATAAAGGGCTATTTTTAAGTATAAAATAAAATACCCCAAAAAGGGCCGCGGTTAAAATGTAAGATAATATAAAACCTTTAGCCTGGTCCCCCAGCCAATCCGTAATTTTTTGTTTAGTAAGTCCAAACTTATGCTCTAATATAAAAGATCTGTAGATATTTAAAGGGAGGTTTAAGATATAATAAAGCACGGTTATTATTAGAAGATACGCGGGAAAAACAAGAAAATTTAAACTTATTTTTGAGGATAATAAAAGCACTAAACCTTTCGACCATCCCAGAGATTCAAACAAAAGAATAAGCACTAGCAGGTAAATTATTTCAATTATGGTCATCGCATATTTAATATGCGAATACCTTTTTGCCCTGTCTAGTGCTTCTTCCTTATTCAAAAAAACTCCTGCATTGGCCCCAAAAGGCTATTTACTTTTAGCAGGCTCGATATTAATAAATGTCCTTACTTTGCCGTGTGGGGTTTTTTTCTTGGAAAAATAAACTGTCCCTGGGCAAACAGCATACAATGTGCCTGAACCCTTTACATTTACCCCTGCTTTGTAAGTATTAACCCCTCTAACGATAATCTGGCCTGTCTTTACAGGCTGCCCGCCAGATACCTTTAGAGCTTCGTCTTTCTTAGGTGTGGAAAATCCGCCGATCATTTTAAGCTCCTTAATTAAAAAATTTAGCCAAATCCCAAGTCCTACTTTGAAAATTTTAATAGATTTCCAAAGTGCTTAGGATCAGGAGTGCCTTATTGAACAATTTGAGCAATTCTACACTTAAAGTTGCTTTTGGTCAATAGTTATTTAGTATGCTTGGGGTCAGACCCCATTACGGTTGCTTGGGGTCTGACCCCAAGCTTATTACTCCAGCTCTATCTCTTCATCCTTATACGGCATATACACATTTAAGCCTGCCTGAGAAAGAGTATCCAAGAGTACGGCTGCCTGATCCTCATCGCCATGCACCAAAAATATTTTCTTTAACGGCAAACATCCGGAAACAAAATCTACCAGATCATCTTTATCTGCGTGCCCAGAAAGCGAGTTCATAACCACAACTTCCGCATTAAGCTCACACTCTACACCGAATATATGCACAATCTTCTCTTTTTCAACGATTTTCTTTCCCAAAGTATTTCTAGCCATATAACCAACGACCAACACGGTATTTCGCGAGTCTTCAATATTGTTTTTTAGATGATGCAAAATCCTGCCTGATTCGCACATGCCGCTTCCAGCAATAATAATCATCGGCCTTTTATCGATATTTAAAGATTTTGACTCTTTCTGATCTTCAACAAACCTTAAATTTATGAACTCAAAAGGGCTTTCCCCCTGAGAAATAGCCTGAGAAGTACGCGAATTCATATAATTAGTGTGAAAAGTAAATAGATCTGTGATTTCCGTAGCTAATGGGCTATCTACGTATATTGGGATAGGTGCAATGGATTTTTCTTTGCACAATTCATTTAATAAATAGATTACTTCTTGCGTGCGTTCAAGGCTAAATGCTGGGATAAGAATCTTACCGCCTCGAGCAATTGTATGATTGACCACTTCTTTGAGCTTAATTTTAGCTTCTTCTATCGGAGCATGAATCCTGTTGCCGTAAGTGCTCTCTAAGATCAGATAATCCAACCCCTTGGGCACCTGGGGATTATCCAGCATAGGCAGGTTTTTCCTGCCCAAATCCACAGCGTAGCCTATACGCACGTTTGTATTGCCCTCATCAATATCCAATACAATTATACTTGAACCTAAAATATGCCCAGCATTATAAAGTGTGGCAAAAACATTTCTGGTAATAAGAGTTTTTTTGCCATAAGGTAAAGGATGCATCCTCTTGGCCGCATTGGCTACATCTTTAGAAGTATAAAGCACTTTGCGTATTGGCAAACCTAGCCTCTTATTAATCTTATTAACATAACGGATATCCTCTTCCTGGATTTTCGCTGAATCCTCAAGCATGAGCCGGCATATATCTTTTGTGGCATGAGTGGTATAAATTTTACAACGCAACCCTTCTTTTATCAAGCTAGGTATATTCCCGCAATGATCTACATGAGCATGAGACAAAACCAGAGCGTTGACTTTACGCGGGTTAAAACTAAAACTTGTGTTTATATCATAAAATTCCTCGCGCCTTCCCTGGAACAAACCGGCATCAAGCAATACTTCTGATTTTTCACTGGTGACCAAATGGCTTGAACCCGTAACCGTCCTGACTCCCCCTAAAAATTTTATTTTAACCGGCATCAATTATCCTTTCTCATCTTGAAAGCAACTATTATTACTAACACAAAGTAGATCAAACTATAAATAAGAATGGGCTTATTAGCTAAAAGATAATTTGGCATAATTTCTGGATGAGTAAAAATATTTTTGCCTAAGCCAGCAAGTATATACTGCAGCCAAAAAATCCGCAAAGGTGAACCAACAGCCACTACCAATAGATACTTTTTTAAAGAAATTGGGGTCAGGCCGCAGGAAAGATCCAAAAACCTGAAAGGGATAAGCGGGGTAATCCTAAATAAAACTAACCAGAAAAAACTTACTTTCTCGACGGACTTTTCTATCCAATTAAATTTCTTACCTATATCCTGCTTAACAAAATCCCGCCCTAAATAACGGCTTATTCCGAATAAAATTACGGCATTTATAAATTCGGCGATAAAAACAAGTGTTGTACTTATGTAGACACCGAATAAAACAGCACTTACGAATCTGAAAACATCTTTGGAAAACCAGATAAAAAAAGTAAAGATCACATAAGATATAATAAACACGATTGAGGCAAGAAGCAGCGGAAAACCGGATAAATAATGTTCTAAAATATCCGGCTTAACACTAAAATGCATTCCCAGGAAAAAAATGAAAAATATAGAAATAATTAACCCAAAAAATTTTAGCTTACTTATATCTTGGCGGGTAGTCATTGACTAATTTTAACATAGATTTGGCTTACTTGCAACCAGAGCCATTCTTTTGGACACATACGGTGTGTCCAAGGGGGGATTTACTCCTGATTATCGTATGTGGAGTAATAGTACGGAGTGAAAGCTTTAAATTCAGCAGCACAGGTATCGACTAATTTAAAGACTGGTTTTATATTGAGCTTTTTGCGTAAAAGATAAATATCTTCCTCTGTCTTATTCAATAAAACAGATAATTGTTTATCAGAAAAGCCATATTCTTTGGCTTTTAATAATAATTCGGCATCGATACTTTCTTTTCTTAAAGCAACTTCTTTTTCCAAATCGATGATTTCTTTAATATTATATAAAAACCATGGGTCGACTTTAGTAATTTCATAGATCTCTTCAATACCCATTCCAGCTCTTAGCGCATCCCCAAGATAGAATATCCTATCAGCGCTTGGCAGCCGTATTTTCTGAATAATATTATCCTTTATTTCACTATCAATTTTTACATTTAAAATATCTTTGAATAATACACTTTCCAAGCCATACTTTTTGATTTCCAAAGAACGCAAACCTTTTTGCAGAGCTTCTTTAAAAGTCCTGCCGATCGACATTGCCTCGCCAACTGATTTCATAGAAACCCCAAGCGTAGAATTTGCTGAAGGAAATTTTTCAAAAGTAAAACGCGGTATTTTTACCACACAGTAATCTATAGCCGGCTCAAAACAAGCAGGGGTTTCTTTGGTAATATCATTTGCGATTTCATCTAAGGTATAGCCAACCGCAAGTTTGGCCGCGATTTTAGCAATAGGAAATCCCGTTGCCTTGGAAGCCAATGCCGAGCTGCGGGAAACTCGCGGATTCATTTCGATAACGATCATACGCCCGGTTTGAGGGTGTATCGCAAACTGAATATTCGATCCTCCTGTTTCCACGCCAATTTCCCTGATACAGGCAATGGAGGCATTTCTCATTATCTGATATTCTTTGTCAGTCAAGGTCTGTGCTGGGGCCACGGTAATACTATCTCCTGTGTGAACGCCCATTGGATCAAGGTTTTCTATTGAACAAACTATGACTACATTATCTTTTGTGTCCCGCATGACTTCTAATTCATATTCTTTCCAGCCCGCTACAGATTCTTCAATCAGAATCTCTGAGATCATGCTTGAATCTAACCCAAGCTTAGCCAAGCTCTTAAATTCTTCAATATTGTAAGCAACGCTTCCGCCTGTGCCGCCTAAGGTAAAGCTAGGGCGGATTATCAGAGGAAAACCAATTCCCTTGGCGACTTTGCAAGCTTCTTCTAAAGTATAGGCTTTCCCGCTCTTAGGCAAATCCAATCCGATTTTAATCATCGCCTCTTTAAACAACTGCCTATCTTCAGCTTTTTTGATCGCCTTGATATTAGCACCTATAGTTTCAACTTTGTATTTTTTAAGTACTCCTTTTTCCGCCAGGCCAACAGTAGTATTTAACGCGGTCTGTCCGCCTAAAGTCGGCAATAATGCGTCCGGCCGTTCTTTAGCGATTATTTTTTCAACCACATCGACGGTGATAGGCTCGATATAAGTCCGAGAGGCCATCTGCGGATCAGTCATGATCGTTGCGGGATTAGAGTTAACCAAAATAACTTCGAAACCATCCTGCATCAAAACTTTGCAGGCCTGGCTGCCGGAATAATCAAACTCACAGCCCTGGCCAATAACGATCGGACCAGCACCAATTATCAATATTTTTTTAATATCTTTTCTTCTTGGCATGTTTTATCGTTTTGTTGGTTTAGTTCGTCTTGTTCGTTAATTCCGTTTAGAAATTCTAAACCAGCCAAACGAAAATAACGATAATAACGAACCTAACGTTTTCTTTTAAACTTTCTCATCAGCTCTATAAAATTCCCGAATAGATACTCCGCATCATGCGGCCCGGGTGCATTCTCCGGATGAAACTGGACGGAAAAAACAGGTAATTTTTTATGCCTTAATCCTTCCAAAGTATTATCATTGAGATTTATATGAGTAATCTCGACATCTTTCTTGTTTAATGTATCTATATCAACGCAAAATCCATGGTTTTGCACGGTAATGGCAACTTTTCCGGTTTTTACATCCTTAACCGGATGATTCCCGCCATGATGCCCGAATTTAAGCTTAAAAGTTTTTCCTCCTAAGGCCTGACCGATCATCTGCTGGCCTAAACAAATCCCAAACATGGGAACCTTACCTAATAATTCCTTTACTGTATCGACTACGTAAGGCACAGCCGCCGGATCCCCTGGGCCATTAGAAAGCAATAGCCCATCAGGTTTTAAGCTCATGATTTGCTTTGCAGTTGCAGTAGCAGGCATAACCAATACCTTACATTTTATACTGCTTAATATTCTCAATGTATTATACTTGATCCCACAATCCAAAACTATAACCTTATATTTACCATTTTTATTCCATTCATACGGCTTTTTACAAATCACTTCTTTGACTAAGTCCACACCCACTAGGTTCCTGGACCTTTTAATTTTATTAACCAGGCTATTTACATCAAAATCTTCAGTAGAAATAACAGCTTTCATCGCTCCAGCCTGGCGAATATGTATCGTAAGAGCCCGGGTATCTACCCCTTCTATACCAACAACATTATTATCTTTCAAATAATCGCCCAAAGACTGCTCAGAACGCCAATTACTGGCAATCTTTGAATATTCCTTGACTACAAACCCCTCAACAAACGGCTTATAAGATTCCACATCATTCTTATTTACTCCATAATTTCCGATTAAAGGATAGGTCATGGCCACGATCTGGCCTTTATAAGAAGGGTCAGTAATAATCTCCTGGTATCCGGCCATAGCGGTATTAAAAACAACTTCCCCGAAACTTTCGCCGGTAGCCCCAAAAGAATAACCTTTGAATATTTTTCCGTCTTCTAAAACAAGGATAGCTTTTTTCATATTATTTGAATTAAATACTTAAATTTTTATTCGGGACATTATATTACAGAAGCCAATATCTGTAAACATTTACTTAATAACGCCATGCTTCACCCCTTCGGGGTTCGCAATGACAAAAGAAACATTTCGCTCTTTACAATAACTATCTGGGTCATTGCGAGGAGGGCGAAGCCCGACGAAGCAATCTCAAAAACGGGATGCTTCTTCACTTCATCCGCCCGCAATGACAAAAGAAACATTTCGCTCTTTACAATAACTATCTGGGTCATTGCGAGGAGGGCGAAGCCCGACGAAGCAATCTCAATCACCCTATTCTCCAAATCCTAATTACCTGATCACCCAATTTCCAAATCCGGATATCCTTAATAACCCGATAACCTTATTTTAAACTGTAATGAGTATCCTGGGTTATTCCCAGTTGTTTGCATCATCACTGCTTTCAACGCCATCTTTGCCGGTTGAATACAGGTCATAATCCTTCCTATGAGTTCCGGGGCTTCTGTATTCATAGGGCTTGCCCCAAGGATCCACTGGTTTCTTCTCTAAATATGGCCCCTTCCAATTCTTCGCTGAAGAAGGCTGATTAACCAAAGCATCCAGTCCTTCTTCGGTTGTAGGAAATGACCCATTATCTAACTCATAAAGTTTTAAAGCGGTGGCAATATTCAAATCGATATCTGCCTTTGCAACGCCTTTTCTGGCCTCTTCCGACCTGCCTGTCAACCTGGGAATAACCATAGCCGCCAATACACCAATTATTATTACCACGATCATAAGTTCTACCAAAGTAAAACCTTTTTTCCCTATAATATTCTTACCCATCAAACCCTCCTCATTATTCCGATATGGAACTAAATCAAATTTTTAAACTAGATACTGCAGCTGCCTCCTCCCGCCAATCTTTTATTACATACCCTTGGTCTAAAACAATATAATAAACATTCCCTTCTTTGCCCTTTACCTCTGTTTTGACCTCTAAAATGAAATTTTTTGACTTGACGATAAATTTACCGGAATTGATGAAAAAGTTAATATTTATTTCATCTTCCGTGCTTAACATCCTGACTGTATATAATTTATCGACTATTTCTCCAACAGTCTCAAACACGCCGTCATCGGCGGTCCCTTCTTTATCGTCACGCCCATTACGAAAATAAATTATGCTTTCAGCTACTGATTTATTTAAGCCAACGGCCTGCAATACTGAAAAAGGGGCTGTATTAATATTAATATTGCCTTCCCCCAACAAAGTGGCCACACTCTCTAATTTATCATATATTTCCTCATCCACTCCGGGAATCGCCAATAATTCATTATTATAGACAAAAGGGTTTCCGCTGCGATAGGTAATTATGTTATCAGCTATCTCATCGGCGTCTGTTTTAGACAACAAACAAACAGACTCAATTAACCGGGATATTATCTGTTTATCTGAATTCTTAAGATTGACTTTACTCTCCTGATCCAAAGCTATATAAGTAAATTCTCCCGGCCCTAATTCTAGAGTTATTTCTTTCCTTAATGCAGCAAGATCATCATATTCGGTTTTGCTGCTATTTCTTTGTGCGGCAAAATACAAACAAGCTGACCTTGCCAAATGCTGGCCTATTGCCCATTGGCTGAATCTACCGGCAATTTTGACCTGCGGATAAACAATTGAATATAATCCCGCGCATGATATAGAAAGTATCACCATAATCCAAATAGCAGTAACAAGTATGCTGCCTGAATTACGAAACCGGATTGAATATGATTTTTGAGAATTCCTGACCATTTAATTTAAAATCCAATTTTATCAAGCGGAAAGGGCCAAAATTCTTATTCCATGAATCTTTCCAAATCCCGCCTTTTTCAACATCAAAATAATAATATTGTAATGATAAAGCCTCTAAAGAAGAAATACTTGTTTCTTCATATTCATCCTCTTTATCGGCAAATATATCACTGGCTTTTATTTTCCTGCAGATAAAGTTTTTCCCATCCGGATCGAACTTATAGATAGCTTTATAGAATACCCCGTCTGAATTAACCGCAAACGAAAATTCCTGAGCCGAACCTTCAAATCCTATTTCTTGAAACATTAACCCCTTACGCAATTCTCTTGAAAACTTTTCGACAAAAATTACCGAATCTCCGAAATTCCTCCCCAGGTCCTGGGCATGTTTCCAGACTTTAGCGCCTGAAACAAAGCCCGTAATCAATCCGACTGCCAGAAACGAAAAAATGACAGCCACTACCATGATCTCTACTAAAGTAAAAGCTTTTTTATTCATAATTTTATCTAACCGAAAATATCAAAATTTATTCCTTAACCGGCAAAAGAGCTACCAGATCTTCATTCTTTTCTCTGCCGGATTCAGCCCATTTTATATTAAGAATCAACTTAACAAGATGTTTTTGATCCAATACCTGATCTGTTTCCCAGGTCAGTTCGCCGATGCCCTTTTCACGGGCTTCTTTTATTTTGTCATTAAAGAAAGTTGTTATCTCTTCTTTTTCCTTGTTGAATCCTTCCTGATCTCTGGCGAACTGTTCCAGATTATTCATTACATCATCCAAAAACCAGGTTTTTGAGACGAGATTCTGGCAATAGCCTATCCCGGAAATAGCATTAAGAAAAGACCTCCCAACCCCGACTATGCCTATAGATAATATCGAAACAGCTACCATAAGCTCAACCAAACTGAATGCTTTTCTTTTAATCCGCATAAGGACACTCCCTAATTATTAAATTTTATCTTAAAGAATACTAAGGCATAAGCATGCTTACATCGGTTTCAATTTTCAATAAACTTGCCTGCTCATCTTTTGGAGCTACGACTATTTTATCGAGTTTTATCAGAAGATTACTATTTTGGATCTTATTCAGGAATTTAAACAACTGCTCTAAAGTACCTTCCATGCGCAGATCAGCAAATAGAAAGTTATTTTTCTTATCTTTATCCGTATCGACGGGATTCTTAGGATTCAAATTCAAAACCGAAACCCCGGAATCCTGGGTGATACTTTCCAATTCCCTGAGAAATTTACCCACAGCATCTTTATAAGAAGGCTCTGCCTTCAAATAAACAGCCAGGTTTTTGTATTCATTATTTATCCTGTCTTTATCCGCTTGAATTGTCAAACTTTTTCGCAATTCTGATTCTTTCAATTTGATTTCTTTATCCAGCTGATTTATTTTCTTCTGGAAGCCAACAAAGATCAGCTGATATATAACAAAAATAAATATAACAGCTCCTAGAGCAATCGCTATAGTATATTGTTTTTTGTCTAATTTGATCATAATATAGAATCCCTAATTTGAATTAAAAATGAGTTCGAAATCAGTGACTTCTTTATCTCTTAATTTCCTCTTACGTGTGGATTTCTGCTGTATATCCTTAAAGAAAGTCGATTTTTCAAGAGAAGTCACAAATTTAAAAACATCTGATAGCTGCAAGGCTTGGCCTTTTAAAGTAATACTGTTCTTACTATCGATACCGATATAATCGATTGTTATTTCTGCCGGCACTAAACGCTGTATCCGGTTAATAATTATAAAGTCAGATTTACGCTCATCAAGAAAACCTTTTAGTTTTTCCACTTGAGAAGATTTTTCAACCAAATCACGGATCTCCTTATCGATTGAAACATAGCGGCTCTCCAGCTTATTCAGATAATTCTGTTTAACATAAATCCTTCCCACGAAAACTAAACAAATGATCGTAAAAAGATAGACAAAACAAGCAGCAAAAATAAACAAATCCCTGGTTTTCTCTTTCAGCTGTTTTCTTACCTGCAGCTCAGGCAAGATAAAATTAAAACTTTTTTTCCCGAGTTCCAGGCTTAGCTCAGACACCGCCGTAAGGGAAACATCCGAGGGAACATTCATTTTTTCCGCTTTCGAAAAATCTTTCAGGCATGGACAAGGCACAATCTTTACAGGAAGCTCCATTTCCTCTGAGATAGTATCGGAAATAGCCGAAATATCCCTGCAGCCAGTTATAAATATGCTAACGAGTTTACTGCTTACCTCTTCGTTATGAAAAACTATAATAGACTGCTTCATC
>Ga0172375_10000985_pt1 | contig 46161 bp, 36 predicted proteins | sample LakKiv1m_FD_114537 | JGI IMG/M metagenome (GOLD analysis project Ga0172375, IMG submission 114537) | Freshwater microbial communities from Kabuno Bay, South-Kivu, Congo - kab_092012_11.1m | ecosystem: Environmental > Aquatic > Freshwater > Lake | place: Democratic Republic of the Congo... | reverse complement strand
TGCTGCGCAACATGAGCCGTGGCCGCGGCATCGGCTTTTTCGAGGCCGGCAACTTCTACCCCGACTTCATCCTCTGGCTCGTAACCGGCGACGGCCAGCACATCGCCTTCGTGGATCCGAAAGGCATCCGCAACCTGGAGGGACTGAACGACCCCAAGATCCGCTTCCACCAGACAATCAAGGAGTTGGAAGCCAGGCTGGGCGACCCAACCGTCAAGCTGAGCTCATTCATCCTCTCCAACACGCCCCACCAGCAAGTTGCCTGGTGGGGGCCGGGACTGAGTAAGGAACGGTTCGAAGCGCACAACGTGCTGTTCCAGGTAGAGGATCGGAAAACGTATATCGGGAAGATGTTGGAGATGGCGGCGGCGTAGATCTGCATTCCTGATGATTCTAGCCGGTGGACAAGGCATTCGCCCCGACCGACCACGATGCGTTGAGGCCACACATCAACAGTTCAAATAGGTCTACCAGGCACAGGTGGGCGCCTGCGTCCCGATGTGCCGCTGAACCTGGAGATTGATAAGCTGTACAACGTGATCGATAAGGTAGATCTGAAAAATGGACTCACACAAACCCCAACTGGCCAAGCCGTTCAGCGAGATGTTCTCTGACTGGGAGGAAGCTCAATGGGCGTTCGGTCTCCTAACGGCAACGGCAAAACGACTGAATCTCTCTGGCCCAGAAGATCAGAGAGCAACTTTCAACCTGTTGTCCGCCGGATCGCCGCGCGAATTGCGCTTGAGCTACGGAGGCTGGCTGGTTTTCCGCATAGTAGGTGGGAAGGGAGGGCTGAAGACGATTACGTTAGCGTTATTCACTGATCAAGTCGGGATCCAGCCGACACACGTCGGCAAGTTCGCCCAAAAACCGGAACAGAAACCCGTCGCACTCTACGATTTCCCGGTGTCGCTACTGCGCCCACTCCCACCGGAAGTGCGTCAAGTATACGAAGAGACCCTTGAATACATTCATGGGTTGTTTGGACATTGGAAGCGCTCGAACTATTTCTCGGCTAACAAGGAATACATCGCCCAGGCTGCATTTGATCCTGACAAGCGGGACCGGCTTCTTACCAACGGGATCCTGCCTTCAACGACGCGCTTCTGGAAAATCGCCCCCGGCGATAACGCCTGGCAATGGGAAGAATGCTGGGACGGAGGCTTCATCGCTATTGGCTGGGACGAACTGGGGGATCTGAGCAACATCGACCGCGCGGGGTTCGAGGCGCGCTGCACCGAGGCCCGGCAGACACACTCCGACTGGACCGCCAACGAACTTGAGCAAGTCTGGAAGTTCGCGCAAATCCAGAAGGATGACCGAATCGTCGCCAATCACGGCACTTCAGAGGTACTCGGGATTGGGACAGTGACGGGGCGTTATTACTTCGTGCCCGGTGTGCGTCACGGCCATCGTCTGCCAGTGAGGTGGGATGATACTGCACCGCGCAAAGTGGACGAGGGTGGCTGGCGGCGGGCCCTCATCGGGTTAGACGAAGGCAAGTTTGAGGAGATTGTGAGTCTGCCGTCCGTGCCGGCTGGACCACAAGTAGTGCTTGATGCTGCATTTCAATCAACTGCGTTCGAGTTGCTGGAAGGAATCCATCGGAATCCGACCAAGGCTTACTACCAGGCCCACCGGGACGAGTTCAAGACCGCGGTGGAAGAGCCGTTTCAGCGCTTGATGGCCCGTGTGGCCGCGAAGCTCCCGGCCCAAGTGCGCGAGGCAATGGAAACCCAACAGGGTGTCTTTGCTCGCTTCCTCAAGAACGATTGGGGGAAAGGCGGCGCCTGGGATTTCTACTGGGGCGCGTTCTATCCCAAAGAAGGCAAGCGCACGCAAGATGCTCAATTATTCACCACGATCTACCCCGGATTCTTACGCTTCGGCTTCAGTGTAGGCGCATACGCCAGCGAGCAGCGACAACGATTCCAGCAGAATTGCAAATCCCACCGCGCCGCTTTGGTCAATCTGTTGGCCGACGTCTTCGCTGACTCCCGGCTTGTTTTTGGCAGCACCGAAAGCACCCATGTGACAGCAGATGGCAAGGTATCCAGTGATGAGGCGTGGACCTGGGAGGAATTCCTGGCTGACCCGACACGTGCGAGCTGCGACGTGGGAGTCATCATTCCCAAGTCGGAACTGCTCCGCATCCCGGCCGACGATCTGATCGCCGACATCGAGCAGACCTATGGGCGCCTGTTTCCTCTGGTTCTACTCGCAACCCAAACCGACCCGCTGCCGGTAATCGAGGACTACATCGAGCCGCCATCGCCCAAACAACTGAATCCAGCATATCTCCTGGCTCAGTGTGCCGCCGAGACCGGCTTTCCGGAGGATGAACTGGCCGGCTGGGTCCGCGCTATCGAGCGCAAGGGTCAGGCGATCCTCTACGGCCCACCTGGCACCAGCAAGACTTTCGTCGCTGAACGGCTCGCCCGGCATATCATTGGCGGTGGCGATGGCTTCTGGGACCTGGTGCAATTTCACCCCGCGTACGCTTACGAGGACTTCATCCAGGGCATCCGGCCTAAGACGGCCGACGGCGGGGGCCTCTCCTATCCTACTGAGCCTGGGCGATTTCTCGAATTCTGTGCCAAAGCTGCCAGGTGCCAGGGCAGTTGTGTGTTAGTCATTGATGAGATCAATCGCGCCAACCTGGCGCGCGTCTTCGGCGAGTTGATGTACTTGCTGGAGTACCGCGACCGCGAAGTACCACTGGCTGGCGGTGGAAGGCTGCGCATCCCGGCCAACGTCCGACTCATCGGTACCATGAACACGGCCGTAACCTGGCGACCATCCCGCGCGTTGCCGTCCCGACCCACCTGCAAGCCCGTGCGGTGCGGCGGCGGCTAGCCGAGATGGGCGGCGCCATCGGCGTGCGAGTGCTCACCTTTGACGGTCTCTACGCCGAGGTGCTCAACGCGGCCGGCGAGATTTATGTCGAGTTGAGCGAGCCGGTGCAGTACCGCCTGGTTCGCGCCGTGGTGGATAGCCTGTCACTGACCCACTACGCGCCCCTGGCCGACCGGCCTGGCTTCATCCAGATCCTCCAGCGACTGATCGGTGAGCTGAAGGCTGCGCGGGTCCATCCGGATGCTTTCGCCGCCGCTATCCGGGCCATGGGCGCTGAGCCGCGGCTGGCCGAACTGGCGCAGATCTACGCGGCCTACCAGGGGCGACTCAAGGCGCAGGGCTGGGCCGATCGCACTGGCCTGGGCTGGCTGGCCGTCGAGGCGCTGGAACAGCGCGCGCTTGACGTAGCGCGGGATTGGCCGCTCGTGGCCGTGGATGGCTTCGACAGCTTTACGCCGATCCAGGCTGCGCTCCTGCGCGGCCTGGCCAGCCGCGTGGGGGAAATGATCATCACGCTGACCGGGGACACGACCGGCGAACAGCGATCCCTGGCCCATCAACGGTTCACCAGGACGCGCCGGATGCTGGAGGACGCGCTCGGGATCGGCGCCGAACCGCTGCCGGCAAACCTGACGCCTGTCCCCTGTTCCCTGACGCCTGCCCTCTCCCATCTCGCCCGCGGCCTCTTCCGCCCAGGCGACGCGCCGATGGAGGGTCATGGGGCCGTCGAGCTGGTCGAGGCGCCGGATCGCGCCGCCGAAGTCCGCGCCGCGCTGCGCTGGCTCAAGGCGTGCATCGTGCTGGATGGCCGCCGGCCCGGCGAGGTCGCGCTGCTGGCCCGCAACGTCGCGCCCTACCGCCCCTTTATCCAGCAGACTGCGGCCGAGTTCGGACTGCCGATCCGCCTGGCCGACGGTTTGCCCCTGCGAGAGAACCCGGCGGTGGCTGCACTGCTCGGCCTGCTGCAGCTCGCACTTCCTGATCCGACCGGCGCGTTGGATCTGCCCCGCCGCCTGGTGGTCGAAGCCTGGCGCTCGCCGTACTTCGATTGGTCGGTGCCTTCAGAAGACGGCGCCGGCATCGGGCCGGGAGATGCGGATGACCTGGACGCGCTCGCGCGTTGGGGACGCGTCATCGGCGGGCAAGCCCAATGGAACGAGATGTTCGACCGACTCGGCGAGCTGACGAGGGAAGCTGCCGACCCGGCCGCGAATTCGGGGCAGGACGAGGAGCGCGGCGTGCCGGTCGGGCTGCCCCGGGGCGCGGCGGCGCGGGCGCTGCGCGCGCAGTTCGAGCGCTTCGTAGCCCGGATCACCCCGCCAGAGGCCGCCCGTTCCTACCGCGAGTTCGTCGGCTGGCTGGAAACCCTTGTCGGCGCCGATGACACAATCCCCGCTGGCCGCTTGCCCGCTGCCGAGGAACCGGCCTCGCTGCGCATGGTCGCCCGCGCCCACGCGGGGGATGCCGCCGTGGCCGAGCGCGACAGCGCGGCGCTGGCCGGGCTCAAGGACGTGCTGCGCGGGCTGGTCTGGGCAGAGGAGGCGCTGCCAGGGGGGCCGCCGGTCGATTTCGCCCGCTTCGTGGCGGAGCTGACGGGCGCGCTGGATGCCGCCTCTTACCGCCTGCCCGTTCACGCCGAGCGCGAGGAGATCCTGGTCGCCGATGTCGTCCAGGCGCGCGGCCTGCCCTTCCGTGCGGCCGCTGTGCTCGGCCTCGCCGAAGGGGAATTCCCGGCCACATTGAGCGAGGATCCCTTCCTGCGCGACACTGACCGCCGCAGGCTGCGGGACGAGTTCGACCTGCCCCTGGAGCTGCCGACCGAGGGGGCGGAAGCCGAATTCTTCTATGAAGCCGTCACTCGACCCGGCGAGCGGCTGCTGCTGACGCGGCCGCGGCTGGCCGATAACGGCGCACCCTGGCAGGCGTCGCCCTACTGGGAAGCGGTGCGCCGGCTGGTGACGGTCGAGCCGGAGCGCCTGACCAGCGAGAGTGCGCCCCGGCCGGACGAGGCCGCCTCCTGGCCGGAGCTGCTCGAAAGCCTGGCGGCTCACGCAGGCTATGAGGCCGTGCGCCGCTGGGCCGAGCAGGTCGAGCCGGTGCGAACGGGTGGCGTGGCGGCCGCGGGCGAAGTCCTGCAAGTCCGCAGCGATCCGCCCGCGTCCGCGCCCGCTTTCGACGGCGACCTCACAGCCCTGGCCGATGTCTGCGCGGCTCGCTTCGCCCCGGAACGCACCTGGAGCGCCAGCCGGCTGGAGGCCTATCGCAGTTGTCCGTTCGCCTTCTTCGTCAGCCACGTGCTGGGTCTGGAGCCGCGCGAGGAGCCGGTCGAGGGGCTGGATGCGCGGCAGATCGGCAATATCTACCACCACATCTTCGAGCGACTCTACCGCACGGTGACTGACCCGGGGGACCTCGACGCGCTGTTGGCCGCCCTGCCCGCGATCGCCGGCGCGGTGCTGGAGGATGCGCCCCGTGTCGAGGGGTTCCGCGCCACCGCCTGGTGGCAGCAGAGCCGCGCCGAGATCGCGGCGAACGTGCGACGCTCGGTCGAGGCGCTGGCCGGCCTGCCCGACGGATTCGTACCGGTGGCGCAGGAAGCCGCCTTCTCTGGTGAGAACAGCCTGACCGTGACCGACGGCGACGATGCGTTCCGCCTGCGCGGCTTCATCGACCGGGTGGATCGCGCGCCTGATGGGCGTCTGCGGATCATCGACTACAAGACCGGCGGCCCGACCGCCTTCACGGTCAAGGCAGTGGCCGAGGGCAAAAAGCTCCAGTTGCCGCTGTACGCGCTGGCGGCCGAGCAGGCCTTGGGGCTCGGCGCCGTCGCTGACGGCTGCTATTGGCACGTCCAGCATGCTGAGGCGAGCAAGTTCACCCTGGCCGGCTTTGAGGGCGGACCAGCGGGCGCCATCCAGACCGCGCTGGCTCATGCCTGGACGGCTGTGCGCGGGGCGCGGGCGGGCCAATTCGCACCCAAGCCGCCGGCAGAGGGCTGCCCAGACTACTGCCCGGCCGCTGGCTTCTGCTGGCAGTATCGGCCGCGGCGGTGAAAAAGGTGGTTGCAGGTGGAAGGTTGCAGGCAAGAGGGCGAGGGAAACGTGAGCGGTGAGATGCACCCCATCGTTGCGGCGCTGCAGCCGAGCGCTGAACAGGCGCCGGCCATCACCACGCGCGGCCGGGATGTGGTGGTCACGGCCGGGGCGGGTGCAGGCAAGACGCTCACCCTCGTGGCCCGCTACCTGGCGCTCCTCGCCGACGGTCTTCCCCTCCGCTCCGTCATCGCCATTACCTTCACCGAAAAGGCGGCCCGCGAGATGCGTAACCGCGTGCGCGACGAGGTGCGGCGCCATCTGGAGACTCCAGCGCTGGCCAGGGCCGAATACGAACGGTGGAGCGCGGTGTACACGGGCCTGGATGCGGCGCGCATCAGCACCATCCACGGCCTGTGCGCCGAGATCCTGCGCAGCCATCCCGCCGAGGCCGGCGTGGACCCGCGTTTCGCAGTGCTGGACGAAGGGCAGGGCAACCTGCTGCGCCGCCAGGCGGTGGACGAAACGTTGGCCGGGGCTGCGGAGGATCCTGAGTTAGTCCCGCTGTTCGAGTTGTTGGGCGAGCGCGGGTTCCGAGACACGCTCGACACCCTGCTGCGCGGCCGGCTGGATGCCGCGGCCGCCTTCGCGAAGATGCCCGCCGACGTGCTCGCGCATTGGCACGCGGCCCTGGCTGACCGGCAGACGGGAGCGTTGGCCGCGCTGCTGGCCAACCCGGCCTGGCAGGACGCGGCCGCGACCGTGCAACAAAGCACGGCGCGCCAGGCCGATGACCTGCTGGCTATCCAACGGGATGCCGCAGCGGCCGCACGCCGCGCCGCGGAAACGGCGGACGCCCTGCCCAACCGCCTGGCCGCGCTGGGACGCCTGACGACGCTCAACTTGACCGGCGGCAGAGCAGGCGCCTGGCCGGGCGGCAAAGAACAGATTGCCGAGGTCAAGGCCGCCCTGAAGACGCTGCGCGAGTTCTGGAAGGGCGCCGCGCTCTTGCAGTTGGCGCTCACCCCCCTGGACGAGGCGTTAGCGGCGGCCATGCCGGCTTTGCGGAGCTGCTTCGCATTCGCAACACAACGCTACGCAGATCTCAAGCGCGAGCGCGAGGCGCTGGATTTCGACGATCTGGAAGCCGGCGCGCTCGCGCTGCTGGAAACCGATCCGACGGTACAAGCGCGCTGGCAGGCTGAGGCGGCGGCATTGCTGGTGGACGAGTTCCAGGACACCAACGACCGGCAGCGCCGGCTGGTGCGCTGCCTGAACAGCGATGCCGGCAAGTTGTTTATCGTGGGCGACGCGAAGCAGTCCATCTACCGCTTTCGCGGCGCGGATGTGACGGTGTTTCGTGCCGAGCGCCAGACGATCGACCGGGGCGGGGGCATCGTCGTGCCCCTGGACACCTCCTATCGCGCCCATCGGGAGCTGATCGCGGGGCTGAACGACCTCCTGCGGCCGGTGCTGGGCGAGGCGGACGACCCGGCGCGGCCGTGGGTCGAGCCGTTCGCGGCGCTGCGCCACCACCGGGAGATGGCCGGGCCCGGCTTCACTGCCCCTCACATCGAGCTGCACCTGGCGCTGGGCAGCAAGAGCGAGGATGGATTGGGGCGTGCGGCCGACGCGCTGGCAGCGCGGCTGGCGGAACTGGTCGAGGGTGACGGCCATGTGCAGCTTGAGGCCAACGGCCAGCTCCGCCCGTTGAGCTACGGCGACATCGCGATCCTGTGTCGGGCTTCCACCTCATTCGCCGCCTACGAAAATGCGCTGGAACGCGCCGGCATCCCTTTCCTCACCGTTGCGGGCCGCGGTTTCTACGGCCGGCCGGAGATTCGGGATCTGCTGAACACGCTGGCCGCGCGGGCCGACCCCACCGACAACCTGGCTCTCGCCGGGCTGCTGCGTTCACCTGCCTTCGGCGTGTCCGATGCCGGGCTGTATCGACTGGTTGTGGCGGGCCGGGACGGGGCCGCATCGCCCGTGGGCGGGGCGACCCCACCCCTGCGGTTGTGGGATCTCCTCCGCGCGGCTGCTCCGACCCTCCCCGGCGAGGACGGCAGCCGGGCCGCGCGGGCCGCGACCCTGATCAGCGACCTCCATACCCGGGCCGGCCGGGCGCCGGTCGCCGACCTGCTGAAAGCCTTCCTCGACGCCACCGGCTACCGAGCTGCGCTCATCGCGGCCGGGCAGGCGCGCGCCGCGCGCAACATCGCCAAGCTGCTGGCCGACGCGCACGCCAGCGGCCTGGTGAGCGTCGGCGAGTTCCTGGCCTACGTGGCTGAGCTTCGTGACAGCGGCACGTTGGAAGGCGAGGCGCGCGGCACCGCCGAGGGTGCGGTCCAGATCATGAGCGTGCATCAGGCCAAAGGGTTGGAATTCCCCGTGGTCGTCTTGGGCGATGTCACCTACAACGCACCGGCGCGCAACAGCCTCTTGCTCGATCCGGTCCTGGGCATCCTGCTGCCACAGCGTGATGACGCCAAGGCGCTGCCGGCCAGCTACCGCCTGGGCAAGCTGACCGACGACGACCAGGAAGCCGCCGAGTCAGATCGGCTCTTGTACGTTGCAGCCACGCGGGCCAGGGAGAAGCTGATCTTTTCCGGCTGCCTTACGACCAGGAAAGATGGGACGCTCGCCAGCTCCGGCGGCTGGTTGGGCCGCATAAGCGGGGAGGATGCCGTGGGCCTGGCCGGCGTCCAGGTAGTAATAGACGAAACCGATCCTGCGCCGCACGCTCTCGACCTGATGGCCGGTGCCAGCCCGGTCGCATGTGCCATCTACGGTCCGAGGTGGACCTGGGAGGTGCGGCAGGTTGCCGCCCCGGCGCACGTCGAAGTTGCCGTGTCCTTGCCGCCACCCTTGCTGGCCCTTGTCGCGGCTGAGCCCGTTGGCACTGACGGCCGCGCCGCCGAGCAAGAACGCGATCCCGGGCAACGGGTCTGGCGCGTCGTGCCCGCGGCCGCGCGACCCCGCGCGCCGGCCTGGGTGGTCGGCAAGCTGGTGCACGCAGCCCTGGCCGCCTGGCGCTTCCCGGACGGCGACAGCGCCTTCGAGCGGTGGGCCGAGGGGCAGGCTCGCAGCTACGGTCTGACCGACGCTGACCAGTTGGCCGACGCTGTGTGCGCAAGCCGCAAGCTCTTGCTGCGTTTCAAGGAACACCCCTTGCACGCCGAGATGGCCGGCGCGGGACGGCGCGTGCACGAAGTGCCATATAGCCTGGCCACCAGCGAAGGGCGCATCGAGAACGGCATCATCGACGCGCTCTATTTGCGCGACAGCGTCTGGACGATCGTGGAGTTCAAGACGGATCACGTACGAGACGCCGCGGCGCTGGACCGGCTGTTGATGGAAGCAGATTATCTGGCCCAGGCGGAGCGCTACGCAGCGGCGGTCGAGCGGCTGTTGGGCAGCCGGCCGGCGGTGTCCCTGTGCTTGTTGGATTACGCCGGAGGGGTTCATGTCCTTGGATGAGGCCCTTTGGAATCGTCTCCGCGGGGTCGCCGTCGGTGCGGCGATTGGCGATGCGCTGGGCATGCCGTTGGAGTTTGGGCCGGCCAGCCCCGCCGCTCGCCCCGTGCGCACGATGCAACCGGGTCGCCTGCCCGCCGGCGCGTTCACCGACGACACCGAGATGGCGCTCGCGCTGGCCGACAGCCTGTTGGCACATACCCCGCTCGACCCGACCGACCTGGCCCAGTGTTTCGTCGCCTGGTATCACGCTGGACCCGCGGACATCGGCCGGCAAACCCGGCTGGTGCTCAAGCGCATCTCTCGGGGCGAACCTTGGGAGGCGGCCGTGGCTGCGGTGCAGACCGAGACCCCGTGGTCGGCGGGCAACGGCTCGGTGATGCGCTGCTGGCCCGTCGCGCTGGCGCACTGGCAGGACTTCGACCGCCTGCTGGCCGACAGTCGCCTGCAGAGCCAGGTGACCCACCCGCACCCCGAATGCGTCGCCGGCTCCGCGTTCGTCAACGCCGCGATCCATCACCTGATCCGCGGTACCGCGCGGCGGGAGGCGATCGCTCAGGCGTGTGACGATGCCGACCTGTCGGCCGCGTTGCGCCAAGTCATCATGGCAGCCCCGGCAAACGGCCGCGGAGATCTCCCCAACACCGGCTGGGTGCGCCACACGCTGGAGAGCGCGGTCTGGGGCCTGCTGACGACTGACTCCTTCGAGGAGGCCGTGGTGCAGGTGGTCAATCTGGGCGACGATGCGGACACGGCCGGCGCGGTGGTCGGTGCGCTGGCCGGCGCCGCCTACGGGCTGCACGCCGTTCCGGCTGCCTGGCGGGCCGCCCTCCATGGCGAGTGGCCGCTGCAGAGCGGCGAGCGCTGGGAGGCGGCGAAGCTGGTCGCGCTGGCCGATCGGCTCACAAGAATAGGGAGGCGCGGTAGCGCGCCGTCGGAGATGACGCCATGACCTACTCCCTGGCCCAGGCTGTCGCCCACGTGCTGACGGCGGCCGATCGCCCGCTCACGGTGGATCAGATCCTCGCTTGCGTCGAGCAGTTGCCCCTGGCCATGCCCGCGCCGGGCAGGACGAACATCCGCAACGCGCTCGGGGGCCTGTTCCTGGCCGCCAGCCTGGGCGGCCGGCCGGCGCGCTACGTCTGGTGGCCGCGCCTGGTGGACGGCAGCACTTTTCGCTTGCCCTTGACCGGCGCCGACCCCGCGGTCGGCCCCTGGCCGCTTGGCGAAGAGGTCTTCCAGGCGCTGTGGCCCACCTTCTTCGTCGAACGCCAGCCGGCGCCCTATGCTGTCAGGCTGGCGCTGCCCGACGAATCGTTGGCCGACGCGCAAGTCGACTTCGTGCGTCCCGGCCCCGGCGCCTGGGCGCTGTTCCCCGGTCCGGCGCTGACGGCCTGGCTGCGGCGGGAGGGGGTCATGCCTGGCGCGGCGCTCACCGTGCGGGGGCGCGACGCAGCGAACCGGCGCTACGCCGTGGCGCTGGCGCAGCCTGGGCAGCGGGACGAAGCGGTGCTGGCGGCCCGCAACCGGGCGCTGGCTGAGTCCGCGGTCGCGGTGCTGGAAGCCGCGCGTGACGACCTGCCCGATTTCGACCTCGTCCCCCGGCTGATTGCCCGCGGCGCGTATCAGGACCCACTGCCGCCCGACCCATTGGACGCTGTCCTGGCCGCCGACATGGGCTTCATCGTCAAGGATCACGGCATCCACCTGGTCGCCAGGCTGGTGGACAGGACCGAGCAGCAGATCGGCGTGCCCATCTCCTCGGGAGGCGCGCCGCGGCCGGCCGGTCAACGCCAGCAGGCGCAAACGGAAAGCGCGCGCCGCGCCTGGGCGGAGTACCTGTTCGATCAAGGCATGGAATGCCGCTGGGCCGGCTGGCAACTCGAGGCCGAGGCGTATTACCGCGAGGCACTCTGCCTCGACCCCGGCCACGCCGACGCCTGGGTGCACCTGGGCAACCTCAGCGTCGAGGCGGAGCAGGTCGCTGATGCGCTGGCCTGCTACGAGCGGGGCGAGGCGGCCGCCCTGGCGCGCACCATCGGCGATCCCGCGACCTACGAGGGACCGTTCTGGCTCGATCTCGACTCACGGCCCTACCTGCGGGCGCTACACGGTAAGGGGTGCTGCTATTGGCGGCTGGGCCGCACCGCGGAGGCGCGGCGGGTCTTCGCCCAGATGCTGCGCCTGAACCCCAACGACAACCAGGGTGCGCGCTTCCTGCAGGCCGGCCTCGACCAGGGGCGAAGCTGGGTGGAGGAAGTAGCATGGGAGGAGCGGGAGTGGGGTGCAGTCAACTGAGAGAGTGAAACGTATTATCGTACCTCTGACGCTTGCGCATGTCGTCGAGATCACCCCGCCGGCGCCGTTCGACTTCGACGCGACGCTGCACAAGCCCGACCACTTTCCCACGCCTGATAACGCGTGGGAGCCGGGCGCCCGCTGGCAGACCATGCGCTGGCAGAGCGTGCCGCTGGGTCTCAAGTTTGAGGATGCCGGCTCGGTGGATGCGCCGCGAGTGCGGCTGGCGATTTGGGCGCCAGAGCTGCTTGACCCAAGTTGCGTGGACGGGTTAGTAGGCGAGATCCGCTACCGCTACGGGTTCGACCTCGACCTGACCGACTTCAACCGGCGCTTTGCGGCCCACCCGCGCCTGGGGCCGGTGCTCGCCCGCTGGCGCGGCATGCGGCCACTGAACTGCAGTTCGCTGTACGAGTACCTGATGATCACCATCGTGCTCCAGAATGCCACGGTGCGGCGCTCGGTGCAGATGATGCAGGCACTGGACGAACGCTACGGCACGCCGGTCACGTACGACGACAGGGAGCTTTATGTCACCTGGGCGCCAGAGGCCATCTGCCGTGCCAGCGAGGAAGAGTTGCGGGGCTTGAAGGTCGGCTACCGGGCCAAGTCCATCGGACGCGTGACCGAGGCTTTCGTGAGCGGACAAGTAGACGAGGTGGCGTTGCGGGGCTGTTCGCGCGCGGAGCAGCGGCAGGCGCTGCTTGCGCTCTACGGGGTCGGCCCGGCCTCGGTCGAGTACATCCTGGCCGACGTGTTCCACCATCACGACGCCATGGTCCACATCTCGCCCTGGGAACAGAAGATCTATTCGAAGCTCTTCTTCGACCGCGACCCTGGCGATCCGGTGCCGGTCCCCGAGCTGCTGGCCTACTTCAACGCGGAGTTCGCGCCGTACCAGATGCTGGCCGTACATTACTTTTGGGAGGACCTCTTTTGGCGGCGCAAACATGAGCCGGTGCCGTGGCTGGAGGAGCTGATTCGCTTGTAGGTTGGTGGCACCCAATGGTCACGACGATCTGCCTGACGCCGGCACTGCATCGGCGGTTTGTGTGTCCGGCTTTGCCGGGCATGCAAGTGTCAACGTCGCATTTGGCTCGTCCAGCGCCTCAGTAATCTGCTCGACGGCCATCTCGATCGCGTCGTTCACGGCACTTCCTCTACCCAGAGACAAGAGTGGCCCCACGGGGTGTCTTTCACTGCGTTGAAGAAACGCAAATCAGCCGTGACCAGGGGGCAGCCGTTGCCCATGGCCAACGCCAGATAGAGGCTTTCGTAGAACGTCCGGCCGCTTCCGCAGGCCACCGGCCACGCCACGTCGCACAGCGCTTCGCCGGAGCAGATGCGCAGCGGGTAGCGACGGAAGTCGTTCAGGATGCTCGCCACGTCTTCGGCTGCCAGCTCCTTCTCGCGCCACTTGCGCCACAGCGCGTTGGCCACCTCGGCCCAGATCAGATCGGGCGCGAGCAGCGCGATGCCTTCTCGCAGCAGGCGGCGCGCCGCGGCAGCATGGATTTCAGGCACGAACCACTTGATCGCCACGCTCGCGTCGACAACAACACGCTGGATGGCAACCGACGTCTTGTCAGGCACGCTCATCGCTCGCGATCCGTGCGGATGGCCTCGGCACTGTCCGTATAGGAACGGCCAACCAGTTTGCGCTGCCACCCTTCTGCCACGTTACCAGCCTCGCTCATGGAGAAGGTTGCAGCCGCCTGCAAGATCGCTTTGACCTCACCTTGCAAGGAACGGCCATGCCGCTGGGCGCGCAGTTTCAGGCGCTCCACCGTGCCGACATCCAGGTCCCGTACCAATAACTGAGGCATCGTCTCATCCCTCCGGCATCTCGCACGCCGATCGCGTTGACGGTCGCGTTCCAGGCGAGAATGCTATCAAAATGATAGCACAGGTCTTCGATCTTATCCAGTTTGCGCCGACCACCGCACCCAAGAAGATGACGCCGAAGGTGTAGCTTATGCCTGGCTATCGCCGCTCGCAAAGGCGCGCTGGAACGGCCCGATGAACCGTTGCTCCCGCGACCAATCCAGGACTGCAAAGATCACTTGCCCCTTGACAGATGCTAACTAACCGGATAGAATGTATTTATAGGTTAGCAAGTAGCTCTGCCGGTGCCGTGCATCATGATTATCTCACCAAAGCTGCGCAAGGAGCCGCATGTCCGCTGACGTTGCACGCCTGCCCCTATTGGGCGGCGCACTGTGTCTGGATTTCACCGACACCCTCGAACCCTGGGACGCCGAAAACCCCAGGGAATTTCTGACCGACTATGCCGGCCTGCTGGCATGGGGGATCCACGCCGGCGCGCTGGCGACAGAACTGGCCGCGCCGCTAGGTGCACTCGTCGAAGCTAAGCCGGCGGACGCCGCGGCTGTGCTCGATCAAGCCCACACCTTGCGGCGCGCCATCTACCACCTGTTCTCCGGCACCGCCCAAGGCCACGCTGCGGGGGAGGATGCGGTTGAGCCGTTGAACAAAGCCCTGGCGGAAGCGTGGATGCACCGCCGGCTCGTGCACACCGACGACAGCTTCACCTGGGGCTGGCTGGGCATGGAGGCCAACCTGGGTTCCGTGCTCTGGCCGGTGGCCCTCTCTGCCGCTGAGCTGTTGGTGTCCCCGCAGCGGGCCCGGGTGAAGGCCTGCGCCGGCTGCGGCTGGCTGTTCCTCGACGTCAGCCGGCCCGGCACGCGACGCTGGTGCGACATGGCGCTCTGTGGCAATCGAGCCAAGGTACAGCGCCACTACACCCGTACGCGGGAGGCGGTGTCCAGATAGCGTCGGCGCGCCGTCCATGCTGCTGAGAGGATGAGTGTGCAGTGAAACCCTGCTCTCCCATGACGATGCTGGTGAAGTCGCAAGTTCGGCAGCAGGTGAATGTCACGGCAGTATTTGGGCGCCCTGGAAAGAAAGTTTACTCCGTCCAACACGGGCTCCAACGGACAGGGCTCCGCCCCACCAGTGAGCCAGACCGCCAGGTAGCCTCTGGACAAGGTGAGATAGGTCATCCAATGACAGGACTGAGCAGATAAGGATATGGAAATAATGCCATACTCATTCGGATTCACCGAGAAGCCGCCGGATTTGCTCGAAGCCTTTGCCAAGTTGCGAGCTTACCAGGAGCTTGTAGTCTGTTTGTGGCCCGATTCGCCAATTATCCCCCTCCTACCCACGGGTGCCGACTATGCGGGAATGGCGATTGATTTTTGGGATCGGTCAACCACCGTTGATCTTGATGAGCTTGCAGTAATTCCGTCCAGATGTCACTTGCGGAAAATCGACAAGGAATTGTGGTTTGATGCTATCCAGATTCATTTCGCCGCCCAACACCGGCTGCAGCGGACGGTCGCTCGGCTCCCGCCGCTGAGCCATTCCGTAGACCGCCTGGCTGAGCGGTCTTTGCCACATTAGACAGAAAGGCGTGACGCTTGAATACTACCCGCCGAGACCGAGAGACCATCGACCAGTTGATCCAGTGGGGCGAGCGACAGCCGCTCGTGCGCGCCATGTTGCTCACCAGTTCTCGTGCCATTCCCCAGGCGGCTATCGATGTGTTCTCTGACTATGATGTCATCCTGGTCCTGCGCGATGTCCGACCTTTCCATGCGAATCGAACCTGGCTGGAGGCGTTTGGACCGGTGCTCGCGGTGTACCGCGATCCGCTCATCCGGGAGCGCGATTGGGAGCGCTCGGCTTATGTCACTCAGTACGAAGACGGCCTCAAGATTGATTTCAGTCTATGGCCGTTCGAGCTTATCCAGGCGATTGTGGCCGATGGTAAGCTCCCCGACGAGTTTGACGCCGGCTATCAGGTGTTGCTCGACAAGGATCGGTTGACCGAGGGATTGCCGCCGCCGACCTATGCAGCCTATATCCCGTCGCCGCCAACAGAGATCGCATACCAGGAGACGGTGGAAGTCTTCCTGCTTGATGCTACTTATGTCGCCAAGCTGCTCTGGCGGGACGATGTGATGGCTGCCAAACATATCCTGGACGCTATGATGAAGCAGGAACATCTGCGTCCGATGCTGGAGTGGCATATCGAGCTGGAGCACCAGTGGTCGGTCAAGCCAGGCCCGTACGGACGGCGGCTGAAACAATGCCTGCGTCCCGATTTCTGGGCAGACCTCGAACGGAACTACACGGGCGCCGAGTTGGAGTCCAATTGGGCGGCGTTGTTCGCGACCATCAGGCTGATGCGCCGCGTCGCTTGCGAAGTGGCCGAGCGGATGGGGTATCACTATCCCCAGGAATTGGAGCAGCGGGTGACTGCCTATTTGCAGAAGGTGAGACAACTGGAACGACCTACGGCGAACATGTCCCCATGAGCAACCCACTCGTAGCGCCGATCGCGCGCTATGACAGCGTGTTCGCAGGGCCGAACGGCGTGGAGAGCCTGCCACTACGTCCCGAGACCTTGCGACCATGCTAAAGAACTGGCATACGAACAGGTAGATGCCGTCGTTCGGGGAGGCGCATATGACTGAAAAGTCCATAGCGATCATCGGCGCTGGATTGGCCGGCCTGGCCGTGGGCTGCTATGCACAGATGAACGGCTACCGCACGCGCATCTTCGAGCAGAGCAGCGGACCGGGAGGCGTGTGCACCGCATGGCAGCGTCAGGGCTATACGGTCGACGGCTGCATCCACTGGCTGATGGGCGCCAGTCGAGGGAGCTTCAATTACCAGCTCTACCAGCAAGTCGGCGCCCTCGATGGCAACCGCCTGTGCCCTCTGAACCACTTCAACCGCATTATCGTTGAGACCACAGGGACGACGTTGGACTATACCGCTGACCTGGATCTACTGGAAGCCGACATGAAGGCGCCGGCGCCCCGAGATGGCCCGGTGATAGATGAAATACTGGCGGCCGTCCACTCCCTGCAAGGGGCCAGTTGGGAGATCGACGCGCCTCGCGAGCTAACCAGCAGGCTCGCAAGTCTGCGCCAGGCGTGGCGCATGCGAAAAGTGATCGCCTATTCCGTGCGCTATCGCCAGCCGATGTCACAGTTCGCCCTGCGCATCCGTCAACCTGGCCTGCGCTGGGCCGTCGCCAACTTCTTCCTGCCCTCGGCGCCCATGGTCTTCATGCTCTTCGTCTTAGGTCAGCTCGCTGATGGTCAACTGGCCAGCGTCGTCGGTGGTTCGGCTGTCTTCGCGCGCGCTATCGCACGCCGCTGCTGTGCTTTGGGCGGGGAGATTCTCTATGGCGCCCCGGTCGAACGTATCCTGGTGGAGGCCGACCGCGCCGTTGGCGTCCGGCTGGTTGGCGGCTCGGAGCATCGGAGGGATGTGGTGGTGTCGGCGGCCGACGGACGGAGCACGATCTTCGACATGCTGGGCGGGCGCTATCTGAACGGTAGGCTGCGCGACCTGTATCAAAACTGGCCATTGTTCCCGCCGCTGATCCTCGCCAGCTACGGGGTCGCACGGCGATTCGCGGATCAGCCGGTGCATAACACGGTGGCGCTGCAGCGGCCCCTGGTTGTGGGCCTACAACGCCTTGATAGCTTGATGTCTCGCGTCGTCCAGGATCCGACCATGAACCCGCCTGGCAAGACCGTCGTCCAGGCTATTTTGCAGACGGACTTCAACTACTGGTGGCGGCTGCACAATGATCGGACCGCGTACGAGGCCGCCAAGGAACGTGTGGCCGCGGAGGTGCTCGATCGGCTTGAGTCGCACCTGCCAGGGCTCTCCTCCGCAGTGGAAATGATCGACGTTGCCACCCCGTACACGTTCTGGCGCTATTCTCGCAACCACAGGGGCGCGTTCGAGGGCTGGCTGCTGATACCGAGGGCCATGGCCGTGCGGTTCCCCAAGACCTTGACCGGGCTCACCAACTTCTACATGGCCGGCCAGTGGGTCGAGCCGGGCGGCGGCATCCCGGCGGTCTTGCACTCCGGCCGCCAGGTGGCGCAGATCATCTGCTGGAAAGACGGCAAGCAGTTTCAAACGCCAGACTGATCGGATCAGTGAAGAGGCGAACGATGCCGGTCATCGCGGCCCATCGTCACCCTGGCCGATCCGTGGGGCGCCAGAATTGTCGAGGCGACGCGGTGAACACGCTCGAACTGTGGCTGGGACGCATCGGGGGCGTTGCTGGCCTCGCGACATTGGCGGCCGCCATCTGGCATATGCTGCGCAGCGCGAGCCGCCCAGCCGATCGCCAGATCGGGTTCGGCGCGCGGCTCCTGCGCGCCCCGATCCTGGCGGTGGCCACCTTGCTGTTTGCGGCTGCGATGGTCTGGCTCTGGCGGCCGCTGCCGGTCGCCTTGCCCGCGGCCGTGCGGATCGCCAGCCTGGCGCTCGGCGCGCTGCTTTATTTCCCGGCGCTCGGCCTTTACTTGTGGGGGCTGCGGACGCTGGGCGTGATGTTCGCGCCTTCCAGTGCATTCGGCGTCCGACTGCATGCGGAGCATCGGTTGATCACGGCCGGACCGTATGCCTTCGTCCGCCACCCGATGTACCTGGCGGTCATCACGGCAGGCATCGGCGGGCTGCTGATTTACTGCACCTGGGCGATGCTGGTGTTCGCCGTTACGATGTTCGGGCTGACCGTCCGCGCCCGCCGGGAGGAGCAGGCGCTGGCGGCCGAGTTCGGCGCGGCGTGGGCGGAGTATTGCCGACGCGTGCCGGCCTGGCTGCCGCGCCCGATGTGGAGGTAGAGAGGGGCTCGTATGATGCGGCTGGTCACGTTCGTCGCCGGGACCGGGTTCCTGGTCGTGGCGGGCGCCGCGATGTTCCTCGTCGCCGGCACCTCCAATCTGCCTTCGGTCTGGTTGTATCTGGCCCCCCGCGTGCTCTTCACCGCCGCTTGTGTGCTGGCGATGTCGGAAGATGTGGCGCGGGAGCGGCTCAAGCCCGGCCCGGGCGTCAAACCGGAGCCGGTCTACAACATCCGCGCAGCCCTCGCCTGGATCAGTCACGTCGTGATCGTTTCGCTCGACCTGGGCCGCTTCCAGTGGAGCGCGGGATTCCCGCTGTGGCTGCAAGTCATCGGGGTCATCGTTATGCTTGGCGGCACGGGCCTGGTGGTCTGGGCGCTGCGGCACAACGAATATCTTTCGGCGCGCATCCGGAACCAGAGGGAGCGCGGGCAGCGCGTGGCGACGACCGGGCCTTATGCGCACATCCGCCACCCGAACTACGCCGGCGGCGTGCTGATGGGGCTGAGCAGCGGTCTGGTCTTCGGCTCGTGGCCCTCCATCGTGCCCATGCTGTTCTGGGTCGGGCTGGTGACCTATCGCACGCTGAATGAGGAACGGGTGCTGTTCGCCGAGCTGGCAGGGTATGGCGAATACGCCAGCCGCGTGCGTTACCGCTTCCTGCCGGGAGTGTGGTGAATGAACGAGGATTCGTTCTATGTCTGTCCCGTCTGCAAGGGCGACCTGTCGCTCCTGACCGACGGGCTGCGCTGTGAAACCTGCCAGGCGACCTACCCACTCGCGTCCGCGAGCGCATGTGGTTGCGGCGGCAACTTCACGTCTTTGAGCTGCCAGAGCTGGAGACCTGCCTGGCGCACGCCGGATTCGATCACTTTGCGCCCAGGGTGTTCGGCTCCTTTGTCGTGTTCCGGGCGGTCAGGCGTGACGCGAATCCGCGCGGCATGGTGCAAGAACCTTGAAAGGAGAGAACGTATGTTGAACTTCCAGGCATTCCACGACAAGCTGATCACCTATCCTGAACTGGTCGCTGGCCTGACGCGCGACGATCTGGCCGCGCTGACCGACGAGATGATCGACACGACGCTGTCGCTGATCGCCGGGTGCGCCGACGCCGACGTAACGTTCGAGCCAGTTGACCCTCAGGCCTACGACCCCTACGCGGCGACGGCGGAGGAGACGCACATGCCCTGGACACTCGGCCATGTGATCGTCCACAACACCGCCTCATCTGAGGAGGCCGCCGCGGTCGCCGCGGAGCTGGCGCGCGGGGTGGCGTACCACGGCCGGTCGCGGTACGAGGTGCCCTGGACCGAGATGCGGACCATTGCAGACTGCCGTCACCGGCTGGAGGAGAGCCGGCGGATGCGGCTGGCGAGCCTGGGCATGTGGCCCGATGCTCCGCATCTGGACAACCAGTACCAGGGATGGTCAGAGGGGCCGGTGGTCAACGCGATCGGCCGCTTCGTCCTCGGCCTGATGCACGAAGAGAGCCACCTGGGGCAAATCCGCGAGATCGTGCGGCAGGCGCAGGCCGCGCGGGGTAGCCCTGCCGTGGTCTGACGAACGTCGCGACGCTTCAGCCCGCTTGAGTGGGCTTGCACCTTCTGAGCCGGTCGGCTTCAGCCACCGGCGGCATCGCGGAGGTGAGCCGATGAGCTGGATCCTTCTTGCCATCCTGGTTGCGGCCATGCTGCACGTTCTCGAGGAGTACGCCTGGCCCGGCAGCTTCCCCGCGTTCTTGCGGCGCCTGGCCCCGCGCTTCGCCCCGGCGGTCACGACGCCATTCGCAGTGGTTATTAACGCCGCGTTCCTGGTGCTGTGCTTTCTTGCGGCCATCATCGGGCGGGCGGCGCCGGTCCTCGGCCTTTCAGTCGCAGCCTTGCTGGTCGTCAACGGGCTGACGCACATCGGCGGCGCGATCCGGGCGCGACGGTATGCGCTGGGGCTGGTCACTGGTGTTCTGTTCTACCTCCCGTTGGGCGCCGGCGCGTTCTGGGCCGCGCGCACCTCGGGCTGGGCGACGCCCATGCAGGCGCTGCTGGCCGGGTTGCTCGGCCTGGCCTACGCGGCTGTTCCGCTGGTCTGGCTGGGGCTGGCAGTCCTCACAAAGCACCACCGGTCGGGCGCGAGTTTGCTCTTACTGCTGGTGCTGCTGGCGGCGTGCGTTGCACCGCCAGCAAAGTCCCCAACGCCGGCAAGTCCCTCTCCCACACCTGTCGCCGTCCTGCCGACCGACGCGCCTGGCGAGCCGATCCTCGTCCTCTCCGGCGGCACGTTGATCGACGGCAACGGCGGCCCGCCGATGGCCGATGCCGCGTTGGTGATCCGCGGCAACCGCATCCTGACCGGCGGCTTGCGGGCCGACGCTACCCTGCCTCCGGGAGCCCGCGTGATTGACGTTTCCGGCGCTACCATCCTGCCCGGCTTCATCAACGCGCACGTCCATCGCGGTTACAGCGAAGCGAACCTGAAGGCGTGGGCGCAGGCGGGCGTGACCACGGTGCGGGACCTCGGCGTTGCGCCCTGGGACGATGCGTTTGTCCGCCGAAATGCTCTGCTGGCTGATCCCGCCAACGCGCGCCTGGTCGCCGCCGGGCCGCTGGTCACCGTGCCGGGCGGCTATCCGATGGTCCCGTGGGGCATGGCAGGGCTGGCGGTGGCGTCACCCCAGGACGCGATCTCCCAGACCAACCGCCTGCTGGATGCCGGCGCGGACCTCATCAAGATTGCCATAGATTCGGGCGGCTCCTTCGGCCGGCAGATCCCCATCCTCTCCCCGGATGAGGCAGGCGTCATCGTGCAGACCGCCCACGCCCGCGGCGCACGCGTCTCGGCGCACGTGCTGCGGACCGTGGACCTGGCGCGCGCCTTGGAGGCCGGCGTAGACGACATCGCCCACATGGTCGAGGACGAGCTGCCGGACGCGCTGATCAGCCGCATGGTGGCGAGCAACACGTACTGGGTGCCGGCGCTGGAGCTGTGGCAGCGGGTAGGCTTGTCGCAACAAGCACGGCTACCCGGTAAACAGCTAGTGACCAACCTGGGCCGCTTCGTCGCGGCCGGGGGCCTCGTCGCGCTCGGCACCGACTACGCCGGCTACGCCGCCGAGTTTGACCTGGGCATGCCGGTGACGGAGATCGGCCTGATGGCCGAGTCGGGCATGACGCCGATGCAGATCATCGTGGCGGCCACGAAGAACGCCGCGACGGTTTGCGGCCTGGGCCGTGAGCTGGGCACGCTGGAACCGGGCAAGCTGGCCGACGTATTGGTGGTGGACGGAGATCCTTTGGCAGACCTCCATGCTCTTGCACAGCCCCGGCTGGTGCTGCGCGATGGCGTGATCATCATGCCAAAGCCGGAACCCACAGACACGCCGGCCCCGGCTGCGCAACCGGAGGCCTCAACAACGGCTGCTCCGACAAGGATCACCGAAGCGCCCGGTGGGATGCCTGACATCGCCGCAACGGTTGTCGCTACTCAGCGACCGAGGATCAATGGGTCTTTCCCGTCACCGGATGGTAAGCGGCGCGCAGAAGTCGTCATCTACGCATGCGTCAAGACCGACGAGACGAGCGAAAACGCCTACGAGCAGCTCAGATTGACGCAAGTTGCCGCGGGAAATCAAAGGACAGCCGATAGCCAGCTACAGAACTGTGGCGGTCTGGGCGCCTTTGGCCTGGCAGGCCTGTTCTGGTCGCCCAACAGCCGCTACTTCTACTATACTGTTGCGCGCGAGGGTGTTCCTGACGGCTGCGGGTATTGGGAGCGTCCGATCATTCGTCTCGATATGACTTCCATGACCAAGGAGAATCTGGGTGCCGGCCCGCTCTCCCCGGACAAGACGAAGATCGCAACCTGGCAAGGGCAAGAGCTGGTGATTTGGGACATCAACGACGGTGAGGTCGGCCGCATCCCAGCGATTGCTTTGGGCGCGGAGACGGGACCCATCGCTTGGTCACCAGACGGCCGCGCATTGGCATATGTGCAGTTTGCCTCCTACTGCCCTTTGTCGGGCAAGTCGTACGTCGTGCGTGTAGACCTGCCTGAACTTGAGCAGACGCTGCTGCTCGAGTCCCAGATGCCGACTTTCGGCAGCATCAAGTGGGACTCCTCCAGCCAATTGATGCTATCTGACGAGAACGATAAGGAGTGGCGATACGATCTCGGCAGATGAGAATTGAATCCTCGGCCTTGAAAAGCGTCTGCCCGGCGCTTGCAGCCAAAGCGCGGCCGGTTCGCCGCTTTCGGGAGAGACCATGACCTGGATCTTCTTGCTGCCGTTGGTACTGGGCTTCACCTCGAACACGGCGAGCGCGTTTACCGCCGCGTTCTCTCGGCGCTGGGGGGAGAAGGGCGGCCGAGCCGCGAGCTTCGTCCTGCGTAATGTGCTGGGCATCCCGGTTTGGGCGATGGGCTTCGTCCTGGCCGTGCGGACGCCCTCGCTCGCGTACACTCATCCCACCGGGTGTGGTCACAGCCGTCGCTGGATGGAGCCTGATCGTGGCGGGCGCAGCCGCGATCCTCTGGGCGCTTCGCTGGCTGGGCCGGCGCGCTGCCGCGCCGTCGACGCGGGACCCGCTGGCGGTTGACGGGCCGTACCGCTACGTGCGGCACCCATCCACGTCGGCGCCTGCCTGGAGTTCGTCGGGCTGTGGCTGCTCGTGCCGTGGCTGGCCGTGACAGCGGCCTGCAACTTGGGGCTCGCCTGGCTGCTGATCCAGGCCAGGCTGGAGGAGGCGAATCTCCTGGAGAGACTGCCCGATTATCGCCCGTACATGGCCGATGTGCCACGTTTCGTTCCTCGGCTGGGACAGGAGAAGTCAATGCCTCGAGAGCCGATCTCCCTGGCCGGCTCGCTCCGGCCGCTGCAAGAGCAGTTCAATGCCGGCCGGGATCGTCTGCGGTTCATCGCCTTGCTGTCGCCGACCTGACCGCCGTGCCGCGAAGGGGCTCGGGCAGTCCAACAGATGCTCAGCAGCGAGGAGGCCAAACGGTGCGACGTAATCGTCAGCATCGTGTGGACACCCATGCTGCCGGGAGACAGCGCGGGAACGGCGCGCGTCGCCACGGCGCTCATCCCCGATGCCCGCGCCCGGCACTACTTCGACCCCGAACGACGCGCCGGCCGGGCGATCGCGGGCCGGCTGGGCGGCGCAGGCAAGATCGCCTGGGACATCTACCTCTTCTTCGCGCCAGGCGTCGCATGGGAAGATGAGCCGCCGCTGCCGCTGGGTTGGGCGCATCAATTGGGTGACGCGGCCTGGGCCGATCCTGCCCGCTGCCATCGCGGCGAGGACCTGGTGGCTGCGCTGGAGGATCTGCTGCGCAGGTGCAGCCCTTCTCCTCCACCAAACGAGAGCGGTTAATAAGGAGGCAATGCAATGAGCTGGCGTATCAAACACATCTTCAACTTCCTGCCCGAAAAGCTGTGGGAACATGGCTACGTCAACTTCGGCTTCCATGGCCGGGGCGGCGCGCAATACTTCCTCCACTACAGCGAGCACTGGCTGGGTCGCCTGACAGCCGAGGATGAGTGGCTCTGGACGGCCGGCGCGGTTGACAAGGGCTTGAGCCGCGTGCACATCCCGTTCGACATCAACCACCCGCACTACATCACCGAGTTGCCTGACGGCTCGCTCCTCGTCTCAAGCAACGGCACCAACCAGATCTACCGCATCCGCCCCGATCAGGCTACGGCAGAGCTGTTCGCCGATACCGGTCGGCTCGGCTTTCGAGACCTCGGCAACTGCGTGTTCGATGGCGTAGACACCGTGTGGGCGCATGAGATCGAAGGCTGCCGGGTCTGGCAGTTCGACTTGAGCGGCCGGCCCCTGTGCGCCTTGGGCAGCGGAGAACCGGGTTTCCAGCGGGAGACCGTGCCGTTCGAGGCGGTCCGCTTCCACTGGATCTACGATCCGCGTCGGGGGCCGGACGGGGACCTCTACGTGTTGGACAGCCGGAACTACTGCGTGCGGCGGATCGAGGTTGGCCGAGGCGTAGTCTCGTTGGTGGCCGGGATCGGCGTGCCTGGCCTAGCGATGGAGAACGTCCCGGCGGTGGAGGCCACCTTCGGCAGCGAGCCAGGCGCGCGCTTCGATGGCCCTTTCGCCCTGTCGCTGGATGAGGCAGGCAACGTCTTCATCGGCGACACGCATAACCATGTCGCGCGCATGGTGGACCATGTCACGGGAACCATCTCGACCATTGCCGGGAAGGCTATGGCCGAACCGGGCGTGCGCAACGATCCGACCGAAACCGATCCGCTCAAGCTCAACCTGCCCACGATTTGCAGCATGGACTACTTCGACGGCTGTCTGTTTATCCCGGACATGAGCAACGACCTGATCGTGTTGGAGAAACAGGCAGGAGGAAGCCCGTGATTGCTGCCAGTCGCGCTGGAATCGCGGCATTCCTCGCCCCGCGCGGGCTGAGAAGCGCAAGTAGATTGTGCAGTGTCCTGGTTCTCCTCGCATCATGCGTCGGACTGCCCCAGCCGGTACCGGCCCCGCCGCCGACCCCCGTCACACAGCAAGCCGGCGCCGCGGCGCAGGAGATGGCTGCGCTGCGCGGGCTGGCGGCAGGCGGCAACGAGGCCGCGCTCGCCGAAGCACTCGATCGCAGCATGGTCACCATACCCGCCGGGGAGTTCATCATGGGCAGCGACGTGGGCCGCGCCGACGAAAGACCGGCGCATCTCGTCTTCCTCGACGCCTTCGAGCTGGACCGATATGAGGTGACCAACGCGCAGTATCGGCGCTTCCTGTTGGCGACAGGAGGACGGCCGCCGCGCTACTGGACTGATCTCAACTACCCGGCCGGCCAGGCGGACTACCCTGTAGTCGGCGTCAGTTGGGGTGATGCCAACACTTATTGCCGGTGGGCCGACAAGCGCTTGCCGACGGAGGCTGAGTGGGAAAAAGCCTGCCGCGGGACGGAAGGCCGTGTCTATCCCTGGGGCCGGACGTGGGAGCCCGCTCGGGCCAACGTCGACGCAGCTGGTTGGAACTTCGGCGGGCCAACCCAGGATAGCGCTGCCGGCACGGTCTGGGATGCCGCCTGGGCCCGCTTGACGCTGCCATCCAGCTCCAACGGACCGACGCTCCGGCCGGTCGGTTCGTATCTCGACGGTGCCAGCCCCTATGGCATCCTGGATATGGTCGGCAATGCCTCCGAGTGGGTGGCGGACTGGTACAACTGGTCCGACTACTCAAAGCTGCCTGCACGCAATCCCCTGGTGACCGCGCCGCCGTGGAATCACTGTCTCCGCGGCTCAGCCTGGTGCGACCCGGTGGGTACTCCGGCCTGGACGCGGGCGTTCAGCCGCTGTTCGGCGCGCAACTCGGCGCATGAGACGAGCGATCCGCGCGTCGGCTTCCGCTGTGCGCGATCATGGCAGCAGAAATGACCGGAATCATTTCGAATCCAACAAGGAGAGGTCCTATGAACACTGAAGCAGTTCGCTTGACGCAAGCGGCACGCACATCCGTGGCGGAGGCCTATCGTGCCTTCACCCGGTCGCTCGTCCTCCGCGAATGGATGTGCGACGGCGCGGTAGCGGATGTCCGGCCGGGTGGTCACCTGCATGTCTGGTGGCACAGCGGCTACTATGCCACCGGTGAGTTCACGGCGCTGGAACCCGAGCGCCGCGTCGCCTTCACCTGGCTCGGCCGCGACGAACCAGGCGCGACGGCGGTAGAGGTGGTTCTCACCCCGCTGCCTGAAGGCGTGGAGCTGGTCCTCACGCACGACGGGTTCGGCGCAGGAGAAGCGTGGGACAAGGTCCGGGCCGCAAGCCGCGATGGCTGGACCGAGGGCATGGAGAATCTCAAGTCAGTCCTGGAAACTGGTCAGGACCTGCGCTACGTGTTGCGCCCGATGCTCGGCATCTACGCGGATGAATTCAATGCCCAGATTGCCGCCCGCCTTGGGGTGCCGGTCAGCGCGGGTCTGCGCCTGGGCGGGGTGGTTCCCGGATTGGGCGCGGAACAGGCCGGCTTGCAGGCAGATGACGTGATCGTCTCGCTCGCCGGGCAGCCGGTCAGCGACTATCCGAGCCTGGCAGCCGCGTTGGGTCCGCGGCGCGCCGGCAATCGAATCCAGGTGGCCTTCTACCGCGGCAGCGAGCGCCGGACGACCGAGATGACGCTCTCGCGGCGGCCCATCCCACCGGTGCCCGCGGCGCCCGGCGAACTGGCCGAGGCCGTCCGCCAGGCGAACGCGGCCGCTTTCGCGTCGCTGGAGCGCGTCCTGGAGGGCGCCAGCGACGAGCAGGCCAGCCGCCGTCCCGCGCCGGGCGAGTGGAATGCGCTGGAAACGCTGGCACACCTGGTCGCCCATGAGCGGGAGCTGCAAATCTGGATCGCCGACCTGCTGTGCGACGACGAGCGCTGGTCAGACCGCTACGAGAATACCGAAGTTGTACCTGCTCGCCTGGCGGCCATCGTCCGCGCTCATCCCCGGCTGGCCGACATGGTCGCCGCGCTGCGGCGCAGCCAGGGAGAAACCGCCGACATGCTCGCCGCGCTGCCCGCCGAGTTCGTGGCGCACCGCGGGACGTACTGGCGCCTGGGCCGGTCACTGCTGGAGAGCGTGCAGCCGCCCAACCACATCCAGGAGCACACGGCCCAACTCCAGGCAGCTATCAGGTGATTCCCAGGAGGACGCCATGAGCGAAGCAGCACACCTGTCGGATGCCGTGCGAGCGCTGTTCGTGCTCGACGATCACGGGCCTGTTCACGTCGTTTGCGACTGCTGTGGCCGGGCTCACCGCGGCCCAGGCCGCCACTGTCCCGGCGCCGCGCTTCAACAGCATCTGGGCCGTCGTCAATCACGTCCGCTTCTGGCAGGAGCTCACCCTGCTGCAAGTGCGCGGCCAACCGGTGGACCGCCAGGCTTTAGGCGCAGAGAATGGGTGGCCGCCGGTTGGCGAATCCACTGACGAGGCTGGCTGGCAGGCGGCGGTCCAGCGCTGCCTGGAGGTCAACCGGGAATTGGCAGAAGCAACGGCTGCGCTGTCGGATGAGGCGTTGGCCGCGCCTCTAGCGCCCGGCCGCGCCGCGCCCTGGCAGCTCATCCAGGGCATGATCGCGCACAACGCCTACCACACGAACGAGGTGATCTCGATCCGGCACACGGCTTTGCCGTGGGTCTGTGGCTGGCAAGAACGTGAGGAGGCGGTCGCGATCGGCCACGAGCTGGGATTCACCGCGGAAGACGACACCGTGGAGTACCTGCTGCAACCAGTGGCGGACGCGTGATCTTGTAGACACCAAAGCGACGCCGTAGGTCGGCGGGCAAGTGGCCGGATTTGCGCGATGATGAATTGGGCTGCCGAGGATTTCTCCGAGATTGTCTCGCCCGCTCTGGGGTGTGTTCGCGGTGTTCTTCCTCATCGGCACCGTTCTGAACATCACCTTGCACTGATACTCGCCTATCTCGCCCGGCACGGCAGGACACGATATGGAAACGAGACACATGCGGGGATACACGGGCATGCTGCTGGTTCTGCTCGTCATCGGCCTGGCCGTGAGCCCGGCAGGGTGCGTCCCCGCCAGCGACCTCCCCTTCCGCAGCCCTGAGATGGGCTTCGAAGCCACCTACCCTGCGGCGTGGGGCCAGGCATCCGACGCGTCTCCGCCCTCCAGCTACGGCACCTGCACGGGCCTGCCGCAGCCCTGTCGCATCGCCGCGTTCCTGCGGATCGGCAATGAGTACTTCGTCTCGGTGCAGAGCTGGCCCGCCTCCGGCCAGACGCCGGCGGACAGATCGGTGCAGATGGCCTTCCTGGGAGAGAGCGAGCGCCAGCGGACCGTAGGAGGCGAACCGGCGGTGGAGCGGGTCTCGGCCGACGGCGGGCGCAGCATCTGGGTCGCGCACGACGGCTGGATGTACTGGCTCACGTTGCCTGCACCCAGCTATGAGCCGGGTCGGCGCGGCCTGGCCGGACAATTCGATGCCTTCATTGCCAGCGTGCGGTTCATCCCGGTGGCGCCGACACCGACTCCCACGGTGACCCCAACGCCGATGCCGCCGGTCACCCCCGCGCCGACGCCTGTCCCGTGACCCGCCTTGCATGGCAAGAGAGACCAGCCGGAGGTGGCTCGATGCATACCGAACCGAGAATACTGCTCTACCTGCTCGATCATGCCTATCAAACCCTGAAGGACAACCTGCGCGGCCTCACCCTGGCCGAGGCGCTGTTTGTGCCCCAGGGTGGCTATCGCTCCATCCTCGGCACGCTCAAGCACGCGGCGGGGTGGAGTCACGTCTATCGGTCCTACGCCTTCGACCCACAGCCCAGGCATTGGACGCAAATTGACTGGCCGTACGGCCTGAGCGACACGATCACCAAGTCCGAGCCGTATCTGCAGAGCGTGATCGCGTGGTTCGATGAGGCGCACCGCCTGTGGCTGGCAGACCTGGGACGCCTGGGGGAGGACCAGTGGGAGGCACCGCGGCCGCTGCACTGGGGGCAGCAGGCCCCGCTCTACGAGATCGTGGTCATCATCGCCGGACATCACCTTTACCATGCCGGGGAGCTGAACCAGGTGCTTTCGATCTGTCGCGGCGAAGCCTGGGAGGAGGGAGAAGAAGTCGAGGAGAACAACGTTTCGACGATCGGTCATCGCGTCCGGCCGCCCTGGCTTGACAGTCAGGCAGTGAGCCAGGTAGCACGACCGCTGCAGCACAAGGAGGATGAAGGATGAAGGGAACCTCGTCCCCGACTGCAAGCCGCTTGTACGACGACCTGGCGTGGCTCTGGCCGATCCTGAGCGACCCGGCTGGCTACCGAGGGGAGGCGGCAAGCTTCCGTGATGCCATCCGGTGCCACGCCACCATCCCCACGCGCACGCTGCTCGACCTCGGCTGCGGCGGCGGCCACAACGACAGCCACCTCAAGACCGACTTCCAGGTGACGGGGGTGGATCTCAGCGCCGGTATGCTGGAACACACCCGCCGGCTCAACCCCGAGGCGACGTACATCCAGGGCGACCTGCGAACCGTCCGGCTGGGGACATCCTTTGACGCGGTGATCATCGCCGACGCCATTGACTACATGCTGACCGAGGCCGCCCTGGCCGCGGCCTTCGCGACCGCCCACGCGCATCTGCGGCCGGGCGGCGTCTTCTGCACCTACGCCGAGTACACCCGGGAGCACTTCGTGCAGAACCAGAACAAGTGCTGGACCCGGAGCCGGGGGGACACAGAGTGCGCCTTCCTGGAAAACGCCTACGACCCCGACGCGAGCGATACCACCTTCGAGACCACCTTCGTCTGCCTGATCCGTGAGCAGGGCAAGCTGCGGATTGAGATCGATCGAGAGTTGCTGGGCCTCTTCGATTTGCCGGCCTGGCGGCGTTTGCTGGCGGCAGCCGGGTTCGAGGTCCTCGAGACGCATCTCGATGAAGAAGACGTGCCGCCGATTCCCATGTTCGTCTGCCTCAAGCATGCATCCCACGAAAGGAAGGCATGATCATGAAACCTGTCTACTGGATTCCCCTCTTGGCGTTGCTCGGCGGTATCCTCGGCTATGCCATCTTTCGGGCGACGGGCTGGCTAGGCGCCACGACCGGCGTGATCGCCGGCGTCCTGATCGGCGCGCTGATCTACAGCCGCACCCATAGGGGCGGCGCAGCCGGGTGACAACCCGTCCGCACCATGCAGTGAAGGTGACGACAGGAGGCCCGATGAAACGCACCATGCGCGTGCTCCTCGCTGTCTTCGGCGGACTGCTCGGCCTGTGTGTCATGGCGTCAGCCATCTCTGCGCTCAGCACTCGCAGCTTGTGGGCGCAGTATGCTGTCACCGGGGCCGCGCCCGCGCCGCCCGAGCGGCTCACCGCCCTGGACAAGGCCCGGCTGGCTGAGACACTACAGCTCAAGACCGTCTTCGGCGACCAGATCTGGCCGGGCTGGGGCCGCGCTGATATCCCGGTCATCCTGTGGACGGCCGGCGCCGAGTTCCTCACGGGCCTCCCTGAAGCTCCCGCCGGCCCCGCTGCATCGGGCGGGGAGACCTGGCAGCCGGTACCCGGCGATGACTTCCTGGGGCAGCCGTACTTCCGGCGCCTCTCGGACAACCCGCAGAACTTCGCCGTCCGCGCAGGCGACAGTTGGGCCGCGTCCATGGCGACCAAGTGGGAGGCGGACCGCTTCCTGATGACCACGTTCCGCAATGGACTGCCCGGCCCGCTCAAGGCGATCTTCCCGTACCGCGCCCTGATCCTGCCCAGCGAAGCGCAGATCATCGGCGTGCTGCACGAGATGTTCCACGCCCACCAGGCCAGTTCCGACCCGGCCCGGCTGCAGGCTGCCGAGGCCGCGCACCGACTGGGAGAGCGCTACTGGGCAGCCGATAGCGCGATGCGAGACGCCTGGGCACAAGAGATGGACCTGCTCATCCGGGCCCTGCAGGCGAAGTCGGAGGGCGAAGCCCGCGCCCTGGCCGGGCAGTTCCTGGCGCAGCGGTCCCAGCGCCGCCAGGCCGCCAACCTGCCAACCGACCTCAGCGACTACGAGCGCCAACTGGAATGGGAGGAAGGGCTGGCCAAGTACGTCGAGATCAGCGCCTGGCAACGGGCGTCGCGCACGGCGGGGTACCAGCCGGCGCCCGCCCTGGCCGACGACCCGTATTTCAAGGGCTACCGCACGTTCGAGCAGCGCTTCGGCCAGGAGCTCAGCGCCATGCGGCGCAGCGCCCGGCAGGAGAGCGAGACCCGTTTCTACTACACCGGCATGGCGCAGGCCATGTTGCTCGACCGCCTGGCGCCGGGCTGGCAGGCGCGCGGGTTCGACGACGGCACCTGGTTGGAGGCGCTCCTGATGAAGCAGATCGAATAATCCGTGTGGCGCAAGGGGCGAGATACTCTCAGGACGGAAGGTGCAAGAATGGACGATGACATTCGGGTGCGGGCCTGCCTGGCAGTCGTCAAAAATGGCCGGATCCTGCTTGTGCCGCACTACGCCACCGACGTGGGTCCGGTACAGTGGAACCTGCCGGGCGGTCGCGTACGCTTCGAGGAGTCGTTAACGGAGACAGCACGCCGTGAGTTTCGCGAGGAGACAGGCCTGGAAGCACGCGTGCTGCGCTTGCTCGATGTCAGTGAGATCATCCTACCCGAACGGCCCTGGCACAGCATCACGGTCACGTTTGCCGGAGAGGTGCTCGGGGGCAAGCTGACGGCTGAGGCCGGTCATCTCTACGGAACAAAAGCGCCTCACTGGCTCGCCGCCGAGGAACTACGCGAAAAGGCTTATCATCCCAGGAGCGCAATCGAAGCAGCGCTGTCCGGAGTAGGTTGCGAACTTGACCGAGCCGAGATCTCATGAAAGCCACTTGGAGACGCGGTGCAGATGACACCAGTCGGTCGTTACGGACAAACGGCTTCGCATCTCTGGCACTGAGGACGAACGCAAGTGAGGCGGGACAGCAGCGCAACTGGCCTGCGCACTGCCGAAAGGTAGCGAATTGCATGCCCGGATGTGCCGAGCCTGCCAAACCGGTCACCTAGAACACATCCCCGTCATCCTCACTTGTCGAGCCCATCGCCCGGATCAACCGGGATGCCCTCAAACCCATTCCGGTACATCTCTATGATTTGCATATCCTCCGCGAATCCCATCTCGGGCAGCGGCCCCTTCACCGGAAACCACGCGGCCGCCGGTACAGTCGGCCTGACCATCGTCTCAGCTCACCATTGACGCCAGCGACACCGGCGTGGTCCTGGATGGCGCGCGGCTGTCCGCCGAGGACTACGGCCTGTCGTTGGCGTCGGACTCCAACGTGGTGCGCGGCCTGCAGGTGCTCCACTTCCAGTTCTTCGGGATCGGCGTCTTCGGCAGCGACAACGTCATCGGGGGAGATCGGACGGTGGGTCGCGGGCCGACGGACCAGGGCAACCTGGCAAGCGCCAACCGCTCAGGCGTAGTGATCTACGGCCCGCATGCGACCCACAACGCGGTGCTCGGCAATCTGATCGGGACTGACGTCAGCGGCCGGGAGGCGCTGGGCAACGGGTTGGGCGTCGCCCTGGCTGGCGACGCGTCAGAGAACCGGATCGGCGGTCCAACCGCGGGCCAGCGCAACATCATCAGCGGCAACTTCACGGCCGTGCAGCTCATCCAGGACGGCACCGATCGCAACGTCATCGCCGGCAACGACATCGGCACGGAGTTGACCGGCACGCGCGGCGTGGGCAACTACGACGGCGTGCGGATCGAGAACGATCGGGCCGGCAATGTCGTCGGCGGCACGACAACGGGCGAACGCAATCTCATCAGCGGTGCCCTTCAGGCACAACCTCGACTGGATCAAGCGCTTCGGCGAGCTCATGATCCTGCAAATGCCCGAGGAGATGGACGATCCGCCGCCCGACAACGAAGACGGCTTCACCTATCTGATGCAGTTCGCCGACGGCAACCGCATTGACCTGGGCATTGATCCGCCCGCCATGCTCCCCGAGGTGGTCAAGGACAGCCAGTGCATCCTGCTCCTGGACAAAGACGGGATCGTCCCGCCGCTGCCACCAACGAGTGACCGCGTCTACCTGCCGCAGCCGCCGACCGCCAAGGCGTTCGCTGATTGCTGCAACGAGTTCTGGTGGGTCTGCCCCTACGTGGCCAAGGGGTTGTGGCGCGCGGAGCTGCCCTACGCCAAACACATGCAGGAACACTTCGTGCGCGATCAACTTGCGAAGATGCTGAACTGGTGGGTGGGTGTGCAGACCGAGTTTGCTGTTAATCCCGGCAAATTCGGCAAGTACCTCCACGCCAGGTCGGCAAGACGACCCTGGTGCAGGACCTGCTCGCCGCCAGCAATCTGCCCCACGGCTACATCAGCGCCGACGAGCTGATCTACCGCGAGGCGCTCGCCAGCCAGAACCGGCGCACGCTGGGCGAGCTGCTCGGTGATAGCCGCCTGCTGGTCATTGATGAGGCCCAACGCGTCCCTGAGATCGGCCTCAACCTCAAGATCCTGGTGGATAACTACCCCCAGGCCGCCATCATCGCCACCGGTTCGGCGTCGTTCGACCTGGCGCGTCACGTCTCCGAGCCGTTGACGGGCCGTAAACTGACCTTCACCCTCTATCCTGCCAGCTATGCCGAGTTGGCCGCGATCCTGGGGCCGTTCGAGGCCCGCGCCGAGTTGGAGCGCTGGCTGATCTGGGGCGGCTACCCCGGCATCGTGACCGCGGACCCGGCGCTGCGCGAGCGGCTGCTGGGCGAGCTGGTTGGCTCCTACCTGTACCGCGATATCCTGGAGTTGGACGGCGTGCGCCGAGCTGAGAAGATCGTGGACCTGCTGCGCCTGCTCGCCTTCCAGATCGGCCAGGAGGTGTCGGTGGCGGAGCTGGCAACCACCCTGGCCCTGAACCGCCAGACGGTCGAGCGCTATCTCGACCTCTTGGAGAAGGTCTTTGTCATCTTCAAGATCGGCGGGTTGGCGCGCAACCTGCGCAAGGAGCTCAGCAAGACCTCGCGCTACTACTTCTTCGACAACGGCGTGCGCAACAGCCTGATCCAGAACTTCAACCGGCTGGCGCTGCGCAACGACGTCGGCCAGCTCTGGGAGAACTACCTGATGGTCGAGCGGTTGAAGGCCAACGAGTACGCCGGCCGGCAGGCCAACACCTACTTCTGGCGCACCTACGACCAGAAGAAACTGGACTGCGTTGAGGAGCGCGCAGGCCGGCTGTTCGGGTATGAGTTCAAGTGGCAGGGGCAGGTGCGGGCGGCCACCCGCCAGGAGTTCATAGGCGCATATCCGGGCGCCGAGGTGGCGACAATCACGCGCGAGAACTTCGCCGACTTCCTGATCTCGTGATATGATCTGCATATTCGCTCAGCTAAAGGCGAGACTGCGTGGAAGACTGCGCCAGCAGCAGCGGTTGCGGGAAGCGCTTCGGCAACGCGACCAGCGGGAGCAACGCAGCCGACGTCGTCAAAGGAGAGACGGGAGATCGTATTGAGGCCAGGGGATAATCCACTAGCTGTGCTACCAGAACAGCTTCGAAGGGGTACAACTCACGGCCAAAGACAATTCGTTTTGTTCAACATTCCTGATGCTCCTGTCGGTCAGGGAGACTCAGAGGAGATAGTCAGCGAATGGGCCGCAGGACCGGTAGTAAACAGCGCGTGGACCGAGAACGGGCAGGTTTTCATATCTTTCAGTTTTCGAGGCAGGACGTTTGTAGGGAGGTTTCTTGCCGATCCTTACTCGCAGCGAGTTATCGTGAAGAATGAATTTGCCGAGACCCGCGAATTTGGTATGAGACCGGAGGACATTCCCCAAAGCGCCAGAGTTTCCTTGTACATGAGCGTCGGAAGTTGGGAGGCAATAGAAAGAGACCCCAACACCATCATCGGGATAATCGGGCTTGGATACTGAGTTCATCCTTGGCAGCATGGACACCGGGGATGACCTGTCCTCTCAGTTCAGTGAGGGGGCACTCGTCACTAATGCATCTGTAGGATCAAGGAAAGGGCCTGCTCTGGCATCCAATCAGTCCAGCCAGCGTACCCCTACAGCTTGATCCACACCTTCCACGCCGCCGGCACGTCGCCGCTGGCGACCAGGTAGCTGGTGCGCGGCGCTTTCGGCTCGATCAACAGCTTCACACATGCGGTGTAGTTTCCCGCTGATGATCCAGAAAAGCAGGATGGGTGCAGGCACATTAGGGCAGGAAACCGAATGCCGCCCTATCCGGGCAGAAAGGCGGGCCAGATGCACATCGGGCAGGTCGTGACCGGTGCTCTAATCGGGCAAGTTCCGCAGCGTCCCTCGTGGCGCGATGTAAAGCATTCGAGGTTCAAACATGTCTTGCGAACACATCACCGACCTGGCGCAGCAGTTGGCCTGGCTGCCGACGGACGGTTCCGACCCGACCGGCGTACCCGCGCCCCTGGCGGCCGTGCTGACGCCGGTCAAACGCTACCGGCACACCGCGCCCAGCCATGCGCCGGTGAATCGGCTGGAGTACGAGTTCCTGGCTGCCCTGGCCTTGAGCGGCTGGTCCATGCGCGTGGCGCTGGCCGAGGCCGTCAACCACGACAAAGACCTGGACCGCCGTTCCGGGTCGTTCAAGCTGGCGTGGCGGCAAATCGAGCAAGCAGGCTTGTGGCGTTGCGTCCTGGTGCGCGCCGGCCAGCGGCGACTGGCGCTGGTGCGCCTGACCGAAACGGGGAAGGCGTTGCTGGCGCAGATCGGCGTGACCACGGTAGCGTCGGAGTGGGAACAGATCGAGGCGCGGCATCATGGCGGCGGCGCGGGCCAGATCAGGCACACTGGCGCGATCTGCGCCTTCCTCTATCACGCCCGCCGCAACGGCTACACCACTGAGCCTTGCCCGATCATCGAGGAGGCCGGAAACGCCGAGCCGGACGCGGGGATCGAGAACGTGGCGCAACCTGTACCGCTTGCAGGGCCGGGTCGCTATCTGCGCCGACACGCCGATCCTGGCCGAACGCCTGGCGCGCGAAGCGCAGATCGCCGGCGTCCCCATCGGCAACCTGACCAACCTTACCGACCTGGCCGATGGCTTCGTGAAGGGCCTGTGGACGCACCGCTGGCGCAGCCAGCACAGTCCGCTGGAAGTGTGGTGCTGACCCCGCGCGGCGGCCGGTCAACCAAAGGGACATTCGCTAACCGCATATCCCCGCATACCGTGCGCATCCCTCACAGCCGCGGGAGCAATCGCTTGCGCCCCGCGTCTCAGTGCACGGCCGGCGAGCCAGGTATCAGGCGGTAGTTGAAAGCAGCCTTCGGGTTGGAGAAATCCGATCGTGGTCCGTCGAACGCGACAGCGACGATGCGATAGAGAGCCAGGCCGGCTTCCGTCGTCGTCGGCGTCTCAGTGAAACTGAACGTCGTGCCAGCGGGCGTGCCGGGCGGAACCGCGATCTGGGCGATCGGCGCGTTGGCGATCACCTCGTAGGGCGCCGCGTCGCGCCAAACCTCGTAGGCCGCCACCTGCACGGACTGACCGCACAGATCCAGCGTGCTGTGCGACCATGTCAATTCGCCATCGGGGGCCGGCAGCGCGATCGCGAGGACGGGGGAAGGGGGCGAGCAGGTGGTAGCGGTTAGTAGGCCGTTCCGCACCGTAGTCGGGATCGGAATTTCGGCGACCGAGACGAAGTTGTCAACCGTGACGGTGATCGGCGTGCTCTCCCCGCCGACCATGTTCGGCGCCTGGGCGAAGATAATCGTATAGAACTGTGCTGTTCCGCTGAAGCCCTGCTGTGCCACTACGTTCGCACGGATCGTCCCCATCCCGGGCGGCGCTATGCAGAAGCCTCCATCAATCTCAGGGATCAGGTCGCTGTTGATGATGCACTTGACTACCCGCGCCACAGCCGGGTCATAGCCGATGGCCAAGGTTGCCGCGCCCAGGTTGGTTACTCCTTCCACCCACACCGGAACTGCCGCGGTGTGTCTTAGCGAAAGTCTGTACTGTCCATTGCTCTGCGGCTCGGAGGGACCGATCAGCACGCGCGGCGCAGGGACCGGTGACTCCAAGCGGACATAGCTGTTCTCCGTCTGCCACGTGCGAGCCTCGCCCAGGGGCCCGGTCGCAGTCTCTATTGAGAAATTCAGTTGGCTCATCTGCCCATCGGACGCGCCCGAAGCCGCCTCCACGGTCAGCGTGAAGGGTGTCAGTGAGCCGATAATCCCGCTTGGGGACAGTTGGTTGAAGCGGACGATTCCCTCGACGCGGTCGTGCTGCGCATTGCAGTATCCCATCGGGGAGTCGGCGCTCTCTGCCTGGCTCCGAATGCAGCGCGTTGGCCGCACCACGGCCGGGTCATAGCGGAGGCGCCCGGTCAGGCTGCCCAGGGGCTGCTGCGGGTCAACGTCAAGCGTGATGGGCAGCTCCAGACTTGCGCCGCGCGCGAGCAGGAAGCCGCCCGGCGGTGCGCCTGCCAATTGCAGCACGACGGCGGGCGTGGCGCCCACCTCCTCACGAATCCGAATGCTGGCATTCTCCGTGCGATAGGGCAACTGAACCCCTGTTAGGTCGGCGAAGTTGGTGACGGCGAGCGTGAGGGCTGACCACTGGCCCTGTTGCGCCTCGGGGTGACGCCGAAAGGTAATGGCAGCCACATCAACGTTGGGACCGAGATCCTCGGTGCTCACCAGGCTCATGCGGATCAATCCGAGCCCGGCGCTGGCATTGCAGGCGCCGTTGGTGAAGCTGGCGGAGAATTGACATGTCTCTGCCAGCACCACGGCCGGGTCGTAGCGGACGCCCCAGCTTGCTGCGCGCAGAGTGCCCCCGCGGTCCAGGAAGACGTGAACAGTGACCCTGGCATCCTGATTCAGGTTCTGATCCGCCGGAGCGATACGCAATATGGGAGGGTCAACGCCCCCGGCATCAACCAGCCAGCCGCCGAGGAGGAGCGCAGTGAGTGTGCTGGCTGCAGCCAGGAGTGCGACGGCCCACGCCATGCGCCTTGTGGTGCTTGGTTGCGGCGCGTGTTTGGTCATCGTTGCCGATCCTTTGAAGTCGAAGGCCGGTTTGCCGATAGGGTTGGTAAGTCAGAGTGTTGGGCCGGCGCATAGGGGTGCGCTATGCGCCGGCCCAGTACCGCGTCAGGGCGCCGGCGGCCCGTCCTCGGCCGCTTTCGTCGGGGCGGCCGAGAGGGTCAACGGCAGGTAGAGCTTGCGCGGGCTGCTGGCCGCGGGCGGCGCGGCGATGACCGGACGGAGCGCGGCGCCCTCCAGGTCGAACGCAGCCGTCACAGAGAGGTCAACCGCTGGACGGCCCTGGCCCAGTTGCTCCAGCGCCGCCGGATCAAGGATCTGCAACCGCAGCTCGACCAGCGGCGCTGCCTCGACGATGCCGCCCATCGTAACGCCTGTATAGCGGATCGTGCCCTCAGCATAGTCCGGGTTGCAGACCGCCAGATCCAGCCGGCCGGCCGGATTCTCCGCGCAGGAGGCAACTGACAATTGGATTGGATCGTAGCGCAGGTCGAGCGCGGCCGCGGCCAGCGGCACGTAAGGCGACGCTGCCTGCACCCGTACGACGACCTGACCGGCCGCGGCATCGACTTCCTGTTGGATCGTGAAGTGCGCCGGGTACGCGGCCTCTAGCGAACCTGCGTCTGCCACGGCTGCCCCTGCGCCCGCCGGACAACTGGCCAGCCCAACGTCGCACATCAGGATGCGCAGCGCGTCGGTGGAGTTGCACTGCCCGTCCTGCGTGATGTCGCACAGCGCCAGGTATATGGTACCAGGACCAGGCGGCCAGGTGGTGACGCCGAGAGCCAGCCCTACGTCGTACTTCAGCACCAACAGCGCATCGGCCGAGTCACGCTTGCCGCTGACGTTGACATCGCCGGGCGGGTAGCTCCCCGGGCCGCTCAGGTCTACCGTGATCGCGTAGGCGTCCCCCGCTGCGCCGATAGGATACGCCTGATAGCTGACCCCGGCGCTGTCTTTGAGCAGCGCGGGCACGCCGTTCACGGTGAAGCGCACGGTTTCGCCCACGCGGGCCGAGTCGGTGGCGAAGTTGGTGTCGCCCGGGTCGTAGTAGCCGAGCGGCACGGGCAGCGCGTAGTTGTAGCTCGTGCCCGCGATCGGCGCAATCTCGGTCGTGACCGTGCCCAGGCGGGGCAGGATCGCGGTGAGCGTGCCGCTCGCCAACGGCGTGCCGTCGCGCAGCGCCACGCCGTAGAGGAGGGCGTCGGGCTGCGGCATAGGGTTGGGCGCCAGTGCCGCTGCCGCCGCACTGTCTTCACGCATCACGGCTTCACGTTTCACGCCTTCAGCGCCCGCCTCACTTGCGGCCGCCATCGTCCCCGCATACGCGTAGGTCTGGAAGTAGATGTAGATATCGTCAACGTCCTGGATGAACCGGTCAATGCCGATCTCGGGATCTGCCAGCAGGTTGGCGCCGGGGATCACCAGTATCCACTGCGTGTTCCAGACCGAGCGACCGATCAGGCGGGTGTCGGTGTTCATCTCGTCTGCGCCCATGTCTTCCGTGTAAGGGAACGCCTGAAACGCTGCATATGGCTTGATCTGGTACATGCGGCCTTGCAGACCGTCAATGCCCGGGATCCAGCGCGGGTTCTGCATGTCGGCCTGCGTAATGGGGTACGGCAGCGGTAGTAACTGCTCGGTCACGTTCCAGTAGCGCAGGATACCATCGGTGTTGCGCGGCCGGATCACATCCTCGCCGGCCGGCAGCATGTAGACGTACGGCATCCGAGCCAGTCGGGTCGTGTCATACCCCTCGAACCATACGCCGACGCTGGCGATCTTGGTCGCGAAGTCCGTTGGGTTGTACGCGCCGTCGCCAGGCCCCAGCGGCAGCGCGAAGTAGTTCAGCCCCTGTCGGATGACCGTACCGAACGGGATGACCAGGCCCGGTTGCGGCCCGGTCGCGCCGTAAGGCTTCTTGGCCAGCTTACCGACCGCCGAATCGGCATAGATGTTCGGCGTGTAGTAGCGTTGCAGGGTGTCGCGCCAACTGGCGTCGGATGAATCGCGCAGCCGGAAGAGTTCCTGGCGCAGCGAGAAGCGGCTGGTCTGCGATTGGGGGTTGTTGAAGCCCATCTGGCCCTTGAGCACCTTGAAGTTGTCCCGCATCTTGCCGAGCGACTCGGCCAGGCCACCGGAGCCGACGATTGGCTCGACGTCCCACGGCCCGCTGCTCCAGCGCAGCTCGCCCAGGCTCCGCGCGGCGACGATCCCTCGTACAAACTTCACGCCATCCGCCGGGTCGCCGGATTGCAGGTTGACCTCGTAGTCGTACGCTTCTGCCGCCATATAGGTGTAAAGCTGAGCAGTGTCGAACTGCTGGCGGTACTTGGCGAGCGCGTCCGTCTGAACGATCCGGTACGCCATGTCGCCGTAACGCTTCTCGGTGATCTGTCCCGCCCAGCGCTGCCGCAGCCGGATCAACTCCCCCAGTTTGCGGAAGCCCTTTTGGACCGTCGCGTCGTAGTCGAGTTGCGCGCCGCCGAAGGTGTCGGCTGCCAGGAACATCGCCAGGCGCAGCTCACGCTCCTCTCGAATGAGCCCTTGCAGGTCGCGGCCCATCTGGCGCAGCTCGTAATCGGCGTCTTCGTCGAAGAGATCGAGATCGAGCCATAGCTCCTCGAGCTCCTTACGTATCTCAATGCCCGCCTGCGCGTACTCCGCCGTGCCGCCCACAGCCTGTGAGAGCCCTCCCAGCACTGCCAGCGTGACCTGGCCGGGACACTTGGTGGGCGTTTCGTTTGCCAGGCCGAAAACGGAGGGGACGCACTTTTCGTTGATCCCCGCTGTCATCCAAACCAGGTAAGAGAACAGCCGGTCGGCGATGGTCTGGGCGGCAGTCAGAAGCAGCATCCCTGCATCAAGGTTTCGTATGGTTTCGGTGTAGTCCTTTTTGAGCTTGCGCTCGCGTTTCAGCGTCTCGTAGCGGTCTTTGATGGCCTGAGCGGATGCTTCGATCGATGCCACGTGGTTATTGTACGCCACAATCGCTTGCTCGTACGCCACGCGCGTGTCATACACTGTCCACATCTTGTTCTGGATGTCGCCCCATGCCTTGCGCGTGGCGCCGGCCCAGCTTTCGGGCAGGTAGCGTCCGCGGCCCGCATCCAGACCCACACCCACCACGTACTCGACCTGGATGCTGTTCGGTTCGTCAGGTTGGGTGCCGGCGCCGCCTGGACAGATGTAATCGGCGCCTTCGTCGATCCGGCCCTCGTCCAAATCCTCCACAAAGAACCCCAGGCAGTCCATGGGCTTGAACTCAACCAGCTTGGTCGCGGTCTCGGCTTCGCACGCGCTCGTCTGGCCTTCACCGCAGCGCGCCGCGGCGTCCGTCAGGTCGGTGCGCTCGATCAGGTTGTAGTTGTAGATGTCCGGGCCGTCGTACCCTGCGGGATAGGTGCCGTTCACCCCGATGTCCGCGTCGTACGGGTAGCCGAAGATCTCGATCAGCTCGTTGATCATCGCCCGATCCTGTGCGACGATATCGGCGGCGAAGTCCTGCTGCTCGTCGGCCGCCTCCCGTTGCGCGATTTTCGCCTGGTTGGCGAAGTCAAACAGCTTCAACGTGTTGCCCAGAGTGGCGAGCGCCCGGTCGTACACCTGCTCGAAGTGGGTTTGCCCTTCTGTCGTGGGCGTGGTCTTGGTGAGAGCAGGATCCAGGTCGAACAGGAGCGCATCGCCAGTGACGCCCAAGGGATTGACCGCGTTGTCGGCGTTGTCGAGCTGCTGTTGGATGGCGACCAACTGTTCCGCGATCCCGGCCACATCCTCCACCGTCGTGCGATCGATCTTGCGCAGATCGCTGTAGCGGTCATCTTCCGGCGGCAGGATGGCGTTCGCCACCAGCCAATCGAAATAAGCGCCCTCGGCCGCGCGGCCGGCCCAGTCGGCCACGCCCCAGGCGCGCCGGTTGCAGCCCGGTGCCGCCGTCGTATCGCAGTTATCCGACTGGTCCGTGGCCATATCCACATAGGGCTGTACGGTCGGCTCGGCGTAATTCTTGCGGTAGGTCAGGTTCACGACTTCGGCGCCCATGCGGGCCCGCGCTGCGGCAGCCGCGGCGAAACGCTGCTCGTCGTAGTAGTCCACGACCACTGGAGCGCCCGCCACGTTCACCGGCTCGGCGCGGGGCACCCAGGTGTAGTTCGGGTGGCGTAGCAACTGGTAGTACTGGGTCTCCGCCGTCAGGAAGTGGCCGTAGGCGTCGCCGTGCCCTTGCGGGTACATGATCGCCGCATCGGCCTCGTTGATCAGGCCGTCCAGGTTCACGTCCTTGATGTTGTAGTTCATCACGTAGGCGACTTCGCCGTCGCCGTTGGTGAAGTTCCAGGTCAGCCGGTTGTAGGTCGGCGCCGCCGCCACCCCGCCCAACGTCTCATCGCGGCCCCGCAGTAACGCCAGCTCTTCGTCGATCGGCCCGAACTGGTCCGCGCGGAACTGATTGGCGAAGGCGTAGACCGCCGGCGCCCGCAGGCCCAACGTGCTGTCGCTGCCGAGGCCGACGACCGGGTCCAGCGCGTCGTTGTAGGCATCGTTCGCCAGCAGCATGTAGAGCTCCGAGATCCTGGAAGTAACGTTGAGCAGCGCCGCGTTGGCCCCCTGGTCGTTCACGCCCGAGTCGATGGAGAGGGCGCGGCCCCGCTCCAGCACCGTCTGGTACGCCTCGATCAGCCCCACCTTGTTCAGGTTGTCGGGGTCGGCGTTCAGCGCGATTGGCCCCTCGTAGCGCGGGCCGGCTTGCCGGATCATGTCCACATTGCTGTTGATCGGCGCAGCCACGAAGTCCTTCACGCGCGCGTCGAAGGGGTTCAGCGCGTCCACTACCCGCTTGATCCAACCCTCCGCGAGCTGCGCCCGCACCTCCGACGGCTTGGCTGAAGGGTCGCCGGCAAACGCCGAGTAGCGGACCATGTTCCCGCACACCGGGCAGCGGTTATTCTTGTAGCGCACGATCACCCAGTTATCGCGCAGCGTGGTCGGGTTCGCCCCCTCGATCGTAATCTGTGGGCCGAGCACCTGATACTCCGCCGGCAGTTCACTCAGCCCGGCCTCCAGCCGCGTCCATTTCTGCCAGGGATAGCTGGCCGGGAGCACGGACGGCGACACGCCCGTATCGTCAACGGCCGCGATCCACCACTCGAACTCATAGGCGTCGGGCCGGCCGCCGAAGTCACCCGTGTGCCGGATGGTCAGCTTCTCATCGAACAGGTTGTCCGACTTGATCACCAGCAGGTTGCCGCGATAGGGGTTTTCCTCGTTCTGGTCGTTCTTGGCGCACTGCACTTTGATGACTTGCAGCGATACGGGCAGGCCACCGAGACTGTCATCATTGTTGTAGGCCAGCGTGACGTAGCCCGTGCCGGCCGCGTTCCCGGCTGTCAGCGCCTTGCCCTTGCCCAACCCCTCGAACGGCTCCGGTATGCCGTCGTCATTGGCGTCTTGCACCGCAATCAAAAAGGCGTGATCCGGCTCGCCATCCCGATACGTGCCCGCGGCGCACGCGCCCGAGAGCGCATCGTCCTTGGGCCCGCGGTTGTCGGCCGGGATCGCCTCCGGGTCACCCACCATCAGACGGCCGGCGTCGTCGCGACACAGGTCGAGCTCGCGGGGATTCAGCGTCTTCCAGTAGAGCGTGTCGATGGCATCGGTGAACTCATCGCAGTCATGCACGCCATCCTTGTCCTCGTCGGCGTCACCCGTGCACAGCGACTTCAGCCGCTCGCGATCGGAGGGCGCCATGACGTTAAGCAGCAGCAGCGGGTCACCCTTGATGTACTCCGGCGACGCGCCGTCGTAGTAGCCGCGAAAGATCAAGACGCCGTTGCTCTCTCCGTCGCCGTCCACATCTTCCGGCTGATCCTGGTACAGGATCCGGCTGCGGAGCGCGAACGGCAGATCCAGGCCGGGATCGTCCTTGTTGCCCACAATAGCGAGGCCAGCGCCGAACAGCAGCCGGCTGGACTTGAGATCGGTCGGCAGGGCCGGCGTGGCATTGATCCTCAGCGGCAGTTCGACCTTCACTTCGCCGAGCGGGTCGATCAGCGAAGTCAGGTAGGTGATGACGCCGGATCCACCGATCTCGATCTGCTGGGTCTCGTTGTTCCACTCCCCGTGCGCCAGGTCGTCGTAGATGCGCGAAACCGCCACCTGCGACGCCACGGCCGATACGCCGCCCTTGGCGCGCTCGTAGACCGTCTCGCCGACGTTGAGCAGCGCCGGCAGGTCGGGCCACCGCACGGCGTAGGTCACCGGGTAAACCATGCGCTCTTGCGTGTTGCCCTCGTCATCGGTGTAGGAAACAGGCTCGGTTCCGGCCGGATACGAGGCCGTAGGCAGGCTGTCCAGCCACGGCACGCACTTGCCCGTGCGCTCTGCCTCGGCGGCAGGCAGGCCGTGATCCGTCGCATAGGTGTCGCTCAGGTAGAAGCCGGCCTGCAACGGGTAGAAATACTGCACGTCCATGTCGCCCGCGGCGCGCGCCCACCGCATCCCCTTCCAGTCCTTCCAGAAGGACAGCGGTTTCTGGCCGGTGGCGGGATCGTCGGCTGCCTGGGTCTGCTGGCACGGTTGCACATCCAGCAGGTTGCGCAGAGGCGTCGGCGCATACACCGGGTTGCCGGCGGTGATCGAGAAGCTCAACATGCTGTAATCCGGGCCCGCCAGCGTCACGACCGCGGGCGACAGCGTAGCATGGGAGCCTTGCGTGAAGGCCGGACCGGGCCCGAAGGTCAGGTCCGCCAGCTTGAAGTCACCGCTCACGCCGTGCTTCTCGCGCGTCCGCAGGTCAAACAGCAGCCGGCCCGCGCTGGCAATCCGGCAGCCGGTTCGGGCTGGTTCGTCGCCCAACAGCACCGGCGGGACCGTCTGTGTGCTCGCCACATTCACGTCGAGCGCGCCGGTCAGCTCGTCTTCGAACAGGCCGTTGGAGATTGTCACCGATACGTGATATGTACCGGCGCTGGCATAGACATGGCTCACCTGGCGGTCATCATACTGCACAGTCCCATCATCAAAGTCCCACAAGTAGCGCAAGTCGGTGCCCGCGCCCGCCCTTGCGCGCAGGTGTATCACGCGGCCCGCCAACACGCCCTGGTCCGCTTCCACGACAACGGCGAAAGGCCGCTCGACCACCTGCTGGCCGTTGGGCACGCAGCGCGCCGGGACCAGTAGTGTCGGATCGTACGCCACTTCGACGACGGCCGAGCGGAGGCTGGCTGCGGCGAGCGCATCGAACGGAATGGTCACCGTCCCGTTCTGGGCCAGCACGCCGTCGCTCACGCGCAGCGTCAGCCTGCCGGCAGTAGGGCTGGCAGCGGCCATCGCGCCCATGGCTACGATCTCCCCCGCGTCGGTCGCATAGTCGGTGATGGCCGTAGGCTCTTGCGTCAGCACGACGCGGTAAACGGCAATCTGCGTCCGGTTCGCCTGCCGCGCGTCCCGATACTTCAGCAGGGCATAGGATCGGACGTCTGCCGCGGCCGTATTGCGATTGAACAGATCGGTGCGCAGCGCGTAGAGCGCCGGCCCCGCGTTCCCCTGGTTGGAGGCTGCCAGCAGTGCATGCTCGTAATTGGGGCTGTAGCCGGGTTTGGCGGGATTGCTTTGGTGGTAGACCGTCGCGTCCACATACCGGCTGGCGCTGAGCACCGCCTGACCCCCGATTTCGGAGCCGAGCTCACTGGCGATGACGATCTTCGGCGCCTGGGCGTCCACCGGCCAGCGGCACCGGTAGGCCTTGCTCTTCACCGGCCAGGCGACGTTGCGGCTGTCTGGCCGGTACCAGGCGACTTGCAGGTCATCACTGGATCGGGTATCAGTTGCCCCTTCCGCTGGCGCCTGGGCCAGCACAGGGATGATGGGGCCCTGGCGCAGCTCCCGCACGTGCGCAGGCGGCACCAGGTCGTCCACCGTGTTGCTGACCACCGAAAGTTCTGCAGCGGTGGCAACCCCATCGTAGGCGGAGCCGCTCAGGATCCAGCCGGGCCGATCTTCCGGGTCCGAATGGCCGGGCAGCGTGCCGGCGGCGTCGGTGAAAGCCGGGTACGCCAGCTCGCGGCCCACCACGCAGTCATTTTGAGCATAACCGTCGACTCGGTTCCAGATTGTGTTGGTGAGTATTTGCAGGAGATTTAGGCCCCTAAATACAGCGGCTCCCGAAATCCCTAGCACTACATATCTGACCCTGCTCGATGAAGCGAAGGCGCATCGCTTCCGTTATCACCGGCCTGATTACCTGGCTGAGCTGGAAGCGCGATGGGAAGCCGCCGTAGCTCAGACCAAATCGCAAGTTGTCTGACAACCTTGTATGTTGTTTATGCACCTACTGT
>Ga0172375_10000983_pt1 | contig 46217 bp, 41 predicted proteins | sample LakKiv1m_FD_114537 | JGI IMG/M metagenome (GOLD analysis project Ga0172375, IMG submission 114537) | Freshwater microbial communities from Kabuno Bay, South-Kivu, Congo - kab_092012_11.1m | ecosystem: Environmental > Aquatic > Freshwater > Lake | place: Democratic Republic of the Congo... | reverse complement strand
TCTTTTTCAGAATCAACAAACACAGGCTTTGCTCCTGCTTGAACAACAGCATTTGCAGTGCTTATAAAAGTAAAATCCGGAACTATAACTTCATCTCCTTTTCCAACACCAACAGCAAGCAAAGCCAAGTGAAGCGCTGCTGTGCCATTAGAAACAGTTATTGCATGTTTTGTTCCGCAGTATTCTGCAAATTTGTCTTCGAATTTTTTAATATATTCTCCGCTCGAAGAAATCCAATTGCTTTTTATGCAATCAGTAACATACTTTAATTCATTTCCTTTGAGAGAAGGTTCAGCTACATGTATCATTTTTATTTATTCTGATTTAATCTTTCTCTTTGTAGAATCTCTAAATTTTCAGGATAACTAAACGCATCCCATGGAAATTTTTCGCCTTTCTGGCATTTTTTCCATCTGCTCAAATCTGCATTCACCATTTTTTTGACAAGCGCCTTTAATTTAGTTTTTGCAGTCCATCCAAGAATATTTTTTGCTTTAGAGTAATCTCCTCTAAGAACAGCAACATCCTTAGGCCTCTTTAATCTTTCATCAACATCAACATATTTTTCCCAGTTTAATCCAACTGCTTTAAATGCTTCTTCAACAAATTCTTTTACAGAATGAGTTTCTCCAGTAGCAATAACATAATCATCGGGTTTTTCCATTTGCAGCATTTTCCACATACATTCCACATATTCTGGCGCAAATCCCCAGTCCCTTTTAGTTTCTATATTTCCCAATTTCAATCTTTTTTGCAATCCGAGTTTTATTCTTGCAACACTGTTTGTAATTTTTCTGGTGACAAATTCAAGTCCTCTAAGCGGAGACTCATGATTAAACAAAATTCCATTGCAAGCAAAAATTCCATAGGCATCTCTGTAAATTCTGACTATGTGAAACCCATAAAGTTTAGCAGCTGCATAGGGGGAGTTAGGAAGAAATCTTGTATTTTCATTTTGATTAAGTTCTTTTTGTTCTATTGATTCCCCATAAAGCTCGCTTGTTGAAGCTTGATAGAATTTTATTTTTTTTCTTGAAGCTCTTATTATTTCTAAAAATCTAAGAGGTCCAAGCGCATCAACTTCAGCAGTAACCATTGGCTGATCAAAACTTGCGCCAACATAACTTTGCGCAGCAAGATTATAAATTTCTTCAGGATCCGAAATTGTAACTGCTTCAAGAAGAGAAGACATGTCAATAACGTCTGCAGGAATTAATGTAACCTTGTCAATAATTCCCAGTGCTTGCAATCTCCAAAAATTTGGTGTGGAATTTCTTCTGTATATGCCAAAAACTTTGTATCCTTTTTTCAAAAGAAAATCTGCAAGGTATGCTCCATCTTGTCCAGTGATTCCTGTTATGAGTGCCCTTTTCATGAAATACATACCCCAAAACCGCTTTTAAAATTAATTGTGATAAAAACTATGCTTTAATTAAGAATAGTAATCCTATTGTTTTTCAGAAAAAGATTATCTGAAAAGTCTTAGCTGAACTGCTCGTTTAAAATATATCCAAGCATAATTTAACAGTCCTAAAATTTCAGGAGCAGAACCGCCCATTTTAGAGTCGCCTTCTTCTCTAAAATTGTACACAAAAGGCACTTCTTTAACACTTAGCCCCAGTTTTTTTGCTCTATAAAATATCTCAAAGTCAAATTCTCCAAAAACAGCGTCGTATTTTGGATTTATTTTTTCAAAAACATTTTTCTTCATGAGGTGAAATCCGCCAGCAATATCTTTCTCTTTTATTCCCAAAATTAACCCGCAAATTTTATTTATCATCATCGAACCGTATTTTCTAGAAGCAGGCGCTTTCATATCTCCATCGCCAGCAAATCTTGAGCCCGAAATTATGTCATATTTTTCTCTAATTTTCCAAAATTCCTTGATGGCTTTTGGCGGGTGAGAAAAATCAGAATCCATAGTTACAATATATTCGCCATTTGCTATTCCAATTCCATCTTTTATAGCAGAAAAAATTCCCCTAATCCCCTCACGATGAACAGCAATAAAATTTCCTTTTCCAGCCAGTCCGTCAATTATTTTTGGGGTGTTATCTTTTGAATTATCATCAACGACTACAATTTCAAAATTAATTCCCTTTAGCTCTTTTTCAAGTTCATGGGCAAGACGTTTGATATTTCCTTCTTCATTGTAAGTCGGAATAATAATAGACAGTTCTTTTTTCACATTAAAGCACTTAGAAATCTTGCTTAACTCCTTTTTCTTGCCATAACCAAAACACTTATAATGGGCCATTATTACAAGATATCAGGAAGAGATTTATATACTTTCTCTTTTCAACTTTTAATAAAAAACGGTTAAACAATGGATAAAAATATAGTGCATTCTCTCAAAGCAGCTCAGCTTGAATTTAAAGAAGAGCCTATGGACGATTATTATAACAGTCGTCTGGCTGGTTATCCCTCGAGACTTCGCGTCAAAAAAATTCTTAAGGAGCTTGGAAATCTTTCAGGAAAAAATATTCTTGATGTTGGCTGCGAAGCAGGTTATGTTTCGCTGAAGATTCTTGAAAAAAATCCCCGCCAACTTTGCGCAATAGATATCTGCCAAGAAGCAATAGATAAATTCAAGCAAAAATTAAAAAATAAGAAATTCAAATCAGAAATAATTCTAAAAAAAGCTTACATGCAAGATCTTCCATTTAAGGCAAACTCTTTTGATGCAATAGTTTGCACAGAAGTGATAGAACACGCCCCAAATCTGCCAAAATGCTTTTTAGAGCTCTCAAGAGTGATGAAACCTGGCGGAAAGCTAATAGTTACTTTCCCAAATGAAAAATTAAGAAAATTAGTTTATCCAATTGTAAAACTCTTCGGAATAAATACAGATGTTGAAGATGAAGTAACGCTTTTCCAATATAAAATAAAAAATATTCTTACTTTACTTGGAAAATCATTTAAAATCGAAAAAACAAAAAGTTTTCCTTTGCTTTTTCCGATGACATACCTTATCGTTTGTAAAAAAACAGGAGAAAAGAAAAATGCCTCTTAAAGATTACTTAAAGCGAATTTGGACCTGGCATACCCATAGAGAGAAAATTATGGCTAGCCTTAATTCTCGAAAAGGCCAATGCAAACAATGCGGGAAATGCTGCAATTTCTTCGGCATGAAGTGTCCTTTCCTCAGCAAAGATAATCGATGTAAAATTTATCGTTTCAGGCCAAAACTCTTGTGCAAAATACCTCCATTGAATACAGAAAAAGGTAATTATGAAAAACATAAATGTTTAAATTGCAGGTATTATTGGGAAAATCACAATGAAAATCACAAAAAAGGATTATAAATTTCTATTTGTGCTTTGCGCAGTAATTTTAGTAATATCTGCTCTTGCTTTGCTTACACATTACAAGGGAACTTCAGATTTGAATGATTATGCGGGCGTTGCAAAGTTCTTTGCAGGCGATTCGGTTGCAAAGCTTCGTGCTTCACACTCTATTCTTTATGGCTTTGCAAGTTCTCCTCTCTTGATGTTGCTTAATAGCTTTATTTTAATGAAGCTTGAGTCTCTTTTGTGGCTTATCTTGCTTACAGCAAGTATTTATTATATTAGCAATAAAAACAAAAAAACTCTCCTTTTATTTATTTCAGCGCCAATTGTTTGGTATATGGCGCCATGGGTTACTCCAGCTTTTTTAATTAGCTTGTTAATGCTTTGGTCTTATTATTTTATTCAAAAATTTGAAGAAACTGAAAAAATCCGCCACGCGATTTATTCAGGAATTCTTATCGGTCTTTCAGCAGCAATTTGGGGCACAATGCTTTACATCTCTGTTTTTATGCTTCTTGCCTATTTTTACAATAAAAGATTTTTTCATTCTTGGATTTTTATAGCATCTATATTACTGGGTCTTCTTCCAACTTTGATTCTGGATCAGTTCATATTTAATTTTGCATTTTACAGCATTGCAAAGCATTTTAGCTCATGTTTTGCGTTTATGCTTTACGGAGGAATTTATGGCCAGGGCATGGATTCAGGCATGATAAGAATATTTTTGGTCTTAATCTTTGTGCCATTTTATTCTTGGTTGCTCTTCAAAAAATCCAATTTTATACAATACAAAAAGCCGTCAATTTTCTTAGCAGTCTCCTTACTTTTCATGCTTTTCAATCCTCAAATAAGATTAGTTGTCGTTTTTGTTCCTGTTATTCTTCTTATTCTTGGAGAACTTTTGAAAGAAAAACAATTTAAGATTCAACTTGCAATATTCCTTATTTTAACCCTTCTTGTTATTAATCCTTATGTTATTCAAATAAAATATTCTCTCGATACTCCTGAATTTGGTTCACTTGCAAGAAGCTTTCCAAACCTACACTTAAACTCTACATTTACAGATGATGTTTTTGCAAGCGACCTTGCTAAAATAGCAGAAGATTATCCAAACCAGATTTTTGTAGTAGGAAACAAACCAGACGATTATCAAAAATTAGCTTTTGCTTATTGGGGCAAAGAAATAAATGAACTTATCAGCATTCAAGACTATCAGCTTTATCTAACAGACGAAACCATAATTGCAGGAAAGACTTTTTGTTCCTACTCTATGGTCGATGGCAGAAGAGATATCTGCATTACCATAGACTTAAGAAAAGCGATAAATGACAACACAGATTATTCTTCTATTGAATATGCGATTTCTCTAGACAACAATCTTTCTCTTGAGAATTTTGCATTTGAAAAAAAATATGAATTGCTTTCTGTTTACAAGAAGGAGTAAGAGTCATGTATCCTCAACACCACATCCTCTTTGGCGCAATCTTCGCTTCTTTGCTGGCTGCCTTTTCCGAAGCAGTAACCTTTCAAGCAGCAATCATAATTTTCCTTGCATCATTTTTAATAGATGTAGACCATTATTTTCTTTATCTTTTCGAAACAAGAGATTTTAGCCACAAAAGCTTCAGCAGGTCTTATCATTTTTGCGTTAATATGGGCAAAAAATTTGAGAAACTTAAAAAAAGCGAAGTTGAAAGAATTTATCTGCCTCAATGCTGGTTTCATGGAATTGAATTTACACTTATCTTATTCATTGCAAGCCTTTTCTCTAATTTTTTCTTATTTGTCCTTGTAGGCGTTTTATTTCATTTTTCAGTAGATTATGCTTTTACTCTCTACCGCATAATGAAAAACCCCGGCCAGAACATTCATTTTCATCCATTTGTCCCAACCTATGAATTTATAAAAACCAAAAACTTCAGAAAAATATAATATGGAAGAAACCCCGCCAAAAAAGAGCTCAGAGAAAATCGTTGCCTTAAAAGAGAAACTTTCTCCAGATAAACTGATTACTCGGTCTGTTGACTTTATATTTTCAAAAGATAGTCGAAAATGGGTTTTGCTGATGTTCGTTATTGGTTTTATCTTAAGAACTCTGGTGGCTTTAAGACTTAAATTTGATGCTGATGAAATGATTTATGTTCCTCAAACAATTCATTTTATAGAAGCAGGCAAACTTCAGATTTATAATCAATGCGCAATCTGGTACTGGTTTACAGATTTATTTAATCACATTTTTGGTGTTAATGTTCTTGGCGCAAGATTTTTTGCAGTTCTTCTTGGAAGTCTTTCAATAATCTTAGTTTATCTTCTTGGCAAAAAGATATTTAATGAAAAAATAGGGATTCTTGCAGCATTTATTTTTACTCTCTCGCCATTCCAGTTAGCGCATACAATCGGCGAGATGGATATTCCTATGTCTTTTTTTGCATTCCTTTCATTTTATCTTCTAATTCTTTTCTTGGAAAAAGAAAAAAAATCATTATTCATTCTTGCTTGGATTACATTAGGCATTGCGATTATGGTTAAACCCATAGCTCTTCTTTTTATTCCAGCATTTTGTTTATTCATGCTTTGCTATAATAAAAAGCATCACGATGATTTTAGATGGAAACAAATTCTCTATGCAGCATTAATCATCATAATTATGGTTGCGCCTGTTTTAACTTACAATTATCTTCTTTACAAAGATAAAGGTCTGGTAGATATGCAATTTGCGAGATTTACGCGAATAGGCTTTGATTTTTATTCAGGCATTGCTTCAACAATCGAGCCTTTCAGTCTTAAAGTTTTAACAATGCCTGCCGATGGCGCTCTTCCTGGATTTATTAGGGGATTTTAATTTTTCTGGACCTGGGGCCTTAAATTAACTCTTCTTCTTTCAGCAGTCGGATTATTTTATATTTTCAAACAAAAAAATAAATATCGTTGGCCTATTGCAATAACGCTTGTAATTCCTTTCATTTTCTTAGCAGGAACATCTCTTTTATCTAAACATTTTATATTTATGGACTATTTTATTTCAATTCTCTCTGCGCTTGCTATTTTCCAGATAATAGAATTGTTAAAAAATGAAAAAACAAGAAAAATATTATTCTGCGGCGTAATAGCTCTGATTCTTATTCTAAGTTTAGTTAAAGTTTACACAAGCCCCTACCCGGATGGTCTTTTTGGTGAAAATGAATTAGGAAAGATGATTGATTTTAAAGACAAGAATATAGAATCAAATGCACTGATAATCGGTGATAGCAGAATTTATGCAGGAAGAACAGCATTTATGTTCTGGGACCGCCCATATCTTGATTCATTGTCATTTTTGAGCATATTGCAAGATCAGGCAAACATTCAAGGCGCAGATATTCCTGTTCAAACTTATTTTATTGAAGCAGTTCAGGATGATTCTGGCTGGGGCATTTCAAAATTAACTAATGAAACAAATATTACTGCAGAGAGTGTAGTTAGCTTATTTAGCAAGACAGCAGAAAAAGTCGGCACAATTGAAGGCATAAATGGCCAACCGCACTTTAATGTTTACAAAAAACTTCTTTCCCTCAAGCAAGTAATTTATACTTATGCTTCAAATCCTCGAGAATGGTTTTATTATCCTGTAGGCTACGCGCCTGTTTCAAAGAATTTTGATAATTATGAGGTCTACAATACTTTCGACATGTTGCTTAACAAATTAGCGCACCTTGTTTTATACCTGGAATTACTTTTAACTGCATTCTTGATGTGCTACTTGCTCTATTTATTTGCAGAAAAGCCAGAACATAATAAATAACCATCATCCACTATCCTACAATAATCTTTAAATAAGGTTCTTTGAGTTGAATGTTTATCCAAATGCACCCTCAAATAAAGAAATTTTTAAGAGATAAAAATCAAAAGATTTTGGTAATTAATGATATTAATGGAAAATGGAACAAGTTACGAGGCGTTCTTAAGCCCTGTGCTCTTACAATCATCATTAAATTTTGCAATCTAATCCCGCCTTCAGAGCTAAAAAACTTTTTCCTAAGAAGTTTGCTTAAAATGAAAATCGAAAAAGGCGCGAGAATTGCTTCAGTAGATTTAGACAATATTTTCCCCGAACTTTTATCTTTAGAAAAAGATGCAACAATCGGCCACAACGTTCAGATTTTAACTCATGAAATAACGCCAAGTCAATTTCGTGTAGGTCGAATAAAGATCTGTTCTGGCGCTCTTGTAGGTGCGTTTAGTTCAATTCGTTCTGGTGTCACAATAGGTCCTGGTTCAGTTGTCTCTATGTGTAGTTTTGTCAATAAAGACATTCCAGCCAATGAACTTTGGGGCGGAGTGCCTGCTAAAAGACTTAAAAAGTTAAAATATTAAAATTTATCATGAAACTCTCTATAATTATACCGGTTTATAATGAAGAAAAAACTCTTGAAAAAATAATTCAAAGAGTTCAGAGAGTAAATCTTGGCAAAATCCAAAAAGAATTAATAATTGTAAACGATTTCAGCAAGGACAGCACTCAGCTGATTATTCATCAGCTAAAAAAGCAATATTCTAACATTATTTCTGTAGAGCATATAAAAAATAGGGGCAAGGGCGCAGCAATCCGAACAGGCCTTAATCTTGCTTCAGGCGAAATAATCACAATTCAAGATGGCGATTTGGAATATAATCCTGAAGATTATAGAAAATTAATTCAGCCCATTCTCGAAAATAGAGCAAAAGTCGTTTACGGCTCGCGTCTTCTTGGAAAAGTTACAGGATTTAATGTTCCTCTTCATCACTTAGGCAATAATTTTCTTTCCTTTCTAACGCGTTTGCTTTATAACAATAAAATTACTGATATGGAGACTTGTTACAAGGTAATGTCTGCAGAAGTTATTAAAAAAATCAAGTTACAAGCAAATAGATTTGATATAGAACCCGAGATAACCGCAAAAATTCTTAAACGCGGTTATAAAATAATAGAGATTCCAATAACCTACAATGGAAGAACTTTTGCAGAAGGCAAAAAAATAAACTGGCGTGACGGGATTATTGCGGTTTATACCTTATTCAAATACCGCTTTTTTAATTAATTCTGAAAGATAGATTATGTAGCAAGCATAAATAAGCTTTAAATAACATCTAAAACATTTGATTATATGAAAACCAATCCACAGCAGAACTTGGATAATCGGCTTAAATTAGTGGTAAAATCCTCATTAATCATTCTTATAGGCATTTTTTTGGAGAAAATCCTGAATTATAGTTATAGGATTATCGTAGCTCGTCAATTTGGTCCAGAAGTTTATGGTATTTTTTCTTTAGCATTAATGATTCTTGGCTGGTTTATTTCTTTTTCAGCATTAGGGCTTAATAGCGGGCTAGTAAGATATATCTCCCTTTATCGTGGAAAAAAAGAAACAGACAAAATTAAATTCATCTTTAAAATTTCTTCAAGAATTCTTTGGGCCACAAGTATCTTTGCAGGCTTAGTTCTTTTTCTGGCATCAGATTTTATTTCAATACACTTTTTTAAGAATGCTGAGCTTTCAATCTTTCTGAAACTCTTTAGCATCACTCTTCCTATGACTCTGCTCGCTAATTCTTATCTTTGTGTTCTTCGAGCATTTGAAAAAATGGGCTGGTACTCATTTATCTTTAACATTCTTCAAAATGTCTTAAAGGTAGCCTCAATAATTATGCTGATCTTGCTAGGCTTTAAATCCAATGCTGTTATTTATTCTTATATAATATCTGCGCTAGGAATTTTCATTGCAGGATATTGGGCTTGCAGAGCCCTTTTGCCCAAAATCTTTGGCAAATATTCCCTGGGAAAAAAGGTGAAAAAAGAAACTTTCAAGGAATTATTCTCTTACTCTTGGCCTCTTCTTTTCTTTGGAGTTATCTGGTCGGTGTTCCATTGGGCCGATTCGTTTATGCTGGGGATTCTTACAACAGTTAAAGATGTCGGAATCTACAACGCCGCAGTTCCTCTTGCATTTTTGCTTATGCTTGTTCCAGAATTATTTATGTTAATCTTCTTCCCACTTGTAACTAAAGAATATTCTGCAAAAAATTATGTTCTAGTAAAAGAACTAAGCAAGCAAGTAGGCAAATGGATTTTTGCGCTTAATCTCCCTATTTTGGTTTTAATGCTTCTTTTCCCGGGCGCATTCATTAATTTCTTCTTTGGAGCAAAATACATCGCCGCAGAAAGTGCATTAAGGCTATTAGTCATCGGCACATTCATTCATTCTATCTGTATGGTTTCGAATAATCTCATTTCAATGACTGGCAAATCAAAATTAATTCTCGGAGACATAATTGTTGCCTTATTTATAAACATCGCTTTAGGTCTGTTCTTAATCCCGATCTATGGCATTACTGGCGCAGCATTTGCTACAATGACCTCTTTAATCATTTTAGATATAATTTTTGTTCTTCAAGCAAAACATTACACTTCAGTCATGCCTTTTAGAAGAAAAATGTTTGGCATTTTTCTAGCTTCTTTAATTCCTACAGGAATTCTTTTAGTAATTAAAAATTTTCTCGAGCCAATTACAACCATAGAATTAATCTTGCTTGGCGGTTTTTTTGGTCTTCTGTACCTTCTTCTAATCTTCTTATTCCGCTGTTTAGACATAAACGACCTTCAAATAATCAACACCCTAAAGAAAAAAATAGGGATTAAATTTTAGATAACAATTTACACATATTTTTATAAATGCCTTTTTTTAAAGTATAACATGGCAAAAGTAATGCTTATACAACCAATGTACGATCCTGCGCACCCTAATTCGCCTCCATGGATCCCCCTTGCACTTGTGACTCTGGGAACATTCGTGAAATCAAAAGGCCATATAGCTAAGATTTTTGATAGAAATGTAGAAAAAAACGAGGCCAAGCTTATTTCTGCGCTTAAAGCGATGAATCCCGATATTGTGGGGTTAACAGCTTATACTGGAAGAACCCTTGTCGATGTTATGCATGTTTCTAAAATAGTCAAAGAAAATTCTAAAGCAATCGTGGTGGTTGGAGGAGTTCATGCTTCTCTTGAACCGGAATCTATGTTTAATTATGAGTATATTGATTATGCTGTGCGTGGCGAGGGAGAATTAGCATTGTTAGACATGTGTAACTTGGTGGATAAAGGAAAGAAAAACTTTTCAAAGATTCCTAATGTAAACAATAATCCTATGAGGCCTTTTATTAATTTAAATGACTTTCCGCTTCCAGATTATGGAATGATTGATATAAAAAAATATCCGGTTGTTACATTTTGCACAAGCAGGGGCTGTCCGGGAAGATGTAAGTTCTGTTATAATGATTATTACTGGGGAAGAATGGGGAGAAAATGCGTAAGAATGTATAATTCAGAGAATACTATTAAAATGATTACGGGTGTTTTGGATAAATACAAAATAAAAGAATTTACAATTGCCGATGATAACTTTGCTAATTTAAGCAAAAGAACTTTTGATGTTTGTGATGCGCTCTCGAAATATAAATCGGACATAATCTTTCAGTGTTTCTTAAGAGCAGATTATGCGCACGATAAAATTCTTTCTGCATTAAAAAAAGCAGGCTGTTGGTCAATACAATTTGGAATAGAATCTGGCAGCCAAAGACTCCTTGATTTTGTTCAGAAAGATACTACTGTTGAACAAAATGCTATAGCCTTAAGAAAATGCAAAAAATTTGGAATACATACAGATGCAAGCTACATAATCGGTCTTCCAACAGAAACAATTGAAGATATGAAAAAAACAATAGAATTTATCAAAAAGAATAAAGCTGATGGGGGAAATGTAAAAAAATATGCCCCCTTTCCAGGAACAGAGATGTTTGAATATTGTGTTAAGCATAAGCTTGTAAAACAGCCAAAAAAACTTGAAGATTGGACAAAATTTGCTATAGATGAAATTGAACCAAATGTAAGCGAGATTCCAACAGCACTCTTAATTAAAACTATAAACGAACTTAATAAAAAAGATTATTTTACTTTTATCAAAAAAGGACTTCGTCTTTTGGCAGGCGGACATTTTAAATATGTCTTATTCAAGTTAAAGAGAAAATTTACTTTTGGAACAAAAATAGAAAAGCATTAACCATACATTTTTTTAATTATTTCTCTATCTAAACAATTCATTTTTCTTATTTCAGTTATATAACTTTTTATAAGCACTAAGAATAAAAGGGGCACATAGCCTATGATAAAATAATTCAGATAACCGAATATGCCGAACCAGAAATATAATGAAAGTAGATTATTTATTCTAAATGGTTCTACAAGCCAATCATAACGACCCCATTGTTCGTTTAATCCCTTTTTATGCTCCTTTAGATAGTCTAATTCTTGTTTGTGCACAAGTATTTCAAATAATCTCAATTTTATTATTTGGTCTTCAGATATAAAGAATGCTCCGAACATTCCTAAAATAAGGTATATCACATTACTCGAAACAATCCAAGAACCTAATCCTGCTGCAAGTATTAAAAGAGGCCTGTAGTTATGATCGAAAGTTTTATCTATATATGAACCAAATAAAACATCCGCTTTCTTTCCTGTTTTCCAAGTTCTATATCTAAATACTTCTCCATCGGTTAAATCTATGAACATCGAAAATTCAAAAATTAACATCCCAGTTAAAACAAAAGGATATTTTCCAAATCCAATCAAGGCAATACCTATGAGCCCCATTATAAATCTAGAATAAGCGATTATTCTTGCAGTCAATCCTAATTTTATAAACATTTTAGTAAAATATATAGAGAATATTCTGAAAAATCGCATCGCCCATTGTTTGCCTTTATATTTTGGCGGCTGGCATATTTCTCGCAACTCTGCAATAGTCATATTAGAAACACTCTTCTTTTTTGGATCCAGCATACGAAAACAATTTATTTTTTGTTTATAAACCTTGTGTAAAATAACTACCTAATTTATCGCACATTCTTCCCTCTGTAAATCTTCCAGAAAATGCCGTGGACTGTTCCAAAATATTTTACTGCGGAAAATATGAGCATCCATGGAACGAGGATTTTAAATTCCTTATTTTTTGCGCATCTTTTTACAGCAAAAAGAGGAATTGCGACTGGAGAAGCTAAAACAAGCAAAACAGGAGAAAAATATTTCACAATAGGCATCCTAAAGAGCAGATTATTCAATGAAGCGCCAATCCATCTGCTCTGCTTGTAGACTCCGCGAAGGGTTTCAGGATTTTTATGATAGCAGACAGCATTTTTAGCGACATCTGCAGGAATTTTATGCTTTAAATAAAATGTCTGGTCATCAGCATAACCGTATTGAGGATCAAATCCTCCTAATTCCAGGAATTTGTTCTTTCTTATTGCTCTAAAAATCTTTCTTTCGCCTTTATTTGGATTAGTAAGTAATTTTCCCCAGCATCTGCTCCAAATATTTCCCAAGTTGGTAGCATATTGTATTTCTTCTTCTGTGCCGACTGAATTTTTTTCAATAATTGGCGCGATAAGAAATTTCAAGTAATCTTTATCAAAAGTCATGTCAGCATCAATTAAAATTAAAATCTCTCCTCGAGCTTTTTCTGCCCCCAGATTTCTCGCAGCGCCAGGCCCTTTATGGTTTTGCTGCAATATTTTCACATTTTTAAATTTCCGAACAATCTCTAGAGTTTTATCAGTAGAACCGTCATCGACAATAATAATTTCAAATTTCTTGTAACTCTGCTCATTTAAACTGGAAAGACATTTATCAATATTCTTCTCTTCGTTATAAACAGGAATAACAATCGATAAAAGAGGATGCAGATTTTGTTCCATTTTATTTTTAAATTGGTGGACGGGAAAGGGTTTAACCTAATTTAAAGTCAGAGACTCCCGCCCATAATATTTATTTTTAGAATTCTTCATTCTTAAATCTTGCTTATTTAAAATATTTATTTTTATCTTTAGACTTCTCGGCCCTTATACTTGTCCCAGACATATTTTGCAAACTTGGATTTTCTTATTAATTTTCTTCCGAGCGCCTTAAAAAAAGGATATTCCTTCTCATAATAAACTACTTGCCCAAATCTTTCTTTAAATTTGTTTATTCCTGCAAGATGATCTGTAGCGCCTATCTGCCATCCGCCCAAATCAAACTTTTCATAGCCCTTTCTCTTGCTCCAAAGCATACAAGCCCAATCAAGAAGATTATTTGGCTGAGCATCAAGATACTCGCTCAAGGATGCAATAAAATAAAGGCGCGGGATATTAGCATCATATTTATCAACAAACCAAATTCCTGCTCCGCCAATAATTTTTTCATCTTTTTTGCAAACAAAAAATGTTTTGGTATTTGCCTTTAATTTTTCAAGCGAGTGAACCGTGGTTCCGCCAACACTTGCAACAACTTTGTAAATTTCATAAAACTCTTTCCAATCTTCTTCACTATTTGTTTCTATAACTCTCAATCCCTCTTTAACCGCCTTCCTTATGCCCCATCGAGCTTCTTTCTGAAAGTTCTTAAGAATTTCTTTTTCATCTGGCTTTATGTCAACTATTACTGTTGCGTTTGTATCTTTCATGATATACTAAAGATAGCCTAAACTTCTTAATCTTTCTTTTATCTCAGCTTCTTCATCTTTGCTATACACGTCTTCTTTTTCGTTCTTTTTTTCAGATTTTTCTTTCTCTATCTTCGCGTCTTCTTTATTGTCTTTATCTGATTTAGTGAAAAAACCCATAGTTATTCCTGTATTTTAGTTTTTTTAAATATATCTAAAACCTTTCCATCCATATCTTCTGGTTTTTTGATACCATAAACTCCGAGTATTGTTGGCGCAAGGTCAATTAATTTTGCCCCGGAAATTTCTTTTCCTTTAGAAAATTCAGGCCCATTTGCTATGAATATCCCGAATTTATTATGCCAAGTTCTTTTATCTCCAAAAGGAATCTCTACACATTCTTGCTTATCAAATATTTCTAATCCTCTGAATTTAGGATTTATTTCAAATATTAAATCCGGAGCAATTTCCAAATTTCCATACATTTCCTCTTTATCCCAGATTTTAAGAATTATTCTTTCATTTTTCGCAAAGAGGTCTTTTAATTTATCTTTAATTTCTTTTCTAGCTTTAAGGACCTCATCTTTTGAAAGAATTCCTTTTTCAAATCTTTCTTTTTTATTAAGATAAATAAATCCTATATCCTCCGAGATTCTAGCAAAAGCTTTTGTTTTACTCCAATCCACTTCTTTAGCATAGCTAATAAATCTTATTTTGTCAAGTTTTTTCCCGACAAGGTATTTTGTCCAGCCAAGCCCCATTTTAACGAGCACCCTGTAAATCTTATCAAGAGGCAACTTATTTTTATTTTCATTAAGATTGAAATAACCTTGATTTGATAGCCATCTATTAAAATAAAAATTATAATCTGGCACATCCCCAAATCCGTGGTCGGACATAAGCATTACATTTACTTTTTCTTGTCCCCCTGCAGAATTTACAATTTCTTTTACATAATTGTCAAGCCTTTCATAAGTATCTTCAATAATTTCCATTGTTCCATTTTTCCAAAATCTATGCTGTATTGGTTCTGGCCTAAAAATATTTACTATCACATCCCATCTTTTTGTCTTCATTAAATTGAGGATAATCTCCTTTCTTTTTTCCATGACTTTTCTTGCTTGTTCTAAAAATGAATCATCACTTATAGCATATCTGTCTAAGGCATCGATTCTATATCCCTGCTCAAGAATTTCTTTTTTTAACTCTGAAGGATAAGTAAAATCATAAGTTTCATCCGCAAGAAATCCTGCAACCATAAACCCCTTTATTGGATAAGGCGGATAGCTTACAGGCATATTAATCACTCCGCATTCTAATCCTGCTTCATTCAAATAATCCCAAAATCTTTTTCCTTTTATATCCTTAGCGCTGTTAAAATGCTCGGTGTAGTCTTTTCTGTAATAATGCCAGTCTAGAACTCCATGTTTCGTCGGATTTTTTCCTGTTGAAAATGAGGGCCATGCAGGGCAACTTACTGGCGGAATCGTGCTTTCAAGTTTTCCAAAGACCCCATTTTTCATCAAATTTTTTAAAAAAGGCAATTTTCCTTTTTTAAAAAGAGGAACTATCGCAGTAAACGTTGCGCCATCAAGCCCTATAACAATTAGTTTTTTATCCATTTTAAGATGAGTTAGTTATCTTGGCAACCAATTTAAACATTTCTATACTCTAAAGAAAGATTTAAAATCTATATCCTCATTCCTTAAGCATGCCTTCCAAAAAAACAGGATTCAGCACAATCTCTCTTCCAATAGAGCTGATAGAAAAAATAAAGCAGAAGATAAATGGCACAGGCTTTCATTCTCCTTCAGCCTATGTGACTTTTGTGTTAAGGCAGATTCTTTCTGAAACAGGAGAAAAGAACAGGGTTTTTTCAAAAGAAGCTGAAGCCAGCATAAAAGGCAAATTGAGGAGCTTGGGCTACATATAATTCTCTGTAATAAACTTTAAATAGGCTATTAAGCAAAATTATTCATGGCAGATTTAATACTCCCAAAAATTTCAAGAAAAGAAAATTGCAATCTTTGTTTAGAAGGGGCATTGCCAAAATCAACAATTGGCGAGCGTTCTGTTATTGTAACAAAAACAGGCGATAATCCCGATACAGATTGGTTCTTAACTCTTCAGAGAAATTTAACATCAGACCCCCTAACTGGTTTTGGATTTATGTTAATCCCTGTAGGTCATTTAGAATGTTTTGCCCAAATTCATAGCAATGAATATCTGGCTAAAAACTTCGGAAAACTAATGGGTTTAGTACAGTACGCTATGCAAGTAGTAAGAGCCGAAGAATGGAAAAGACAAGATGCGATTTTTACTCCTTCTTCAGTCGTATATGGTAAATGCGCTACAGCAATCAATACACAGACGCACATACATTTTAAGACATACACTTTTGATGGGGATATTGCTCAGGCTTTTCCAAGCGATACCGATTGGCTAAAAGAAGCCCCAAGACCTGTTGCAAAAAACAAACTAGCGCAAGAAAGATACGAATCTTTAGGGAGAAGATTAATAGACCTTTGTAATTCTTAATAACTCTTTATTTTTTATTTCCGATTATGATTATATAAATATATATTTCGGCTACATAAATGTTTAAAAACGTTAATTATAGTTAATTAACTATAATGACTAACAAAAAAAAGGTTTTTGTCTTTGGAATAGATGGCGCGTCGCCGGAACTTATTTTTAATAAATGGCTTGATGAACTTCCAAACATAAGGGCTCTCATAAAAAAAGGTTGCCACGCAAGATTAAATAGCACAATCCCGCCCTCGACAATTATAGCTTGGAATTCAATGTTCTCTGGAAAAGATGCAAGCGAAATAGGTGTCTTCAGTTATACTTATACTGACTCTGAAGGAAAATCTAGATTAGCCAACTCTTCCCTTATAAAAACAAAATTAGTTTGGGATATTTTGAGCGAACAAAATAAAAAATCTGCTGTTTTGTATGTTCCCCTTTCTTATCCTGCTAAGCCGCTAAATGGTGTAATGGTTACAGACTTTATGACTCCCAATATAAACAGTCCATGTGCATATCCTGATTATATGAAAGAAAAACTTAAGACCCTGAAAAATCCAGAAATATTTTTTGATGTCGCAGTAGGTTTAGCAGGCCATAAGAGCATGGAATTAGATGACCTCCTTGAGAAAACCTATGAAATGACTGAAATGCAGCTTAATTTGTTAAAAGATACCCTGATTAATGAAGATTGGGATTTTTTTGCAACAGTAATGATTGGCACAGACAGATTGCAGCATATGCTTTGGAGGCATTTTGATGAAACCCATAGAAGATTCATAAAAGATTCACCCTATAAAAATGCTCTAAAAGATTATTATAAATATTTAGATAAGCAATTAGGCGAAATCTTAAAACTTTTAGATGAAGATACTACAATCATCGTTACATCAGATCACGGCATGATTAAACAAGAAGGAAAAATAAATATCAATAACTGGCTTATACAAGAAGGCTATCTTGTTTTAAAAGAAGGGATAAACTCCCACGAAAAAAGAAGATTTAGTGTAGATTTAATAGACCAAGATAAAACTCTTGTTTATGGCGGCGGAGCTTATAATGCCCGAATTTACATAAATAAAGAAAAATTAGGCCCTAATTATGAAAAATTTAAAAATGAGCTTATAGAAAAAATAAAAAATATTCCCGATGATCACGGAAATAAGTTAGATACAAAAATTTATAGCTCAGAAGATATTTATAAAAATCCTCTTCATCCAGAATGTCCAGATTTAACTGTCTATTTTGATAATTTGCGATGGGCCTCTAATCCTGATTTTGGTCAAGAAGGCATTTATTCTTGGGAAACAGCAGTAGGTGCAGATAGTGCAGGGCATTCAAGACAAGGCTCATTTATTATCTGTGGAAAAGACATAGAAGAAGGAGAATATTTAGCAGAAATTGACTTAAGACAGATAGCGCCTACAATTTTAAAGCTTCTTGACGCAAAAATTCCTTCAGATATTCAAGTACAACCTCTAAATGTCTTTAAACCAAAGGATTTTTTTGAAGCAACACTTATTGATACCACAGACGGAATGCAATTTAAGGTGTATTCAAGCAGTCACCCAAAAGGATTTGTAATAGCCAAGCCAAAGTATATTCCCGAATCTTTGCTCCCTTTAGTTGGCATGAGAAAAAGATTTATTCTTGAAAAATGCATGAACCGATTTAACTTTTTCACAAAAAAAGAAATAGTCGAGGAAAATCTTAAAAGAATGCGCGCTTCATTTCCAGAATATATTTATGACTGTGACAAGCATAAAAATTGGTTTGTTGGCGTTCCAGTGAATAAAATAAAAAAAGTTCATGATTCAAGGCAAGGACTTAAAGAATTAATGAAAGTTCCTGACTCGGATCTCGATCCTTACTTAAAAGCGGCAAAAGGATTCATAACTCTGCTTCTTGAAAGTGGCGTAAATTTGAATAATTTAGGCATCAGCCACTCTACTCTTCTCGGAAATTATACTCCTGGAAAATCGGATATAGATGTTTTAGTGTATGGAAAAGAAAATGGTTGGAAAGCAGTAAACTATCTTGAAAAATCTCAACACCCCCTGCTAAAATGGAAATCTAAAGAAGATTGGGCAAAATATTACAAAGATCGTGTAGTCTCAGACCAATATAATGAGGAAGAGTATGTGTTTAATATGGTTAGGAAAAAAGATGATGGATTTTTTGATGGAAATGTCTTTTCTGTATTTTGCGTAGAAGAGTCAGGAGAAAGATGGTATGATTGGGAGGCTTTGCATGAGCCAATTGGCACTTCTAAAATAAGAGCAGAAGTTACAGAACACTATAATTCTATAGTAAGGCCCGGATTTTATGAAATAACTAATGTTCAAATTATTGATGGCCCTAAAGTGGATGCGGGTCTTATCAAAAGAATTGTTACATGGGCAAGACCATTTAATCTTCAAGCAAAAAAAGGCGAGAAAGTAGAAGTATGCGGTTTGCTTGAAAAAATTAAATCCAAAGAAGGAGAATATTACCAGATTGTATTGGGATATTCCGACACATATAATTCTGAAAGGGGAAAACAAGAATATATGAAAGCTCTTCTGGCTTAAAATGCATTTTTACGAATCTTCTATTATCATGACTAAAGACGGCATGCACTGCCAAGTATATGGTAATGAACACCCCCTCAATTTTATTATAGTTAAACCGAAATATATTCCTACGGATAAGATAGAATGCAGCGCGCTTCAATATAGATTTATTTCAGGAAAAAGAATGAATCGTCTGAATATGTGGGCAGATAAGGAAAAATTAAAAAAATATATTGAAGATTTTAAAAAAGCCTACCCAGATTATATTTTAAAAAGTACAAATGATGAAAACAGATTGATTTTTTGCGTGCCTATAGATAAAATAGAAAGGATTTATTTTCCAAAAAGAGGTTTTGGAGAATTAATGAAGATAGAAGAGGCGCATTTAGATGCCTATTTGAAAAAAGTTAAAAAATTAGGTCAATTTATTTTGCAAAGCGGATTAAAAGAAGAAGAAATCGGCATTACTTACTCTACTCTGATGGGCCATTATTTTTCTGATAAATCCGATATCAATTTAGTCATTTATGGAAAACAAAATTTTTGGAAGCTTATGTCTTTTTTAGAAAATGCCCAGCATCCTATGCTAAAATGGAAGACTGATTTACAATGGCTTGACTTTAGGAAAGGAAGAAATCGCGCAAATATTTCAACAGAAGAAGAATTTCTCAAATCCATGAGCCGAAAAAAATCAGAGGGCTATTTTGATGAAACTCTTTTTGTAATCTTTTGCGCAGAAAATGAAGAGGAAAGATGGTTTCATTGGAATAATGAAAAATACAGCCCCTTGGGATTAGTTAAGGTAAGGGGTAAAGTAAAAAATAACTTTAGTTCTGTTGTCCGCCCAGGAGTTTACGAGATATCTGATTCAAAGGTTTTAGAAGGAAACTGTGATTTTCCTATTGAAAAAATAGCCTTTCATTCAAGAGATTATTGTATGATTGCAAATCCTAGTGAGACAATAGAAGCTTGTGGTCTGTTAGAAAAAGTAGAATCAAAAGATAGGGAATCATATTATCGCGTTGTTGTTGGTTATTTTGACGCTTATATCTCTGATAGAAGAGAAAAAGAATATCTTAAACTTGTCTTAGAATCTGCGCCTAAAAATAGGCTTGCAGGAGAAGATTGTGTTTTATGCAAGGAATATTCTCTCGAAGTAGGCGCTAAAACGCCTTATGGTGCAAAAATAATCTATAAAATCGGCTCTTCAGAAAAAGATGGCTGGTATGCTACTCTTTCTCCTAAAACAGGCGGAGATACAAAAAAGACATTTTCAATTCAACTCGTTCCATTTAAACATCTGAGATATTTCTCAGAAATTGCAGATTATCCAGAATTAGCATTAAATTATGGGCTCGCCTTTTCTAAATTAATGAAAGTTACAGGAGATATTATCAAACATGAAAATCTTGGCGGCAGTTCTGAAAAAATACCCATAGGCACTTATGGAAAATGTAAACATCCTAATGAACATGCTCATATCAAGATTTTTCCTTGGGTAGATAAAATAGGTCAGCCATACACAATTGACTCTAGCTTTGAAAAAAAACAAGTTTTTACAGATTCAATAACCGGCGAACAATTTGTTAAGATGCAACCAGTTCAGAAAATTTATCTTCCAGAACAAAGATTTGAAGAATTATCTGCCAAATTTATCTCTTTGCTTAATTCTTTATTTCCCGATATAGAAAAGGATTACGAATCTATTAAGAAACTTTTTCAGGAAAAAAATAATGGAATTATAGCGGACAAAATAGCCGATGAACTTTTAGAGCATAAATCTTTATTCAAACAAGTATTCAAGTTTTTAATAGCATCTTTTAATGGCCAGTTAAGAAGGGATAATAAAACGCCTTTAGTATTTCATTCGATTTATCTGGTTAGACTGCTTTCTCTTCTTGGCGAAAGAGATTTAGATACTTTTTTGATTGCTGCCCTTCACGATGTTTTAGAAGATACTTCTGTCACAGAAAAACAATTAAGAGAATTTCTTGGTGAAAAATCTAGTATTGTTGATTTTTTAAAAACTCTCAAAGAAAATTCTGCCCTTTCAAGAGAACCCGATGGAATAAATCTGCCCTCAAGATATCAGGAGCATATATCTAGAATTATTGGCGCGCCAAAACAAGTAGTAAATGTAGAAATAGTAGATAGATTCTGCGATTTAATGGATTTAGATTATATTGAAAATCTATCAGAAAAGGAGAGAGAATTAAGAATGAAAGCCAAATCTATAAAAGTAAGGGGTTTTGTAGAGAATATTACTCGCAACAGAGAAGATTTTAATAAAAATTGTTTGAGTCTTTTTATATATAAACTAATTCAATTCGAAACAAAATGGAATATTCTCCCTCAACAATCTAAAATAATAGATAAATTATAAGAGACTTTTACCATCTAGATTAATTGCATTTTTCTTTAAACCAAAATAATCCAATATCGTGGGGGTTAAATCTATTATTCGGGCATTATCTAATTTTAAATTCAGGTCGCAGAATAAAATGCCCTCAGTTATGTGGGTAGCATTTTCTTTGGTTTTATCCCATAGCTTTTTCTCTTCTGAAAATAAAGTTAGAACATCATAGCCTCGTTCTTTAAGATATAATGTTATATCTGGCGCATTAATGGCATTTTTTCCATATAATTCTGTTTTTGTTTTTATTTCTGCTTTTATATTTTGCTTATTGAAAAAATTCATAAGTTTATTTTTTATCTCATCAATCAAACTATCTTCCTCGCGCTCATCAACAATTCCCCCCCTTTTCTTTTTATTTAAAAAAATTTGAGCTGTTTTAACTGCTCTTTTTGCAATAGCCCTCGTATTTTTTAAATCAATAAGCCCCGTTATTATCGCTTCTTCAAAATCAACTTCTTTTGTAGGAAATCTTTTTCCAAGTGTTCTTGGAATCATTTTTATAAGAAAACCCGCCTTAAGTTTATCAAGAATTTTAAAAATATTTTCTTTGCTTATTCCTATTGCTGAAAGAATACTTTTTCCTTTTTTATTAATTTTTAAATAGCCTTCGTTTTCAAGCCATACATTTACGTTAAAGGCCTTATCCACTTTTTCAGAACCATGGTCAGACATTATTATAATCTCTGCGCCTATTTTTTTTGCATACTCTTTAGTCCGCCCTATGAAATCATCAATTTTTTTATAAACCTCTTCTACCTCTTTCTTTCCCCAAGCATAGTGTTGCACAACATCGCTTTCTCTAAAGAGAACAACAAAAAAATCAAAATTCTTTTTTAAAAGAGTATTTGCAACATCTACCCTATTATCCAAAATCTTCACTGCTTGTTGAACCATCTTATCTTTTTCCTGCAAACTTGAAACTTCAATTTCATAACCCGCCTTATCTAGTTCAGTTTTTAATTCTGGGGGATAAACATAATTGCTAAGTTTACTTGGTGCATCTATGCCTGAAATTAAGACTCCATTTATTTTGTCTGGCGGATAACTTATAGGCAAATTTATAAAACAGCTCTTTAGGCCAGCTTCACTTAAATATTGCCAAAGCGGTTTGCCCTTGAGGGATTTTCTATTAACAAAATTAATTTTCCATGAATTTTCATCAACAACCGTAAAATCATATATTTGTGTTTTTCCTGGCTGATTGCCTGTAGAAAAACTCGCCCAAGAAACTGCGGTTCCTGGGGGCATTGTTGATTTGAGTATACTTGCCCGCTTAAACTTTCTGAGATTTTTGATAATTCCCTTTTCAGAAAATTCTTTTATTAATTCAGCATTGCCGCCATCTACGCCTATTACTATAAGCTTTTTAGTCATGTTTCTATTCTAAATGCCAGATATTTAAAGATTGTTATCGTCTAATCTGAAATATAGATTTATTCACAATAACCTTTATAATGCCCTTACATTCAGTAAATTTAATGAAAATCGCCCATGTATGCCCGTTTTATGCTCCTGCAATATGCGGGGTTAAGCAAGTAGTTGAAGAGCTTGCAAAAAGGCAAGTAGCTCAAGGACATGAAGTTCATGTGTATACTTCTGATTGGGATAAAAATCAAACAATCCAAAAAAAAGAAGAAATTCTTGATGGCGTTCATGTTCATCGTTGTAAAACACTTGTGAAATTTACAAGTTTTGCGCTGATTTGGCCATCTGTTTTTTCCAAGCTTATGAAAAACGATTTTGATGTTATTCATTCACATTTATTTGGCCATCCGCATTTTATTCTAGCAGCCCTTGCAGCAAAACTTAAAGGAATAAAGCACATTCATACAACTCACTGCCCTTGGACTGATGCTTTCCGTTCGTCGTCGGCAAAATTAGGGATTTTCTTCAGCTATAATATTTTTTCAAGGTTAGCGCTAAAATTCACAGATAAAATCATTGCTATAACTCCTTGGGAAACAGCATTCATCAAAAAATATGGCGGAAAAGAAAAGCAGATAATCGTTATACCGAATGGCATGGCAGATATGTTTTTTCAGAAAATTAAAAACAATGATTTTAAGAAAAAGCACAAAATTCCAGGAGATTTTGTTTTATTCTTTGGCCGTTTGAATATAACTAAAGGCCCAGAACAATTTGTAAACATAGCAAAACTCATTCTTGCAGATAAAAAAACAAAAAAAACAGACAAAAAGCATAAAAATCTCACTTTTGTCATTCGCGGTCCTGATGAAGGCATGAGAGAAAGAGTGAAGCAAGCAATAGGTCAAGAAAAAAGAATTCTTCTCCTACCTGAAACTCGAGATAGAGATGAAATAGCCAAAATGTATCAATCAGCAGAAGTTTATGTTATGCCCAGCTACAGAGAGGGCCTTCCACTCACTTTATTTGAAGCAATGGCCTCTGGTCTGCCCATAGTAGCAAGCCCTGTAAACGGCATCCCTTATGAAATAAAGCAGCCAGAAAACGGCTTTCTAGTCAAACATGGTGATAATGAGCAATTCAAAGCAAAAATTCTTGAAATTTTAAACAATCAGGCATTAAAACAAAAAATTTCGGCAAATAACATAAAAAAATCAAAAAATTATCGCTGGGACGCGATAGCAGATAAAATAATGAAATTGTATAAATCATAAAAATAAATAAATTAAATAATAAAGGAAATAATTAACAATTTTAAACATCAAGGCTCAGAAGTTTCGCTTTACCTCTAGTGCTTGTAATTAAAAGTGATTAAACATCTCCAAAAACAACAAAACAACAAAACAACAAAAAAATGATATCCTTCATACTAACAGCATACAAAGAAGAAAAAACAATCGCACGAGCGATTATGGCTATTTTAAATCAAGAATTTGAGGATAAATTTGAAATTTTGGTGACTGCTCCTGATGATGCTACTCTGAATGAGGCAGCAAAATTTGCATTAACTCATAAAAATATTCATGTTATAAAAGATCCGGGTCAAGGCAAGCCAACAGCGCTGAATTTTGTAATTCCTCAAGCAAAAGGCGAGATTATTATCCTTACAGACGGAGATGTATACTGCAAAAATGCGGCTCACCTTATTGAACATTTTAAAAATGCCCGCGTTGGCGCAGTTACAGGAAGACCCGTCTCATTAGATTCAAAAAATAGCATGATGGGCTATTGGAGTCAATTGCTTTTAGATTCTGCGCATAAATTAAGAAAGGCCAGAAGTCAGAATAATAGATTTATTTTATGTTCAGGCTATCTTTTTGCAATGCGAAAAAATCTTTATTCAAAAATACCGCCAGATATCCTTGATGACGCCTTTATTTCAAAACAAGTTTGGTCACAAGGTTATAAAATTGATTATGAAGAACGAGCAAAGGTGTTTATAAAAAATCCCTCAAGTTTTAGCGATTGGCTAAAGCAGAAAAAAAGAAATATGTATGGCGAATTTCAATTCAAAAAATATAAATTTTCTAAAATTGATTCTATGCGTTCGCTTAAAGACGAAATTTCTTATGGTTGGCAGATGATATTTGTTTATCCGCAGTCTATAAAAGAAGTTTTCTGGACTTTTGTCCTTTTCGGCGCAAGAGCTTATTCATGGATTAGCGCATTTATCGATTTAAAATTCAAGAAAAAATCAATGAAAAAGGTTTGGTTAAGAGTAGAGAGCACCAAATAATCATGAATATGCTGAATAAAAAACAATAAAAACCCCCTTTTCTTGAAAGGTTTAAAGATGTGCGGAATTGTAGGATTTAATTGGGATGATAAAGTCCTTGTGAAAAAGATGGCTGACGAACTCACCCATAGGGGGCCTGATGACGGAGGCATTTATACTGATAGGCATTTTTCGCTAGGCCATAGAAGACTAACTATCATTGATTTATCTCAAAATGGCCATCAGCCAATGTTTAACGAGGATAAAACTGTTGCAGTAATCTTTAATGGTGAAATTTATAATTTTAAAAAAATCCGTGAAATTCTCGTTAAAAAAGGCCATGTTTTCTTAAGCAACTCAGATACAGAAGTAATTGTTCATGGGTATGAGGATTTTGGAGAAAAAATCTTCTCAATGTTAGATGGAAAATTTGCAATAGCTATTTGGGACATAAAAAAGAAAAAAGCAATTATCGCGCGAGACCGCTTAGGCGTAAAACCCCTTTATTATTACATCAAGGGAAATAAATTTATTTTTGCTTCAGAAATAAAATCAATTCTTCTTGATGAAACAGTCGAACGAAAAATAAACATGCAATGCCTTGCCGACTATCTCTCGCTTAAATTTTCGCCAGGAGAAGAAACCATGTTTGCAGGAATAAAAAAACTTCTTCCAGGAAATTACATGATTTATGAAAATCAAAAAATAAGCTTCCATAAATACTGGCAACTTCCTGAATTCTCGACTTCTTCAATTCCTGACCCAAATACTTTTGATGAATTAATGGAATCTTCAATAAGAAAAAGAATGATGTCTGATGTGCCTATAGGCGTATTTCTTTCAGGCGGTTTAGATTCTAGCACAATAGTGGCTTATTTGTCGCGAATGACGGATAATATACGAACATTTGCAATAGGATTTAATGATCCCACAGACGAATTCAAATACGCTTCGCTGGTGGCTGAAAAATTTAATACTCAACATGAAGAAGTAGTTTCAAATCAAGATATTCTTTCTTTTCTCCCAAAAATCGTTTGGCATATGGACGACCCAATGGCAGATCCTGCTTCTCTTCCAACCTATATTCTTTCAGAGTATGTTTCAAAAGATGTAAAAGTTGTTCTTGCAGGAGAAGGCGGCGACGAAGTTTTTGGAGGTTATCAAGTATTAAATTATTTAAATCCTCTGAAAAAAGTTTTAGCCATACCTTATTTTGTCAGAAAAAATATATTCAGCCCAATAGCCCTTTTGGCTTCTGACCTTTTCAAATATCCAAACAAACAAATTCTCAAATTGGGCTCAGAAATGCTGGCTGAAGATGATTTAATAAAAGCTTATAGAAAAATGTTTTATGTTCCATTTGAAGAAAAAGAAAAAAGAGATATTTTGCCTGAAGAATATAAGGACAAATTAAAACTCACAACAGTTTTATATGAGAATCTCAATAAATATCCTGACCCGCGAACAGGCGCTTATTCTTATTTTTTTAAAGAAGAGCTTCCTAACGATCTTCTTCTTAAAGCAGATAAAATGGGTATGGCGCATGGCCTAGAGATAAGGGTTCCTTTCTTAGGTTACAAGCTCGTTGAATATTCTTGCGGACTCGATAATAAATATAAACAGAACAGATATCTTTTCAGAAAAGTCGTTAGCAAGATGCTTCCAAGAAAAATCATGAATAGAAAAAAACAAGGATTTACAATGCCTATTTCAAACTGGTTCCCTCAAAAAGACTTTTTTGCGAGAATAGAGCCGCATTTAGAAGACCTTTCAAAGAGAAAAATCTTCGATGATTCTTTCTATAGAAAGATTATAACAAACCCGCAGGGATTTAGAAACGACCATAGAATTTGGACTTTGCTTAATTTTGAGATGTGGAATAAAGTTTATCTTGATAAGATAAGCCCCAAGAAGATATCTATTTAAACTAATTTAGCCATTTTTCCTAATGGAAGCAGAAAAAAGCGTTGAAAAACATACTGAAAATTATAAAGAGACAAGTAAAACTTCTGAAAAGATAAAATCTTGGCTTAAAGATAAAAATAATCTTGCTTTTCTTGGAATACTAATCCTTGCAATAGCATTGAGGCTATATTATTTTAATATTACTAAAAGTCAGCCAGTATGGTGGGATGAATCCGATTATCTTGCTTATGCTAAAAATCTCGCAGGTCAAGGTTCTACTTGGCAAGTAACGCCGCATCATAATTCTCTTTTTGCATTTATTTTAGCCCTGATGCTTAAATTAAGCTTTTCAGAACCCGTAATGAAATTTCTATTAGAATTAATTCCTGCGCTATTAATTTTATTCCTTGTTTATAAAATTTGCAGGTTAATGTATAAAGATCCGCGCATTGCTTTGATCTCAACCCTAGTTTTTACTGTAACTGCAGACTTCCTCTTCCAAAACATGAGATTCCATACAGAAGTACCTGCGCTTCTTTTTGCTTATCTTGCATTTTACACTTTTTTCAAAGGATATGAAAAGAAAGAAAAAATATTTAGTTTAATTAATCATAACTGGGCAATCCCATTAACAGTATTATTCACACTAATTACTTATTCAATTAGAAGAGGATTTTTCTTTTTTGGATTATTTTTCTTAGTTTATATGTTTTTAACTAAAGATATTAAATCTCTTTTCAAGGATAAATATAATTGGATTGCTCTAGCAATCGCACTTATTTTGTTCTTTGCAGTAGAATCTCTTGTTTTTACAGCGCCAGTAACAACAACAGCCGGCTTATTTTATAATGCAGATATACCCCTTAGCTGGGTTCAACTAGGAATTTTTGAATCTTATTTCGGAAATCCCTATAATCTTATGCTAAGCACTTTCTACCTTCTTTTTGTAGTTGGACTTTTAGTTTCAATTTCTGATTTGATTTTTTCATTCGGTTTTTTCAAAAAACCAGAGCTATCATCAGAGAAAAAATTTAATTTATTCAATTTTATAGCTATCATACTAACACTTTCATTTTTCCTCTTTTATTCTAGATCTGATGCAACAGGCGAAGCAAGGTGGTACTATCCCCTTCTTTTAAGTTCGATTATAATGCTTGTTTATGGCGCATTAACCTTATATGCTTTTATTAAAAAATATTCTAAAATTGTCGGCGTAATAATTATAGTTCTTCTTATCGGTTATGGTTGTTATTATGAATTAAGTTTTGCAAATACTCTTATCAAACAAAAAGCAACAACTTACGAGGGCATAAAAGATGCGGGCTTGTTCTTGAATCAGATTTCAAGCCCTTCAGATACGATTATTAGTGTTCCTATGCCTCAAGCAGCCTATTATGCTGAACGTGACGTTAAAAATCCTGCTCGACTGCTAAATGTTTCATCAAATGCTGATGTTTCCCTTGAGATGTTCCTCAATGCGCTAAGAAAACCAGAAAATTCTAATGTAAAATATTTAATAGTTACTTTTACAGAACCCGGTCATCCGGATTGGATGCAAAAAACAACAGTCACTAATCAAGGAACTTTTGCAACATGGCAAATTCCTTTTATGGACACAACGATTGATTTTACAACAGGCCAGCAGCCAAACATTGTTCCATCTAAGAAATATGGTAACCTAGAATTTAAATTTTTAATAGTGAAACAAGATGCTTTTGTTTATGAAATTATAAGGGCTTAGATTATAATTAACTAGTATGAACTTTATAGCCTAATTTTTCTTTATAATAATCTTGCACATTTCCTCTGACAACGCGATTCTTAAGCCAGACCCTTATTTTTCTAACTTCGGCTTCTAGTTCATCTGCGCTAAGCCATTCTGTATCAACAGTTTTTCCTCCAAGCCCTTCTGTGCCTGTAACATGGAAATATTGGCTATAATCTTTTGACATTCTTTTAATTCCAAATTTTTCTGGATTTTTTGCAACCTCATTTCCAGGGAGAGGGATAAATGTATAAAACTGCGCTTGATCCAAGCCCGATAATTCAACAAAATCTTTAGATTCTTCTATTGTTTGTTTTGTTTCTCCAGGAAAACCTGCAATAAAAAATCCAGTAGTATGAATTCCCGCATCTTTTGCAATTTTTATTGCTTTAAGATTCTGAACAACACTTGTGCCTTTTTTCATGCGATCAAGCATTTTCTGATTCCCAGATTCAATTCCAAAACAAATCATAATACAGCCAGATTCTTTAAGCATTTTATAAATTTCAACATCATGAACATCCGCTCTTCCAAAACAACGATATTTAAGGTTTAATCCGCGCGTTTTTTCAACAAATTCTTTTAATCTTGCTTTATTTACAGTAAACATATCGTCGACAAAATCAAAATGTCGCACACCATATCTTTTTATTATTTCTTTAATCTCGCCAACAACATTATCTATAGACCTAAATCTTACTTTGCTTCCAAAAAGGCTTCTGTCACAGAAAGCGCATTGATAACAGCATCCTCTTGAGCCGAGAATATTGAAGCATCTTTGTCCATCGATTTTTCTGTGAAAAGACATCATATCCACTAAATCCCAAGCAGGAAGAGGCAAACTGTCTAAATCTTCAATTGCTTCTCCTTTGATTATTTTTGCAGGCCTTTTTCCAGATTCATAATCTTTAACAATTTGCAAAATAACTTTCTCGCCTTCGCCTATGACTATTGTATCAAAGATATTTAGTCGGGGATCAGCAGGAACAGCTGTTGGATGCGGTCCGCCGCACATTAAAAACTTTCCAGGGAATTTTTGTTTTATGAATTTAGCAATATTAATTCCATGATGCGAAGTAGGCGTGAATAATTGTATTCCATACATATCTGCAGGTTTTATTTCTTGTTTCCAACTGTCTGCAGTGTGGCCGGCAAGATTAGTTATTCTTACACTATATCCTGCTCTTCTAAGAACCGCGCTTAAATAAAGAAGCCCGAGCGGTTCGTCTAATTTATCATCTATACTTGTAGGATCTGGAACTCTTATTAAGTCAATAAGTGGCTTTTTTCTCACAGGATTTTGATTTTTTTCAAATTCTTTTATTGCATTTATTATCTTTGCAACATCAGCATCAGAAAGATTTTGGTGCAAGGGCAAGTTCAGCGCAGTTTCGCCTATAATTTCGCTATTAGCAATCTTTTTTGATTTATATCCATATTTTTTTATAAGATGAAGAGGATAATACCTAAAACTGCAATAAATCCCCTTGCTTACGAGATAATTTGCAAGCTCGTCTCTTTTCTTGCCTTTAACTTTAACCCAGTATAGATAATATGAACTCTTAGTATTTGCAGCAGGTTCTGGCGGGAGCTCGAGTATTTTAACTCCAGCAAGCCCTTTTTGAAATTGGCCCCAGATTTCTTTTCTTCTTTTAATAAATCCCTCAACTTTCTTAAGTTGAACTCGACCAATTGAAGAAAGAATATCGCAGTTTATGTTCCTGCCCGCAATTTCTTCAAGCTCTATTTCCCACCATCTTTTATTTTTATCCTTTAAATTATCAATTCCAGATTGGCCTTTATTTTTTAGCCCAAAATATCTAAATTCAACAGTCTTATTATACATTTCTTTATTTTTCAGGACAATTGCGCCACCATTGCCCATAGCAAGAATTTTCATTGCATCGAAACTCATGCAGCTTATATCTCCAAAAGTTCCGCAGTTTTGATTACTATATTTTGAAAACGGCGAGTTTGCATTATCTTCTATGACTTTCAAATTATGCTTTTTAGCAATAGTCATTATTTTATCAAGCTCACATGGCTGCCCGCCATAATGCAAGAGCATAACTGCCTTGGTTCTGTTAGTTTTAAGTCGTTCTATCTCGCTTGGAAGTATGTTAAATGTTTTAAGATCAACATCAGCAAACATCGGTTTAGCTCCAGCAGCGATTATAGCATTAGCAGCGCCAATAAAATGAATTGAAGGGATGATTACTTCATCGCCTTGTTTTATTCCAAGAATTTTCATAGACATGAACAAAGCAGCAGTGCAAGTGTCAGTCAGAAGAACATTTGGAGAGCCAATTTTCTCGCCAAGCTCTTTTTCGAACATCTTAGTCTCATTTCCAGCGCCAATCCATCGAGATTTGAAGACATTTCTTACAGCAGAAACTTCTTCTTCACCTAACGAATTTGAAAAAAGCTGAATAGAGATTTCTTCTTTATTTTCCTTAACTGCCTTTTTTGCCTCTTGGACCATTTTTTACTCAAATTTTGACCATATTTAAACATTTATGAGGATAACTATATGTTTTAGCTATGCAAATGTTTTTAAACAACTTTTTATGAAATTTCCTATGGTAAAGATAGATTTTAGCACTAAAGCAGGAGTTTCAAGAGAGACAATCACAGGTTTAAGAGGCATTGCTTTAAACTTAGACCCCTCGCTAGAATTTTTAGGTATTGTTCCGCAGCATATTCAAGACCAGTATAAATCCCGAGGCTTTTTTGATGGGCCTCTTTTATGTTGTTTTAATTATGCTATTCAAGAAGATGTAATGAGATTAAATTGCGGGAAAAGCACTTTTTTCAGAACAATGCACTTTCAGTATCCGCGAACTACCTCCGTTAATGCTGTTATGTGGGTGAATGGAGACTCTACCCTTTTAATTAAAAGACCTGAAGATGTTTATAGTTTTCCTAATTATTTTGATTTTCCAGCAGGTCTTGTTCCTTATCTAGAGGACAAATCAGCTGAAGAAATGTTTATTGCAAGATTAAACGATAGGATTGAGACAGACACGGGCATTTCAGGTACTCGGCCAATCATATTATCTAGACAACCAGTAACTATTGACAATGAAAATTGTTTAAGTTTTTATTATAATGTTTCACTTCATCTTTCTAGAAAGAAATTAAAAGAAATTCAAGATCAAAGAAAAAAACAAACAGTTATCATCAAAAAATCAGAACTTTCAGATTTTATAGATAAGGAAAAGATTATTTATCCGGAAATTTTAAAACAATCTTTTTTGAGGCCATAAATTGTTTCTCTTATAACTCGGTCAATTTTACCAATAGACATAAAACCTAATTTTTTGATTTTATCAGAATTAATCGTGTAGACTTGTTGGCTTATTGATTTTTCAGGGCTCATAAAATAAGGAAAATCTTCTCGCAGAGTCTTTTTTAATATCTTAAGAGCAACATCCAAATTAGTATTAAACGAGCTTATATTATAACACTGACCATTCATTTTTTCTATGTTTTCTATTGCAAAAATTACAGCTCTTGCATTGTCTTTTACATAAAGATATGATTTTTCACCATACATTGCGCTTTCAAAAACATTTATCGGAACTTTGTAAACTGATCTTATGCAAGAAAGATTGATTATAGTTTCATACCTAAAACAAGGATTATATCCGACAACAGTTGCAGGTCTTAAAGAAACAACCCTAAATGAAGGAGAATTCATTTTGATTATTTCTTTTTCAGCAAGCATTTTTGCTTTCCCATACATGGAAAGCGGTTCTTTCTTTGCTTCCTCTTTCAAATTCTCCCCCCGGCTATACAGGCTTACAGTGCACTGATTCACAAAAATTCTCGCGCCAAGCTTTTTTGCGATTTTAGCAATAGCGACAGAAGCCCTGTAATTAACTATTTCAGTTTCTCTGTCCTTGCCTTCGCGATTTGTGGCAAAAGCATTAACTATCGCCGCAAGATGCACCACTATTTCTGGCTTATATTCGAGCATTGCCTTCTCGAAATCTTTTTCATCTCTTATATCTGCTTTTTCCCAGGGAATTAATTCTATGTTCTTGATTGTTCTTTTCAAAAGTCCTATGCCTTCAAGTTTTCCTTTTGAAAAATTATCATATATTATTATTTTTGAAGCAGGATATCTTCGAGAAAGCATTTCAACAACACTATAACCCACATAACCTGCGCCGCCTGTAACTAGAATATTTCCCCTATTTCCAACCATTTTAAAACTCTCCTGATTCTGATTTTGCAGTAAGCATCGCATAGATTCTAACAAAAATATACGAACTGGTTATAGAAAATTGCATTACTGGATGAAGCAGCCAAAAAAAGCTTCTGCTTTTAAAAAACATTTTTAGTCCAGTAAAAATTCCAGGAACGAATAAAAGATTGCCGATAACATTTTTAATAAATTTAATATTTTGCCCAAAACTATTTTTCTTCAAGTCAAACCAGTAAAAATCTCGGCCATAATAGTTTTTGCTCAAGTAATATTGCACATGAAATCCTCTTTTAGCTAAAAATTCTCTAAGTGTTCGCGCATTTTTTTTCATTATCCTTAATTTTCTTGGAATAGCCACGATATAGTGATTCATACCCATTCTGTAAAATAAATCTGTATCTTGTATCCATCCGCCACTATTGAAAAATGCTCCTTTTCTTATCATAAATCCCCCGCCGCCAGCATAAAGGAAATTTTTTGTGCTTGCTTGATAAACATAAAAATCGCCTGCAGGATTATACTTGAATTTTCCAGGATTTAGAGTTAGTTGAGCATTTAATGAATAAGGGATAGCAAAAGGGTCGTTAATCCCTATCGCTCCAAGATATTTTTCAACAGAACTTCCTTTTTTTGGCGTAGCAATCCGTGATTGAACTGCAGAAATTTTCTTATTTTCCACAAATACGCGAACCATATTTTTTAGCCAGTCTTTTTGCACAAGAATATCCTCTTGTTCCAGGAATAAAACTAGTTCATTGCTAACTTTTCGCGCAAACATGCTATAGCCCTCATTTCCCGCATAACTATGTTCTGTAGGACTTTCATAAAATCTTATTATTTTAGGGTGCTTCTTGGCATATTCTTGGATTATTTCAACAGTTTTATCCTTGCTTCCGCCGTCTGCGATTATCCATTCAATTTTTTTAATAGGGTAATCTTGGCTAAACAAGCTTGCAAGGCATTCTTTTATGCACTTTTCACCATTATAAGTATATGTTAAAATGCTCACAGCAGGAAGCGATTTATCGTTACTTCTTACCATTGTTTAACCTCGCCAAAATGCCTTAAATAGATTATTATGCTAAGAAATATGCTATGCAGAATGTCTTTTTTTGATAGTCTGTTTTGATAAATCAATAGTCACATTTTTCTTGAAAAGCCTCTGAATAGTAAAGTAAAGGGTGTAAAACATATAGTCTAAAGTAATTGAAAACAAAAAAATCGGATGGCTAAGCCAATAAAGTTTTCTTTCTCTTATAGCCATTTGTATTCCCTTCAGCATTCCAGGAATAATGGCTAAATTATAAACCACATTCTTAACAAACTTAAGATTTTGCTTAAAATTATTTTTTTTCAAGTCAAACCAGTAAAAATATCGGTCTTCATAGTTATCCCTGAAATAAAGCATAATATATCTTCCTCTTTTCGATAAAAAGTGGCCAAAATTCTCTGCAGCTATATGATTTATTCTTGTTCCAGCAGGAACTGCCACTTTATATTTTTTTATTGCAAATCTGTAAAATTCTTCAGTATCTTTAACATATCCGCCCGCTTTCCAAAAATCTTTTGTTCTTACAATACATCCATTATTTCCTCCATAAAGGAAATTTTCTTCAGTTATTCTTATGCTGTAATAATCTCCATTTTTATGATATTCAAATTTTTCTGGATGAAGGACTGCTTGAGAATTGAGCGCATAAGGAATTGCAAAAGGATCTTCCATTCCAATTGCCCCAAGATATTTATTTATCAAATTATCTTTTTTAGGAACATAAAGAAGTGATTGGGCTGCAGATATTTCTTTGTCAATCAACATTGGCGCAAGCATCTTTTGAATCCAATTAGGGTCTACAAGAATATTATCCTGGAAAATCTGTGCAATAAATTCTGCTCGCGGATTTGCTCGAGCAAATGCCTGATCAAGGCCATTTCCTTTTCCATCAACATGTTTTTTGGCATTGTGGAAAAGAACGATAATCCCCGGATATTTTTTGCTGTATTTTTTAATAACTTCCAAAGTCCCGTCAGCACTTCCTGCATCAGCAATAACTACTTCTATTTTATTTTTAGGATAGTTTTGCTCAAAAAGTTTTTTCAAACATTCTTCCATCGAAGAAATGCCGTTATAAGTGCACATAACAAAGCTGACAAGAGGATATTCTTTCATGAGCATTCTAGCAAATAAATCTTTATAAAGTTAATTCTGATGAAATGCATATGGCTAAAAAACCAATAAAATTTGGCGATAATCTCAAACTTAATCTGGGTTGCGGAGACGTAATTCTCCCAAATTTCATAAATGCAGATATTTCTGGAAAAGAAGGAACAGTAAAGATTGACTTGAACAAACCCCTGCCATTTAAGGATAATTCGGCTCGTTATGTTCTCACAAGTCACGTACTTGAACATCTCAACAACCCCCTAGAGGTTATGCTAGAAATTTATCGCGTATGCAAGCCAGGAGCAATAGTTGATATTTACTTGCCCCATTATTCTCTATGCGCTACTTATGCAGACTTAACCCACAAATATCCTGGCTATTCTTACCTGACTTTTGGAGAAAAATTCTGGAATAAAACACTTTACACAAAATTTCGCCTTATCAAAAAAAAGCTCAATTTTATGAGATATGATTGGCGCGGAGTAAAATGCAAGTTTATGAATGCAATTTTTAATCCAATAATCAATCTAAACCCGGTTGTTTATGAAAGATTTTTTGCATTTATTCTTCCCTGCTCAGAAATTCATTTTAGATTGCAAGTCGTGAAGTAAAAAAGTAAAAATGAATTTCTGAGAGATTTTTGGAAATTTCATCCATTTTAAATGCAGATACTCGGAAGCCTCTAGAAGCTCAGAAGTCTGAACTGAAAAACTTAGTTACTTCCAATATTGCCCTTTCAATTTACCGGTTAGGCCTTAAATTCCAGACATTTTTTGTAGAAATTCTTTCTTTGAATTTTCCAACAATCATCGCATAAATTGCTGCGAAGATATAAACATAAATTGCAGCAAAATCGCGCCATCTTTTGACTTTAAATGAACTTTTCACAACATAACTGAAGAAAAGAAAATAAAAGCCAAAAAGAGGAATTTTAAATTCATAAGAAGACTGTATTTTTCCTTTTGAAACTACGCCGCGTATTTTTTGCTTAATCAAATCCCTAATTGATTGCTCATTGTAAGTTACATTAAAATGAGGCCAAGCATTATTATCAAATGAAGCAACATTATAGCCTGCATCTAAAAGTCTGAGTGTTCTTTCAATATGATCTCCTGCCCGAAGCTCTTGTTTATGCCTTGTTTTATCAAGTGCCTTTTTCCTGTAAACATCGAGCCAAGGACAAAATTTCATCTTTGCTCGGTCATAAGTCGCGAGTCCGCATTCTTTTTTTGTAAACTTATTTTTGTAATACTTCATTAATAGATGATTGCCCCATGCAGAAGCTAGAAAGCCAAGCGATTTTATTTCTGAAAAATTTGGTTTAGACATTTCAGTATCACAACTATCTGCAATTCCGCCAATTTTTGGATTATCAAATAGGCTAAGAAATTCGAGCAGCTCTTTTTTAGATTTGTAAACAAAAACCCAATCAGCGTCGTGGATAATTACAATATCCCCGGTCACATGCGGTTCAAGCTTGTCTATTACGGCCTGTTTTCCCTTTCTTTCATTCATCTCAAAAATCTTGAAAAACGTATTCTTAGCTGCAAATGCCTTGCAAATTTCAAGTGTTCTATCTGTGCAACCATCAAGACCAATTAGCACTTCTATATTTGAATAATCATTATGCACTTGAATAAGCCTTTTCAGAGCCAAGCCTATCAACTTTTCTTCATTATGAGCTGCCATCAAAAAGCTTAATTTGTATTTTTCGTTTTTCATGTCGTTTTGAATATTATTTTGGAAATTTAACTGGCGATTTTTACGCAGGAGCTCAGAAGTTTTTCTTTGCTCCAAGTGCCTGTAGTTTAAGGTTTTTATTTAACTTCCTATCTTAGTTTTCTCTATGCGCCTATGTCTCTTTTTCTAAAAGAGAAATGGGCTACCAGTTATGTATTTTCATTTTATCTGGAAGTTTTTCGTAAGCGCGCACTATAAAATTAAGTGGCGAATGAACAATTCTTAATCTTATTACAGCTGAGACCATTTGAATTGTTGTCTTGATTATGTGGATTTTTGAATCCTTCTTATCTTCCCAAATCGTAGGTATTTCTTTTATTTTAAATCCTTTTAATTTTAATCTATAAAGCAAATCAACATCAATTGCCCATTGAGAGATTACATTAAGTTCTCCCACTATGCTTTCTATGGCCTTTTTTCTAAATACTTTTGCCCCGCATTGCGTATCATGATAAGGTAAAAATAAAAGAGATCTAACAAAGAAATTAAATCCTCTGTTTGTGAGTTTTCTTTTAAAACTTGTTTGAACCTCTGAATTTTTCATGCCTCTGCTTGCAATAACTCCCGCATAACCGCCAATATTCTTTACTAAATCGAAAAATGCCTGGGCAGAAGTAGCCATATCAGCATCAACAAACCCTATAAGGTCATTTTTTCTTGTAAGTGCATCCTTAAAACCTTCTATAAGCGCAAAACCCTTGCCTCCCTTAACAAAATCAAGGAATATGAGCTCTTTGCAAGATTTTTGCTGCGCTTTTACAACCCCCAGAGTATTATCGACGCACCCATTAAGAATTACAGATATTTCAAAATCCAGAATCTTTTTTTTCTTTAATTCACTGAAAAACCTACAGTAAGCTCGAAGTGTTTCTCCAATTCTCTTTTCCTCGTTATGCGCAGGAATTATTATGCAAATTTTCTCCATAGGATTATTTCAATTTTTTAATAAGCAAATAGCTTGCAAGAAATACTAGTATAGAAGAAATCATAAAGACGATGCTGAATTGTTCAAGAGTTTGATGAAATAAAAACAATAAGCTTCCTTCTAACACAAGGAAGAGGGCAAGCAAAAATACGTGATAAATTTCAAATTCATTTACAGAGATTCTATATAAAATAAGTATGTTAAGGAATGAGATAAAGCTAAATGCTATACCTAAGTAAGGCAAAAGGAGATAGATAGAGATATACTGGCTTCCAAAAAGAATAGAAACAACTAATTTGGGGAATAAAATTAGGCCCGCAACAGCGATTATACATAAAATAGCAAGGGCGATTATTGTTTTTTTAATTACGCCTCTTGTTTTTTCCTTGTTTCCATTCACAAATTTTTCAGAGCTTATAGGGAACATAGCATTTCCTATTGCAAGTGTTCCAAAAAAGATGATTTTGCCAATCATAGAAGCGACAGCATATTTTCCTGCAGCATCTGCTGAGAAAAATGTTTTGACTAAAAGAACATCCAGGCTATATGCAAATACCAAACAAAGCAAAGCAAGAAGCGCAGGCATATTTTCTTTAGAAAGAAGATTTATTTTTTGCTTTATTTCTTTAGACTTAAGCACATCCTTCATAAATGGCAGAGCGATAAAGAAAGCAATGATTGTTCCGAATATAAATCCTGAAACTGCGCCATAAACTGCAAATCCCAGAATAACAAGTAGAACTCCAGCGACAAGTTTGATTAGACAGCTTATAGCAAAATTCCATCCCCAAACTTGGAATTTTTTAGTTCCTTGCAAAACCCCGATTATCAACGGATAAGCAAATGAACCGAATAAAAATATTCCTGTTATGGCTAACAACCATAATGGAATTTCTAGTTTTTTTGAAAGAATAAAGTAGGATAGTGCGAAGAATATAATAAACACAAAAAGCGCAGAAAGCATAAGTTGCTTTAACAAATACATAAACATTCCCTTTATTTTTCCATATTCTTTTTTAACAGCAAAACGCGTCGTGTATTTTGCAACAATTGTTTGTATAGATGTTGTAGGTATTCCGAAAATATAAATTATATTTGTCAATGCAGCAAGTACCCCATAATCAGCAGGCCCGAGCATTCGCGCCATCCCAAAATGGAATAAATAGCTAAAAAGATTCCCTAAGTTAAGAAGAGCGATTAAAAAAAAGCTTCCGCTGAATTGCTCGTTCTTCATTAATTTTTTAAAAGATTTTATTCCTAACATTTTATTTTTTATTTATACAAATAGCCATGTTTTAAAAATTAACAGGCTTAATAAACATATAACTATCTGGAAAGCAAGTATTAGATAAACCACATCTTTTTCGTAAGCTTTTCCTTTCATTTTCTTAAGAAGATAAATAGCCACATGAGTAAGTCCATAAAATTTATTATAAGGCAACTCGAGGCTGCCGTCTGGTTGGGCAATTCCAAATGAATGTTTCTTGAGCTTCCCTCTTACTTTAAGAATCACTTCAAGTATGTAAGGGATAAAAACAAAGATAGCAATTCTCTCAAAATTTCCCAAAATAGCCATGCAAGCAATCATGCTTCCCACAGCATAGGTTAAAACATCGCCAGGCAAAACTTTTGCAGGGTATTTATTATAAAAATAAAACACCATTAAGCTCGCAATCAAATACAAACTTATCAGCGCAAGCCAAGAAGAGCCTGTTAAATAACTAATAAATGAAAGAAATGCAAGAACAATAATTCCCTGTCCTGCTTCTAGACCATTAAATCCTGCGAGAAAATTAAAAGTCGTAGATGCTCCAATTATTCCAAGCGGAATCAAAATAACCGGATAAATCCAGCCCAATTCTGTAGTTCCTAAAAAAGGAATCATTATCTTTGAATGGCCTGCATTGATGACCATCAAAGGGATAGCTGCAAAAAATACAAGGACAATCCTTAATCCTGCTGATAATCCTCCATGAACCCAACCAAAAAGGTCATCAATAAATCCAATCATCGATGCAATTCCTACAGTCATAAGTAACGCAAAAATTTCAACAGTAGTCACGTCAGTTTTAAGAATAAAAGTCTTTACAGCAATATAAGCAAGAACAGCAAAAACAAAAGCGACTATTACCACAATTCCGCCAGAGCCAGCTAAATTTTTAGGATGGCCGTAGCGATTCATATTTTCCCATACAAGTCCTAACTGGTGGGCTTTTCTTATCCAGGGTTTTATAAATATAAGTGCGATTAGAATACTTAATAAAAAAGGTAAAAACAATATATAATTCATATTTTTATGCGTACTTTCTTGCGATTATTCTTTCAGGATAATCTTTTTGAAGATACTCTGGGTTTATTTTCTCATCACCCCTATACTCTATTTTCCATATCTTTATCGGGCCTTGAACTCCCTGATAATAGACTACGTCTGTTGCATCAACAGAATTTGCCTTTAAATATTTGCTTATAGGACTTAATTCACTATGAACTAACTTGAAACTATCGCCTTGACCGAGAAGGTATAGTTTTACCCATAAAGCCCTCATATTTCTAGGACTTAGATACATTGCAGAACCCGCCTTACTAAACGATCCATCATTGCCTAATTTAGAGAAAATATAAGCGCATCCATTAATAGTGTTCGCTCTGCCCACCCCAAAATCCACTAATGCCCCATCAAAGAATAAGTATCTTAATGGATAATTATATTGTTTCCCTTTATTTACTACAACTATCTCTGGTTGATTATATGAGCCCGCCATATCTTTGTAAACAATTATTGCGCCAACTCCACTTGCTGCTTTTTTAAGAACAAGTTGTTTTCCATTATCTGTAACTGTTATGTCTTCATCAAAACTAGCCCCTCCAGTATAAATTGCAATAGTTTGATTTTTTGTTTCTTGAATATTTTTTTCATCAAGTTGGAATGTCCCTATCCAAGAGAATCGATCATAATTTTCATCGCTTCCAATGCTAGAATAAGCAGAATATTTTCCAACATCAGTAGAATCTATCAAGAAATAACTTACATTATGGGCATGCAATAATTCGCGCGCTTCACTTTCTGATTCGGCAGTCAATCCGTGTCTGCCCATTAAATAATTCCAGTAGCTTATAGAATTTCCGCCATCAAGCATTGTCGCCCTCTCGCCAATGCTCTGCAGCCAATAACCATAATCCCACCAATGTCCAAAAACAGCAGTTACGGGCGTATTTGTTCTTACCCAGCTCATTGCACTCTGCCATTGCTGAGTATATGCTGAAGGAACACTTCCGCTGGCCATGTAATTACTAGCTTCATAATAATTCCATAGTGTAAAAATCGTAGCAGCAATAACTATTCCTGCAACTATCCACCAAATAATTTTCCTTGTTTCCTCTTTTGTTCTTAATGCTTTTCTTAAACTCTCAACGCAAAAATATCCAACCATAATTGCAGCTATAGGCGTAAGCGCCATAATTAATCTAATACCGCTTCTTGCAGATATTACGCCAACAAAAATAAGCGCGAAAACAAAAATAAAGCTAAAACTTGTTTCTTTTAAATGTTCAAGCTCATTAGTTTTATATCTATTATAATAAAAATAACAAACACACGCGATAAGCAATAAATATCCCCCAAAATAAATAATTTTACTAATTTCTGTTTCTCCATTTAATACACTGCTTGATTCAGAGTTTCTACTGAAAATTAAGGCAGCAAGAAAGATAGCGTAAGCTGCGACCAGTCCGATTTTTTCTTTTGATTTAAGTTTTTTTAACATCTCATAGAATAAGATAATGCTTCCTATGAAGAACATCCAGAAGAATAAAGGAATTCCGCCAATAGCAGGACCCATAGAAGCCTTCCAGTCACTGAAATATGGCTGCTTATTTTCTGCAACAGTGAAAAGAAGACGAGTAGTATATGGCTGCGCAAGAGTTGAATAAACCTCTTTAGCAGTGTTTACAACAACATCTTGTCTTAAAACAGCAAGGCTAAATATAAAGAATAGCACAATAGCGACGATAATTGATAAAAGAGGCGCAGGGATTTTTTTTATTTTCTCCTTCTGTAAAAACTTCATATCCTTAAGTTTTGTTTTAAAGAGGATGAAATGCACACAGATAAATATCAAGACTATTGCAGCAATTCCTGTAGAAGAAGATATAAAGAAATTCTTTATGCTTGCAAAAATATTAGTTCCTAATCTTGTTGTAAATGGCGCCCAGAAAATAAGCGAAGACAATATCCAACCAGCATAAACAATAAGTTCTTTTTTCTCTATTTTATCTAGGATAAATGCTATAAATACAGAGATAGCGATAGCAATATAGACCAGTATTACTCCCCCCCATATTAAAGCCATTAATGCTGTTGCAATTCCTGCGCCAACACTAAACAAAATCGCCTTAAGCATAGTTTTTGATTTCCAAGCAGATAAAAACAAATAAAATGCCAAGAACATAAGTCCAAAAGCAACAGACTCTTTTTCTGGAATGCCTGCAATTGTTCTTGGAAGAAGAGAAGGAAGCACAACAAGTAATGCCGTTGAAACTAACGCAGTTATATTTGAGAATTTCTCGCCTTTTTCTTCAAATATCTTTCTTACAAGAAGGAAAAAGAATATTGTTGTAAATATTGAAGCTACAACAGGAAATAGTATCGCGCTATATTCTACTGTCACTGTTTTAAACATGCTGATAAAGTTATGCAAATAAGCAATCAGGTAAGGAAGAAGAACAGTTTCTTTTGAAGTCTCATAACCAAGAGGAACATATCTCATCGCGTCTATCGCCATTAAACTTCCATGTTGAACAATATATTTTGCATATCTTAAAAATAGGAAAGGGTCCAAATCAGGCCCAAGAGTCCAATTATTAGTAGTTATATCCCATAATCCTGGATTTCCTGTAGCAGAATTAATTGCCATAGGTAAAACTCTGATTTTAACATTAATCCATAAAATTACTGCAAGAATAATATAATATATCCAATTAATTTTTTTCTTTAAGAATCCAACTACTTTTTCTTTCCTTTCTTCTATGAGTTTCTCTTCTGTATTTATAGTTCCTGATAATTCTTCCATATTTGTTTAGTCTTCAAGCATATCTTCTACTTCTTCTACAAGCGCTGAAGCTGACTTTTCTTCTTCAAGACCTTTATCGCTTCCGCAATAAGGGCAAGTGTCTTCGTCTCGTGCTTCAAATTTGTAGTTGCATTTTCTGCACCTTAATTTTGCCATTTTTGTTTTTTCTCCTGATTTAATTTATTTGGTGAAAATTTTATGAAATATTGGTGAGATTAAAACAGCGAAGGAGTTATAAAAACTTCCACTAACGCTGAGATAAAAAGTAAAACTATTGCGACTATAATAAGATTAAGTGAATCTTGCGCGATTGACCAAAATTTTCCGCCACGAACATCATGTTTAATTATTGCAACACTCATTATTCCGCCCGCAAGAGCCGCTATGAAATAAGTTGCTATTTCAGGCAATCCATGAATCATATATCTTGCTATTCCGGCAGGAACTCCTGAAAGTTGCGATTGTGCAAAAATTCCAATTGCTGCAGCAATAACGCTGGCATTCCATGCAAGAATAAAAATAGCCCCTGCCCCAAAAATAAGCGAGAATATAAGCGTGAATATGAGAACATAAATATTATTAGCAAAAATAGCAAAAACCTTTTCTCCAGAAGTTACAGAGCCAGTAACTTTTGCATTTATCGGATTTATTCCATATTGCTGAGCGCAATCATCAAAACTTCCAGGACTATTAATCTGGCAAAAAGTTTCTATTTGTGCCTTAAAATTAAGTTCAGCATTTGGAAGAACAACGTACCAAATAGAAAATGCAACGATAAATCCAACAAATAACCATAAGAAAGCCATTATTGCTTTACTGTGTTCTTTTAATAATCTCATAGATCCAGAGTATTCCATATCTTTTTCTTCTTCAAGTTTGATAGTATAATACATAAAAGGCATTGAAAAAGCAACGCAGAATAATATCATAAAAATTCCAGAATATTGCGCGAGAACAACATCTGCTGAGAAAACCCAATTAACAAGAAGTATGGACAACGAAGCATAAACAAGCCCAATGAAAAACATTTCCCAAGGCCTTCTTTCCGCCTTTTTTGGATTAATAATCGTCTCTAACATAAATTTAACTATAATCGATTGTTTTTAAACATTATTAACATAAAATATGCCGCTTAAAATAGCATATAATAGCTCAGCTCAAACATAACTTTAAATATAAGAAATTCTAAAAGATAATATCATCAAAATAGTATAAAAAGAGGAAAATGTTCAACAAACTCCGTTTTAATCTAATTTGTAAAAGAATAAAGGAAATAAAGATACAAGGGGCGACAAATGTGGCAAAAGCAGCTCTAAAAGCATATTATCTTGTTCCAACAAAACAATCAAAGCAAATCCTTCTTCATTTGCGTCCAACAGAGCCCATGCTTACACATGTTCTTGCATTAGCAGATAAAATGCCCCAAGAAAAAATATTAGCGCATTTTGCCAATTCACAAGATAACATAAATCAGCAAGTTTTCAAAATAATAAAAAATCATTCAAAAATATTTACACACTGTCATTCAACGAATGTAGTCAAAGCATTAATTTATGCAAAGAAACACGGCAAGCATTTTGAAGTTTATAATACAGAAACACGTCCGCTTTTCCAAGGAAGACAAACAGCAAAAGAACTTAGCAGAGCAAGAATAAAAGTTACTAATTTTGTCGACGCTGCGGCCGCAATCGCAATAGAAAAACAAGGCAAAAATGATAAAGACTATGCTGATGCAATCTTTCTTGGCGCAGATGCCCTATTAGACAAATCAGTAATCAACAAAATAGGCAGCGGGATGATAAGTGAACTCGCCGCGAATCACAAAATTCCAGTTTATATTATTGCAGATTCTTGGAAATATTCTCACAAGTCAGTTAAAATCGAGCAGCGCAACTTCCGAGAAGTTTGGAGTCCCAAAACAAATCCAATTCATGTAAAAAATCCTGCTTTTGAGCCTATAGAAATAAAGAACATAACAGCAATAATCACAGAACTCGGAAAAATGTCCTACAAGAAATTCTTAAGTCGAGTTAGAAAGAGAAAGGATTAACGCTTTCTCGCGCTCCAATCAGTAAGCTCTTTCCAAATTTCTAAAAATTGAGAATATCTTGCTTTTGCCTGTTCAATTGGAACTTGCCATTTTGCATAACCCTGCATATTGTATTCTCTTGCAATATCATTCATTTCTAATGTAAACCATACTTCCGAAGGATTTAATGAAAGTTGAGCAAAAGGAAATCTTTCGCCAATTTGTTCAAGTTTTTGAGTTAGTGGGTTTGCTCGAGAGCGATTTTTATAAATTAATTTCCCAGCATCATAAGCATAATTTCCATCTGTGGCTTTTTTTTCTGAAGAGGGCAGAAAGCTCCCAATATGTCCAGCACAACTCCAAATAGTTGGAATCTCTGCTTTCCAAAGATTATAAACCAATCTTCCAACAGGCTCTTCTAAATCTCTAACTCCGCCATAAAGCATTTTATCAAATTTGAGGTCATTGAATATATCTTCCATATTATCTAAGAATTATTTCTTGCCTTTCTTTTCGTGCTCGTGTTCACAAGAACAATTATCACAAGGCTCTTCGCACTCGCATTCTTCGTTCTCGCAAGAACATTTTTCATGCGAATGCTCTTTTTGCGCTTCGCTTATTATATACTGCATCCCAGATTCAAGCTCAAACATTCTTCTTCCAATTTCTTCTTTGCCTTCAGCAAGTTTTTTAATCTGGTCTTTTAGAATATTGCAAGTTTGTTCTGCTGTTTTCTTAATCATAACTCCGTTTCCAGCATTAATAATGAAATTTTTATCTTTAAGCTCTGTTTTAATAAAGATTCCTTTGCCCATAGAAGAAAGCATTTCTTCTCCAACTTTTTTAGTCTTTAATTCTTCAATTCCTGCTTGTATTCCAGTCATTTCTTGAATCTGCTGTTCAATCATGCCCAGTTTTTCCTGAAGTTTCTCAGCTTCTTGCTGTATCATGCTTATCTTCATAAGATATTCATTTTGTTCCATCTTCAAATGAGAAATTGCGGGTTTTTAAAGTATACGCTAACTATTTTGGAAATAAAACTGCGAAGGCGATACCAATATAACAGAAGCTTCTAGAATGCTCAGAAGCAGGGAGGTTTTAATAGTCAGAATTATTTCTAACCTATCCAACGCGTTTAATCTAACTTGAATACTTTTCTTAGAATAAAACTAAAGACAAACGAAGAGCCGATATAATACCAAATCCAGCTATTTGCAATAGTTGTTAAAACAAAAACTCCTCTTAGCCACATAAAGAATATACCCAGCGGAACAAGCGTTATCAAAACAGGTTTGAATGAATGTTTCATTTGTTCTGGAAGATGTTCCATCATTTGCTTGTTTAATTCCATCATCTTGTCCGGATTATCTTTATGCTTCTTCATATCCTCTTTTAGAATCTTCTGCTTTTCTTTAAGCTCAGCCATTGCTTTTCTATCGACGACAAAATAAGTAACAAGCGTAGTAAAAAGCGTAACTAGAAAAGAAAAAATTATA
>Ga0172375_10000981_pt1 | contig 46294 bp, 42 predicted proteins | sample LakKiv1m_FD_114537 | JGI IMG/M metagenome (GOLD analysis project Ga0172375, IMG submission 114537) | Freshwater microbial communities from Kabuno Bay, South-Kivu, Congo - kab_092012_11.1m | ecosystem: Environmental > Aquatic > Freshwater > Lake | place: Democratic Republic of the Congo... | reverse complement strand
CTTGCAGGTTCAGCAGGAATATGCCTATATTTCCTATAGGCTGGCGGCAGAAGCGTCCGCCTCCTGAAGCCCCGCCGGCCCCGCCCGCGCGGGGCTTCTTCATGCCCCAACCACCTCAGGCCGCCCCGACCGGGCGGCCTTCTTCATTTGGAGACCGCCATGAACGAACCGACCGAATCCGAGTTCGAGATTTCCGTGCCCGAGGCCACCGCGTCCCGGATGCCGGCGGCCCAGGAGCCGCAGGCCATGACGGATGCCGCACCTGAGGCCGCTCCCATCGAAGTGCCCGCCGCGGAACTCCCGCCCGAAGAACCGCCGCCCGAAGAGCCGGGGATCGTCCGCCACGATCCCTTCGTCTGGATGCGCGGCGCGCCGTGGATGAACCGCAAGCTCGGCCCCTCCGGACGGGCCGCGGCCTTCCTGCGCCGCGAGCTGAAAACCTTCCCGGTGATCGAGGGCCGAGAGCCCAACCGCGCCGACCTCGACGCCATCGTCAATCGCGTCGTCGACTACATGGTGCCGATCTTCAAGCGCGAGAATGCGACCGACATCGCCTACGACGAGCTGGAGAAGCGCCGCGCGGCGCGGATCGCGGAGAAGCAGAAGATGGTGCCGGACGCGCCGACCGGTGCCGATCCGAACATCGTCCGGGTCGGCGGCCCGCAATCGGATGCAGGCGATGTCCAGGTCGCGCAGGCACCGGCGCTTCCGCCGACGGTCGAGCGCCCGCCTGCGGAGACGATCGCCGGACCGCAGGAGGGGGTGCCGGTGGTCCTGCCGAACGGCCAGACCGTACGGAACGAGTATTCGCCAACGGGCGTTCTGATGTCGCCCTTCGCCGATCTACGGGACGTCGCCGCGGCGGGGCGAAGAACATCATGGGACGTCCTCGGGAATTGGGTAACGAGTTTCTTCAGCATCGAAGACGCACGAAAACATGGCAAGGAGCTGGTCCGCCGGGACCTCGGGCAGGGCGGACGATTCGACTACCAGAGGCTTTGGATTCCAGATCAGACGACCGCGGACTATCTGCAATTGCCGCAGTTCCGCGACGTCGCGAACTTCAATGTCGGGCTGTTCATGCAGCAGACTGGTTTCTTCAACCGCGAGAAAGTTCTGGAGATCGCCGGCGAATACGCGAAGGAGCATTCGAGCAACTACAGGCCCGGCCAGCCCTACGGGCTGGATCCTCGCACCAGAGTGTGGATCGAACGGGGCTATGAGGCCGGCAAAAGCGGCATGTTCACGGACGCCCCCGCCGACGGTCTGTCCGTGCCCTAGCGACAGCGACCAGGACCGCGGCGGCGAAGGCGGGCAGGAGACGCGATAGCAGCTCACGAAAGCCGGACCCGCTCAATTCCCTGGCCACTGCCTGGTAGTGGTCGCGAACGCAGACGGGGACGGCCTCCAGCGGGATCGACCACTTTGGGGAGAAACAGGCGATCGCCCCGCCTGCCAATTCGTACAGGAAAGACAGGACAAGCAGCAGGACCGCAAAGCGCATGGCCGGGTGCATCCGGCCAAGGACGATGCGTCTTCGGTCCATCAGGGTCCAGGCGACGGTGACGACGAACGCCAGGACGAACGACGGCAGGTAGAGCCACAGCAGGCCGGGTACGCCGCCCTCCGCCAGAAGATCGGTCCGAAAGACATAGACGAAGACGACGCAGAGGGGCCGTTGCAGCGGCTTGAAGGGATGGCCTGCATCGAAGCAGACCCCGATGCTCCTCACTGCGTCCTCGAGCACATAGAAGACCAGGAGGAGAACCGCGAAGCGCGCCATGAAGCGCGCTGCGGGGGCGATGGCCTGCACTGCTTGCAAGAACATGAGGCGAGGCTGGCATACCGCGGCAGGCGGGACCACTCGCCACGGTTGCATTCTGGACAGCTACTGGACAGCGAATGGACAGTTCTGGACAGGTCGGGCTCAAATGGACAGAGGCTGTCCATTTGGGTCGAAGAAAGCCAACGATTCCAGGTACCTGGATTCTGGACAGCCAAATGGACAGGTCCAAATGGACAGTCAGGCGTCCACAATGGCGGTTTCAGCCGACCGCGCCGGCCTCGCGCAGGGTCGCGATCTCGGCGCTGCTGTAGCCCAGCTCGGCCAGCACCTCGTCGGTGTGGGCGCCGTGGTCCGGTCCCGGCCCCGGCGTCACCGGCTGCGGGGCGAAGGAGAGCCGGATGGGCGCGGAGAGGGTGCGCGGCATGTCGGGCTGGCGGCTGGTGACGACGGCGCCGTTGGCCACCGCCTGCCGGTCGTCGGGCACGTCGCGGAGGACGCCGAGCAGGCCGAAGGTGATCTCGTGCCGGCGCAGCCGCGTGCGCCACTCGGGCCACGGCCGGCCGGCGAACACCGGATCGAGGATCGCCGCCAGCTCCGGGGCGTGGGCGCGGCGGCCGTCGGTGGTGGCGAAGCGCGGATCGTCCAGCAGGTCGGTGCGCTCCAGGGCCTCGCAGAGCTCGGGCCAGAGCTTGTCCTCGCGCACGATGGTGAGCTGGATCCAGCGGCCGTCGGAGGTGCGGTACTGGTTGGCGAGGGCGCTCCGGGGCTTGGTGCGCGGCGGCCTGGGCGCCACGAACGAGCCGAGCAGCGCGCCCTGCGCCAGGATGGCGTTCGACCACAGGCCGCTCGCGTGCAGCGACGTGCCCACTTCGCTGCCCTCGCCGGTGCGCTCGCGGTGCAGCAGCGCCATGGCGATCGCGGCGAACAGGTTCATGCCGGTCATCTGGTCGCCCTGCGCCGGCAGCGAGAAGGCGGGCGGCCCGCCTTCGTAGGTGAGGCCGTCGAGCAGGCCCGATCGGGCGAAGAAGGCCGTCGAGTCGAAGCCCGGCTGCTCGGCGTCGGGGCCACTTTCGCCGTAGCCCGTCATCGAGGCGTAGATCAGCCGCGGATTGATGTCGCGGACGTCGGCGTAGCGCATGCGCAGGCGCTCGCGGACTTTGAGCGGGAAGTTCACCACCATCACGTCGGCGGTGGCGAGCAGGCGGTCGAAGGCGGCGCGGCCGTCCTTGTGCTTGAGGTCGAGGACCACCGAGCGCTTGTTGCGGTTGGTCATGTGCCAGCAGAAGTTGACCGGATGCTGCGGCACCGAATGGGCCTGGCCGAGCTTGCGTTGCGGATCGCCCTCGCCCGGCGGCTCGATCTTGATGACCTCGGCGCCATAGTCGCCCATCACCGTCGTGGCCACGGGACCGGCGATGAAGCTCGCCAGGTCGAGCACCCGGAGGCCCTGCAGGGGCAACGGCCCGCTCATTGATGTTTTCCTTTCGAACGCCTACACCCCAGCCTACCCCGGGGGAGCGCCTTCAGGTCAATGGCCGGCAAACTTCGCAATTATTGGCTGGGCGGCGCGTTTCTCCTCGCGATCGCCGTCGTGGCCGCGGCGCTGAAATCGGCGGCCTGGGCATCGGCCGCCGCCGTCGTCGCGGGGCTCGCGGGCGTGCTGCTGTTCAACGGCAACCGCTGGCGCACCGGCTCGCTGCTGGTGGCCGCGCTGGCGCTGAGCCTCGTGCTGCTCGATCTCTTCGCCGGGTTTCTGTCGCCGGCCGCCACCAATGCAGGCCTGGTCTACCGGACCGATCCGAAATGGTGGCCGCCGCCCGATCCGGTGCTCGGCTTCCGGCCCAAGCCCGACAGCGAGGCCATCGCCACGGCCACCTTCGACGGCGAGCTCGTCTACCGGCTGACCTACCGCTTCGATGCCGCCGCCGCGCGTGTCACGCCGCTGGCGCCGGCCGGCGCCGACACCTATCTCTTCATGGGCGATTCGTTCGTCTTCGGACAGGGTCTGCCCGACGACAAGGCGCTCGCGTCGCAGTTCGCCGAGGCGTGGGGCGGCCGCGTTCACGGCGTCAATCTCGGCGTGCCGGGCTATGGGCCCAACCATCTGGTGCGCGCCTTCGAGGCGGGCCTTCTCGACCGCTACGCCGACAAGAAGGTGAAAGCCGTGGTGACGTGGATCATCCCGGCCCACCTCGCACGCGTCACCGGCGACGGATCGTGGCTCGGTTCCTCGCCGCGCTACGTGCTCGACGACGGCGTCCTGCGCTTCACCGGGACGTTCAACGAGCACCGCCTGCGCGATCCGATCGCCGGCCTCCGCTACCTCCTGGGCGAGCAGTTCGCCTTCGTCGATGCCATCGGCCGCCAGCAGCGGCAGGAGGAGCAGATCGAGCTGTTCCTGGCGCTGTTGGCGAGGCTTCAGGTGCTGGCGCGCGAGAAACTCGATGCGCCGCTGGTCATCATCTACTCCTGGCCCGACGAGACATCGCAGCAGAAGTACGGCGGCTCGGGCCTCGCCCACGCGACGCTCGTGTCGACGCTCGACCGGGTCCGCCGGCTCGGCACTCCGATGGTTAGCGTCGACCGCCTGACGACCGGCATCCATGTGTCGCGCCTGCTCATTCCGCATGATGGGCATCCCTCGGCTTTTGCCAACAAGTTGATCGCCGACGAATTGAAACGCCTGCTCAACGGGCCCTGATCGCCTCCGTTTCAATTGACAGTCCGGCTGCAATCCCGGCAGCCTGTCGGCAACGAGTTCGCCCGCACGAAAAGGGCGGCCAAGGAAGCGCTTGTCGGGAGGGTCGATCGCGTGAGCCACGTCGCGCCCCAAGGGGCTGTCTGATGCAGGCCTACATCATAAGGCGCGTGCTCGCGCTGGTGCCGACCCTGATTTTCGCCAGCCTGATCGTGTTCATCACGGTGCGGTTGATCCCGGGCGACGTCATCGACCTCATGCTGTCGACCAACGACATCGGCGCCGACAAGAAAAGCCGCGAGCAGCTCGAGGCGGCGCTCGGCCTCGACCAGCCGATGTGGAGCCAGTATTTCCGCTGGATCGGCGCCATCCTCCTCGAGGGCAGCCTCGGCAAGTCGCTGTGGCAGAACACGTCGGTGATGGAGGAGATCCTCCACCGCCTGCCGCTTACCTTCGAGCTCGGCCTGATGGCGCTGATCGTGGCGCTGATCGTCGGCATCCCGATCGGCGTCTATTCGGCGGTCGCGCAGGACACGATCGGTGACTACGTCACGCGCTCCTTCGCCATTCTCGCGCTGGCGCTGCCCGGCTTCTGGGTCGGCACGCTGGTGATGGTCTTTCCATCCATCTGGTGGGGCTGGTCGCCCGACGTGAAGCTCGCGCCCTTCACGCAGGATCCGCTGCGCCATATGGGCCAGATGGTCATTCCCGCACTGATCCTGGGCAAGGCCTTCTCCGCCATCGTCATGCGGTTGACGCGCACCATGATGCTCGAAGTGATGCGCCAGGACTACATCCGCACCGCGCTCGCCAAGGGCCTGGCGACCCGCACCACCATCCTGCGCCATGCGCTGCGCAACGCCCTGATTCCGGTGGTTACCCTGGTCGGCCTGCAGGCGCCGGTGCTGTTCGGCGGCGCCGTCATCCTCGAGCAGATCTTCGTCATCCCCGGCATGGGTCTGCTGCTGCTCGAAGCCGTCAGCCAGCGCGACTACCCGATCATCACCGGCGTGTTCCTGATCGTGGGCGTGGCCGTCGTCTTCATCAACCTGCTGGTCGATCTCAGCTACGGCCTGCTCGATCCCAAGGTGAGGTACCACTGATGGTGGCCGTCGCCGAAACCGTCCAACCGCCGCGGCGTGCTTCCTCCGGCGGCACGCTGGGCTTCATCGGCCGGCTGTTCCGCGACAAGCCGCTCGGCGCCTTCGGCTTCGTGATCTGCGTCATCTTTCTGTTCAGCGGCATCTTCGCCGACGTGCTGGCGCCCTACGGCTACAACCAGATCAGCCCGCTCAACCGGCTGAAGCCGCCGGGCGAGAAGTTCTGGTTGGGCACCGACAATCTCGGCCGCGACATGCTCTCGCGCTGCCTCTATGGCGCGCAGATCTCGGTGATCATCGGCCTCTCGGCGGCGGCGCTCGCCACTGTGGTCTCGGTCTTCGTCGGCATCGTGTCGGGCTATCTCGGCGGCAAGATCGACATGGTGATGCAGCGCTTCGTCGATGCCTGGATGAGCTTCCCCGACCTCGTCATCCTGATCGTCGTGGTGTCCGTCGTCGGGCCGGGCATGGGACCGGTGATCGTGATTCTGGGCCTCCTCTACGGCATCGGCGGCAGCCGCATCATCCGTAGCGCCGTGCTGTCGGTGCGCGAGAACGCCTACGTCCATGCCGCGCAGTCGACCGGCGCCTCGCTGCCGCGCATCCTGTGGCGTCATATCCTGCCCAACGTCATGGCACCGGTGATCGTGCTATTCACGACGCGCGTCGGCGCGGTGATCCTGGCCGAATCGGGCCTCGCCTTCCTCGGCCTCGGCGTGCCGCCGCCGGCCCCGACCTGGGGCGGCATGCTGTCGGGCTCGGGCCGCTCCTTCATGTATCTCGCGCCGTGGCTCGCGCTGGCGCCCGGTCTCTGCATCACCATCGTGGTCTACGCCATCAACGTCTTCGGCGACGCGCTGCGCGATCTCCTTGATCCGCGCATGCGCGGCAGCCGGTGAACAGGGAGGTTTCGATGAAGCGCATGCGTGGCGTTCTGCTCGGCACCGCGTTGTCTCTCGCCCTTGGCGTGGCTCCCGCCGTCGCCCAGTCCAGCGAGAAGCCGCAATATGGCGGCACCCTCGAGATCGGCACCGTCTACGTGACGTTGTCGGCGCTGTCGTTCGACCCGAACGACTGGAACTGGAAGCTGAACCACGACACCGGCCAGTATCTCGAGCAGCTCTTCCAGGGCGACCTTTCGAAGGCCAAGAGCCGCGGCGGCCCCCACGCCTTCGTGGCCGACGGCTACCTGCCCCAGGACGCGATCAAGGGCGAACTGGCCGAGAGTTGGGAGTGGAAGGAGAACCCGCTCCGGGTCGAGATCAAGCTGCGCAAGGGCGTGATGTTTCCCGAGAAGGCGGGCGTGATGAAAAGTCGCGAATTCACTTCGGAGGACGTGGCCTTCAGCTTCAACCGTCTGATCTCGAGCCCCAAGCAGCAGAAGGGCTACTTCAATCACGTCGAGAGGGTCGAGACGCCGGACAAGCACACGGTCGTCTTCTACATGAAGTACTTCCACTCCGAGTGGGATTACCGCTTCGGCTGGGGCTACTACTCGCCGATCTACGCCAAGGAAATGGTCGACGCCGGCGCCACCAATTGGAAGAACGCGGTCGGTACCGGCCCCTTCCAGCTCACCGACTTCGTTTCCGGCAACTCCAACACCTACACCAGGAACCCGCTCTACTGGGACAGCGAGAAGATCGGCGGCCAGGAGTACAAGCTGCCGTTCGTCGACAAGATCGTCTATCGCACCATCAAGGACGAGGCGACCTGGATCACCGCGCTGCGTACCGGCAAGCTCGACATCCTCGAGACGATCCGCTGGCAGAACGTCGACTCGCTCAAGAAGAGTTCGCCGCAGCTCAAGTGGAACCGCTGGCTGAACATGAGCGGCACCTTCATGGCGATGCGCATGGATGTCGATGGGCCGTTCAAGGACGTCCGCGTCCGCCGCGCGCTCAACATGGCGGTCAACAAGGATGAGATCGTCAAGGCCTACTACAACGGCAACGCCGAGCTGTTCGCCTATCCGCAGCACCCCGATTACGGCCCGTATTTCCAGCCGTTGAAGGAGATGCCGGCGTCGGTGCAGGAACTGTTCAAGTTCGATCCGGCCAAAGCCAAGAAGCTGCTGGCGGAGGCGGGGTACCCGAAGGGCTTCACCACCAAGGTCCAGGTCTGCTCGTGCAACCCCGACCATATGGACCTGCTGCCGCTGATCGCCGCTTACTACGAGCAGGTCGGCGTGAAGCTCGAGATCCAGCCGATGGAGTACGGCGCGTTCCTGAGTGCCATGAGTTCGCGCACCCACGCGCCGGGCTATTTCATGAATTCCGGCCACGTCAATCCGACGCGGACCATCCACAAGAGCTTCATCACGGGTGAGCTATGGAATCCGGCGGGCTACAGCGACCCCAAGTACGACGCCAAGATGGAAGAGGTCTTCCGCACCAAGGATGAAGCCACCCGCATCAAGATGCTGCGCGAGCTGACGGTCGAGATCCTCGACGCGGCGCCCTACGTCTGGCTGCCGATACCCTATGTCTACTCGGCATGGTGGCCGTGGGTGAAGAACTACGGCGGCGAGCTGCGCGTCGGTGCGGTGCGGCCGGGCCCCATCTACGCCCGCATCTGGGTCGATCAGGAGATGAAGAAGAAGATGGGCCACTAGGCCCACGTCGACAAAGGGAGGAAGCACATGATGAAGATTCTGAAAGGCGCGCTGCTGGGTGGCGCGATGGCCGCCGCCTCCGTCGCGAGTGGCGCTTTCGCCGCTGACGAGAAACCGAAGTACGGCGGCAGCGTCGAGATCGGCACGGTGTACGTGACGCTGTCGGCGCTGTCGTGGGACGCCCACGACTTCAACTGGAAGCACAATCACGACACTGGCCTGGTCTACGAGCAGCTCTTCGCCGCCGACCTCGCCAAGAGCGTCAAGGCCGGCGGCAAGCATCCGTTCGTTGCCGATGCCTGGCTGCCCTCAGATGCGACGCGCGGCGAGCTCGCCGAGAGCTGGCAGTGGAAGGACAATCCGCTGCGCGTCGAGATCAAGCTGCGCAAGGGTATCATGTGGCCGGACAAGCCCGGCGTCATGAAGAGCCGCGAATTCGTCGCCGACGACGTGATCTACACCTATACGCGCCTGGAGAGCAGCCCGCGCAAGATCAAGGGCTACTTCGACCACATCGCCAAGGCCCATGCGCCCGACAAGCATACTGTGGTGTTCGAGTTCAAGGACTACTTCGCCGAGTGGGACTATCGCTTCGGCTACGGCTACTTCTCTGGCATCTACCCGAAGGAAGTCGTCGAGGCCGGCGCCGGCAACTGGAAGAACGTCAACGGCACCGGACCGTACATGCTGACGGACTTCGTCGCCGGCAACTCCAATACCTATACAAAGAATCCGATCTACTGGGACAAGGACAAGATCGGCGGCCAGGAATACAAGCTGCCGTTCATCGACAAGATCGTCTATCGCACCATCAAGGACGAGGCGACCTACATCACCGCGTTGCGGACGGCCAAGCTCGATATCCTCGAGTCGATCCGCTGGCAGAACGTCGAGTCGCTGAAGAAGAGCGCGCCGCAGCTCAAGTGGAACCGCTGGCTGAACATGAGCGGCACGTTCCTCGCCTTCCGCGTCGACGTCGACAGTCCATTCAAGGACGTGCGCGTGCGCCGCGCCATGAACATGGCGGTGAACAAGGAAGAGATCGTCAAGGCCTACTACAACGGCAATGCCGAGCTGTTCGCCTATCCGATGCACCCGGACTATATCGGCTACTTCCAGCCGCTGAAGGAGATGCCGCCCTCCGTACAGGAGCTCTTCAAGTACGACCCGGCCAAGGCCAAGAAGCTGCTGGCCGAGGCGGGCCACCCCAAGGGCTTCACCTTCAAGGTCCAGGTCTGCTCCTGCAATCCCGACCACATGGACCTGCTGCCGCTGATCGCCGCCTACCTCGAGCAGGTCGGCGTCAAGATGGAGATTCAGCCGATGGAGTATGGCGCTTTCCTGAGCGCCATGACCTCGCGCACCCTGTCGGTCGGTTACATGATGAACAACGGCCACACCAACCCGACCACGACCATCCGCAAGAGCTTCACGACCGGACAGCAGTGGAATCCGTCGGGCTGGTCCGATCCCAAGTACGACGCGAAGATGGACGAGGTCTACCGCACCAAGGCCGAGGCCGACCGCATCAAGATGCTGCGCGAGATGACGGTCGAGATCCTCGATGCCGCCCCCTACATCTGGCTGCCGACGCCTTACATCTATACGGCGTGGTGGCCGTGGGTGAAGAACTACGAGGGCGAGCTGCGCGCCGGCTCGGTGCGCCCCGGCCCGATCTACGCCCGCATGTGGGTCGACCAGGAGATGAAGAAGAAGATGGGCCATTGAGCATGGCCCATGGCGTAGCGCTTTGCGTAAGGGGGCGCGCCTGATGGGCGCGCCCCTGCTCAGCGTCAGGCATCTGTCGACCGAGTTCCGCACCGAGCGCGGCACGGTCAGGGCGGTCGACGACGTTTCCTTCGATCTCAAGGCGGGTGAAACACTCGCCATCGTGGGCGAGTCGGGCTCGGGCAAGAGCGTGACGGCGATGTCGATCCTGCGGCTGATCCCCGACCCGCCGGGTCGAATCACCGCGGGCGAGGTCGTGTTCGGCGGCCAGGACCTGCTGAAGCTCGACGATCATGCAATCCGCGCGATCCGCGGCAACCGCATCGCCATGATCTTCCAGGAGCCGATGAGCTCGCTCAATCCCTCGCTCACGGTCGGCCTGCAGATCGCCGAGCCGATCAACCTGCATCGCAAGACGCCGTGGGCCAAGGCGATCGACATGGCGGCCGAGCTGCTGGCGCGCGTGCGCTTGCCCGACGCGAAGAGTCGCGTGAAGTCCTATCCGCATCAGTTCTCCGGCGGCATGCGCCAGCGCGCCATGATCGCCATGGCGCTCGCCTGCCAGCCGCAGCTCATCATCGCCGATGAGCCGACCACGGCGCTCGACGTCACGGTGCAGGCGCAGATCCTGGCGCTGCTGAAGGAGGTGACGCGTGCGGCCAACTCGGCGCTGATCCTGATCACCCACGATCTCGGCGTCGTGGCGCGTTACGCCGACCGGGTCTGCGTTATGTACGGTGGCCGCATCGTCGAGGCCGGGCCGGCGCGCGAGATCTACGCGCGGCCTAGGCATCCCTACACGATCGGCCTCATGGCCTCGATCCCGCGCCTCGACCAGGAGGCCGGCCAGCGGCTGGTGCCGATCGAGGGTCAGCCGCCCAATCTCGCCAAGCTGCCCGCCGGCTGCGCCTTCGCGCCGCGCTGCCGCCGCGCCACCGAAATCTGCCGCAACGAGCGACCGTCGCTGGCGCAGAGCGCCCCCGACCATCTCTCAGCCTGTCATTTCCATGCCCAGCTCAACGCCTGACTCCGTCCTCCCCAAGACGGTCCTGGAGGTCCGCGACCTCAAGGTCCATTTCCCGGTTATGGCCGGTGCCGTGGTGCGCAAGCAGGTCGGCAGCGTGAAGGCGGTCGACGGCGTCTCCTTCGACGTGCGCCGCGGCGAGACGCTGGGGCTGGTGGGCGAGTCGGGCTGCGGCAAGAGCACCACGGGGCTTGCCGTTCTCAGGATGATCGACATCACCTCGGGCCGGGTCGTGTTCGAGGGCCAGGACATCTCCGGCCTCGACCGCGGGCAGATGCGGCCGATCCGCCGCCGCATGCAGATGGTCTACCAGGACCCGTTCGGTTCGCTGAACCCGCGCATGAAGGTGTCGGAGATCGTCGGCGAGCCGCTCGAGGTGCACGGCCTGGCGGGCGACCGCGCCGTCTACCGCGAGCGCGTGGCGAGCCTGCTCGACATGGTGGGCCTGCTGCCCGACATGGCCGACCGCTACCCGCACGAATTCTCCGGCGGCCAGCGCCAGAGGATCGGCATCGCCCGCGCGCTGGCGCTCGAGCCGTCGCTGATCATCTGCGACGAGCCGGTCTCCGCGCTCGACGTGTCGATCCAGGCGCAGGTCGTGAACCTCTTCCAGGAGCTGCAGGAGCGGCTCGGCCTCACCTACGTCTTCATCGCCCACGATCTCGCCGTGGTGCGCCACATCAGCCACCGTATTGCCGTGATGTATCTCGGCCGCATCGTCGAGATCGCCTCGCGCGGCGAGCTCTATAGGGAGCCGCTGCATCCCTATACGCAGGCGCTGCTGGCGGCGATCCCGATCCCCGATCCCGAGGTCGAGGCGAGCCGGCCGCAGCAGATCATCACCGGCGAGGTGCCCTCGGCGATGCGGCCGCCGCCCGGCTGCCGCTTCCATACGCGCTGCCCCCAGGCGATGGATGTCTGCAAGTCGGTCGATCCGCCGATGCGCGAGATGGCGGGCGGCCGCGCCGTCGCCTGCCACCTGCACGCCGGCTGACGCGCTACAGCTTTCCGGAGACGACGCGCGCGCCCAGCGCCCAGCGATGGACCTCGGAGGGGCCGTCGTAGATGCGGAAGGCGCGGGTGTCGCGGAAGATGCGCTCGACCACCGTGTCGCGCGTGATACCCATGCCGCCCAGGATCTGCAGCGAGCGGTCGGCCACGCGCGCGATGGCCTCGGAGCAGATGACCTTGGACATCGAGCTTTCGTTGGAGGCGCGCTCGCCCTGGTCGAGCAGCCAGGCGGTATGCCAGATGGCGAGTCGCGCGGTGTGCATGTCCATCAAATTGTCGGCCAGCATGAACGAGACGCCCTCGTGCTCGCCCAGCGTCTTGCCGAAGGCCACGCGGTGGCGCGCGTAGTCGGTGGCGATCTCGTGGGCGCGGCCGGCCGAGCCCAGCCAGCGCATGCAGTGGCTGAGGCGCGCCGGCGCCAGCCGCACCTGGGCGTAGCGGAAGCCCTTGCCGATCTCGCCGAGGACCGAATCGGCCGGCAGGCGCAGGTTCTTGATCTCGACCACGCCGTGGCCGCCGGTGAAGCTCGAATCGATCGTGTCGAGCGTGCGCTCGATGCGGATCGCCGGATCGGGCAGGTCGGTCAGGAACAGCGTGGCGTGGCCGTCCATCGGGCCGCCCTCGTTCTTGGCCATGATGATGGCGCAGCCCGCACCCTCGGCGCCCGTGATCAGCCACTTGCGGCCGTTGATCACCCATTCGTTGCCGTCGAGCCGCGCCGTCGCCGTCATCAGGCTGGGGTCGGAGCCGGCGCCGCCGGGCTCGGTCATGCAGAAGATCGAGCGGATCTTGCCCGTCGCCATGCGCTTCAGGAATTGCTCGCGCTGGTCGGGCCGCGCCACCACGTCGAGCAGATGGATGTTGCCCTCGTCGGGCGAGGCGCAGTGGATCGCGGTCGGTCCCAGGATCGAATAGCCGGCCGCCTCGAAGACATGGGCGCGGCCGACGAAGGAAAGGCCGGTGCCGCCATATTCGGCCGGCACGTGCGGCGCGAACACGCCGGCGGCGCGTGCCAGCTCGTTCATCTCGATCCGCAGCTCGTCGGTCGGACCGTGCGCCGTCCAGCGCGGGTCCTTCTCGTAGGGCACGATCTTTTCCTTCACGAAGGCCTTCACCTTCGCGGCGAGCTCGGTCACCGCCGCGGGCGGCACGAAATTGATGTCGTTGATCTTCTCGGCCGTCACGAAATCCCCTCCCCGGAAGCGCCGGACCCTAGCACGCGGCGGCGATCCCTTCGGGCTGCAGAAACGCAGAGCTTGATGAGGGACGGAATACAACCTGAACGTGTTTTACTAATCACCTATACGTTCTATAATTGTTCCCGTCGAAGCACGGGAGCAGCGCATGCAGGCGAAGGTTCGGACGGTAGCATTCCAGGGCGTGGAGGTCCTGCCGGTGGACGTTCAGGTGCTGATCGCGCCCGGCAACATTGCCTTTGCCATGGTAGGCCTCGCCGACAAGGCGGTGGGCGAAAGCCGCGAGCGGGTGCGGGCGGCGCTCCGGGCGCTGGGTCTCGCCCTGCCGCCGCAGCGCATTTCGGTCAATCTCTCGCCGGCCGACCTCGCCAAGGAGGGCAGCCACTACGACCTGCCGATCGCGCTCGGCCTGCTGGCGGCGATGGGGGTGATCGAGCGCACGAGCCTCGAGGATTTCGTCGTGCTGGGCGAGCTGGCGCTCGACGGCACGTTGAGCCGCGTGCCCGGCGTGCTGCCGGCGGCGATCGCCGCCCGGGCGATGGGGCGCGGCGTGATCTGTCCCGCCGCGTGTGGCGGCGAGGCGGCCTGGGCGGGGTTGGGGGCGGGCGTCGGCGCGGCGAACGACGGTGAGCAGCCCACCGCCGTCGCCGCACCCTCGCTGCTGGCGCTCATCAATCACCTACGCGGGCAGCAGACGCTGCCGCCGCCCGAGGCGCTGCTGGCCGAGGATCGCGCGACCTGGCCCGACCTCGCCGAGATCAAGGGCCAGGAGAGCGCCAAGCGCGTGCTCGAAGTGGCGGCGGCCGGCGGCCACAATCTTTTGATGATCGGCCCGCCGGGCTCGGGCAAGTCGATGCTGGCCGCGCGCCTGCCGGGCCTGTTGCCGCCGCTCGAGCCGGAGGAGGCGCTGGAGGCCTCGATGGTGCGCTCGCTGGCGGGCGACCTCGCCGAAGGCCGGCTGAGCCGCCGCCGCAATTTCCGCGATCCGCACCATTCGGCGACGCTTCAGGCCCTGATCGGCGGCGGCGCGCGTGCCAGGCCGGGCGAGGTGTCGCTCGCCCATCACGGCGTGCTTTTTCTCGACGAGCTGCCGGAGTTCAGCCGCGCCACGCTTGAGGCGCTGCGCCAGCCGCTCGAGACCGGCCGCGTCACGGTGGCGCGCGCCAACGCCCACGTCACCTATCCCGCGCGCTTCCAGCTCGTGGCTGCCATGAACCCCTGCCGCTGCGGTCATCTCATGGAGCCGGGCCGCTCGTGCGGACGTGCGCCGCGCTGCGGCCTCGACTACCAGGGCAAGCTCTCGGGCCCGCTGCTCGACCGCATCGATCTCGCCATCGACGTGCCGGCCGTCGCCGCTGCCGATCTCGCCCTGCCGCCGCCGGCCGAAAGCTCGGCCGACATCGCCGCCCGCGTCGCCGCGGCACGCGCCGTGCAGCGCGAGCGGCTGGCCGAGCTGGACGCCAAGGGAAAGTTCGCGTCCGTCGAGCCCGATCCCGCCGCCGGCCTGCTGTCGGACCGGGCCCGGAACTGGCTGAAGCCGCGCTGCAACGCCGACACTGACGGCGCGCTGCTGGCCGCCATCGCCGGGCCCGACGCCGAGGGCCGCGCGCTGCTCAGCCGGGCCGCCGAACGGCTCGGCCTCTCGGCCCGCGCCTGGCACCGTACGCTCCGCGTGGCCCGCACGCTGGCCGATCTCGACGGCTCCGACGCCGTGCGCCGCCTGCACATCGCCGAGGCGCTGAGCTACCGCCGCCCGCAACCGCGCGCGGCGATGGCGGCTTAGCGGCTAGCCGGCCGCTTCAACTCTGATTAGACTTTCGCCGCCGTGGCCAGTTCGGGCCACGTTGGCGGATGTCTTGATCAGGCTATACGTTGCGAATACGGACCCAAGCTGGTTCGACTACCTGTCGCAGCAAGTTCCTCTGGATGAGGTCAATCATTGGCAACCCGGAGGGCTGCAGCAATTCTCCGCCTTGAAATCCGGCGAACTATTCGTCTTCCGGTTGAGATCACCCATCAACCGGATAGCTGGCTATGGTGTCTTTGCCAGAGCGGCTTTGCTGCCACTGCAACTCGCATGGTCATCATTCGAACAGAAGAATGGCCAACCCGATCTTGAGGCCTTTCGGGCAGCTATTCTTCGATTGAATCCGAGCAACAAGGGGACGATCGGGTATCGCATCGTCACTCAGCCGGTTTTCTTTCCAAGAGAGCGCTGGTTTGCACCTCCACCGGACTGGCCGCTCAATACTGTCGGCGGGAAACGCTATTCGACGGATACGGCAGAGGGCATGAAACTGTGGGAGGAGTTGACGTCGCGTTCAACGCTTCCCGCGGGATTGGGATTCTCGGAGCCGCGACCGATGTTCGGTGAGCCCGTGCTCGTCCGGCCACGCTTGGGCCAAGGGGGCTTCAGGGTCAGCGTCATACAGGCTTACGAGCGCCGATGCGTCGTTACTGGGGAGAAGACTCTGCCGGCGCTGGAGGCTGCACATATCCTCTCGGTGAAGGACAAGGGAGCCCATGAGACAAGTAACGGCTTGTTGCTAAGACGCGATCTTCATGCGCTGTTTGACCAACACTACCTCACCATCACTCCGGAAAAGACACTCATCGTAAGCAGACGCATACGAGAAGAGTTCGAGAACGGTCGAGAGTACTATGCCTTGCACGGTCGACGCATACGCGACCCGCTATCGATGGAGGATTTGCCCTCCGTCGAAGCATTGCGGCGTCACAACGACCTGTTCGTGGAATAGACTTACGGATCGATCAGCACGCCGGGGTTCATTATCCCCTTGGGATCGAGCTCGCGCTTGGCGCCGCGCAGGGCTCGGGCGAACAGCTCGGGCCGCTGCTTGTCGTAGAACGGCCGGTGGAAGCGGCCGACGGCGTGGTGGTGTGTGGTCGTGCCGCCTTGCTCCACCGCGGCCGCGGTGCAGGTCGAGAGCACGTCCATGAACTGCTCGAGCTGCTTTCGCTTGTCGAGGATGCCGCCGAACGTGAAGTAGAGGCAGGGTCCGTCGGGATAGACGTGGGTGAAGCGGCAGGTGACCGTGCCCTCGCGCCCCGTCACGCCCTTGATCGTCTCCCGCGTCAGCTTCGTAATCTTGGCGTGGAAGTCGCGGTAGCGCTCCCAGGTCATCGAAGTCTCGAAGGTCGAGGAAAGGATACCGCGCGCCACGGCATGCTCGCTGTAGTGCGGCGCGCGGATGAACTTGTTGCGCCAGGCGCCGGCCGCGCCCGAGCGATGGGCGTTCTCGTCGTCGCCGCCGCTCGCGTCGGGCACGCCGCCGTGTCCGGCGCAGATCTCGAGCGCCCGCTTCATCCAGGCGTCGAGCGGATGGTCGGCCGATTCGAAGGCCAGCACCAGCACGGCCTCCTCGTTGCTCCACGGAATGCCGGGCAGCGCCTCGCGCGCCTCGAGCAGGCGGCAGTTCGCGGGATAGAGGTTGGCCTGCGTGATGTCGCGCACCGCGTCGGCGCCGGCATGGAAATCCCTGAAGCGCACGCTGGCGGAGGCGCGGAAGGCCGGCTTCTTGCGCAGCCGAACCCAGGCCTCGGTGATGATGCCCAGGATACCCTCGGAGCCGATGAACATGCGGTCGGGCGAGGGGCCGGCGCCGGAGCCCGGCAGGCGGCGCGACTCCAGCGTGCCGGCCGGCGTCACCACGCGCGTGCTCTCAACGAAATCGTCGATGTGGGTGTAGAGCGTGGCGTAGTGGCCGCCCGAGCGCGTGGCGATCCAGCCGCCGAGCGTCGAGCAGCGATAGGCCTGCATGTAGTGGCGCATGGTGAAGGGCGAGGTGCGCAGCGCGTCCTCGATGGCCGGCCCGTAGATGCCGCCCTGCATGCGCGCGGCCTGGCTCACCGCGTCGACCTCCAGCACCTTGTCCATGTGTCGCATCGAGATCGTCACGACCTTGCCGAACGACGCGGCGGGCTCGATGCCCTTCACCACCGACGAGCCACCGCCATAGGGGATCGCCTTGGCGCCGATGCGGTCGCACCACTCCAGCACCCTGACGACGTCCTGCTCGTTCTCCGGGAAGGCGACGGCGTCGGGCGGGTTGGGCACCGAGCGCATGAACATGCGCGTCGTGTCGAAGCCCGCCTTGCCGTAGCTGTGCTCCAGCCGCGTCAGATGATCGGTGCGCACGATCGACTGCAGCGCCGCCGGCACGTCGACGCGCGACTTCCTCAACGTGATCTCCTCCGCCTTGGGCGGCGGCGTCACGTCGAAGCCGGAGAGGCCGTAGCGCTGGCCGATCTCGGCTTCCCACGGCCTGATCTCGTCCGGCGTCAGGTCCTCGTCGGCGTAGCCCCAGGCATAGAATTTCTTTTGCCGCCTCATGGTCCCCTCCAATTCGTTCTTGTTGTTGTTCAGGCGGCGAAGGCGATCGGCTTCGTCGTGCCCTTGATCTGCGTGCGATGCATGACGCGTCGCGCCTCGCCGTCGAATGGATCACGGCGGTGCATGGTCGAGCGGTTGTCCCACATCACGAGATCGCCCGGCTTCCAGACATGCTCGTAGACGAAACGCGGCTGCGTGACATGCGCCCACAGCGCCTCGAGGATCGCGTCCGATTCGGCGCGCGAATAACCCTCGACGTAGGAGTTGCGGCGGCGGCCGAGATAGAGCGTGGCGCGGCCGTTGGCGGGATGCTTCAGGATCGCCGGATGCCAGGCCCCGGGTGCCTGCATCGGATCGTCGGTCGGCGTCACGCCCTTGCGGAGATAGCCGCCGGAATTGTAAGTGCCGTCGTGCTTGATGCGCCGGCCTTCGATCCTGCCGCGCAGCCCGGCCGGCAGCGCATCGCAGGCCGCCTGCATGCCGCAGAACCAGGTGTTGCCGCCCGAGGGCGGAATCTCGAGCGAATAGAGCATCGAGGCGTCGGGCGGCAGGTCGAGGTAGCTCATGTCCGTGTGCCACACCGCCTCGCCCGCACCCAGCGCGCCGATCGGCTCGCCCTTCCCGTCGAGCACGTTGGAGACCACATAGATGTCGGGATAGCCCGGCGGACTGATGCGGCCGCGCTCCTGGTTGGGCGGCGGATCAAGCTCGCCGAAGCGCCGACTGAACACGAGCAGGTCGTCGTCGCCAAGCTGCTGGCCGCGGAACAGGATCATTGAATGGGCGTACCAGGCGCGCTCGATGGCGGCGAACTCCCCGTCGCCGAGCTTCCTGAGGTCGACGCCGGCAATCTCCGCGCCGACCGCCTCGGTCACGGGCCGCACCGCAACGCTCATGCCGCTTCCTCCGTCTTTGTCAGGGATGATCGACCCGCCCCGAGATGCGATCAAGGGGCGCGATCAGGCACCCAACGCCGTGGTCAGCCACTTCAGCAGCACGTCGGCAACCGCAGGCGCGAGCGGTCCGCCGAAGCCGGGATCGGTCGGGCTCGAGACCAGCTTCAGGTTGTGGCTCGCCTGCGGCACCACGACCGCCTCGCCGGGGGCGTTGCGGCCGCGCAGCGCGTCGATCAGCGGCTGCACGTCCTCCATCGGCACGACCTGGCGGTCGGCCGCGCCCTGCACCAGCAGGCAGGCCGGCGAGATCTGCGACAGCGCCGCGGCCGGATCGAACGACAGCAGGCTCTTCAGGAACGGACCGGCATAGGGTGGGAAGAGCAGCTCGAGCTCGCGCGGCAGGTCGGCCGGCACGTGCCCGCTGGCGAGGATGGCGGCGATGGCGCGGTCGACGGGTTCCCGCAACGCCGGCGCGTCGCGCGCGACCTGCGCCCGCACGATGGTGTCGAGCCGGCGGCCGGGCGTCGCCGCCAGCACCAGCGCATGCAGCCTGGCGCCGAGCGTCCGCGCGGCGGCAAGCGCCAGCAGGCCGCCTTCGCTGTGCCCCAGCAGCGCCGTCGCCCAGGGCTTGATCTCGCCCTGCCGCAGCAGCTCGGCGTGCGCGGCCTCGACGTCGCCGGCGAAATTTTCCCAGGCGAAGAATTTCTCCTGCGCCGCAAGCGAGCCACCGGGCCGCGGCGTCGATTGGCCGATGCCGCGCTTGTCGTAGCGCAGCGAGCCGATGCCGTTGCGCGCCAGCAGCTCGGCGATGTCCTTCAGCAGGTCGATACGCCCGGGCGCCAGCGGGTTGTTGCCGTTGCGGTCGGTCGGGCCGCTGCCCGCGACCAGCACCACGCCCGGCACGTACTGGATCTCGCTGTAGAGCGGCAGCAACAGGGTGCCGGCCAGAGTGACGCCACCACGCCCCGCGAAGCGCACCGGCCGCTCCTTGGTCTTGCCCTTGGCATACCAGTCGCTTTGCGGACGACCCCTCTGGGCGTGCGCGGCGGCCGGGGCGAGCGCCGCCGCGCCGAGCAGGGCACGCCGGCCGATCAAGCCTGTCTGTCTCCCTTCCTGCTCTCGTGGGCGCCGTCTGGCCTCGGCATGTTGCCCATGCGGTGGCTCATGGCGCGGCCGCCGAAGATGTGGACATGGAAATGGAACACGAGCTGGCCGCCGTTCGGTCCGTGATTGGCGACCATGCGGTAGCCCTCGGGGTCGAGGCCGAGATCGTGGGCGACCTTCGCCGCCGCGCGCCAGAAGCCGACCACCAGTTCGGGCGGCGCCTTGGCGCAGAAATCCGCCTGGCTGACGTACTCGCCCTTCGGGATCACCAGCACATGGACCGGCGCCAGCGGATGGATGTCATGGAAGGCCAGTGCGAATTCGTCCTCGTACACCTTTCTGCACGGCAGCTCGCCGCGCAGGATGCGCGCGAAGATGTTGTTGCGGTCGTAGGCGGGTGTGGTGGACATGGCGGACTCCGGAAGGGAGCCTTTCGCTAGCGCAGGTCCGTCAGCCTGTCATGTCCCGTCGCCGGGGCCCGGCGGGCCGCTCACGCTGCCCATTTGCCTGCCGCCCAGAATATGGACATGGAAGTGGAATACGACCTGGTTCGCGTCCGAACCGTGATTGGTAATGATCCGGTAGCCTCGCTGTTCGAGGCCGAGGGCTGCCGCGGTCCGGCCAACTGCGCGCCAGAAACCGACGATCAGTTCAGGCGGTGCGGAGGCGCTGAAATCGGCGTGGGAGACGTACTCTCCCTTCGGCACCACCACCACGTGGATCGGTGTCCGCGGGTGGATGTTCCGGAAGGCGAGTGCGAATTCGTCTTCGTATACCCTCGTGCTCGGTGCTTCACCGCGCAGGATCCTGGCAAAGACGTTGCTGCGGTCATAGACGGGCATGGCATCCCCTCGGGGCGAGGTCGCGCCCGTCAGCGCTTGCGGCTGGCCTTCTCGGCGATGCCGGACAGGCCCTCGCGGCGGGCCAGCTCGCTCCACACGGCGGCGGGCTTCACGCCGGTCGCGGCCCACAGGGTCAGCAGGTGGTAGAGCATGTCGGCGCTCTCGCCGACCAGCTTGGGCTTGTCGCCGCGGATACCCTCGATCAGCGCCTCGACGGCTTCCTCGCCCAGCTTCTTGGCGATCTGGTGACGGCCGCGGCTGAACAGGCGGGCGGTGTACGATGTCTCGGGATCGGCGCCCTTGCGGCTGTCGATCACGACGTAGAGACGGTCGAGCACATGGTCATTGGCAGCCGCGCCGCCGGTCTGGCGCTTGTTCTTGTGCGCCTTCTTCGCTTTTTTCTTCTTGGCCATCCGGAAGGGAACTCCGCCGCCCGAGGGGTGGGCGATCGAGAAACTCTGAACGCGCCTCTTCGACGGGCGCCAAGATTATTTTACGCCAAAATCACGCCGCGCGCGAGATTTGTCGCACCGGAACGCCGGCGCGCGCGAGGTGTTCCTTCGCTTGGGCGATGGTGAACTCGCCGAAATGGAAGATCGAGGCGGCCAGCACCGCCGAGGCACCGCCCCGGGTCACACCATCGACCAGGTGGTCGAGCGTGCCGACGCCGCCCGAGGCTACGACCGGCACCGGCACGGCGTCGGAGACGGCGCGCGTGAGATCGAGGTCGAACCCTGACTTGGTGCCGTCGCGGTCCATTGAGGTGAGCAGGATCTCGCCCGCGCCCGACTCGGCCATGCGCCGCGCCCAGTCGACGGCGTCGAGGCCGGTGCCCTTGCGGCCGCCATGGGTGAAGACCTCCCACTTACCGGGCGAGACGCCACGCGCATCGATCGCCACCACAATGCACTGGTCGCCGTATTTCTCGGCGGCCTCGCGCACAAAGTCCGGCCGCGCCACGGCGGCGGAGTTGATCGATACCTTGTCGGCGCCGGCCAGCAGCAGGCGGCGGATGTCCTCGATGGTGCGCACGCCGCCGCCGACCGTGAGCGGCATGAAGCACTGCTCGGCCGTACGGCCGACTACGTCGAGGATGGTATCGCGGTTCTCGTGGCTCGCGGTGATGTCGAGGAAGGTGAGCTCGTCGGCGCCGGCCTTGTCGTAGACGCGCGCCTGCTCGACCGGGTCGCCGGCGTCGCGCAGGCTTTCGAACTGCACGCCCTTGACGACGCGGCCGTCCTTGACGTCGAGGCAGGGGATGATGCGGACCTTGAGCATCGTTCCCTCACTCGCCCTTCAGGACGCGGATGGCGTCGGGCACCGTCACGCGGCCGTCATAGAGCGCGCGGCCGACGATGGCGCCGATGATGCCGAACTCCTCGGTCGGCCGAAGCTCGCGCAGATCGTCGAGCGAGCTCACGCCGCCCGAGGCGATGACCGGCGTGGTGAGGTGCTGGGCGAGCGTCACCGTGGCGTCGACATTGACGCCGCCCATGGCGCCGTCGCGGTCGATGTCGGTGTAGATGATGGCGGCAACCCCGGCGTCCTCGAAGCGCAAGGCAAGATCGAGCGCGCGCACCGTGCTTTGCTTGGTCCAGCCGTCGACCGCCACGACGCCGTCGCGCGCGTCGATGCCTACCGCGACCTGGCCCGGCCACTGCTTGCACGCGGCCTTGACCAGCCCCGGCTCCTTGACCGCGATGGTGCCCAGGATCACGCGCTTCACACCGGCCTCGAACCATTGGGCGATGCTCTCGATGGTGCGGATGCCGCCGCCGAGCTGGGTTGGCACCTCGATCTCCGCGAGGATGCTCTGGACCGCGGCGCGGTTCACCGGATGGCCCTCGACAGCGCCGTTCAGGTCGACGAGATGCAGCCATTCGCAACCGGCATTGGCGAAGGCTTTCGCCTGGGCGGCCGGGCTGTCATTGAACACCGTGGCGCGCGCCATGTCGCCCCGCAGCAGGCGTACGCACTTGCCGTCCTTGAGGTCGATGGCGGGAAAAAGAATCATGGCGGCGCGGGTTTAGCGCGTCGACGGCTCCCGCGCCACTCTCCCTTGTGGTGTGCGCGATTCAATCCACGTTTTCCAGCCAATCCACCGAAAAGCCTTTGAAACCGCGCTTGCGGGCTTGTGCGCCGAGGCAGAAGCTTCTCCTCACGAAGCGTGGTGGTCGCATCACGCGGAGAGGGGCCGAAAGGTTCCTCGCGGTGGCGAAAGCCGCTGAAGGGTTCTCGGAGTGCCTTGCGAACTCGTCCGACGGGACGATGCGTCGCCCTTCGCGAGGGCGGGCGCTGGCAGGAAAAAGCAGCCGGGGATTCGTTGCAGGAGGTCCATGCGCATGGACGGTCTGCACCCGAGGATGGTGGTGGCGAGCGGGGATCTCGCAATGTCACTAGCCCGACGTGGTCCTTCCAGGGGCTACGGCGGACCGCGTCCCGCGGAAGAGCGTGACGAGCGTTCTTCCAGGGACGTATGAAGCGGCGAAGTCGGGCGACCGGCTTCGCCGTTTTCTTTTTGGGTCGGCCGCCCTAGTCTTCTTCCATGACCCATTACACTGCCGACCTGCTGGTCGCCGAGCTGGCCGATCTCACCGCCATCCGCCGCGACATCCACCGCCATCCCGAGACCGCGTTCGAGGAGCAGCGGACCTCGCAGATCGTGGCCGACAAGCTCATCTCGTGGGGCATCGAGGTCCATCGCGGCCTGGCCACGACCGGTGTCGTCGGCACGCTGAAGGGCAAACGCCCGGGCCAGAAGACGATCGGCCTGCGTGCCGACATGGACGCGCTGCACCTGCAGGAGAAGAACGAGTTCGACTACGCCTCCTCCATTCCCAACAAGATGCATGCCTGCGGTCACGACGGTCACACGACCATGCTGCTGGGTGCGGCCCGGCAGCTCGCGGCGGCGCCCGATTTCGCCGGCACGGTCCATTTCATCTTCCAGCCGGCCGAAGAGGGATTGGGTGGCGCACGCGTGATGATCGAGGAAGGCCTGTTCGAGAAGTTCCCCTGCGACGCGGTCTACGGCATGCACAACATGCCGGGCTTTCCGGCCGGGCACTTCGCCATCCGGCCCGGTGCGATGCTGGCCTCGTCCGACAGCTGGGAGGTGACCTTCAAAGGCACCGGCGGCCACGGCGCCATGCCTGATCGTGGCACCGATCCGACGTTTGTCGCCGCGCAGTTCATCGTGGCGGTGCAGGGCATCGTTGGCCGCAACGTGCCGTCGAGCCAGGCGGCGGTGCTGAGCGTCGGCCACATCGCCGGCGGCACCGCGGGCTCGCCCAACGTCATTCCGTCGGAGGTGCTGATCCGCGGCACCGCGCGCAGCTTCTCGCCCACCGTGCGTGCGCTGCTGGAACGCCGGCTGGCCGAGGTCGCGGCGGGCATCGCGCAGGCCGGCGGTTGCACCGCAGAAAGCAAGTATTTCCGCCGCTATCCGGCATTGATCAATGCCGAGGAGCAGACCTCGATCGCGGCCGAAGCAGCCGCGCTCACGGTCGGCCGCGAGAACGTCGATCCCAACGTCACGCCGATCGCCGGCGCCGAGGATTTCGCCTTCATGCTGGAGAAGAAGGCGGGAGCCTACATCATGATTGGCAATGGCGGCACCGAGGAGGGCGGCTGCCACAACGTGCATTCGCCGCTCTACGACTTCAACGACCGGATCCTGACGACGGGCGCGGCCTACTGGATGAACCTCGTCCAGCTCGAGCTGGGCGACGGCGCGTAGAAGTCCGGCGGGGCGCGATCAGGCGTGGTGGTCGAACGACCAGTCCGCGCCGGTCTGCTCCCAGCTCCAGCCGTCCTGCAGATGGACGACGGTGTGGCCGCCCATGTAGCTACCTTGGCCGAAATCGTAGATCGCGGCGATCTCGCGCAACGTCGCGGGCTCGTCCGACGCGGGCAGGATCAGCCCTTCCGAGAGTTCGTTGAGGGCGACCAGCGCATCCTCGCCGATCGTCGGTACGGCGCCGGAGTCGAGCGGCCCGGCGGCGCCGTTGACAAAGACGGCGTTCGGCTCGCCGAACAGGCGATCGAGCGACGCACCGTAGGAGGTGGCCTCGACACAGGCCTCCGCCCAGCGCGACACCGGCGTGGCGTAGATCGGCAGGTCGTGGCGATCGAATTCGACGAGGTCGGTGCCGACGACGAACATTGCGTCGATAGCCGAGCTGTCGGAGGGGACCGAATGGCTCATGGAAAGGACTTTCGTTCTTAAGAATTCAAATATTGGTTCAAGTATACTGAACAAATCATTGAGAATAAAGAGAGAACATCAAAATAAAGAAATTCCCAAGCAATTGCAAAGGCTTGGGTTCCGGCAGCACCTGCCCTAGGGTGCCCGCCGATTTATCAATTCGAGTTCCTGGGGGGCGTAGATGAATGGTGCGGAGAGTCTGGTTCGGACCTTGGTGAAGGGCGGCGTCGAGGTCTGCTTCGCCAACCCCGGAACGTCGGAGATGCATTTCGTGGGCGCGCTCGACCGGGTCGAGGGCATGCGCTGCGTGCTGGGTCTCTTCGAAGGCGTGTGCAGCGGCGCCGCCGACGGCTACTACCGCATGACCGACAAGCCAGCCTCGACGCTCCTGCATCTCGGGCCGGGCCTCGCCAATGCGGCAGCCAACCTGCACAACGCCAAGAAGGCAGGATCGGGCATCGTCAACATCGTGGGCGAGCATGCGCTCTATCACATCAAGTACGACACGCCGCTCACTGCCGACATCGAAGGCATTGCGCGCCCGTTCTCGCATTGGGTGAAGACCTCGCCAACCGCCAAGACCGTGGCGACCGACGGCGCGGCCGCGATCCAGGCCGCGCGCGTCGCGCCGGGCCAGATCGCGACCCTGATCCTGCCGGCCGACACGGCATGGACCGAGGCCGATGGCGTGGCGGAGACGCCCGCGACGCCGGCGCCGCCCAGGCCCGACAAGGAAGTCGTGGTGGCCGCAGCCAAGGCGCTGAAGCAGCCCAACTCGATGTTGTTCATCGGCGGCCGTGCGTTGCGGGCGAAGGGCCTCGAGCTTGCGGCCAAGATCGCCGCCAAGACCGGCTGCAAGGTGCAGGGCGCCGGTGGCACGGCGCGCATCGAGCGCGGCGCGGGCCGTATCCCGGTGCTGCGGCTGCATTTCGTCGTCGAGACGGCGCTCGCCCAGCTCAAGGGCACGAAGCAGATGGTGCTGTGCGGCGCCAAGGCGCCGTTCGCCTTCTTCGCCTATCCCGGCAAGCCGTCGGTGCTGTCGCCCGAGGACTGCCAGATCTCCACGCTCTGCCCTGTCGACGGCGATCCCATCGCTTCGCTGGAGGCGCTGGCGATGGAACTCGACGCGATGAACGAGAAGCCGCAGGGCGTTGCCCAGCCGAGCCGGCCGGAGCGGCCGACCGGCAAGTTCACGCTCGACGGGCTCGGCCAGGCGCTCGGCGCCACGATGCCGGAAGGCGCCATCGTCGTCGACGAATCGGTGACGACGGGCCGCGGCTTCTTTCCCTTCAGCGCCGGCGCGCCGCCGCACGACTGGCTGAACAACATGGGCGGCTCGATCGGCTTCGGCGGCCCCGTCGCTGTCGGCGCCGCCATCGCCTGTCCCGACCGCAAGGTCATCTGCATGATCGGCGACGGCTCGGCGATGTACACCATCCAGTCGCTGTGGACGATGGCGCGCGAGAACCTCGACGTCTGCGTGATGATCTTCTCGAACCGCTCCTACAACATCCTCTACAGCCAGCTCGCCGATGTCGGCGCCGCCAACCCCGGCCCGCGCGCCATCGACATGCTGACACTCGACCGGCCGACGCTCGACTTCTCGATGATGTCCAAGAGCATGGGCGTGCCGGGCGGCCAGGCGCGCAATCTGGACGAGCTCACCAAGCAACTCACTTACGCCATGTCCCAAAAGGGTCCGTACCTCATCGACGTGATCATGTAAGGCTGCGATGGAAGACACCCGTCGACGCACGCTGCATGGTCGTCGTCGGGGCAAGAAACTGCGCGTCGGGCAGCAGTCGCTGCTCGACACGCTGCTGCCTCGCCTCGCGCTCGACCTGCCGGCCGAACCCATCGTCACGCCCGACGGCGACGTCGCGGAGAGCGCCGCGAAGATCGATCTCGCGCGCGCCTTCGGCGGCACGCTGCCGGAGGGCGGCGTGTGGCTGGAGGTCGGTTTCGGTGCCGGCGAGCATCTCGTCTGGCAGGCCGAGCAGCATCCGTCGGTCGGCCTGATCGGCTGCGAGCCCTACATCAACGGCGTCGCCAAGTGCCTGGCGCACATCGAGCGCGCCGGTGTCACGAATGTGCGGCTGTTCACCGACGATGCGCGCTTCGTGATGGCGGCGCTGCCGGCGCAGTCGCTCGCTCGCGTCTTTGTGCTGTTTCCCGATCCCTGGCCCAAGACGCGGCACCACAAGCGACGCTTCGTGCAGCGGGCCAACCTCGACGTGCTGGCCCGGCTCATGAGGCCCAGCGCGGAGCTCAGGCTCGCCACCGACGATCCGAGCTACCTGCCCTGGATGGTCGAGCATGCCTGCACCCACCCGGCCTTCGAGTGGCTGGCCGAGGGGCCGGCCGACTGGCGGGGGCGGCCCGCCGACTGGCCGGGAACGCGCTATGAGAAAAAAATGTTGGCTGGCCACAAGCCGGTCTTCCTGAGGCTGCGGCGCCGCTGAGCCCCCCGCCACCACATATAGAAGCGCCGGCAGGTCCTCCCATAGGGGAGAGCGGGATTTCCTTGCCAGTTTCGGGGCGGAAGCCTATATCCGCGCCATCCTCATCGGGTTCGCGGGACGAACCAAACAAAAAGAGTGGGCCAACAGCCCGCTCTTTTCGTTTGGCACAAGTCCGGCGGCCCAAACCGTCGAGAAGCTTCGCCCACGTGACCGATCTGCTGCGCCGAATCGAAGACATCGTTGCCCCGACCATCGTCGGCATGGGCTACGAGCTGATTCGTGTCGCGATGAGCCGCGGCGGCACCTTGCAGATCATGATCGAGCCCGCCGACGGTCGGCTGATGGACGTCGAGGACTGTGCCACGCTTTCGCGCGCGCTTTCGGCCGTGCTCGACGTCGAGGATCCGATCTCGGACGCTTACACGCTCGAGGTGAGCTCGCCGGGCATCGACCGGCCGTTGACCCGACCCAAGGACTATGTGCGCTGGGCGGGTCATCTCGCCCGCCTCGAGACGACGCTGCCCATCGACGGCCGCCGCCGCTTCAAGGGCACGCTGCTCGGGCTGGACGATGGCGTGGTGCGCCTGCGGCTCGAGGACGGCAAGGAGGCCGCGGTGCCGCTCGACGCCGTCTCGAAGGCCAAGCTCGAGCTGACCGACCGATTGATCGACGAACACCGCCTGGCTGCCGACGGGGCCGGGCCGACTCACTGAAGGACCGAAGGGAAGAGGGAAGAGACATGGCAACGACTGCCGATATCCCGCGTCTTGAGATGCTGCAGGTGGCCGACATGGTCGCCCGCGAAAAGGGCATCGAGCGCGAGGAAGTGCTCGAGGCGATGGAACAGGCCATCCAGAAGGCCGGCCGCGCCAAGTACGGGCTGGAGCACGACATCCGTGCCGAAATCGACCGCAAGACCGGCGAGATCAAGCTGCTGCGCTACATGCAGGTGGCCGACGCGATCGAGAACGAGAATACGCAGGTCTCGGTGGCCGACGCCCAGCGTCGCAATCCCGAGGCGCAGGTTGGCGACTTCCTGACCGACGAGCTGCCGCCGATCGACTTCGGCCGCGTCGCCGCGCAGACCGCCAAGCAGGTCATCACGCAGCGCATGCGCGAGAGCGAGCGCAAGCGCCAGTACGAGGAATTCAAGGATCGCGTCGGGGAAATCGTGTCGGGCGTGGTCAAGCGTGTCGACTACGGCAACATCACCGTCGACCTGCAGCGTGCCGAGGGCGTCATCCGCCGCGACGAAACGATTCCCCGCGAGAGCCTGCGTGTGAACGATCGTGTGCGCGCCTACATCTTCGACGTGCGCGAAGAGCCGCGCGGCCCGCAGATCTTCCTGTCGCGCAGCCATCCGCAGTTCATGGCCAAGCTGTTCACCCAGGAAGTGCCCGAGATTTACGACAACATCATCGAGATCAAAGCCGTCGCCCGCGATCCGGGCAGCCGCGCCAAGATCGCCGTGCTCTCCCACGATAGCTCGATCGACCCGATCGGTGCCTGTGTCGGCATGCGTGGCAGCCGCGTGCAGGCCGTCGTCCAGGAGCTGCAGGGCGAGAAGGTCGACATCATCCCGTGGTCGAACGACACGGCGAACTTCATCGTCAACGCCCTTGCTCCGGCCGAGGTCAGCAAGGTGCTGATGGACGAGGAGAAGCACAAGACCGAGGTCGTGGTTCCCGACGACCAGCTGAGCCTCGCGATCGGCCGCCGTGGCCAGAACGTCAAGCTCGCCTCGCAGCTCACTGGCTGGGAAATCGACATCATGACCGAGACCGAGGAGAGCGAGCGCCGCCAGAAGGAGACGCGCGAGCGCACCGAGCTCTTCAAGGCCACGCTCGACGTCGACGACGTGATCGCCCACCTTCTGGTCGCCGAAGGCTATGCCTCGGTCGAGGACATCGCCGACTCCGAGGTCGAAAGCCTGGCCGGCGTCGAGGGCTTCGACGAGGAGATCGCCACCGAACTGCAGCGCCGCGCCCGCGAGTACATCGAGAAGCGCGACGCCGAGCTCGCCCAGCGCCTCGAGGAGCTGGGCGTCTCCCAAGACGTGCGCTCGGCCGAGGGCCTCACCCTGCCGATGCTGGTCGCGCTCGGCGATGCCGGCGTGAAGACGCTCGATGACCTGGCCGACCTCGCCTCGGACGAATTGCGCGAGATCGTCGGCGAGGGCGCCATGGATGCCGACACCGCCAACGCCATCATCATGAAGGCCCGCGAGCACTGGTTCCCCGCCGAGGAAGCGGCGGCCGGCGACGCCGCCAAGGCCTGACCGGAGGAAGACACACTTGGCTCTTGTCCACGCCATGTCCGAGCCCCATCTCCCGGGTCCGCCTCCTGGCTCTGTGCCGGGCGGTCCGATGCGCACCTGCATCGCGACCGGCGAGGAAGCCGCGCCGGAGCGGATGATCCGCTTCGTTGTCGGGCCCGAGGGAGAGGTCGTGTCCGATCTGGCCCGGCGGTTGCCGGGACGCGGCATGTGGGTGCGGGCCGGACGTGCGGCGCTCGCGCGGGCGGTCGAGAAGAACTTGTTCGCCAAGGCGGCGCGGCAGGCGGTCAAGGCGCCGGCCGATCTTGTCGACCGGGTCGAGCGGCTGCTGCTCGAGCGGGCGCTGACCGATCTCGGCCGGGCGCGCCGGGCAGGCCGCGCCGTGGCAGGCTTTGTGAAGGTCGAGCAGATGATCGGCCGCGGCCAGGCCGGGCTTCTCGTCGTGGCCGATGGACCCGACGGCGACGGGCTTTCGAAACTCGAGGCGACCGGCCTGCCGCTCGTGCGGCTGGGCGATGCCTCTTCGCTCGGCGGCATCTTCGGCCGCGAGCAGGCGGTCTATGTGGCGGTCGCCCGCGACGATGCGGGTGGCGCCTTCGTTGAACGAATCAAGGTCGGGGCGGCGCGCTGGCGCGGCTTCCGGCTGAACGGCGCCGGTTGACGGGCCGGGGCGGACCAAGGACAACAGCCGACATGACGGAACAGAAAGAACAGAGCAAGACGACCAAGCCGCTGACCCTTTCGACGACGGCGCGTAGCGGCGCCGCGGCGAAGGCGGACGCGACCCAGGTCCGCCAGAAATTCTCGCACGGGCGCACGCGCGCGGTGACCGTCGAGGTCAAGAAGCCGGTCAAGCGCCCCGGCGCCGGCGCGACGGCGGCACCGGCGCCCGCTCCCGCGGCGGCCGCTGCGCCAGCCCCCGAGGCGGCGAAGCCCGCGGCGCCGACTGGCCGTACCCTGAAGCTCGGCGGCGGCGCTGCCGCGCCCCGGCCCACCGGTGGCGAAGGCGGCGGTCGCGGTATCGTGTTGCGTACGCTGACCGAGGAAGAGAAGGAAGCGCGCGCCCGTGCCCTGGTCGACGCCAACCGCGATGCCGAGGTCGCGCGTCAGCGCGCCGCTGAGGAGGCCACGCGCCGTGCGGCGGAAGACGCCGCACGCCAGAAGGCCGACGAGGAGCACCGCAAACGTCTCGCCGAGGAAGAGGCGCGCAAGAAGTCCGAGGAAGAGGTCAAGCGCAAGGCCGACGCGCTGGTCCAGAAGCGCCTCGACCAGGCCGCCACCGCCGCACCGCAGACCACGATCGCCCGCCAGGCGCAGGAGATCGATGCCGGCGCGCAGCCGGCTCCCGCTGCCGCGCCGCAGGCGCCGATTCGCCGCCCCGTGGGTGCCGCGCCGTCGGGCGAGATTCGCCGTCCGCTGCCGCCGCGTCCGTCGGCGCTTCCGCCGAAGCGCCTGCCGCCGCCGACCGGCGCACGCCGCGAGGCGCCGAAGCGCCGTAACGACAAGGTCGACGTCGGCCGTGCCGTCGCCGGCGAGAACGACTTCCGCAGCCGCTCGGTGGCGCAGCAGCGCCGCCGCCTGGAACGCGAGCGTCGTCAGCAGTTCGGCAGCGCCGAGCCGCAGCAGAAGGTCTATCGCGAGGTCACGATCCCGGAGACGATCTCCGTGCAGGATCTCGCCGCGCGCATGACCGAGCGTGGCGCCGACGTCATCAAGACGCTGATGCGCATGGGCGTGATGGCGACCATCAACCAGGCGATCGACGCCGACACGGCCGAGCTGGTCGTGACGGAAATGGGTCACCGCCCCAAGCGCGTCACCGAGGGCGACGTCGAGACCGGCCTGACCGATACGGCCGACTCCGAGGACACGCTGGTCGCGCGGCCGCCGGTCGTCACGATCATGGGCCATGTCGACCACGGCAAGACCTCGCTGCTCGACGCTTTGCGCGCCACCGACGTGGCGGCGCACGAGGCCGGCGGCATCACCCAGCATATCGGCGCCTATCAGGTGACCCTGCCGTCGCAGCAGAAGATCACCTTCCTCGACACGCCGGGCCACGAGGCGTTCACCGCCATGCGCGCCCGCGGCGCCAAGGTGACAGATATCGTCGTGCTGGTGGTGGCCGGCGACGACGGCGTCATGCCGCAGACCAAGGAGGCGATCGCCCACGCCAAGGCGGCGGGCGTGCCGATCATCGTGGCCATCAACAAGATGGACAAGCCGGGCGCCGATGCGAGCCGCGTGCGCACCGAGTTGCTGCAGGACGAGATCCAGGTCGAGCAGCTCGGCGGCGACGTCCAGTCGATCGAGGTGTCGGCAACCAAGAAGATGAATCTCGACAAGCTCGAGGAGGCGATCCTCCTGCAGTCCGAGGTGCTCGAGCTCAAGGCCAACCCGGAGCGCGCCGCCGACGGCGTCGTGGTTGAAGCCAAGCTCGACCCGGGCCGCGGCTCGGTGGCGACTGTGCTGGTGCAGCGCGGCACGCTCAAGGTCGGCGACATCCTGGTCGCCGGCTCTGTGTGGGGCCGCGTGCGTCGCCTCGTCGACGATCGCTCCAACCAGGTCGACAGCGCAGGTCCCGCCTTCCCGGTCGAGATTCTGGGCCTCGATGGCACGCCGCAGGCGGGCGACGAGTTCCACGTCATGGAGAGCGAGGCGCGCGCCCGCGAAGTCGCCGACTTCCGCGCCCGCCGCGATCGCCAGGCCCAGCTCGCACGCGCCGCGGGCGGCCGCGGCACCCTCGAGGAGATGATGAAGGGTATCCGCGAGGGCACGGCCAAGGAGCTGCCGGTGCTGATCAAGGCCGACGTGCAGGGATCGGCGGAAGCGCTGGCCGGCGCGCTGTCGCGGCTGTCGACGGAAAAGGTCGTGACCCGCGTCGTCTACTCGGGCGTCGGCGGCATCAGTGAGGCCGACATCACGCTCGCCAAGGCGTCGGGCGCATTGCTGATCGGCTTCAACGTGCGCGCCAACCCGCAGGCCCGCGAGATCGCCAAGCGCGACAAGATCGACATCCGCTACTACTCGATCATCTACAAGGTGACCGAGGACATCCAGGCGCTGATGGTCGGCCTGCTCGAGCCGACCTACAAGGAGAACTTCCTCGGCAACGCGCAGATCCGCGAGGTCTTCCGCATCACCAAGGTCGGCAACGTCGCCGGCTGCATGGTCACGGAGGGCTTGGTCAAGCGCGGCGCCAAGGTGCGCCTGCTGCGCGACAACGTGGTGATCCACGAGGGCACGCTGAAGACGCTGCGCCGCTTCAAGGACGAGGTCCGCGAGGTCCAGCACGGCTACGAGTGCGGCATGGCGTTCGAGAACTACGACGACATCAAGGTCGGCGACGTGATCGAATGCTTCGACGTCGAGGAAGTGACGCCGACATTGTAGGCTGGGTGCGCGACTCCAGTCGCGCGATCGTGGATTTCGAGAAGAAGACGCGGCACTGGAGTGCCGCGCCCGCAGCGGGGGATCGGTCAATGTCCCGGCGTCGCCCATCCGACAAGGAGCATCGCACTCCCGGCCAGCGCCAGCTGCGCGTCGGCGAGGAGATCCGACACCTGCTTGCCGAGCTGCTGGAGCGCAGCGACATGCGCGATCCCGAGCTGCGCGACGCCTCGATCACCGTCACCTCGGTCGACATCAGCCCCGACCTGCGCAACGCCACGGCCTTCGTGATGCCGCTGGGCGGCCACGACGAGCAGCGGCTGCTGGCGGCGCTGAAGCGCGCCGCTCCGTGGTTCCGCGCCCGCGTCGGCGAGAGGGCGGGCCTGCGCTATGCGCCGGAAATTCGCTTCCAGCTCGACAAGACCTTCGACGAGGCCGACCGGATCGGCGCCCTGCTGCGCCGTCCCGACGTTGCGCGCGACATCGAGGACGAGTAGTCGCCGCCGTCAGCGGTTGAGGTAGTACTCGTCGCGCGGGAAGAAGTCGGTGTTGGGCGATCTGGCCGGCACCGTCCTGCCGTTGTTCAGCACCTCGATCTTCTTGTCCGCGAACCATTTGCCGAGCTCGGCGCGATCGACGCGGGCCTTGTCGAGATGCACCGCCACGGCGGGATCGGCCAGCAGGGCCGCGATCTTCTCGCGGCTGTAGGGAATCCGCCGCTCGCTGCCCAGCATCGCCGGATGCACCATGGCGACGTAGGGGAAGACCGAGCGGAACGTCTCGACCGAGCGCTCGGTCGGCGCCCACTGCACGTAGATGCCGCCCGGCGCCAGCTTGCCCTTCACCTGCTCGAAGAATTCCCGGCTGTTCAGCAGGCCCGACAGCGCGGTCTTCGGGAGAATTGCGTCGGCCTCGATCACGTCGTAGCGCCCGGGGTCGAGCGCCAGCGCGTGGCGGCCGTCGGCCACCGTCACCTCGAATCGCTCGCCCGACAGCAGCTCGTCGACGCCCGATTTGCCGCCGTCCGCGGCGTAGGTCCTGAGCGTCTCGACCACCGGCGCTACGATCTCGATCACCTTCACTTTCTCGGTCGCGGGATGGAGGCCCGCGGCGTAGGGCGTGCCGCCGGTGCCCGAGCCGATCACCAGCACGCGCTTGGGGTCGGCATGCGTCAGCGGCCCGATGGCGCCTAGATAGGCGTGCACCGTGTCGAACGGCAGGCGGCTCTGCGAATGGCCCTGGATGTAGAGACGTCCGTCGGCGGCGTTCGCCATCTTGAGCAGGCTGAGCCCGGTCTTGTCCTCGGCTACGATCGCCGTCTCGGTCGTGAGCCCGTGCAGGCGCCGCCAGAACGTCTCGCCACCGGGGAAGAACAGCAAGCCGGCCACCAGCACTGCCGCGGGCAGGTACGCCCAGCGCGTGGCGCGCGGTCCGGCGAACTGCAGCGCGGCGAAGGCGAGCCCGATCGCGACCAGGATCTTGAGTGTGCCGGCCGTACCTGCGATGTCGAGCAGCAGCAAGCCGGCCACGAGGCTGCCCATGCTGTTGCCCACGATGTTGGCGAGCTGCACGAAGCCCACCCGGCTGCCCAGCCTGTCGAGGTCGCGCTGCACCGCCTTCTGCACGACGGGGAAGGAGAAGCCCATGATGAACGAGGCCGGCAGCACCACGACCAGAAGCAGCAGCGCGATCAGCGCCGGGTTCGCGGTGTCGGGCCCCATGATGTCGTGGTCGACGAAGGTCGCGGGCAGCAGCCCCGCACCGATGCCGAGATAGACGAACCAGGCGCCACAGAGCGCCAGCGCCGTTGCGACCCCCTGCATCAGGAGGAAGAAGCGCCGCGGGTCGGCGATGCGGTCGATGACCCGCGCACCGACGAGGAGCCCCGCCGCGTCGCCCAGCAGGAACACCGTCAGCACCAGCGAGAAGCTGTAGCCGTTGGATTGCAGCAGTACGCCGATCAGCCGGTACCAGACGATCTGCAGCGCCACGATCAGGAAGCCCGAGATGAAGACCAGCAGCGACCAGCGCCACACGACGCCATCCGCCGTCTCGGCCGTTGTCGCCTTCTTCGTCGCCTCGCCCGTGCCCATGTCGAGTCCGCGCGCCAGCGTCAGCCCACCGACGGCGACGACGAGATTGAGGAACGCGCCGAGGTAGACCGCCTTGTCGAAGCCCACCGTGCCGATCAGGAACCAGCCGCCGAAGAACGCGCCGACGCCGGCGCCCAGCGTGTTCAGCCCGTAGAGCCGGCCGATGAGCTGCGCCGAGCCCGCGATCTGGCTGACCACCGCCTTGGAGAGGAACGGCAGCGAGCAGCCCATCAGGAAGGTCGGCCACAACAGCCCCGCGAACACGACCGCGAAGATCACGCCGCGCGACTCGGCGAGCGGCAGCAGCCCTTTGTAGATGACGTCGTAGTAGAGCCACGGGCTCAGCACGGCGAAGACCGCGATGCCGACCTCGCAGACCGCGAAGCCGATCAGCGCCGCACGCCGCGTCAGCCGGTCGGCGTAGAGGCCGGCCGCGAGGCTGCCGATGCCGAGGCCCAGCAGGAAGGCGCCCACGACCAGCGCCGCGGCGATCGTATCGGCGCCGGCGAACAGGCCCAGCAGGCGATGCCAGGCGGTCTGGTAGATCAAGGCGGCGGCGCCGGAGAGGAAGAACAGCCCGAAGAGCGTGGTCTGACGGACGCGATCCGACGGCGGGGCCGATGTCATTGCTGCAGCCTGCCTGAAGCGGCGGCTGGCGCGCAACGCATAGTGAGATTAAACGACGCCGGGTAGCCCACCCTTCGAGACGCGGCCTTGCGGCCGCTCCTCAGGGTGAGGTCAGGACTGAAAAAGAAAACCTCACCCTGAGGAGGCTGCGAAGCAGCCGTCTCGAAGGGTGGGCAACACGCTCGTTGGTCATTCGGATGGCGCGCAGGAAGAAGGGCGACAAGGTCGACGGCTGGGTCGTCCTCGACAAGCCGGTCGGGCTGGGCTCGACCCCGGCCGTTGCCCGCGTGCGGCGCCTGTTCGGTGCCCAGAAGGCCGGCCACGGCGGCACGCTCGATCCGCTGGCCTCGGGCGTTCTGCCCATCGCGCTGGGCGAGGCGACCAAGACCGTGCCCTTCGTCATGGACGGGCGGAAGGAGTACCGCTTCACGCTCCGCTTCGGCGAGGCGCGCTCGACCGAGGACGCCGAGGGCGAGGTCACGGAAACCAGCGACGTCCGCCCCGACGATGCCGCGATCCGCGCCGCGCTGCCCGCCTTCACCGGCGAGATCGAGCAGCGGCCGCCCGCCTTCTCGGCCCTCAAGGTCGACGGCAAGCGCGCCTACGACCTCGCCCGGGCCGGCGAGACGGTCGAGCTGAAACCCCGCAAGGTCCTGATCGAACGCCTGGAGTTCACCGGCCGTCCCGACAGGGACCACGCAGATTTCGTGGTCCAGTGCGGCAAGGGTACCTATATAAGGTCCCTCGGCCGCGACCTGGCCCTGGCCCTGGGCACGGTCGGACACCTGTCGGCGCTGCGTCGGACGGCCGCCGGGCCGTTCCGCGAGGAGGCGGCCATTTCGCTTTCCAAACTGGAGGCCCTCGGGCATATTCCCGCGCTCTTCGGGGCCCTGGCTCCCGTCGCGACCGCGCTGGACGACATCCCGGCGCTGGCCCTGACGGAAGCCCAAGCGGACCGGCTGCGCCAAGGCCAGCCTGTCATCTTGACCCGGGACGCACCGCCGTCCGGCGCTCTGGTTCGCGCCGAGCAGGACGGCAGGCTTGTGGCACTCGTCCGTTCCGACGGCGTCTCCCTCCAGCCGGTGCGCGTGTTCAACCTTTGATTTTCAGGAGATGACCGATGTCGATCACAGCCGACCGCAAGGCGGAGCTGATCAAGTCGTATGCGCAGGCCGAAGGCGACACGGGTTCGCCGGAAGTCCAGGTCGCGATCCTCAGCGAGCGCATTTCCAACCTCACCGAGCACTTCAAGGGCCACGCGAAGGATCACCATTCGCGCCGCGGCCTGCTGAAGCTCGTCGGCCAGCGCCGGCGACTGCTCGACTACCTCAAGTCGCGGGACAGCAAGCGCTACGATTCGTTGATCGAGCGCCTGGGTCTGCGTCGTTGAGTCTTCTCTGGCCTCGCCTTTAAGGCGAGGCCTTTTCGTGTCGTGTCCACCGGTCCCCGTGAGTTCGGCCGGCTGATGCGACTTCGCAGGTACCGGGAAGGCAGGGGCGAGAGCAAAGGCCTGTCCCGGTCCCGCCGGCGCAAGGGCGCCGGTGGGCGGTCGCCGCCAAACGGGGGCACGCGACCGTGATGGAAAGGATGAATGAGATGTTCGAAGTATTCCGCAAGGAGATCGACTGGGCCGGCCGCAAGCTCGTGCTCGAGACCGGCAAGATCGCGCGCCAGGCCGACGGCGCGGTGATGGCGACCTACGGCGGCACCACCGTGCTGGCGGCCGTCGTGTTCGAGAAGAAGCCGAAGCCCGGCCTCGACTTCTTCCCGCTGACCGTGAACTACCAGGAGAAGGCGTTTGCCGCGGGCAAGATCCCCGGCGGCTTCTTCAAGCGCGAGGGCCGTCCGAGCGAGAAGGAGGTGCTGACCTCGCGCCTGATCGACCGCCCGATCCGCCCGCTGTTCCACGAGAACTACAGGAACGAGACGCTGGTCGTCGTGACCACGCTCGCGCACGACATGGAGAACGATCCCGACATCCTGGCGATGGTCGCCACGTCGGCGGCGCTCACCATCTCGGGCGTGCCCTTCATGGGCCCGATCGGTGCCGCGCGCGTGGGCTACCTCGACGGCAAGTACGTCGTGAACCCGACGCTGGAACAGGTCGAGGCGAGCGCCCTCGACCTCGTCGTCGCCGGCACCAAGGAAGGCGTGCTGATGGTCGAGTCGGAAGCCAAGGAGCTTTCCGAGGAGATCATGCTGGGCGCCGTCATGGAGGCCCATCGCTCGTTCCAGCCGGTGATCGACGCGATCATCCAGCTCGCCGAGCATGCCGCCAAGGAGCCGCTGCCGCTCACCGAGCCGTCGGAAGCCTCCAAGGCCGTGGCTGCAAAGCTCAAGTCAGACATGCGCGCCCAGCTGGTCGAGGCCTATGCCGAGACCCAGAAGCAGGCCCGCCAGGCCAAGATCGGCGCGGTGAAGACCGAGGCGAAGAAGCTGTTCGAAGGCAACGACGAGGCGCTGGCCGCCTTCGGCGAGCAGTTCGGCAACCTCGAGGCCGACGTCGTGCGCACCGCCATCCTCGACACCGGCAAGCGCATCGACGGCCGCGACACCAGGACGGTCCGCCCGATCGTGGCCGAGGTCGGCGTGCTGCCGCGCGCCCACGGCTCCTCGCTGTTCACCCGCGGCGAGACCCAGGCGCTGGTCGTGGCTACGCTCGGCACCGGCCAGGACGAGCAGATCATCGACGCGCTCGAGGGCGAGTACCGCGAGAACTTCATGCTGCACTACAATTTCCCCCCGTACTCGGTGGGTGAAGTGCGCCGCATGGGTTCGCCCGGCCGCCGCGAGATCGGCCACGGCAAGCTCGCCTGGCGCGCCATCCGCCCGATGCTGCCCGGCAAGGACAAATTCCCCTACACGATCCGCATCGTGTCGGAGATCACCGAGTCGAACGGCTCCTCCTCGATGGCCTCGGTCTGCGGCGGCTCGCTGTCGCTGATGGACGCCGGCGTCCCGATGGAGCGGCCGGTGGCCGGCATCGCCATGGGCCTGATCAAGGAAGGCGACCGCTTCGCCGTCCTGACCGACATCCTGGGCGACGAGGATCACCTCGGCGACATGGACTTCAAGGTGGCCGGCACCGAGCGCGGCGTCACCTCGCTGCAGATGGACATCAAGATCACCTCGATCACCGAGGAGATCATGAAGGTCGCTCTCGGCCAGGCGAAGGACGGCCGCATCCATATCCTGGGCGAGATGGCCAAGGGCCTGGGCGGCGCGCGCGAGAGCGTCGCGGCGACCGCGCCGCGCATCACGCAGTTCACCATCCCCAAGGACAAGATCCGCGAAGTGATCGGCACGGGCGGCAAGGTGATCCGCGAGATCACCGAGACCACCGGCACCAAGATCGACATCGAGGACGACGGCACCATCAAGGTCGCCGCGGTCGACGCCAAGCAGGGCCAGGCCGCGATCGACTGGATCAAGGGCATCGTCGCCGAGCCGGAAGTGGGCGTGATCTACACCGGCAAGGTCGTGAAGTGCGTCGAGTTCGGCGCCTTCGTGAACTTCCTCGGCGCCCGCGACGGCCTCGTGCACATCTCCGAGCTGGCGCCGCGCCGCGTCGCCAAGGTCGGCGACGTCGTCAAGGAAGGCGACCAGGTCAAGGTCAAGGTCCTGGGCGTCGACGATCGCGGCAAGGTCCGCCTCTCGATGAAGGCGGTCGACCAGGAGACCGGCGAGGACATCTCGAACAAGCCCCGCGAGGACGCCCCGGCGCCCGCCGCCGAGTAAGACGCCTCGCACCGAGACGAAGACGGCGGCCGAAGGGCCGCCGTTTTTCTTTGTCTTCCGGACCGCGGGCGTCCCGCCCGCTCATGAGCGAGCGTGGAACCCCACCAACCTCACCCTGAGGAGGCTGCGAAGCAGCCGTCTCGTCGCGCGGAGTAGCCTCCGCGCTGGGGTGGGCAACAACACGTTTGGTTCCCACCCTTCGAGACGCACTGCGAATTCTGCATTCGTCCCATAGCTCACGATGGCCGGATTCCTGAGTTATAGAAATGCTCCCTATGCCTCACGCGAGGGGCCCATCGCACAATGCTTTTCTTCCCCCGCGAAGCGGGGGAAGTGCCCTCGTCATACGAGGGCGAAGGGGGGCGGGTGCAGGGCCCTGACGATACAAAATGTCGGATACATCAACGAGATATCCGACAATTTCTATCACGCACTGGCGGACAAAAGAGCCGGACAGGGACGTCGGATTTCTTCGGCGGCGATGATACCGTCCCGCCATGTGCGGCAAGTTCACGGCCCTGGCCTCCTGGCGGGAAGTCGTCTCGTTCTCGCAGCCGCTCACCGAGGGCGGCGGCGATGAAAGCCGAGGCGGTGACCAGGGGAACGACGGCGGCGGCAGCGACGAGATCGTCACCTATCGCGTCGGCGGTCCGCTGCCGGTCATCGTGTGGGACGCCGAGGCGCGCAAGCGCCGCGTTGTCCCGATGCGCTGGGGCTTTCCCGACCCGCGGGACTGGCGGCGGCCGCGGCCGATCCATGCGCGCTCGGAAACCATCGACGCCAAGGAGCCGTTCCGCACCCCCTTCCATGCCGGCCTGCGCGGCATCGTCGTCTTCCGCACCTTCAACGAGGGCGAGGAGGTCATGAAGCCGTCGGGCAAGTCGGAAACCCGGCAGTGGACGGTCGACCCGCAGGACGGCCAACCGCGCGGCTTCGCCTTCGTGTGGCGGCGCTTCGAGATCGCCGATCTGCCCGCGCCGATGCTGGCGTGCGTCATGGCGACGGTGCCGGCGAACGCGCTCATCCGCCGCGAGATCAAGTCCCGGGAGGACGACCCGCGCATGCCGGCGATCCTCGACGACGATGCGTGGCCGACATGGCTGGGCGAGGACAGCGCCACGCCGGCAGCGGCCAAGGCTCTGCTGAAGACGATGGAAGGCGTGAACTGGACAACGGCGCCGGAACCGAAGAAGCCGCGAACTCGCAAGCCCTGATGGAGCACGCATATCCCGGCCCGCCCGACTCCTGAGCCGCCACCTGCTGAGACGGCGATCAGCGGGCGGTTGCCGCCCCACAGCCGCCGCTTTTGCCTGCAGACTCGGCCGCCATGGCAAAGTCCCCGATCCTCTCCCGCCGCCTCCTGCTCGCCGGGTCCGGCGCCACTCTCCTGCCGCTCTCCCCGCTGCACGCCGAAGCCCTCGTCCCGACGCCGGCGCAGACCGAAGGCCCGTTCTATCCGACCGGCTTTCCCGCCGACATGGACAACGATCTCGTGCGGGTGCGTGGGCAGCCCGCGCGCGCGATGGGCACCGTGCTGCATCTGCAGGGCCGCGTGCTGGGCGTCGACGGCCGGCCGCGCGGCGGCGCGCTGGTCGAGATCTGGCAGTGCGACGCCCAGGGTATCTACGATCACCCCGGCCAGCGCGGCCGCGACCGGCGCGATGCCGCGTTCCAGGGCTACGGCCGCCTGCTCGTCGACGCCCAGGGCCGCTACAGCTTCCGCACGTTGCGGCCTGTCGCCTATCCCGGCCGCACGCCGCACATCCATCTCAAGGTCGCGACCGGCGACGGCGGTCTTCTCACCAGCCAGTTCTATGTCGCGGGCGAGCCGCAGAACGAGCGCGACGGCATCTACCGCGCCGCCGCCCGCCAGCCCGGCCAGCGCGCCCGCATCGAGATGAAGCTCGAGCCCGCGAACGGCGTCGAGCCTGGCGCGTTCGCCACGACCATGGACATAGTCGTCGCCTGACCTGATGGGTCGTGGTCTTCCGGACCGCCCGCGTCCCGCGGGCTCTTGCATCTTGAAGCGAGCGGGACGCTCGCGTTGCGCGATTGACAGTGTCCGCAGGTATCGGCGTATCTGCCGACGGTGCGAAGCTGAAGTCACCGCGGCGACGAGGCGAAGATGAAGAAGCGGACACTGACCATTCGACTGACGCCGGACTGGAAGAGCAGCCTCCGGGCGGCTGCCCGCAAGGCGCAGGCGAAGACCTATCAGGGCGAGGAGCTCGCCTTCGAGACCCCGGCCATGTTCTTCGGGAAGCTGACGGAACGCCGGTGGGAGCTCGTCCGCACGCTCCAGGGCAAGGGCGCGATGTCCATCGGGGAGCTGGCGCGACGGGTCGAGCGGGATGTGAAGCGCGTCCACGAGGATGTCTCCATCCTCCTGGAGCTTGGTCTGCTCGAGCGCGAGGAGAGCGGCATCATTTGCCCGTTTGCCCGCATTCACGTCGACATCGAGCTGGCCGCTGCGGCTTAGACCCGGATGATGCAATGACGTCGCTGGCCCCGTGCCGCGCCGCCAAGGCCACCGACGTGATCGAGGAAGGCGACCAAGTGAAGGTCAAGGTCCTGGGCGTCGACGATCGCGGCAAGGTCCGCCTCTCGATGAAGGCGGTCGATCAGGCGACCGGCGGGAACATCTCGAACAAGCCGGTCGAAGCGGCGCCTGCCGCTGGCGAGTAGGACGCTTCACCCTGAACACGAAGACGGCGGCCGGAAGGCCGCCATTTTTGTTTGAGCTATATGCGCCAGCGCCCGAATTCACACACTTGGCCGTCACAGACTCTCATGGTGAAGCGAGGTCGCCCAATTGAGGGCAGTAATTCGAAGAGGTCGCTCTGCTGGCAGCCCACGAGATAGGTTTGGGTGTCGGCGTTGCTGCTCGGCCTGCCGCAGTCCAGCCTGAACCGAGCCGCGACGTCGGGAGATTCAAGGGTGAGGCGAAGGCCTTTCGCAAGGTTGGAGCTGGGATAGGCCGAGTTGTCTGCGACTGCCTCGATGAAGGCCAATGGCGAGAGCGCCGCGAATCGGCTTTCGGCAATGGCGACGACGCTCATCCCTGTGATGGCACCGCCAAACACGAATCCGGCAACGAAGGCCGGCCATCGCCTGGACTTGGCACCGTTTGATGTCATGCCCATTGCGGTTCCTTTCGTCCGAGTTGAAGTCGCTACGATTGCGTCAACCCGGATCGACGGCAAGACCCATCAAGCCGCATACGTCGCCGTCACTGACCCGAACGGCCCGAAGTCCGCGACGTAGGTCTCGCCCACCTTGGGCCGCAGCATGCCGGTCAGCGTGCCGGTGCTGATCATCTGGCCGGCCTTGAGGCCGATGCCGGTGCGCGACAGCTCGTTGGCGAGCCAGGTCACCGGCACCATCGGATGGTCGAGCGCCGCGGCCGCGGTGCCGCGCCGGCGCGGCGTGCCGTTGCACGAGAGCACCACCTCCTGGCCCGCGATGTCGCGCCGCTGCCAGTCCTCGATCGCCGGCCCGTAGCAGATCGTGCCGCCGCCCGCGCCGTCGGCCAGCACGGCCGGCAGCGGTGGGAACTGGGCATCGTGCACGAAGCGGCACTCCGCCAGTTCGATGCCGGGATGCAGCGAGGCCATGGCCTCGGTCACTTCCTCGATCGTGTAGGGTCTCGCGCGCGGCGGCAGGTCGGCGCCGAGCCGCGCCTGGTATTCGACCTCGGGGATCGGGCTGCACTGCTTCGCATGCTCGACGCTGACCGGTGTCGGCCTGATGTGGCCGGCATAGACGCGGCCGTAGATCGGCGCGTCGGTGCGGAGCTGGCGCTGCATCTCCTCCTTCATGGCGGCGATCTTCCAGCCGACCACCTCGAGGCCGAGCTCCTCCTCGACCTGGCGTGCCACGCGATAGGCGGTCTCCTTGTCGGGCGGCGTCAGCCGCGCCTCGAGGCCGCTCTGCTGGCGGCTCTCGCGGCGCAGCGTGGCGAGGAGGCGGGCGAGCTCGCGTTGATCCTTCGCGTCCATGGTCACCTCGTCAGCAGGTCGTTCGCCCGGTCGAGCGCGACGGGCGCATCGTCGAGCAGCAGGTCGGTCGCCGCGTCCTCCCAGCGCAGCGCCTCCAGCGAGACGGGCTCGCTGCGGTGCAGCCGGTGCTCCAGCACGAAGCGGGCGAGCAGCAGGCGGCGCGCATCGCCGCCGGCGCGGCCGAGGCGCTGGCCTTCGCTCGCCAGCAGCGCCGCCGTCGTGGCGTGGTAGAGCCGGCCGGCGGCGACGCGGCAGAAGCGCTCGTTGTCGGGGCTGGCCGCGACCTCCTCGGCGAAGCGGAAGGCGTTGACGATCGCGCCGTCGAGCCGGGTGCGGAACTGGCCCGGCAGGCCCGGCGTGGCGTCGAGACGGCCCGCGAGATCGTCGCGCAGCGCGGCGTGCGCCTTCGCCTTGCCGACGGCGCGCTGGATGGCGTCGAGCGCGTTGATGTTGCTGGTGCCCTCCCAGATCAGGCCGAGATGGGCGTCGCGCACCAACCGCGCGTTCGGCCAGTCCTCGATGTAGCCGTTGCCGCCGCGCGCCTCCATGGCGCCGGTGGCGACCGTGACGTTGTCGCGGCAGGCGCGGTACTTGGCGATCGGCGTCAGCAGCCGCAGCGCCGCCTCGGGCGCGGTCGCGGCATGCAGCAGCGCCGATAGCGCCTGCTCGGTCGGCACCATCAGCTTCAGGAGCTGCCGGCGCATCAGCGGATGGCGGATCACGGCGCCGCCGAAGGCGTGGCGATGGCGGCTGGCCTGCAGCGCCTCGTTGAGGCAGCGCCGCATCATGCCGGCGGCGCGCGCGAGATGGGAGACGCGGCTGGAATTGACCATGACCAGCATCTGCTTCAGCCCCTGGTCGAGCGCGCCGAGCGGCCACGCCACCGCGCCCTCGAACACGATCTCGCCGCTCGGCATCGAGCGGCTGCCGAGCTTGTCCTTCAGCCGCACGATGCGATAGGCGTTGCGCGTGCCCCCCTCGGAGCCCCCCTCGGTGCCGTCTTCGAGCGTGCGCGGCATGAGGAACAGCGCGAGCCCGCGCCCGCCGGCCGGCGCACCCTCGGGCCGCGCCAGCAGCACCGCCAGCTCGGCATCGACGTTGGAGCAGAACCACTTCTCGCCCCACAGCCGCCAGGTGTCGCCGTCGCGCACCGCCTTGAGGTCGCCGGCGCCGACGTCGGAGCCGCCGGCCTTCTCGGTCATGAACTGGGCGCAGCGGTGGAGTCTGTCGGGATCCTGGCTCCACATCAGGTCGAGATAGCGCGCCTTCAGCGCCTCGCTGCCGAAACGGCGGACCAGCTCCGACGAGCTGTCGGTGACGTTGACCGGGCAGAGCAGGCCGAACTCGGCCTGGGCGAAGAGATAGTGGAAGACGTACTTGGCGATGGGCGGCATCGGCTCGGGCCAGCCCATGACGCCGGCGCGGTGCGTCATGGCGTGGATGCCGAAGCGGCCGAAGGCGATGCGCTCCATCTCGTGGTAGGCGGGATGGCACTCGATCCACTCCTCGTCGCGGCCGTAGCGGTCGCGCGGGTGGAGTTGCGGCGGATGGCGCTCGGCGGTGTCCGACAGCTCGCCCAGCCGACCGCCCGCCAGCCGGCCGAGCTCGCCGAGGTGCGGTTCGAGATGGGCGAGCAGGGGCCCCGGCATGTAGAGCGGCAGCAGGCTCCTGAGCCCGTGGTCGATCTCGTGGAAGTCGAGGCCGGCGCAGCTCGGCGCCAGCGCCGCGGCGCGGCTGCGCGAAGCGGCCCGCGACGCGAGCGCGTGCAGCCCGCTGCCCGTCTCCGGAATCGGTCGAACGTCGTTCATGGTGGTCCTCCGTTCTCTCCTGTCATGTCCCGAGCGATCGCATCCGCTGCCTCTCTGCCCCCGCGAAGCGGGGGAAGTGCCGCGTCATACGCGGCGAAGGGGGTCAGAAGCGTCGACGAGCCCTCGCCGGCGGCCTGCCCCCTCCGGCCCTCCGGGCCACCTCCCCCGAAACGGGGGAGGCGAAGGAAAGAGCCGCGGTCGATCACCGTCTTGGTCGATTGTGTAGAGTTGAGCCGGACGCACGACAAACGACTTGTTCGCCATCGGTGTTGAGCCATAGTCAACGCATGGCCTGGCGACGCCTTCCCCCGCTGCATGCCGTGCGCGCCTTCGAGGCGGCGGCGCGCCATCTCTCGATTCGGCGCGCGGCGGAGGAGCTTGCCGTCACGCCGGGCGCGGTCAGCCGGCATGTGCGCGCGCTCGAGGAGCAGCTCGGCAAGCCGCTGTTCCTGCGCCGCTCGACCGGGCTGGCGCTGACGGTGGCGGGCGAGGCGCTGGCCGAGGCGACGCGCGAGGGCCTCGACCGCATCGCCGATGCCGCGAGCGGCGTGCGGCTGCGGCGGCTGCGCCGGCTGTCGGTCGGCGTCTACGGCTTCTTCGCCTCGCGGGTGCTGCTGCCGCTGTGGCCCGAGCTGCGCGCGGCGCATCGCGAGCTGGAGATCGACCTGCACAGCAGCCTCAACCCGCTCGACCTGCTGCCCGGCCGCTACGACGCGGTGATCGCCGTGTCGGACGCCGAGCCGCGGCCCGGCCTCGTCACCCGGCCGCTGGTGCCGATCGCCACCGTGCCGGTGTGCGCGCCGCGCTGGCTGAGGAAGGGGCCGCCCGACTTCGCCGCCGTGCCGCTGCTGCATGGGCGGCCGCGGCCCGACGACTGGCGACGCTGGCTCGACCATGCCGGGCTCGGCCATGTGCCGGTGCAGGGCGGCAGCAGCTTCGAGAGCATCGGCCTTGCGCTGGAGGCCGCGGCGGTCGGCATGGGCGTCGCCATCGCGATCGAGGCGCTGCTGGCGCCCGACCTCGCGCGCCGCCGCATCGTGGTCGCGCACAAGACCGTGCGGCCGACGCGCCGCCACTTCGTGCTGCAGCACGAGGCCCGCCTCGCCGACGATCCCGCGCTCGCCGCCTTCGCGGAGTTCCTGGTGAAGCGGCTGGCGTGACCGCGTCGGCGATGTGCATGCGTTGCCAGCATCCGCTCCGGAAAATGTGATCGGAAGGGGCTTGCAGGTTCAGCAGGAATATGCCTATATTTCCTATAGGCTGGCGGCAGAAGCGTCCGCCTCCTGAAGCCCCGCCGGCCCCGCCCGCGCGGGGCTTCTTCATGCCCCAACCACCTCAGGCCG
>Ga0172375_10000978_pt1 | contig 46379 bp, 41 predicted proteins | sample LakKiv1m_FD_114537 | JGI IMG/M metagenome (GOLD analysis project Ga0172375, IMG submission 114537) | Freshwater microbial communities from Kabuno Bay, South-Kivu, Congo - kab_092012_11.1m | ecosystem: Environmental > Aquatic > Freshwater > Lake | place: Democratic Republic of the Congo... | reverse complement strand
CTTCTGTGGGTAGAAATACATCGTTCTGTGTCATCCCTTTTATTGTCTAGTATTTCTCGCAATGATTAAAAGTGACAATTAACACCTTTCATTAATGACTTTTAACATGGCCTGAGTAGTTACGTTTATATGTAATTAACCTATTATCGCAAGGAGAAAGAAATGAAAGACTTATTTAGAGTAACGACTCGTACCATCGTTGCAGCCGGTCTCGGAGCTGCCATATTCATGCTGCTTTTCATGTATGTCAAGGTGCCATCCTGGGTGCCTGAGACTCAATTCCAGACAGCTTATGGCTTAAGCGCATTCTTTGGTGTTCTCTTTGGGCCGATCGCAGCATTCCTGATCGCATTCATTGGCCATGCGCTCAGTGATTTCCTCCAGTATGGTTCTCCCTGGTGGAGCTGGGTAATTGCAAGCGGTGTCGCCAGTTTTGTTTTTGGGCTTGCCTTTAAACGTACCAACGTCGAAGAAGGTTCCTTCGGTTTCAAAGATATCCTGACCTTCAACTTATTCCAGGTCCTTGGTAATCTGGTGGCATGGTTGGTCGTAGCCCCGGTGCTGGATATTGTTATCTATGCTGAACCTGCTAATAAAGTGTTCACCCAGGGCGCTGTTGCTTGCGGGATGAATATCATCAGCGCCGGCGTTATCGGAACTTTACTGCTGATCGCGTACGCCGCCACCCGCACCAAGAAGGGTAGTTTAACTAAAGGCTCATAAGGGTAAACAGCCAAAATACACTGGAACCGGATGATTAATTCGTCCGGTTCTTTTTTTTCGTGTAAACTTGTTGCAATCATTTACCACAGGGTGAAGTATGACAGATACGCCGATCATCGAGTTTGCTGATTTTACATTCCAGTATTTTAGTCAGGCAGAACCAACTCTGCATGATATTAATTTAAAGATATACCCCGGCGAAAAAATATTAATAATCGGACCGAGTGGAAGTGGAAAAAGCACAATCGGACACTGCTTGAATGGGTTGATTCCCTTCTATTACAAAGGTGAAACGCGGGGGAGTCTACAGATCAAAGGGAAGGAGACATCTGGTCAGGATATTTTTTCTCTCTCTAAGATCGTCGGTACTGTCCTGCAGGATTCTGACGGCCAATTTGTAGGTTTAACGGTAGGTGAGGATATTGCCTTTGCCATGGAAAATGATTGTATACCTGGTGAAGAAATGCGCGAACGTGTGGAGAGAGTATCCAGGATGGTGGACATGGATCGTTTCCTGCTCTCATCTCCGTATGAATTATCTGGAGGCCAGAAGCAGAGGACAGCACTTGCTGGTGTAATGATCGATAATGTTGACATTTTATTATTCGATGAACCACTCGCTAACCTTGATCCTGCTACCGGGAAGACTGCTATTGAGATTATTGATGAGATTCATCGTTCATCCGGTAAAACGGTCATCATTATCGAGCATCGACTGGAAGATGTGTTGCATTGCCCCGTGGACCGGATCATTCTCATCAATGAAGGGCGGATACTGGCGGATATGGATCCCCACACTATGGTCTCTTCTGATCTATTACGCCAGAACGGTATCCGAGAACCTCTTTATGTCACAGCGATGAAATACGCAGGGATTGCTGTAACCCCAGAACTATATCCGGGGTATCTGAATACCCTGGACATTCAAAAAGTTGCTCCTCAATTAGAAACCTGGTTTCAGAAAGTCAAACCAATCCCACCTAAAATTTATGAAGATGTATCGCTCGATTTACAGGGTGTGACTTACTCTTATGATGGGATTACCAATGTGCTGGATAATATTCAGATACAGATACACAGGGGAGAGATGCTGGCTGTGGTTGGAAGAAATGGGGCAGGGAAATCCACACTCGCGAAACTACTGTGTGGTTTTATTCATGAAGATACAGGTGCCATTGCCTATGAAGGAATCAGCCTGGCTAAACAATCGATCAAAGAGCGCGCTGAAGTGATTGGTTATGTGATGCAGAATCCCAACCAAATGATCTCGAAGGCGATGATCTTTGATGAAGTAGCACTGGGTTGCCGATTACGCGGTGTTCCAGAAGAAGAGATCAAACCTCGGGTAGAAAAGGTTTTAAAGGTCTGCGGATTGCTACCCTTTATTACCTGGCCGATATCAGCTCTCAGTTATGGACAAAAGAAGAGGGTGACCATTGCATCGATCCTGGTATTGGATCCACGCGTAATCATCCTGGACGAACCTACCGCAGGGCAGGATTTTCGGCATTATACAGATATCATGCAATTCCTGCGGGAAATCAATCTTTCAGGGGTTACAATCCTACTGGTGACGCACGATATGCACCTGATGCTGGAATACACTCCCAGAGCCGTTGTTTTAAGCGATGGTAAATTGGTTGCTGATGCTCGGGCAGCGGATGTACTGACAAACATGGGTGTTATTTCTCAGGCAAATTTGAAAGAAACATCACTCTACCATCTCGCACAGAAAGCCGGCTTGAGGGATGCCACGGGTTTTGTCCAGCATTTTATTGATTTTGAAGGCAAGGTGCGAGCATGAAAGCCAGGTTATTTTCCTATAATTTTGCCAACACTTACATCCACAGATTGTCGGGGTTAACCAAACTGGCGTGCTTTTTATTTCTTACATTTGCGGTGATGTTTTCATATGATCTGCGGGTCATCCTGGTTATTCTGATCCTTTCCACCTGCCTGATGGTGGTTTCGCGGATCAAGTTTTCGCAGATCCGCACCATGGTCTGGTATGTGGCAGGCTTTCTACTCATCAATGCGATACTTACATTTTTTTTCGCGCCGGAATATGGTGTCAGTATCTACAAGACCCGCCATGAATTGGTAGATCTCTTTGGTAAATATTCACTTACAAGCGAACAGTTATTTTATCAATTAACCCAGGTGATGAAATATGCGAGTGTGATTCCACTGGGCATGATCTTCATCCTGACGACCAACCCCAGCGAGTTTGCATCTTCTTTGAGTGGAGTTGGAGTAAATTACAAGATCTCTTTTGCCGTCTCCCTGACTCTCCGATACTTCCCCGATATTCAGCGGGCTTACACCGATATCAGCCAGGCACAACAGGCACGTGGCATGGAAATGAGTGCTAAAGCGAACCCATGGAAACGATTTAAAAGCGCACTGCTGATCATAATTCCATTAATATTCTCAACCCTGGAGCGTATTGACCTGATTACGAATGCGATGGATCTGCGCGGTTTTGGTAAAAGAAATAAACGCACATGGTATATCAGAAAGAATATGAACTATGAAGATTGGATCGCATTCATGTTTTGTGCATTCCTTTTCTTTGGCACACTGGCAGTATCGGCTTTTATAAATCACAGCCGTTTCTACAACCCATTTGTTTAGGAACAACCAATGAAACCCATTCTTGTTTTTCAAACGGATTTTACATATAAAGAAGGCGCAGTAGCGGCAATGTATGGGGTGGTAAAGTCTGTTGATCGTGAACTAGAGGTCATGGATGCAACCCATGAAATACCCCAGTATGATATCTGGAGCGCATCATATCGGCTTAGTCAGTATATGCAATTCTGGCCGGAAGGCACGATCTTCATCTCAGTAGTTGATCCGGGAGTTGGTACGCGACGCCGGGCATGCGTAGCCAAAACGAATAATGGTTATTTTGTGGTCACACCAGATAATGGAACTTTGACCCATATCATGGAGCTGTCAGGTATTTCAGAAATTCGTGAGATCGACGAGCAGATAAACCGGTTGCGTGGCAAGGGTACTGAAGGCACTAGTGTTTTCCACGGGAGGGACTTGTTCAGTTATACAGCCGCAAGACTAGCAAGTGGAGTCATTGATTATCGAGGGGTCGGGAAGGAATACCCGACGAAAGAGATTGTTCAACTGCCTATTCACAAACCGGAGTTTAGAAGAGGGCTTGCTCTGGGTATCTTCGAAATTGGAGACCCAAATTTTGGGAATCTCTGGACGAACATCCCTCTGGCAGATTTTCAATCAGCAGGTTTCAGGTATGGTGATAAGGTAAAGGTTTCCATCTCTCATGCCGGCGCAATTGTCTATAATGAAATACTGCCGTTCCATCAGACATTCGGAGAGATTTCACCAGAGCATCCATTATTGTATAACAATGAGCTGAATCGGGTTTCTGTAGCCATCAATCAGGGGAGTTTTATGGATCATTATCATATTGGCTACGGTCCTGATTGGGTTGTGGAGATCTCTGTTAGATAAGGTGTGGGGGGACATTCCTGGATCTATTAATTGCTTATTGACACTCTAAAGGTAAACCCTTAATATTGTACTTAACAAATAACTAAGGAGGAGATTATGGAAGATTTATTGAAAAACAATCTTGCCCCCGCAGATAATGAGATCACCGTGAGAACCTATGAATGTACATATTACAAGGCTTGGTTGATCGGGTTGGAAGCAAAGGGATATCTGGGTGTCACAAATAAACGGGTGGTATTTCAGGCTAAGGGGAAGTCTCTTTCAGGAAACAGTATCATTCAGAGCGAGGTCCCAGTTTCAGATGTTTCGGGAATTAGCAGTTACAAAGGATTCTATTTTAGCTTAACACATATTCTATTGGCATTAATTGCTTCCGCGGCTATATCAACTGTCGTAGTTGGGTTATTAACTTCTTGGATGGTTTCTAACTACTATAATAATCAATCAACCACATTTGTTACAGTGGTGATGTGGGTAACAGCCGTTGCAGCTTTTCTACTTTCGATCAGTGTCAAACCCGCAAAGGTTTGGAAATCAGTTTTTGCTGGTTTATCCGCTGCACTCTTTGCATCTCTCGGTGGGGTTGATTATTTATCTAACCTTGCAGGTTCATTCTTCGGCGGAGGTATGGGGGGTAATGGATCTTCCTTTCCATTGGTCCTCGCAGGATTGATCGGAATATACCTTTTAATTTGTTTATTTCTATATTCACGTAGACCGACTTTTTCGATCAGTATCCATTCGCGCGGCGGTTCATCCACACCCATCAGCATAGCAAGTGCAAATGGAATAGCCGCAGTGTTTATGTCTGCTGGCCGTGCATTGAACGCCCAACCAGCTGCGGATGCGGAAAAAATGCTTGCTGAAATTGGTGGAATGATCTTGGATATTCAAGCACTGGGTGATACAGGCGTTTCCCGGTGGAAGATTTAATATAAATGGAGGATGCCATGTCTATTGAAGCACTTCCATTTGAACTGGCAGAAAACGAACAGGTAGTTCGTTCATATCAAGCGACAAGATTACGGAAACTTATTTTTCCTCCAACAATTGGCTTCTTAACACTGACCAATATGCGGGTACTCTTCCACAGCGCAGGCAAATCGCTTCGTGGAAGAAGCCAGGTAATTTCACAGCTACCACTTGAAGATGTCAGTGGAATCCAAATCTCTTATAGTTCTTCTTTCAATTGGATTCTGTTTCTTTTATTCAGTGGTATCACTCAAGGGATACTTACTTATCTCACAGCAAATCTTCCGCAGTGGATGACTGGTTGGGTGGTGAGTATACTCCTTTTATTGCCTTATGCAGCTATTTGGGTCTATTCTTCCCGATTTATTTCAAATGAAATCAGAGAAACGATCCAAAAACAACTGAGTGAGACGACTTTTTCATCCTTCTTTCAAAAGGAACATTCTTTATTGATCAGAATCTTGCGAGTCTGTTTTATCGCAGGATCACTCTTGTTTGGTTGGAATTTGATCTCACGAACGGATCTGGACTATAAAGCACCATTCATTGGGATCGTTTTAATGCTGGGTATATATTTCTTAATCTTTAGGAATATCCTCGGATCACTGAGTGTTTTTTCGCTGAAAATACTATCTAAATCTTCCAAGGGAACGGGGATCGTGATTCCCGGTAACGCCTATACCCTGCTCGTAGGCGATATTGCCAGTCTCGAATCTATGAATGCAAGCCCTGATATCGACGCGCAAGATCTGGTAAGTGACCTCGGAGCAGCAATACTAGACTTACAGGCACTGGGCGAGATGGGAATTAATAAGTGGAGAAAATAAAATGTACCAGATCGACCCTAAAAGAGTTTCAATCGCATTGAAGAAAGACGGTTTTTCAGAAAGGATATCAAAGGAGATTCTCAAACAGTTTTCTACAACAAGTGATGATATTGGGCAGGCGATCGAGTACTGGCTTATAACAGGTCAGGTTCCAGATTTCTCAATCGATGGTATTTCTGTGGCGGATGTGATGAAATATCGTAGAAGCCATGTCTTTCTGGCTATCCACGCCTTGTGGTTACTCAAGATCAAAGAAAATGATCCCACGGCTTATAGTTTGTGGAAGAAGACCCTCACCACAATGGTATATATAGAGTAAGGGGGGGGAGAGAATGACCAGCATTGCATTACTGTCGCCAGAATCTTGGGCTGCTGAAAAGGACCCTGAAATAAGGAAGCAGGCGTTACAGGAATTGTGGAAACAAACTGCTGCTGATAACAACTTGACAGTTGGGGAATTAAGCATGCAAACCATGGAAGAAGGAGTCAGGGGGGCATATGATCAGATAAGTAAAAACTATACAATAAGTGCAGACTTGGTAAATGCAGAAACTCCTTACGATGCGGTGGAGAATGTGTTTCATGAATCCAGGCATGCTTACCAACAAGGAATCAGCGAAGGGTTGGTACCAGCAGAAAACCTTAGGGAGTTCCGGGATAATAAAGCGGCTTTTAATGGGGGATACATTCCTCATCAGGTATCGAGTGAATTATACCGATCACAACCAACTGAGGTGGATGCGAGAAGTTTTGCTCGGGGGAAAACAGATGCTTTTTACCAAAATTTAGCGGGAAAAAAAGGATACCAGGAATATGCAGATGGTAGACTGCAAGAAGAGATTCAGAGTAATGCGTATTGTAAAATAATTTTAGGTGAAGATATTAATGAAGTTGCACGTCAGGAAGTTCGAGATCGATGTGTCCAACAACACCCCGAACTTGGAGACGAAATGGGACTAACACCTCGGGATGAGATTAATCAAGCTTCCTCAAGCCAGGTTGATACATCCCCGGCAACTGGACAATCTTCTCTAGTCAATGCTCCAGATGTTTCCGAAGATCAGAATCAGGAAAAGAAGGGACATGGGTACTCCATGTAATAATTCATGACTCCATCGGGTATGAATAATCAGGTTCTATTTGGCGACAATCTAATATCAGAACCCGTTTCAATCATTGCTGAAAATAGCCGGATTCTTTTGAAAGGGCAATATGGAAATGGTGAGGGTGGAATAATCCCGATGAGTGAAACGTTGTTTAGCAAGCATCTGCTGATGCTTGGGGGTATCGGCACCGGTAAAACGAATACTATCTTTCAGGTACTAGATCAATTAGAAATTAAGGCGGATGATGTGGTTGTCATCTTTGATACCAAGGGTGATTACTATCAACGTTTTTACCAAAAAGGGGATATTGTTATTAGCAACGATGATAACGCCACCGGTAAATTTGGTATAGATTACTGGAATATTTTTAATGAGATATCTAATACTAGATCCCCCGAAGAAGATATTAATGAGATCGTCAAAACGCTATTCTTTGAACGTAGCAAGAATACCATGCAGCCTTTTTTCCCTAACGCCGCGAGGGATATTCTTGCAGGAGTGATGATACATCTGGTGCGATCGAATGGGGAAAGAACAAACAAGATCCTGTGTGATCTTTTTGAACGGGCTAGCGTGGATGAACTTAGGTCTTTTCTGGATGCACATGATGACTTACGAGGATTAGGATATTACATTGCCAAGGATTCACCCCAACAAGCCCAGGGGGTTCTCTCGGAACTCCACCAAATGCTGCACGAAATATTCATTGGTAATTTTAAAAAGGCGGGAACAATCTCTATTCGGGATTCAATCAGAGAGAAGGGCGGGAGGAGAGTTTTCATTGAATATGATCTGGGGATTGGAAATACATTAACCCCGATATATCGTTTGTTACTAGATATGGCACTTAAGGAAGCTATGAGCCGTAAAAAAAGTGAGGGGAATGTATGGTTTATTATCGATGAATTTCGATTAATCCCACATTTGCAGCATATTGATGATGGTATCAATTTTGGCCGTAGCCTCGGGATTAAATTTATTATTGGAGTTCAAAATGTTGAACAGGTGTTTAGTGCATACGGTGAGCAGTTAGCCCGGAGTATATTATCGGGGTTTTCCACAATGTTTAGCTTTAGAGTCAACGATGTGACAACTCGCACTTATATTAAGGAGCATTGTGGCCAAAATAGAAAGTATGAGGCATTTCCTTCAAAAGTTGGTAGCCGTGGGCTAGTTGAGAACGTGCGGGATGCTTTTGTTGTAGAAGACTGGGAGATCATGAATTTAAAGGATGGACAAGCTATTGTGAAGATGCCAACGGTTGCGCCATTCTATTTTTTATTCGATAAGTTTAATTAATTGGAGCTCCTATGGAAGTCATCCCTTTCATTAAGAAAAATAAAATTCTATTGATCATCGCCAGTTGGTTTATCTTGGTATTGATTGCATGGGTTGTAAATGGTTTGTTGCCTTCCAATGAAGCATCGGGCATTAAACCACCCAGTTCTTATACTTCTCCAAGCGTCAGTGTATATCTAGCCCCAACCAAAGCAAGCAACAGTTCACTGAAGACAGGAAGTTCATCCAGCAACACATCGACATCAATATCTGGTAATTCATACAACCAGAATCGAGTGAAGTACGCACGTATTGTTTATGATGGACAGGTGAATCTGCGAAGAACGCCTGGATATATGAATAAAAATGATGCAGTAGATGTGATGACCACCTTGCTCCCTGGTACTGAGATGCGAGTGGTAGGTGGCCCAGAGTATATTGATGGGATCAACTGGTGGAATGTAAAATGGAATGGCTATCAGGGATGGATGGCTGATCACAGAGGAAATGGTGAGTTATTGCTTGAATTCTTTTGGGAGTGAGTTCTGAATACCTATAATAAGTAAACAATAATTGTTTTACATATCAAATTCATCTTACTACCTCCCTCCCTTAAGGGCCATCCACCCTTCTGCGGTTTTCCCCTATAATACCTGTATGCTTCCCCGGGCATCCCTTACCGCTGACCAACAGGCGATCCTTGATTTGCCTGCGGATTCGTGCGCCTGGGTGGAAGGCCCGGCGGGTAGTGGCAAAACAACGGCAGCGGCTGAAAAAGTCATGCAGCTGGTGCGACAGGGAATTCCCGCGCAGCAGATATTGATTCTACTGCCACAGCGGACTCTGGCTGAGCCTTACCAGTGGGTGTTGAATAGCCCGGAATTTCCTGCCGGGGGGCGGCCGGATATCTTAACCTTCAACGGCCTGGCTCAGCGTTCATTGATGCTTTTCTGGCCGCTGGTGGCAAGATCAGCCGGATTCTCAGCCCCAAACTCTCCCCCCGTTTTCCTGACCATGGAAACCGCTCAGTACTACATGGCACGGGTAGCCGAACCTTTGTTGCGGAAGGGTTATTTTGCCGCCATAAAACTGGCTCCCAATCGACTTTACAGTCAGTTACTGGATAACTTGAATAAATCTGCGCTCGTCGGCTTTCCGCATACAGAAATTGGCAGCAGGCTAGCCACAGCCTGGACTGGTTCTTCATCCCAGATTAGGGTGTACGAACAGGCTCAAGAAGTGATATCCGCATTCAGGTTAGAATGCCTGAACCGCAACCTGCTGGATTTTTCGCTGCAGGTCGAGATCTTTAATAAGCAAATACAGCCAGCCTTGTTGTTCAGGCAATACTTACAAGCACGTTACCGTTTCATCATCGCCGATAATTTGGAAGAGGATACCCCGGCTGCCCATGATATGCTGTTGAACTGGCTGCCAGAATTGGATGGCGCGTTGCTGCTGTATGATACAGCAGCTGGTTATCGCCGTTTTCTTGGGGCGGATCCAGCGGATGCACAGAAGCTAAGAGACCAATGCCAGGTCATGAATTGTGGTCCTTTACCATCTCAACCGGCTGGTTTGCGTGTGTTTACCTCAGCATTTTCCGCAGCCCTGGGTATACCCGTGGATGCGGAAAAAGAAGATTTGTCCACTGGTTCGATGACTGAAAATGAGGTACTGGCTTGCATCCGGCCGATCTCAACCCGCTTTTACCCGCAAATGTTAGAGACCGCTGTAGCAGAAGTGGCCCGACTGATCGAGAATGGCACGCCACCCGCGGAGATCGCCATTCTGGCTCCATACCTGACAGACCGCCTGCGGTTTTCGCTAACCGAACAGCTGGCAGTACGGCGGATCCGTACCCGTGTGCTGCGGCCATCGCGCACAATGCAACAGGAGAGTGCCATTCGCTGCCTGTTGGTGTTGGCACGGGTTGCTCACCCTGGTTGGCAAATGCCTCCCCTGCGGGCGGATTTTACCGCCATGCTGATGACGGCTATCAAAGATCTGGATCCAATCCGTGCAGGGATCCTTGCGGAGATCGTTCAATCACGCCGGGGGGATTCTTCGCTCCCCGGTGACTTCGCGAGTATTCACATTCTAGCCAAAGAAAGGATCACCTTTACATTGGGTGAGCTCTATTCCGAGTTGCGTGATTGGCTGATACGCTACGTTCAGGAAACACCTTTAGAGCTGGAATACTTTTTTAGCCGGCTTTTCGGAGAGTTGTTGACCCGCCCGGGTTTTGGTTTTTTTGGTGACCAGGAAGCCGGGAAAGTGACCGCCAATCTGATCGAATCGACCCGGAAGTTTAGACAGGCAGTTTCAGGTATCTTACCATCCCATGAAATATCGCAGGAATTTATCCGCGCTGTGGATCAAGGCCTGATCTCTGCGCAGTATTTACGCAGTTGGGTAGCACCGGAGGAAGCTGCCGTGACCCTGGCGCCCGCGTACTCCTTCCTGTTGCAAAACCGTCCTGCAGCGGTCCAGGTCTGGCTAGATGCCGGCAGTAATGCCTGGTATGAACGGCTGGAACAACCATTGACGCATCCGTTTGTGCTGAGTAGGCAGTGGCAGCAAGGTGATATCTGGGATGATGCGCGCGAAGCTCAAGAAAACCGTCAGGCGCTTCTCCGGCTGGTTCAGGGGCTGGCTCGCCGTTGTACCAGCCAGATTTTGTTATTGCACAGCGAGGTGGGAGAGCAAGGGTACGATCAATCGGGCGCGCTCATCCGCAATACCGCCTTTGCATACACTCGGGTTCGCCGAGCCACGAATAAACCGGCAGAGGTCAATCATGTTTGAGCCGCGTCCATCTCAAAAGGAGATACTGGCTTACACCGGTGGATATATGGGGATCTCTGCTGTGCCGGGCAGCGGTAAGACGCATACCCTGTCGGCTCTGGCTGCCGGCATCATCGGTTCAGGTGTATTACTGGAGGATCAGGAAGTTCTGGTGGTCACGCTAGTCAATTCAGCCGTTACCAATTTTTCGCGCCGGGTAGAACTATTTTTGAAAGATACTGGTACATTGCCGGGTTTTCAGTACCGGGTAAGAACATTACACGGTCTCGCCAACGATATTGTCAGAGAAAGACCTGCCCTGTGCGGCCTATCGAGCGAATTTACCATCCTGGATGAGCAGGAAACAGCCAAGGTGATCAACCAGTCCGCGGCAGCCTGGCTACAAATGCATGCAGCTGAAATGGAAAATTACCTGTCGCCTACCCTTGCAGCAGGCTCCCTGTCCAAAATACGGCAGCAAGTTCTGCCACAGCTTGTGCAGGAAATGGCCACGGGATTCATCCGCACAGTGAAAGACCGCCGCTTGACCGATGAGCAGGTGGTAGAAATTGGGAAGCAGGCGCGCGAATCTGGCATGGAAGCCCTGGTAGTATGTGCCGGCATCTATGCGGATTACGAACGTGCTTTAAATTACCGCAATGCGTTGGATTTTGACGACCTGATCCGCAATGCACTGTCAGCTCTAAATTCGGATCGGAGTCTGCTGGAAAGGCTGCGGCATCGTTGGCCATTCATTCTGGAAGATGAAGCACAAGACAGCAGCTTGCTGCAACAGGAGATCCTGCGCTTGCTGGCGGGGGAACCTGGCAACTGGGTGCGAGTGGGTGACCCCAATCAGGCGATTTATGCCACCTTTACGACTGCGAATCCGGCTTATTTGCGCGGTTTTATGCAGATGAAAGGAGTGGTTTCCCGGGACTTGCCAGAAAGCGGGCGATCTACCACTTCCATTATCGATCTGGCAAACCACCTTGTGACGTGGACGCGGGAAATGCACCCGAACCTGGATGCGCGGCAAGCGCTGGAGCCACCCCTGATCCACCCGGTACCGTCTGGGGATGCCAGCCCCAACCCCGATGATTCCAGGACGATCCTTCGCTTAATGGATAAAAAACTAACGCCTGATGAGGAGCTGGAAAAGATCGTAGAGTCTCTTTCTTCCTGGTTGCCGCAAAATCAACAGCGGACAGTGGCTGTGCTCAGCTCCCTGAATGAGCATCTGGAAAATCTGGCGGAAAAACTAAGAGCCCGTAAGATCCCTGTGGTGGAGTTGCTGCGGTCTACCAGTTCGTCCCGACAGGCGGCCCGTCGGATCTCTGCCTGGCTTTCCTTTCTGGCAGATCCACGCAGCAGTCAGAAAATGGCTACGGCATTTCTGGCGTGGCGCAATGTGGCAGAAGACAGCAGCCTGGCCGCGGTGCGGGCATCCGCTTCTTTGCTGCGTAAGTGCGCCAAAACTGAGGAGTACCTCTTTCCTCAGACTGCCAACTGGATGGAAATGCAAGCACTATCATCTCAGCCTGAGGTGGAATTGTTATTGCTCGATTTTCGGGCTTGTGCCGTCAATATGCTGAAGGTGATCGACCTGCCCGTGGACGAATTGACGATCTCTCTGGCCAGTACTTTATTCACAGATGCGGCGGACCTTGCGGTTGGTTTCAAATTGGCTGGGATTTTACGGTCTGCCGCTCTGCTCTACCCGGCGTGGCGTTTACCGGAAATGTCGGCCGAAGCCGACAGCTTTGCCAACGGACGTAAGTTCTCGGGTTTCAGTGATGAAGATACCGGTTTTGATCCCAGCCTGCACAGGGGCAAGGTGGTACTGGCTACCATCCATAAGGCTAAAGGGCTAGAATGGGATCGTGTGTATCTGAGCTCATTGAATAACTACGATTACCCTGCTGGCGCGGAAGGGGACGTGTATAAAGGCGAGAAGTATTATTTGCGCAATCAATTAAACCTTCAGGCGGAGGTCTTGCATCAACTGCAGCTTGTGCTGGATGGCCGAGCGGACGAGTATTTTGAGGGGCTGGCTGGTATGGAGGACCGGAAGCAGTACATCTGCGAGCGGTTGCGGGTGTTGTATGTGGGTATCACTCGTGCCCGCGAGGAATTACTGCTCTCATGGAATAGCGGTAAGCGGGGGACATCCAGCGAAGCGGTGGCATTCACGGAGATCAAAGAGTATCTGGGGCAGCGTGGTATGATTCCTGGTGGAAGCAGAAGATGATACCGGAAGATTTCACCTTTAGCCAGCACAGCCTGGCAGACTTTAATACCTGCCAGTGGCGTTTTCTGCTGCGGCATGTAGAACGTGTTGCCTGGCCAGCGGAAGAGACTACTAATCAATCTGAGGTAGATAAGCGTCAGGAGCAGGGTGTGGCATTTCACCTGCGTGCCATGCAGTATTTTTCTGGCTTACCAGCGGATCAGTTGTCCGGTAGTTCTACGAAGGATGAACTGGAAGAATGGTGGCAAGATTTCTTATCAATTGAGAAGAATTTTCCTTACCGGGCAGAAAAGCAAGCCAGCTGGCGGTTGCTGCCCGAACTTCAGTTAAATGCAAGGTTGGGCAGGCATCGGGTTATGGGGAAAATAGATTTGCTGGCAGCGCTCCCCGGTAAGGCTTACCAGGTGTATGACTGGAAAACCGGTGCGCGCGTGCCAGCCAGAGAAGCACTGGAAGGACATCCACAGACCCGGTTGTACAGCTGGCTCGCGACGGAAGCAGGCGGGCAGGCACTGCGTTTGGAGCAGGGTGGGTTGAACCCCGAGCAGCTAAGCATGACGTACTGGTATGCCGGCCAACCGGGCACCTGGATCTGTTACGATTATTCATCTGCGCAGTTCCAGTCGGATACTGAGCAACTTTCCGCACTGCTCGATTACATTACCAGTCTGCCAGAAGATGGATTTCGTAAAACCGAAGACACTCGCACCTGCCGCTATTGCCTATACCGCTCGTATTGTGAGCGCGGTTATCAACCCGGAGAGGAAGATGCGGTGGAAGAAACTGTTCCCGCGGCGGACCTTCCCTCCTGGGATGAGATCGAATCGCTGGAGGTCTGATGCACCAGCCCAAAGCCAGAATCTGGAAAGACCCGGAGCCCGTCGCGCCATCTGAAGAGCTAATCCGGTTGGCTGGCAGCCGGCTGGCAGCTGAGTTGCTTTGCCGCAGGGGTTGCTATCGGCAGGCAGATGCAGAAAAATTCCTTTTCCCCGAAAGATACCTCCCCTCATCCCCATTCGAGCTGCCCGGCATGTCCGATGCGGTGGACTGCCTGACCCGTGCCTGTAGGAATGGAGAGCCGATCTGTGTTTGGGGTGATTTTGATGTGGACGGGCAAACTTCCACGACCATCTTGGTTTCGGCTTTGCGCCGAATGGGAGCACGCGTTTCCTACTTCATCCCGGTACGCGCCAGACATTCTCATGGGGTTCACATGGAGCCATTGCGTGATCTGGCATCCGCGGGCGTGAAGGTCTTGCTGACCTGCGATACAGGCATTTCAGCTATCAGGGAAGTAGAATGGGCGCGGTCGCAGGGGATGAAGGTCGTCATCACGGATCATCATGAACTACCGGCAGTGTTGCCTTTGGCTGAGGCGGTGGTCAATCCACGTTTGCTACCTGCGGGACACCCGTTGGAGACACTGCCCGGCTGCGGCGTGGCTTATCTGCTGGCACAGGCACTGTTGCCCGCGCATGCCGCTGAAGATCTGCTGGATCTGGTGGCCCTTGGTCTGGTAGCTGATGCGGCTGAACTACGTGGTGAAACCCGCTACTTGCTGCAGCGCGGGTTGGCATCTCTACGCTCAACACAGCGTGCCGGCCTGGTCCAGCTGTTTCTTCGGACCGGGATCAATCAGGCAGCAATCAATGAAGAGACGATCGGGTTCACACTGGCTCCACGGTTAAATGCTCTGGGGCGGCTTGAAGATGCCACGGGGATCGTAGATTTTTTCACCGCACCATCCGCTTCACAGGCAGCCTTCTTTGCAGAAAGGCTGGAGGGATTGAATACCCGCCGGGTGCAGGCAGTTCGCCAGATTCTGCTGGCTGCGGAGGAAATGCTACAACGCTCCCCAGGAATTCTGGATATGCCTGTACTGGTACTGATGAACCCGACATGGGAGAGTGGGGTGTTGGGGATCGTGGCTGCCCGGTTGGTTGAGCGCTACGATCGCCCGGTCATCCTTTTTCGGGAGAGCAACGGCCTGGCAGCCGGGTCTGCCCGCTCGGTGAAAGGCATTCATATCACGCAGGCAATCGCGGAGCACGCCGGTCTGCTGCACCGTTTTGGCGGGCATCCCATGGCGGCGGGTTTAAGCCTGCCAGCGGACAGGGTCTCTGAGTTCCACCAGGCGCTGGCGTACACCCTGCGGACATTGCCGGGTGGTATACCGCAAAATTACTTGCAATTGGATGCGGAAGTCCCCTTAGCGGTGAATTCTATGGAAACCGCACGCAGCCTGGATGTTCTTTCCCCATTCGGTGTGGGTAACCCGGCACCGGTTTTCCTCAGCTGTGACCTGAGAGTGCGTTCAACCAAACCTCTCGGCAGGGAGAAAGAGCATACGCTCTATCATTTGGAAGACAGGGATGGCAAGCTGTACGAAATTGTCCGTTGGCATTCGACAGGGCAGGAGGCACCTGATTTTCAGTTTGATCTGGCGTATACCCCACGGATGTCAACTTACCGTGGCGAGGTGAAACTGCAGCTGGAGTGGGTGGACATCCGCCCGTTACCGCGCTCGGCTGGCGTAAGCCATCGCGCGACGTTGGATGTGGAAGATTGGCGCGATCAGGATGTGCTGTCGGCTCGCGTGGTAGCCGCCGGAGAACCCGCGGCGCAGATCTGGTGCGAACCACCGGCTGCAGCGGGACAGGTGGATCGGGGAAGCCTGTTGCAGGCTGGCACGCTCTTCATTGCCTTCAACCCTCCCGGGCCGGCAGAGATCGCTGCAGTCTTGCGTAGTGTCAATCCACGCCGGGTGGTATTAATGCCTGCTGTAAGAGCGGATGATTCTCTGCAACCCTTCATTCGCCAGTTGATGGCCGCGGTGAAACCATCACTAGCGCCAGAGAAACCCCCGGTGGCTGTCGAAGGGCTGGCAGCCCGTCTCGGGCACACCGCCCGTAGCGTGGATACAGGCTTGTTGTACCTAGAGGCTTGCGGCCTGGTACAGCGGGAAAGCGCAGGGGGAGGATTGGTTTCACTGCGCCTGCCGGTTTCTTCGATGGTGGTAATGGAGAGGAAAGCTCAATTGGAGGTGAACTTGATCCGCCTGCTGAAGGAGACGGCGAAGTTCAGGGAGTATTTCGCGAAATCACCGGCAGAACAGTTGAAGGCGGATTTTTTCACGCGCTGAGGTGTGCCTGTCATTGTCAAGGGGATGGCTTTCTGCTATAATCCCGTTACCCAGGGCGCGTAGCTCAGCTGGTCAGAGCGCACGGTTCACATCCGTGAGGTTCGGGGGTTCGAGCCCCTCCGCGCCCACTTTCCTTTTAAAAAATATAAACAACAGGTTCTGGGGTCCCCACAGGGGGATGATATCTACCCATCCCCCGTCCCCCTTCCCAAAGCGGGAAGGGGGATCAATAATTATGGGGATATTTGAGCCTTCGGCTCAAATATCCCCATAAACCCTGCATATTTCACCCCACCTCTTCCCCACAGAAGATTTATAATATACTCATGAAAAAATGCATCGCCTTACTTCTGTTGATCCCTTACCTCCTGGCCGCCTGCGCTCCCACACCCGCAGTTGTGGAGCCCGCGCCGGTGACTCTGGAGCCACTGCCAGTCACCGCGGACAGCGCCGCCTGCCCATCCCTGACCGCGCCGGACGCAACCCCCGCCCTCTACGGCCTGTGGGTCAAAGATCTGCCAGATAGCCAGCGGGATCTGCTCACCATCTCTGAGACAGCTTTCTATCGGGTTGAGGTGGAGACCTCCGGTGACGGTATGGTCCGGGAATCGTATTATGTCATCAACGGGGTGGACTGGGTGAACGGTATCTTACAGTTAAGGCTGCTATGGGTGCGGGTGAATGGACGCTACGGTGGGTTTGATTCACCATCCAAACAGGCTCGCGTGGTTGTGGATGGTGACACTCTCTATTTCTCGCTCACCGACGTAGGTTTAGAACTTCCACCGGCCGGAGACGGCCCCTGGAGCCGCCAGTAATTCCCCTTAAATGTGCAATGGCCCAAAAGATCTCCTGAATTCAGAAGATCTTTTACTTTTCCTTAAAGATCACCAGCACGCTGCCCTCATAGGTTGAGCCATCCGCGGCACGGCAGATAGGCGCGGCCAGGCTGGCTACGGTCTCACTGCCGGCTGCCAGACGCAGGTTGTACACCCCGCCGGGCTGCATACGAAAATCGGCATACCCTGAACCGGCACGCGGCTTCAGACCGGTGAAGAATACCTGCATACCTTCCGACCCTGAGATCTCTATTCCCTGGCCGGGGAAGGCACCTCCCTGCCGGTTTTGTATTTCTACCCGCAGCAGGCGTTCCAGTGAGCGGTCACATTCGGTCGATCGTTCCACCAGCGTGAAGGAAGATCCACTGGCCGGGGGAGGGGTGGCGGATGGTGTCGGCGGGTCGGCTGTGGCGGTTGCCGGTGTGCGCATCGAGGTTGGCGTTCTGGATGCTGTCGGCGAGGCGGGTACCGGGGTGCGGGTCTCAGTCGGCTGTACCACTGTGGGGGTGGATGATGCTGCTGCTAATGCCTGGGTGCTGCTGGCAGTGGCTGTTTCCACGGAACCAGGTAATGTGGCAGATGGTTCGCCGGGTCGTGATGGGTCGAAGACGCTTGCTAACCGGGCAAGGGCTTCTGCCTCATCCAGCGGATGTCCGGCTGCCAGGGCTTGCTGCGCCTGGGCAGATAGTGCGGCAGCACTGCCGCCTTCATCAAGCAGAGTCAGGCGGGAAGAGGCACGCCCGCTGTCACCATTGGCCCTGAAAGCACGTGCGATCAAAATGCGGTAGGTATTTTGCCCGACGGAGGTCAGTTCCCGCGGGGAAATGGCGGCCGGCCGCACTGGCCATACTGCCAACGATGCCAACAGTCCGACTGTCAACCCCACAACAGCAGCCGTCACGATATATAAGTTTCCACCTCTACCGTTCATGGTGTGCCATCCAATTCGATCGGGAGGTAAGCCTGCATGGCGCGTGCCAGATCCATCAATATAGCCTGGTCGGTCTCGGGGTATCCTGCCTGGCGGGCGTAGGCCGCGGCCAGCAGGGCGGCAGTAGTCGGGGATTGAGCGTCCAGTTCCCTCAGCCGGTCAGCTCCAGCCTGGATATCCCCATCCGCTGCGAAGATCTCGGCAGTCATCAGCACGTAATCGGCACGGTAATCTTCACGCAAGTTAGCCAGGGAACTAGCAGGACGTAATGCCGGTAAAGCCAGCCAGCCGAAGGCTAATCCGGCTGACAGGCTGAAGAGCAGCACCAAGACGAAGATCAACCGCCGCACATCAATCCTGGATCATGGGTATGCGCACACCGCGATCTTTCGCGGCTTGGATTGCTTCCGGGTAACCGGCATCCGCGTGGCGTGCCACACCCATACCAGGGTCGGATGTCAGTACTCGCTGAATACGGCGCGCGGCTTCGGGGGTGCCATCCGCGACGATCACCTGGCCAGCATGCTGGCTGAAGCCGATCCCAACTCCACCGCCGTGATGAAAGCTGACCCAGGTGGCGCCGTTGACCGCGTTGATTAGCGCGTTCAAAATCGGCCAGTCGCTCACCGCGTCACTGCCATCCCGCATCCCCTCTGTCTCGCGGTTGGGAGAAGCCACCGAGCCAGAATCCAGGTGATCGCGGCCGATGACGATCGGGGCTTTAACGATTCCTTTGGCAACGAGTTCATTGAACTTCAGGCCGGCTTTCGCGCGCTCACCGTATCCCAACCAACAGATGCGTGCCGGCAGTCCCTGAAAAGGCACTTTCTCACGTGCCATTTGCAGCCAGCGACGCAGGTGGTCATCCTGCGGAAAGAGCTCGAGAATGGCTTCATCGGTGCGGTAAATATCTTCCGGATCCCCTGATAGAGCCACCCAACGGAAGGGACCATTGCCTTCGCAGAAGAGCGGCCGGATATAAGCCGGTACGAAACCCGGAAATTCGAATGCGTCTGACACACCGTTATCAAAGGCGCGCTGACGTATGTTGTTACCGTAATCAAACACCTCGGAGCCGCGGTGTATAAAAGCCAGCATGGCGCGGACGTGCGCCGACATGCTGTCGAGAGAGCGTTTTTCGTATTCATGCGGATCGGTCTGGCGCAATTCTTCTGCCTGGCTCAACGAAAGCCCGGCAGGGACATACATCAAGACATCATGCGCACTGGTCTGGTCGGTCACTACATCCGGTGTCACGCCACGGGCAGCCATTTCGGGCAACAGTTCAGCTGCATTACCGATCAAAGCGATCGAAAGAGGTACGCCGGCATCCCGGGCTTCTTCAGCCAGTGTCATGGCTTCTTCCAGGGTATCCACCATGCGGTCCACATAACCAATATCCAGCCGGCGGCGGGCACGTTCCGGGTCTACTTCCACCGCAATGACGACACCATCGTTCATTGTCACCGCTAATGGTTGTGCCCCTCCCATACCACCCAGACCGGCAGTCACCACCAGTTTCCCCTTCAGGGAAGGCCAGCCGCGTTTCCTGGCCAACGCGAAGAAGGTTTCATAAGTCCCCTGCAGGATTCCCTGGGTACCGATATAGATCCAGGAACCGGCGGTCATCTGACCGTACATCATCAACCCGCGGGCTGAAAGGTCATCAAAATGCTGCTGGGTGGCCCAATGGGGGACCAGGTTGCTGTTGGCGATGATCACCCGGGGCGCATCGCGGTGTGAAGGGAAAACGGCGACCGGTTTGCCGGATTGGATCAACAGCGTTTCTTCATCGGTGAGGGTCTTTAGTGTATCGAGGATGGCATCAAAGGCGTCCCAGCTGCGGGCGGCTTTACCGCGTCCGCCGTAAACAACGAGTTCCAGCGGCTTTTCAGCCACTTCAGGATCCAAGTTGTTCTGGATCATGCGAAAAACGGCTTCGGTCTGCCAGGATTTACAGGTCAGCTGGGTGCCGCGCGGGGCGCGGACGGTTCGTGGGTTGGACATGCGGCCTCCTTGGATGGTATCTACCCTTTCATTATAAACGTTTATATACCTGGGCGCTGGCAGTGAAGCAAATCTACCCGTCAGCACTATCATCCGTCATATACCGGCATGAAAACAACATCAATGAGCTGCGTAAATCTGGCAAATCTCATTGTATTCGTCCGGTTATGATCTTTGCTGATATAATACCCAAAATCCATCTGAATTCCCGGAAGGTGTATTTATGCTTGAATACTTACCGCTTGTGATCCTCATCGCTCTGGCTGCCGGGCTGGCTGTGCTGGTGGTTATCCTTGGTCACTCCTTTGGTCCGCATCGGCCGACTGCCAAGAAAGGGCTGCCGTATGAGTCTGGCATGACGCCTTACGGACCGGGCACACGCCGCATGTCTGTGCGTTATTACCTTGTAGCCGTGCTGTTTATCCTCTTTGATATTGAAGTCGTCTTCTTTTTACCCTGGGCGGTGATGTTCAAAAAACTGGGTGTCTTCGGTTTGATTGAAATGCTGATATTCATCGGTATCCTGTTGGTGGGATATGTGTACGCCTGGAAGAAGGGAGCACTCGAATGGGAATAGAGCAAAAAGCCGCCAACCTGGGCGTGGTGACCACCACGTTGGAGCAGGTGGTGAACTGGTCGCGCACCAATGCCATGTGGCCGATGCTTTTTGGCCTGGCTTGCTGTGCCATTGAGATGATGGCAGCTGAGGGGGCAACCTATGATATGAGCCGTTTTGGCATGGAGCTGATGCGCGCCTCTCCGCGCCAGTCTGATTTGATGATCGTGGCCGGCCGTGTCAGCCGCAAGATGGCGCCCGTCCTGCGCAACCTGTACGACCAGATGCCGGATCCGAAGTGGGTCATCGCTCTGGGTGATTGCGCGGCCTGCGGTGGCGTCTTCAATAATTACGCTGTTATGCAGGGTGTCGATGAGCTTGTGCCGGTGGATGTGTACATTTCTGGCTGCCCGCCGCGCCCTGAAGCCCTGCTGCATGGTGTCATCACCCTGCACGAAAAAGTTAAAAAAGAAAAACTGACTACCTGGAAGTAAGGAATGGCCATGAAAGAATCCCTGAAACTGGTTGTAAAAGCCATACAAGCACGCTGTACCGTCACGGTACAAGAATTCCGCGATGAGGCCACTATCATGCTCCAGCCGGAATGCCTGATCGACCTTTGCCGCGTACTGCGAGATGAATTCTCCTTTGATATGCTGGAAAATGAGACAGCGGTGGATTACTGGCCGCAGCAGGAGCCGCGTTTTCATATGGTGTATCACCTGTTTTCTCTGAAGCGAGCCGCTATACTGTGCCTGCGCGTACCCCTCAACGGAAACGCGCCTGTGATCCCCACACTGGAAACCGTCTACCCGAATGCCAACTGGCAGGAGCGTGAAGTCTGGGATATGTTCGGTATCTGGTTCGAAGGTCACAGTGATATGCGCCGCATTTTGATGCCGGCCGACTGGAAAGGCCATCCGCAGCGCAAAGATTATCCACTGGGTTATGAAGAGGTGCAGTTTACCTTCAACTTTGACAAGATCAGCGTCAAGAAACCGGCACCGCAGGAATAGAGGTGGAGCGAGCCATGACAGAAAAACAAACGATCGAATTAGGCGGCATGAATCACCTCTTCTCAGAGCGGGCGCTGACTGGCGAGACCATGGTCTTGAATATGGGCCCGCAGCATCCTTCCACTCACGGCGTCTTGCGCCTGGTGCTTGAGCTGGATGGGGAGATCGTGCAGAATGTGGTGCCGGACATCGGTTTTCTTCATACCGGCATAGAAAAGAACATGGAAGCCAAGACCTACCAGAAGGCCGAGGTGATGACAGACCGCATGGATTATATGAACACCATCGGTAATAATCTCGCCTATTGCCTGGCGGTCGAAAAGCTCTGCGAGCTGGAAGTGCCAGTGCGTGCGCAAGCCATCCGCGTGATCCTGACCGAGCTGCAGCGTATTGCCAGCCATTTGATCTGGATGGGTACCTCGGCATTGGATCTGGCGGCGATGTCGGTCTTCCTGTACGCCATGCGCGAACGCGAAATGATCATGAACATTTTCGAGTTAGTCTCCGGGCAGCGGATGATGACCACATACATTCGCCCCGGTGGATTGTGGCGGGATGTACCGGTGGAATTTGAAGCCGCAGTACGCGAATTTATTGAGATCTTGCCGCGCCGGGTGGATGAGTATGAATCGCTGCTGACGAACAACCCCCTCTTCAAAGAACGCACGGTAGGCATTGGCCGAATCAGTGCGGAGGAATGCATCCGCTGGGGTATCACCGGCCCGGTGCTTCGCGGTTCAGGTAAAGCGTACGATCTACGTAAAGCCCGCCCGTATTCCGGTTATGAGCAATACGATTTCGAAATACCTACTGCCACCGGCGGTGATATCAATGCTCGCTACACTGTTCGGGTGGCAGAAATGCGCCAGTCTGTGCGCATCATACGTCAGGCGTTAGATAACCTGCCTTTTGGCCCGGTACGCTCGAATGATCGCAAATATGTACCCCCTCCGCGATCCGAGATCGGTACGAGCATGGAAGCGCTCATCCACCATTTCAAACTGTGGACTGAAGGCTTCACCCCGCCAGCGGGTTCTGTATTCACCGCGATCGAAGGTCCACATGGTGAAATGGGCGTCTTCCTGGAGTCGGACGGCAGCCCGAAACCCTATCGGATCCACTTCCGCACGCCTTCGTTTGCCAATTTGCAGATCATGTCTCTGCTGTCGCGCGGGCATTTTGTCGCCGATCTGGTAGGGATCATTGGTAGTATTGATATTGTTCTGGGAGATTGTGACCGATGAATCAGACCGCGACGAAATATGCCCGCGAGATCGAGGAATTGTTTGCCAAATATCCCTCGGACCGCAAACAATCTGCAGTTATGCCTTTGCTGCACCTCATCCAGAGGGATTCTGGCTATATCAATAAACAGGCCGTTCGGGATGTCGCCGAGATCGTCGGAATCACACCGACCGAAGTCGCCTCGGTTGTCGGGTTTTACACCCTCTACCATGACACCCCGCAGGGAAAGTACCGTTTTCAGATCTGCAATGATCTGCCGTGCGCCTTGCGTGGCGCCGACCAATTTTTGGTTGATCTTTGCAGAGCCCTGGGCATCCAACCTGGAGAAACCACCCCGGATGGTATGATCACGGTGGAGGCGGTTATGTGCCTGGCTGCGTGTGATAAAGCCCCCATGTTTCAGGTGCAAGGTCCACAGGGGATCACCTACCATGAGAACCAGACTGTAGAAAGCACTTTACAGCTGGCGAAAGATCTGGCGGGCAAGGAGGTGAAGGCATGAGTTCCCTCCTGTTGTTACGGCACCGTGAGATCTCTAACCTGAACCGGCTGGATATCTATGTAAAAAATGGTGGTTTCAAAGCTTTTAAAAAAGCTGTTACGGGGTTGCAACCTCAGCAGGTGATTGATGAGGTGAAAACTTCAGGCTTGCGCGGCCGCGGGGGCGCAGGCTTCCCCACAGGCATGAAGTGGTCATTTCTACCCACCAATCTCTGGCCACACTATGTGGTAGCCAATGCCGATGAAAGCGAACCTGGTACATTCAAAGACCGTGAGCTGTTAGAACAGAACCCCTTCCAGTTTCTGGAAGGGCTGGCGATTGCTTCTTATGCAGTACAGGCGCATACCGCTTATGTCTATCTGCGGGGTGAGTTCTGGCAGCAGGCAGCTTTTTTAGATCGTTGCATTGCTGAAATGCAGAAAGCCGGATATCTGGGTGATCAATTGTTCGGCAGTGATTATTCTTTACGTATTTATACTCACCTCGGTGCAGGCGCTTATGTCTGCGGTGAAGAGACGGCCCTGCTGGAAAGCATCGAAGGTAAGATGGGTCAACCCCGCTTACGCCCTCCTTTCCCTGCAGTAGAGGGGTTATACGGAAAACCAACGGTTATCAACAATGTCGAGACTCTGGCCAACCTGCCATATATTATTGAGCATGGTGCCGCAAAATTTATGCAATACGGTACAGCCAAAAGCCCGGGAGTTAAGATATTTTCACTCTCTGGCTCTGTCAATCGGCCGGGTAACTATGAACTGCCGCTCGGATCTACATTCCGCGAATTGATTTTTGGCCTTGGTGGCGGTATTCCTGCTGGCCATAAAATCAAAGCGATCCTTCCTGCTGGCGCTTCTTCCTCCATCATTTTGGCGGATGAGAAGGCGTTGGACACACCGATGGATTATGAATCGGTGCCTGCCCTGGGCGCTCAGCTGGGATCTGCCTCGGTGATCGTTGTCGATGATTCGATCCGGATGGATTGGCTGGTCAACAAGACGGTGCATTTCTTCCGGCATGAATCCTGCGGCAAATGCACACCCTGCCGCGAAGGCACTTACTGGATGTCGCACCTGACCGAGAAAATCGTGCATGCCCACCGCAAGGAGGATGTGCAATTGTTGAACACAGTGGCGCGGCAGATGCAGAATAAATGCCTGTGCGCGCTGGGAGAATTCTCCATCATGGCGGTGATGACTGCCATTGAGAAATTCCCTGAAGATTTTACTGCATCCAAAGGGAGATAAATATGGCTAATGAGATTAAACTGACCATAGATGGAAAACAGGTAACCGTCCCAGCCGGGACGCTGATTGTGGACGCGGCTCGTGAACTTGGCATAGATATCCCCGTCTTTTGCTACCATCCCAAAATGGAACCGGTAGGTATGTGCCGCATGTGCCTGGTGGAAGTCGGCCGCCCCGTGGTGGACCGCGCGACCAATCAGCCGGTTTTAGAGTCAGATGGAACCCCGAAGCTGCAATTTGGCCCAAAAATGGAAACAGCCTGCACTACCCCGGTTTCCGCCGGTATGGTGGTGATAGGAATGAGCGATAAGGTGAAGGCTGCCCGCAATGATGTGCTCGAGTTTCTGCTGACTTCGCACCCGCTAGATTGCCCGATCTGTGATAAAGGCGGTGAATGTCCGCTACAGAACCTGACCATGGGCTTTGGTAAAGGCACCAGTCGGTTCAATTTCGAAGATAAACAGCATAATCAGAAACATGTTCCCCTGGGCGAACTCATCTACCTGGACCGCGAACGATGTATTCAGTGCGGACGCTGTGTGCGTTTTCAGAAAGATCTGGCGGATGACCCCGTGATCGGTTTTTACCAGCGCGGACGCAACCTGGTGATCGATACCAGTTCCGAACCCGGCTTCGACTCAATATTTTCCGGAAATACCACCGATATCTGCCCTGTTGGGGCGCTGACAACCGCCGATTTTCGCTTTGGCGCCCGTCCATGGGAATTAAAATCTGCTGCATCGTTATGCAATCACTGCGCTGTCGGGTGTAACCTGACGTATAACACCCGACGTGAAGCCAAGAGCGATGGCAAGGTGGTCATCAAACGAGCCATGCCGCGTCAAAATGAAAATGTCAACGAGATCTGGTTGTGTGATAAAGGCCGCTTTGGTTATCACTTTGCAGAAAGCCACCAGAGGTTAGAAAAGCCGCTCATCCGTAAAGATGGTGAGCTGGTTGAAAGTACCTGGGAAGAAGCCCAGGACCTGGCCGCGAAAGCATTGCGTGCATATGGTTTCCGTTTTATTTCACTCGCCAGTGGTCGCTTATCCAATGAAGACTTGTATGAGATGAAGCAGTTGACCGAAAATCTTCACGGTCAGGCATGCCTGTACAGCCCGATGGCTGGTGGAAATTTGACTCCGCTGATCGGGTATGCGAATCCGCAGGGGCTATCGAGTGTAGGTAAAGGCACAGTTATCGTGGTGGCGGCTTCCAATCTCCACCAGGAGGCACCTATCTGGTGGATGCAGGTACGCGCCGCTGTAAAACGGGGAGCGAAACTGATTGTGGTCAATGCCCGCTCTACGCGATTGGATAAATTTGCTTCCGCAGTTGTTCGCTATCGTTTTGGGCGTGAAGCTGAGGCAATTCTTTCACTGGTACCAGGATCTGAAACTTCTGGTGAGAGCGGTAAGATGATGACTGAAGCTGAGAACCTGGTGGTCATCTATGGCTCAGATGGCATCGGATTGGAAGGTTCACGCCAGGTGTCAGCTGCCAGTGCAGAACTATTGCGGGCAACCAACCTGCTCGGTAAACCAGGCAGCGGGCTGTTACCCATCTGGCAGCGTGCCAACGACCAGGGAGCCTGGGATACAGGGTTTACCCCGCCGGACGATCTGGTTAAGGTTGTATCTGAAGCGGATGGTGTTCTCATTGCTGGCGCAGATCCGGCGGGTGACCATCCGGCTTATGCTGCTGCGCTGAAGAAGGCCAAATTTATCATTGTTCAAGAGCAGTTCCTGACAAAAACCGCGCAGCTTGCGGATATTGTCTTCCCCGTTCAATCGATGCTTGAACGGGATGGAAGTTATACCAATGGTATGCGTCGGGTTCAACGCTTCATGCCTGTAGTGGAAAAGCTGCCTGGTACCCGACCAGATTATCTGGTGACAGCTCAGCTACGTCAGAAAGTTGTCCATTCCAATCTCGAATTCATTTCAGCCGCACAGGTCTTTATGGTGCTGGCAGCGCATCTGCCAGATTACCAGAATTTGACTTATGCCAGATTGATGGAAACTGTTCCACAGCACCCCATTCTCGGGCGAAGTGACGTCTATTATGGTGGCACCTCATTTGAGAATCGACAGGGACTGGGTGTTCAATTAGATTCCGCCGCGAATCGTCGTGAAGCCTATTCTCTACCAGCTGCGCCATCAGTTCAGAATGATCTACCCGACCTGGAGCATGCAGAAGAGCTGATGGCTGTTCCGGTGGCTGAGCTGTTGGATACAGGAACGATAACGCAGAAATCGGTGTTGCTCGGGAAACGAACCAGTACACCTTTTGCACTGATGCATCCAAAAACTGCGCAGCAGAAAGGCCTTGCCCCGGGTGAAAAGGCAAAGATTTCACTGGCTGGTGTCACATACCAGACAGTCGTCAGAGTGGATGAAAGTGTTCCGACGCTGCATGTACTGTTGCCGCGCTCTCTGGGTATCCCGCTGGAAAAACCAACTCTGGTTAAAATGGCTCAATAGAGGTGGATATGGTGATAGATTCTTCAATGATCTGGGAATGGGTGATCAAGTCCGTAGCCATCTTGTTATTCTGCACGGTCGGCTTTGCTTACACCACCCTGTATGAACGCAAGGTACTGGCTCGCATGCAGGTTCGCTGGGGACCAAACCGTGCCGGACCGCGTGGTATTCTGCAGCCGGTGGCGGATGGTATCAAATTGATTTTCAAAGAAGAACTCATACCCGCAAAAGCCGATAAACTCATCTTTGTGCTCGCGCCGGTGATCACAGTGATTCCTGCGTTGATCATCACCGGTGTAGTTCCGTGGGGTCCCGACATCACTCTGGGCGGACGAACCATCCACCTGTATCTGGCGAACATCAATGTGGCAGTTTTGTATATTATGTCCATCACATCCATTTCGGTGTACGGAATTACACTTGCCGGTTGGTCTTCCAATAATAAATATGCCACCCTTGGCGGGTTGCGTTCTACCGCGCAAATGATCAGTTATGAATTGGCGCTGGGTTTAGCTTTTGTCGGCCCGATCTTGCTGGCTGGTTCGATGAGCTTGCAGGATATTGTGGCAGCACAGGCTAAGAGCGTACCTTTTATTCTACTGCAGCCCCTTGGGGCAGTCATTTATATGATCGCTGTCATCGCGGAAGTGAACCGTGCGCCATTCGACATGCCAGAAGCGGAACAGGAATTGACTGCCGGTTATCATACAGAATACTCGGGCATGAAGTTCGCACTGTTTTTTATGGCTGAATACATCAAGATGATCGCAGTATCTACCATTGGCGCGACCCTGTTCCTGGGAGGATATCTGGGGCCATTCCTGAATGTGGCTCCCTGGTTGGGGCCAGTTTATCTGATCGGTAAAGTAGCCATTCTACTTTATGGGTTGATCTGGTTACGGGCGACTCTGCCGCGCATTCGTTATGATAGGCTGATGGCATTCGGTTGGAAGGTCCTCTTCCCGCTTGCGCTGCTGAACGTCATCCTGACCGCAGCCGGTATCACCCTTTTTGGAGGTAAATAAGATGGCGAATGGCGTATATGAAATGATGCGCGGCCTTTGGCAAACCTTCCGCTCAGCTTGGACGAAACCAGTCACCATCCAGTACCCTGAGGTTAAAAGACAGGTCAGCAAACGGTATCGTGGACGGCATGCCCTCAAACGGTATGAAAACGGTCTGGAAAAATGCATCGGCTGTTCCCTGTGTGCAGCCGTGTGCCCGGCAGATGCCATTTTTGTGGAAGCTTCTGAACAAACAGATGACAAACGCTACTCGCCGGGGGAACGGTATGCCAGTACGTATGAGATCAATTATCTGCGCTGCATTTTCTGCGGATTGTGCGAAGATGCCTGCCCAACCGAAGCGATCGTTCTGGAAGATAACTACGAGCTTTCCTTCGAGACCCGCGAATCCGCGATCTATACCAAGGATATGTTGCTGGACGCTGTTTCTGCGCCTAACCTGCCAACTCCGCACAAAGTCAAGCCTGGCAGTTTCAATCGCTCGGTGCCTGAAATGAAAGACCCCGTGGATTAAGGAGAACCCATGCCTGTGATCACACTTCAACTGGTTATTTTCATCACCGTAGCAGCTCTGGCGATCGCTTCCGCACTGGGTATGCTATTCAGCCGGAATACGGTCTATTCTGCCTTACTGCTGGTTTTCAACTTTACCACGGTAGCTTTCTTATATTTTATGATGGGAGCCCCTTTTATCGGGTTGGCGCAAATCACTGTTTATGCAGGCGCGATCATGGTACTTTTCCTCTTCGTGATCATGCTGCTGGGTACCGGACAGATCGCGCGTATCGAACAGCTCAGTGTCCAAAGCGTTACGGCTGTACTACTGGGTCTGGTGATCATTACAGAAGCTGTGGTTGTTTTCTTGCTTCGCAACCCGACCTCGCTGGTTGTCACCAGCGGTGGGGATGTGGTGAGTGTCAATGAGATTGGCAGCCTGTTGTACAGCCAGTACCTTCTGCCATTCGAAATCACTTCTTTTATCCTCCTGGTGGCGGTCGTCGGGGCGATCATCTTAACCAAGCAGGAAAAGCCAACTGGCAATGCTGGGAAAGGTGAGGGAAAGAAATGAATACCATCCCAATGAGTTATTATCTGGTACTGTCAGCGGTGATGTTCACGCTGGGAGCAATCGGTGTAATCATCCGGCGTAACCCGCTGGTAATGTTCATGTCGCTGGAGTTAATGTTCAATGCGGCCAATCTTACTTTTGTGGCTTTTTCGAATGCCTTTGGCAATGCCAATGGGCAGATCTTTGTATTCTTTGTGATGGTTGTTGCGGCAGCCGAGGTTGCAGTCGGCCTGGCTCTGATCGTTGCCATTTTCCGCACACGCCACAGCATTGACATTGACTTGATGAATACCCTGAAGAACTAGGCAGAAGGGAAAGATTATGGAAAACGCAACAACAACCCTTTACTTTCATCTGGTTCCTCTGGTGGTTTTTTTGCCCCTGGTCGGGCTGGTGATCAACTTGCTGATCGGGAAAAAGCTCGGCGAGGTAGCCAGCGGAACGATTGCCAGCCTTGCATCGGGAGCGGCTTTTGTGGTGGCGTGCCTGCTGATGGTCTCCCTGCGTTCCAACCAGGAAGCTGTGGTCGTTCCTTTTGCAGAGTGGATCCGCGTTGGCGGACTGGCAGTGGATTGGGCCTTCCGGGTAGACACACTCTCGGTCACCATGATGCTGGTGGTTTCTGGTGTCGGTACGCTGATTCATATCTATGCGATCGGTTACATGCATGAAGATGTTCGCCTGAACGAAGACCTGAGCCGGTTTACCCGCTTCTTTGTTTATCTCAATCTGTTCATTGCCATGATGATGATCCTGGTGAGCGCTGAGAGTTACCTGATGACTTTTGTGGGTTGGGAAGGGGTAGGTCTCTGCTCTTATCTGCTGATTGGATTTTGGTTTGAAAAAGGAAAAGACGGCACAGGAAATGCCATTGCTGCGAAAAAAGCTTTCATCACCAACCGTGTGGGTGATTTTGGCTTTCTGGTTGCGATGTTCATGATCTTTTTACAGTTCGGGACATTATCTTTTAGTGAACTGGCACACGTTTCTGCACCGGTTGGCTTGCTTGGAACGCTGGTCGTGGCAGGCATAGGCTTATTTTTACTGCTGGCTGTCACCGGGAAAAGCGCTCAGCTGCCGCTGTTTGTCTGGTTGCCGGATGCCATGGCAGGCCCGACTCCAGTTTCTGCGTTGATCCATGCGGCTACAATGGTGACGGCTGGTGTCTATCTGGTTGCCCGCTCGGCTCCACTCTTCGCGCTTAGTCCTGTGGGTCCGCAGGCTGTTGCCTGGGTGGGTACACTCACTGCCCTTTTTGCGGCAACTATTGCTGTCGGTCAGTACGATATCAAGAAAGTACTGGCATATTCCACTATCAGCCAGCTGGGCTTTATGGTGGCGGCAGTTGGGATGGGTGCATATGTTGCCGGAATGTTCCATCTGGTGACACATGCTTTCTTCAAAGCGCTGCTCTTCCTTTCAGCTGGTTCTGTCATTCAGGGTGTGGAGTACGGGCACCACCACGATCCCCACGCGGACCATCATGCGGAGTTTGATCCGCAGGATATGCGCAACATGGGTGGCCTTGCCGGGAAGATGAAGATCACAACGGCAGTTTATATCATTGGCGCGCTGGCTCTGGCTGGCGTGGCTCCTCTGGCAGGTTTCTTCTCAAAGGATGAAATCGTAGCCTATGCGTTCGGCAAGAACACGGTAATGTTTGTTATGCTGCTTCTGGCAGCTTTCTTTACAGCATTCTACATGGCACGCCAGGTGTGGATGGTCTTCTTTGGCAAGGGCCGTACCGCTGCCGCGCATGGCGCGCATGAAAACCCCCTCATTATGACGATTCCATTGATGGTGTTGGCAGGTCTATCGCTTGTGGGCGGAGCCCTTAACCTGCCCCATGTAGAAACACTGGGAAAGTGGCTGGAGCACACCATAGAAGGCTTGCACCCGGCCGAGTTTAATTGGCTAGTCGCGGGAATATCGCTGGGAGTAGCTTTCACAGGCATCGCCGCCGGCTGGTTCTTTTACGGCCGAAGATCCTGGCAGCCCGGGCAGAATGACCCGGTGAAAAAGTGGCTCGGCCCACTCTTCACTGCCTTCGAGCGCAAATGGTGGGTGGATGAGATTTATAATGCCCTGCTGCTGCAGCCATATAAAGACCTCTCGGCGATCCTGGCTGAACCTGTGGATCAAAAGCTTATCGATGGAATCGCGAATGGCCTGGGCAGAATGACGGGCTGGTTTTCACGGGGTATCGGTGTTTTACAGAATGGGCTGGTTCGTTCCTACGCTCTGGTGATACTTGCTGGTGTAGCCGCCATTCTTGGATATTTGATCTTACGGTAGAGGAAGGGCTATGACCAACCTACTCAATCCACTGGTATTACTTCTACTCATCCCGCTGGCTGGTACATTCCTGCTTTGGCTACTTCCCGGCGGACGGAAATCACTGGTACGCTGGGTAGCTCTGCTCACCAGCCTGATTGCATTTGGATGTTCACTCTGGATGTTGGTGCAGTTCCAATCCATGGATCCAGGTTTACAGCTGGGTGTCAAACTCCCCTGGCTGCAATTTGGTTCAACCACCGTCCACTTTGAGCTAGCGGTGGACGGGCTCAGCATCCTGATGGTGATATTGACCACCTTCCTGACACCGATTGCCATCTTATCCACATGGACAGCTGTCAAAGAGAAGGTGAAAGGGTTCATGGCCTTTTTCCTGTTGCTGGAAGCTGGTATGCTGGGCGTTTTCCTGGCGCAGGACATGATCTTATTCTATGTATTCTGGGAATTCACTCTGGTGCCTATGTATTTCCTGATTGGCATCTGGGGTGGTGAACGGAAGGTGTATGCTGCTGTTAAATTCTTCCTGTTTACCATGTCCGGCTCTTTGCTGATGTTGGCTGCTATGCTATGGCTGGGGCTCAATCAGGGAACCTTCTCCCTTCCACAGTTGGAAGGGGTTGGCGGAACAGTACCTGCGGCCGCAGGATTGCTTTTTAGCGCTTTCGCGCTGGCTTTTGCCATCAAAGTGCCAATGTTCCCGCTGCACACTTGGCTGCCGGATGCGCATGTAGAAGCACCTACTGCTGGTTCGGTTATTTTGGCTGGCGTATTGCTGAAAATGGGCGCTTATGGTTTCTTACGTTTCAATATTCCTCTCTTCCCGCAGGTGGCAGTCAAAGCCGCGCCCTGGTTTGCCTTGCTGGCTGTAATCGGCATTATTTACGGAGCAGCCACAGCCTTTGTTCAGAAAGATGTTAAGAAACTGGTGGCTTATTCATCCGTCAGCCACCTCGGCTTTGTTGTACTGGGTATCTTTGCCCTCAACCCGCTCGGCCTTCAGGGTGGTATCCTGCAGATGGTCAATCACGGTTTAAGTACAGGCGCTCTCTTCTTGTTGGTCGGTATGATCTATGAACGCCGGCACACGCGTCAGATGGATCAGTTTGGCGGCCTCTGGAAAGTGATGCCTGTATTCGGCACGCTGACATTGCTGGTCGTACTCTCATCAGTCGGGCTGCCGGGATTGAATGGTTTCGTTGGTGAATTCACTATTCTGATGGGTGCTTACACCAGCACTGCGATCAATTACACTCTGGCAGCTATTTTGGCAGCCACCGGTGTCATTTTAGCGGCCGTTTACCTGTTGCATATGTACCAGCATGTATTTCTAGGCCCGGTCACACAGGATGCGAATCGCTCTTTGAAAGACCTGAATGCCCGCGAGATCCTCACCCTGCTACCATTACTGGTCGTGAGTGTCTGGATCGGATTGTACCCCAAACCATTCTTTGCGATCATGGCACCCGCTGTGGATAAATTGATCGCACTCGTGCAACCGTTCCTTACGGTTGTGAAATAAGGGAGCCAACATGAGCTTATCTGATCTCTTAATTCTTCTACCGCAGGCTTTCCTGCTGGTCTGGGCATCCCTACTATTGCTGGTGGACCTCTTCATCGCGAAAGACCGTAAGGTGATCACTGCTATTCTTGGCACAGCCGGCCTGGCTATCACCCTGGGGTTGACCATTGGTCAGTGGGGCAGCCGTGCGACAGGTTTCAACCAGATGGTGGTGGCGGATAACTTCTCTGTATTTCTCAACGGTTTATTCACTCTGGCTGGTATAGTAGCGATCGTGATCGCTTATGATAATATGCGGCGTACCGGCATCCATAAGACCGAGTTCTATGCTTTGCTGCTTTTTTCCGTGGCAGGCATGATGCTGATGTCCGCAGCCGCGGACTTGATCATCGTGTTTCTGGCACTGGAGCTGCTCTCTATCCCACTCTATATTCTGGCCGGATTGGCAGTGCCACGGGCGGGTTCCGCTGAAGGCGCTATTAAGTACTTTTTGCTGGGTGCATTCGCCTCAGGTTTTGTTTTATACGGGACGGCATTGATCTTCGGAGCCACTCAGGGAACTTCTCTGGCTGGTATCATCGCTTCCATTCAGACTGGTGCTGCCGAGCTTCCGCTATTGATCATTGGCGCAGCTTTGTTGCTGGTGGGTTTCTCTTTCAAGGTGGCCGCGGTTCCTTTCCACATGTGGACACCGGATGTGTATCAGGGCGCACCCAGCCCCGTAACTGGTTTCATGTCCATTGGAGCTAAGGCTGCTGGCTTTGCGGCTCTCATCCGTGTTTTCTCGCTGGCTTTTCCTTCACTGGCAGGGCAGTTCGCGCCGATCATTGCCGTGTTAGCTGGCCTGACTATGGTGGTGGGTAATGTGGCTGCAGTATCCCAGACGAGTGTCAAGCGGATGCTGGCGTATTCCAGTATCGCGCATGCCGGTTATATTTTAATGGCGCTCGTTCCATTAGCCGATCCATCCGCGGCTGGCAATAGCACTGCCTCAGCCCTGACGTACCTGGTAGTATATGGTATTACCACGCTTGGCGCCTGGGCAGTGATCTCTGCAGTGGAAAACGCGGATGGCGACGATACTTCTGTACGCGACCTCAGTGGCCTGGCGCGCCAGCATCCCTGGATGGCAGCTGCCATGACCCTCTTCATGCTTTCCTTTACGGGTATTCCTCCGTTGGCTGGTTTTTGGGGCAAATTCTACCTGTTTCGCACTGCCATCGAAGGCGGATACACGACACTGGCGATCATCGGATTGCTTTCTTCGCTGGTTTCCGCATGGTATTATCTGCGGGTGGTCGTGATGTTGTACTTCCGTGAAGGAGAAGCTGGGGCGAGCCGAGCTCCATCCATACAGATAGCCACGGTTCTACTGGCACTGGTTATACTGGCACTGGGGCTCTTCCCCAGTAGCCTTTTCCGGTTGGCATTGCAAGCCCTTGCGAACGGCGTGAGTTAAGAGGAGATTTAATGATGATCAGGCTGGCAGATTAATAGCCAGCCTTTGTATTTTCATGGATGAATCCGTGAAGGAGGGGGATATACTTGCACAAATTGGCTGTTCATTCGGGCTGCGAGACAGAGGCCATCCGCTCCACGAAACCAGAACCGGGAGAAGCTATGTTCACCAACCTTGAGACCCAGCGATTGTTCCTGAAGTGCATCGATCAAAGGGACCGCGCTTTCATATTTGAAGAATTTCAGAACGAGTTTATCAACCGATATTTATTCGATGAAGAACCCATGACCGATATCCCCCAGGCGGATCAGCTGATCGAATTCTATTGCAGGATCGAACCTCGCATGCAAAACAGGTGGGTGTTGGTAGAGAAACATACCGGGGCGAAGCTGGGAACCTGCGGTTATCATCGATGGAAACCGGACCTGAAAGAAGTGGAAATTGGCTTTGAATTAATGGAACCGTACAATGGTAATGGATATATGCAGGAAGCTGTTACGGCGATTATTGATTTCGCGCGCCAACAAATGCAGGTGACTACAATCCGCGCGATCGTTTATCAGGGGAATGTAAAATGCAAACGACTTCTGGAAAAGCTGCAATTCGTCAAAACGGGGAATGAGGAGACTGAATTTCGGGGTAAGTATTACCCGCACGATATCTACTTATTGCAGAAATGACCTGAAAATATGAGGGTAATGGGGCCTCTACCAAGGGAAGGGATGAATGGGGAGTGGGCCTGGAAGGATACGAATACTACCCCGGAACGGGGCCTCTACCAAGGGGAGGGGTGAATGGGGAGTGGGCCCGGAAGGATACGAATACTACCCCGGAATGGGGCCTCTACCAAGGGGTGGGGTGAATGGGGAGTGGATTCGAATACTACCCCGGAATGGGGCCTCTACCAAGGGGTGGGGTGAATGGGGAGTGGGCCCGGAAGGATTCGAACCTTCAACCAAGCGGTTATGAGCCGCCTGCTCCGCCATTGAGCTACAGGCCCGTGAGCAGCAAGTTTTACCGCCCGACAGTTGCGTATTATATCATACCCATCCCTACGGAAGAATATTTTAAATCTCATGTAAACAACACGCGGTATAGACAGGCGGGTCAGTATTCTTGTAAAGTTCGTTCTGCTACGGTATAATCAACATACTTAATAAAGATAATTAAGGAACTAATCCGACGAAAGGGAAGCAACGGGGTACTGTGCACATCACCACTCCTGCAGCTGTTCGGGCCAACAATCTTTCCATCACGCTCAACCTGATCCGTGAACGGGGTTCGATCACCCGTACAGAGTTGATGGAGTTAACGGAATTAAGCGCGCCGACCATTTCTGCTCTGGTGAATTCCCTGATTTCCGCTGGTTTTGTCATCGAAGGTGGTAGCGGGGCTTCTTCCGGTGGCAGACGCCCCACCATACTGCAATTTAATTATAACGCCCGTCATGCCATTGGCGTGGATATGGGCGCGGCGCATGTCACTGTCCTGAGCATGAATCTGGCAGGTGAAGTTAAAGCTCGCCAGTCTCATCGCATGGATATTGTGAACCTGCCCCATCAAACCCTGGCAAATATCATCCAGATCGTAAAAGATGTGATTGCCGATACCCGGGTTCCGGTCGAAGAGATACTGGGGTTGGGGCTGACAGTGCCTGCGCCGTTGAATACCATTACCTCGGGCACGTTTCTCACCCATTACATGCCATCCTGGAAAGGTATATCTCCAGCGGTGGAGCTTGCGAAAGAGATTGCTCTGCCGATCTATCTGGAGAATGATGCGAATGCCGGAGCGCTGGCTGAAAAATGGTGGGGAAGCGTAAAACAATGTGATACCATGGTTTTTATAAAACTAGGCACTGGTGTCGGTAGTGGATTAATTATCGGGAATGAAATCTACCGTGGATTTAGTGGCACGGCGGGTGAGATCGGTCACACCACCATAGAAACCATGGGGCGGCGCTGCCGCTGCGGGAACCACGGCTGCATGGAAAGTTATGTGGGGCTTCCTGGAATCCTTATGGATGCCCGCTTGGGTCTCGCGGAAGATGCCAGCTGGGTGGGTTCTCTGGATAACCTGACCGTGCAGCAGGTGATCGAGGCGGCCAGGTCTGGGAATAAGTTCTGCCTGCAACTGATCCAGACTGCTGGCAGGTATTTAGGCATCGGTCTGGCGAACCTGATCAACATCATGAATCCGGGTATGCTGGTGCTAGGTGGCGATCTGGCTGAGGCAGGAGATCTACTGACCGAACCTATGGTCGCTTCTATGTTAAAACGCTCCATACCATTCGAGAAACACATGGAAAAGATCGTGATCAGCGCGTTGGGTCAAGATGCCGTGGCCATTGGTGCTGCAACCCTGGCGATTATCGAAGCATTTTCACCATCCAATCTCTATCGAACCTTGCACCGTTTGGATGATATTAATTTGAAAGGAGGTGAGGCGATACAGAAGGAGGGTTAATGCAATTCACTGAAGTTCAAAAACAAAACTTTTCTGGAGGAAATATGTCTAAACGCATTTTAACAGTAGTCAGTATCCTGATGGTGTTCGCTTTCGCCATCTCAGCCTGCGCCCCCGCCGCTCCCGCTGCAGAAGCTCCCTCAACTGAAGCTGGCAAGGTACAGGTCTTCTCCTGGTGGACGGGTGGTGGCGAAGCTGCCGGCCTTGAAGCTATGATTAAAGTCTTCAATGCGAAATACCCGAACATTGAATTCGTCAATGAAGCTGTTGCCGGTGGCGCTGGAACCAACGCCCGCGCAGTTCTGGCTACCCGCCTTCAGGCTGGAGATCCCCCCGATAGCTGGCAGGGTCATGCCGGACAGGAACTAATCGGCACCTATGTAGCTGCCGGTCAAATCCAGCCTTTGAATGACCTCTACGAAGCCAATGGCTGGTTAGCCGTCATGCCCGAAACCTTGATCCCCTTGATTTCTAAGGATGGAAACATCTATTCTGTGCCGGTGAATATACATCGCGCGAACGTGATGTGGTACAACCCGGCTGTCCTGGCAGCCAATAATGTTGCCGTTCCCACTACCATGGAAGAATGGTTCACCGCCCTCGAAGCTCTCAAGGTTGCTGGTGTTGAAACTCCATTAGCCCTGGGTGAACAGTGGACCGCGATGCACCTCTTCGAAACCGTGCTGCTCGGCACTATGGGCCCTGAAAAATACAATGGCCTTTGGGACGGCACCACCGCCTGGGATGGCCCGGAAGTGACCGAAGCGATTGCCAACTACGCGAAACTGCTGACCTACACCAACAGCGATGCCACCTCCCTTACCTGGCAGGATGCCTCTCAGCTGGTGATCAATGGCGATGCGGCCTTCAACGTAATGGGCGACTGGGCAGAAGGGTACTTTAAAGAACTTGGCAAGACCCCCGAAACCGATTTCGGTTGGGCTCCAGTTCCTGGTACAGTCGGTTCCTTCCAGTTCCTTTCCGACAGCTTTACCCTGGCAACCGATGCCCCGAACCCCGAGGGCGTGAAGGCCTGGTTAACGGTCTGTGGTTCCAAGGAAGGTCAGGATGCTTTCAACCCGGTCAAGGGTTCCATCCCCGCTCGCAGCGATGGTGACAAGAGCCTGTATGATGTCTACCTGCAATCCGCCATGGCTGATTGGGCCAGCAATACCGTCGTCGGTTCACTGACCCACGGTGTGGTAGCTAACGACTCCTGGAAGAACGAGATCAACACGGCCCTTGGTTTATACCTAGGCACTCTCGATGGAGCCACTTTCCAGGCTGCCCTGACGACTGCCTGCGCAGCTCAAGGTCCCTGCAAGTAACCTGCTTATCGAGTACAATGTTCTGGGGTGAATTCGTATTCACCCCAGAACTCATTTATTTATCGGGGAGCTTTTATGCGTAAACGGATAGATAAAGAAAGACTGCTTGGGGTGGCAATGATCAGCCCCTCCATCCTGGCTGTTGCAATTTTCATTTATTATTTTATTATTTGGTCTGCCAGGGTTTCTGTTTCCAAGTGGACTGGTTTAATGCCGGATTATACGTATGTCAAACTGCAAAACTTCATCAGTCTGTTTCATGACCCCCGTTTTAGCATTGACATCCGCAACACCCTTCTATTTACGCTGCTATTTGTTTCTGGCTCCCTGATCATCGGTCTGGTGTTGGCCATCCTATTAGATCAGGAATTAAAAGGAGAAGCTTTCTTTAGATCCCTCTTTATTTTCCCGATGGCAATTTCGTACATTGTGACCGGTGTAGCATGGCGCTGGCTGATGAACCCGGCAACGGGTGGACGAATCAGCGGTCTGAATCTGCTGTTTGACAAGCTGGGTCTGGATTTCTTGATCAATTCCTGGTATACCACCAAAATCTGGGGCATCGCTTTTATTGCTATCCCGGCGATCTGGCAAATGTCCGGTTATGTCATGGCGCTTTACCTGGGGGGCTTGCGTTCCATACCCCAGGAGATCCGCGAGGCTGCCAGGGTGGATGGTGCGACCGAGGTGGAGATTTACCGGCATATCATCCTTCCGATGATTCGACCGATCACACTCTCTGCGCTGATTATCCTGGGGCATATGTCCCTGAAAGTCTTTGATCTCATCTACTCCATCGCTGGAAAGCAGGTGGCATTGGATGTGCCGGCAATATATATGTGGCAGGTAACTTTTGACGGTCTGTTCTATGGACGAGGTGCGGCCATTGGTATTTTGCTGCTTGTCAGTGTGGCGGTGCTGATCATTCCGTACATGCGCTATAGCCTTAAAACGGAGGAGAGTCTATGATCCGCTCACGCAGCCGCTATTTCCTGTACATCCCGCTGGTACTGGCAGCTTTGTTCTTCCTTTTGCCCATGTACGTCATGCTGGTCACCGGTTTCAAAAGCTTTGCTGAAGTAAACCTTCAAACAATGTGGGATTTACCCCATGCGGGGATCAAGCTGGATAACTTTAAAGAAGCTTATCGAAACCTGGCGCCATCCCTGGGGAACTCTTTCGCGATGGTCATTCCTGCTGCTATCATTAGCTCCATACTAGGGTCCATCAATGGATATATCTTAGCCAAGTGGAAGTTCAAAGGCGCGGATGTGATCTTCCCTCTGATTCTATTCGGTATGTTCATCCCATACCAGTCCATCCTGATCCCACTGGTATCTTTTATGCGGCAGATCGGATTGTACGGTACCATCCCGGGTCTGGTTCTTACGCATGTGATTTATGGGATCCCGATAACCACCCTGACTTTCAGGAACTATTACGCGACAATTCCCAAGGAATTGTTGGAAGCCGCCCGAATTGATGGTGCGGGGATCATCCGCATCTTCACGAAGGTACTCTTACCCATCTCACTACCTTCATTCGTAGTTGTGCTCATCTGGCAATTTACATCTGCCTGGAACGATTTTCTCTTTGCAGTCGCGCTCACCAAGCCGGAGGCATGGCCTGTCACTGTGGCACTCAACAATATGGCTGGCAGCCAGATCATTGCGTGGAACGTTCAGATGGCCGGCTCTTTTTTGGCCGCCCTGCCGACCTTGGTGGTATATATCTTCCTTGGGAATTACTTCCTGCGCGGTATGATGGCAGGATCACTCAAAGGCTAAGATCAGTAATCACAGCGGCTGGCGGATCTTCCGCCAGCCGCTTTTTTTATCCGTCTAGTTTGGTTCTAGTAGATGTAATTCCAGGGGTTATCGTTCAACCCCATATACCGGATTTCAAAGTGGAGATGCGGGCCAGTGGAGTTTCCTGTGCTGCCGATCACGCCGATTGGAGTTCCCTGGTAGACAGATTGACCGCAGATTGCGTATAAGACGCTCATATGAGCGTACAGGGTCTGGTAGCCATTGCCGTGGTCGATCATGACCGTATTCCCGTAACCGCCATTCGCCCAGCCGGAGTACACTACCAGGCCGCTGTCGGCAGCGAGGATAGCTCCACTGCTCATGGAACCCAGATCAATTCCCTGGTGAACACCTTCAATATAATCATTTCCAATCAATACACCGCCATCCATCGGGTTGCCAAAAGAGCCATCTCCGAAGGCGCCTCCGCCAGAGGTATCACAGCCCCCATCACCGAATAGCTTGGCGAGGGTTCCAGCTGAACCGCGGGGAATCGCTCCCTGGAACCATTGGACAACCTCACGTCGGCCACCTGGAACCATGATGTAAGATCCCGGCTCTATTACAGGATTTGCCAGATCTAACCGGTTGATGGGTGCCTGCAGGATGTCTTCGGCATCGGCATAAAAGGTATCTGCCACCGATTGAACCGTATCACCCTTTTTCCATTTGTAATAGATTCCATCTGAAGGTGGAATGATCAGATCCAGTCCAGGAGAGAGCATATCCGGGCTACCATTCAGGGTATCGTAATTGGCCCAGAAGATCGTTTCAGGCTCCAGATCAAATTGTTTCGATATAGCAAAAAGTGAATCGCCTTCGGCGACCATATAATGCTCGGCTTCCGTCCGGCCATTGTCGGGTATCTCAGTATGTCCCTGCAAGGCACGCACCACCGATTTCTTTGGGAAGTAAGATACTTCGGCAGAGTAAGCCTGAGCGACAGCGGGACGGGATGGCCCTGCGGTGGTTGATTCGGGGGTTGGCGCTGCTTTCGTAAACTGCAGGAAAGCCGGGGGGTGAATCAATGCCATAACTGCCAGAATAAGCAGCATCAGGCTAGCGAGTATCCATAACACAACCGAGAGAGCTCCTCCGCGGTTGCTGGATTGTTGAATGGTAGACACTTCTACATTGCCTCGGTAAGTGTTTCCAGAAATTCCTGGTTGGATTTAGTTTTTGCCATCCGTTGTAAAATGGCTTCGGTGGCAACAGCGGTATCCATGCCAGCCCCCTGGGGTTGCTGGCCAATCATTTGCAGATACATGCGGCGCATTAACCAAACGCGCTGCAGCAGGTCCGGGCCAAGAAGTAAGTCTTCGCGGCGGGTAGATGAGCGCTCCATATCGATCGCAGGGAAGGTACGGCGTTCCTGCAGCTTGCGGGAAAGGTGCAATTCCATGTTGCCGGTGCCCTTGAATTCTTCGTAAACCACATCGTCCAAACGGGAACCGGTATCGATCAGAGCGGTCGCGATAATGGTGAGGGATCCACCTTCTTCCAGGTTACGCGCTGCGCCAAAGAACCGTTTGGGTGGATAGAGCGCGCTTGGATCCATACCACCAGAGAGTGTGCGGCCAGATGGGTTCACCACAAGGTTGTAGGCACGAGCCAGGCGGGTGAGCGAATCCATTAAAATAACGACATCACGACCGATCTCAACCAACCTTTTTGCGCGATCCAGGGCGATTTCTGCGGAACGGACGTGTGAGCTGACTGGTTCATCAAATGTTGATGCAACCACTTCAGCCTCCACGGTGCGATCTACATCCGTTACTTCTTCCGGGCGTTCACCGATCATCGCCATGATAAGGTGAACATCCGGGTACTGTGTCGCGATGGCATTGGCGATCTGCTTCAAAATGGTGGTTTTACCAGCTTTGGGGGGAGAAACAATGATACCGCGTTGACCCCGGCCAATTGGTGATATCAGGTTGATCAGGCGGGTGGAAAGGACAGAGCGATCTGTTTCGAGATCAAAACGTTTATCGGGGAAGATCGGTGTCAAACGGTCAAAATCTATCCGTTTCCGCATTTCTTCAGCAGGGATGCCGTTGATGCTTTCGACTTTGAGCAATCCCCAGTGACGTTCCGATTCCCGTGGAGGGCGTACATGCCCGATGATCAGGTCCCCCGCGCGGAGGTCGTAACGGCGTAGTTGCGCCTGCGAGACGTAAACATCATCCTGACCGACCTGGTAATTACTGCGCAAGAAACCCACGCCTTCGCTCATAATCTCAAGGATGCCGCCGCGTACTTCCAAACCTTCTTTTTCTGCCTCCGCCTGGCGGATGCGGATTATAAGGTTTTCTTTCTTCATCCGCTCGGCTTTTGGAATGTTCATGGATGCGGCCATTTCGCGCAGGGTGTGCAGGGGCGAGTTCTCTAATTCAATAATTCTCATGATTTGCTCAACTTTTCATCAAACAGGGTTGGATATCTGCCGCCGAATCGCGATGGGGCAGATGACTAATTAACAATTGTGTTTACCTGGATAGTAAGGATCACTCGTTTAGATAATTGGGGGAATGGGAAAGCTTACCTTGCTGTTGTGTAGCGATTATAGCATGCCCGTTTTTTTCATGCAAGCCTGAAAAGTCACACTTTATAATCTCCGATCCGGGACTGTAATAATTGCTTAATGTGCTCCTCAGGTAATTCCTTCAGGGTGGGGCAGAAAAGGGTGGTAAAGTGCGCTGTGGGGCAGCGTACCTGGATGGAAAGTGCAAGAGCCGGGCTTCTCTCGCCATAGTAGGAGGAACGCCAGCCGGCAGTTGAGTTTTCTGACGCGCGTTGTACCTGCACGACGGCCCCGTCCAGATGTTGGATGTAGATTCGGTAGTGCCTGCCTGGGTAATCCAGATGGCATACCTGGTAGCCATCCCGGATTTCTAAACGGTATTTTCCATCGGTCAGCAGCCAATGCAAGCGGTAGTCATGCGCCTGATGGCCATCCAGCTGATCGTTGACCAACCACACACCATCCCCAAAACCCCTTACCTGCCGTGTGTGTCGCACGGGGTCGCCCAACCGTGCATATCCATTCTGGCTGGCTAACCAGCTGAAAGCATCCTGATGAAGAACTTTTCCGGTGGACCAGCGCGCCCAGGTGAAGCGGCTGAGCCAGTGCATCTGATCCGCTGCGTCTACGCTCACAGTATTGTGTGTCGCCGTGTGTGCTAACCCATTTTGCCAGTAACTGGCACCGTGATACAGGTAGGTTCCTGCATCCAGAGCCAGGTTAAAATTCCCTTCCCAGAGATCCATGTGAAGTTGATCGGCATGGGACGGTCGATTTCTGTGCTTTACGGCCCGAAGAAAAACACGGCTGGAAGGATCTTGTAGCATAGTGATGCCGGCATCCGGGAAACTGGCAGTACTGGGTTGGGATGTGATCAGCGGCCGCTGCAAAGTTGTAGTGCCCAGGATCCACCATGCGGTCTCATCCCAGGGGCCGGGATCGAGCGCGCGGACGTTGCGCGTAGAGAGTGAAAGCAGTTGTAAGGTGGGGCGGTAATCGGTGAAATCACACCCATCCAGCGGCAGGATCAGCGCGCCGTCATTGGACCCAAAGCCAGGTACCTGGCCAGTTTCTTTGTCCATCAGCGCCATGAGAAAATCGGTGGTATGAGAAAGCCGTTCTTTCAGGGCGGGAGGGAATGGTTGACCCTGTAATTCAGCCAGCCGGATTGCCAGCAAAGCCAGTTGCAGCACAAATCGCTGATAATTGATCGAGTACATGCTGTAGCTGCCGTCCTGAAATAGCTGGCGCATTACCTGGTGCAGGAAATACTTTCGCCCACGACTGCGGTAGCGTTCCGCCCCACGCAGTTCTGGGAAGAGTGTGCCGCATAACCACAGGCCGAAAGATTCTGAAATAGCGTGATTATTGCCTGTATGGATGGCAAAGGGGAGACTGAGTTCCAGCCTGCGACCCAGTGCGCCAGCAAGGCAAGTCAGGGCAGCTGTTCGTTTCGCAGAAGTATGTATGGATTTTTTGAAGGTATACCACCCAAAGCATAAGGCCAGCAAACGCAGCGCAGCTTCCTGTCCGCCCATCCAGTTCACCCCCTGGTACGGCGGATTCTTTTCCATCCAATCTTCTACCAGATGCCAGTAGGCCGCGGCGTATTTTTCATCCCGGTGGACCGCATAGGCTCGCATCAGGGGATAGATCATGTTTAATCGGCTGGCTTCCCAGGCATATTTGATGTCGTATTCACCATATTCCGGGATTTGCGAGTAGTGTACAGCTGGATCAAAATGCTTCTTGGCCAGAGGTTCAACATGCCACTCTGGCGGGAAACCGATTTTCAACCACTGCCATCCAAAGTATTCCCATTCACCGGACAGAACACGTTCAGCCATGTGGATCGCTTTCTGTGCATCCCAATGTGCTTCAGAAGGTGAAGTCGGGACATCCATAAAAAACCAGGCGGGGGAGTTTTCCAGGCGCCAGACATGGTATTCTGCGGTTTCAGCCGGGATGGATGACTGGATCCAGCGGTGTAATGGCTGCGATGCCCAGGAAGTGGAACGTAGCTGATATTTGGCTACCCCCAGGCGGTCCTGAATATTGAAAAAAACCCGATAAACTAACCATCCGGGACCCAGGTGGATGGCGAGAGACAGATAGGCAATGAGGGATTCAAAGAACGGGTATCGGGTGGCAACCACCGAAAAAAGTACCCAGAATAGGGGAATGCCAGCCAGGATGACCCAACCCGACCAGGGAGCTTGGGTTACCCATCCCCAGGCGAGAAGGATCCCCACAACAGACAATAAGCTGTAGATACTGCTGACTGCAGAGTGACTAAAACCGGCATTAACCATCCGCTGATACAGGTGGCTGCGGTGGGCTGCGAAGACACGCTCACGCCTGAAAAACCGGCGGAGGAAGGTAATTCCTGCGTCAAGAATAAAGACCCAGAGGAGCATGACCCCTACCATCCAGGGTTGAGACGGGTGCTGGACGACTAACAGAGGTATCATCGCCAGCGTGTATCCTAAAAAGCCGCTGCAAACATCCCCCATAAAAATGCGTGCTGGCTGCCAGTTGTGCCCTAAAAACCCGAAACTACCCGCAGCGACTGTGAGTGCCAACCAGAAAGCCAGACTGCCAGCAGCCTCCAGGTATCCTGACAGAAAAAACACCCAGCCTAAACCGGTGACCAGCGCGACACTACTGGCTATGCCGTCAATGCCATCCATAAAATTATAGGCATTAGTCAACCCCACAATCCACAAGATGGTAAGGGGGATACCCCATACCCCTATTTGGATACCAGAAGTAAATGGAAAAGGAAGAACTGTAAAATACCCGCAGGCTGCCAGCGAAACGATCGCTACCAGCGTATGAATGACGAGTCGCACTCTGGCAGGTAAAGAGCGGATGTCATCCCGCCAACCCAGTACGGCAATGGCAGAACCACCAATCAGATACCCGCCAACAGGTTGCCAGTCCTCGGATATGAACCCGTATACCAATGCCACTATCAGGGTCAGTAGAACGACAGCTAACCCACCACCGCGGGGTGTAGGGACGCTGTGCGAACTGCGCTCATTGGGAATATCCAGTAAAGCGCGGTTGGCTGCTTTCTTGCGTAATATGGCGACAAACGCGTATACCAGGGCGGAAATCGCGAGAAAAAAAGTAAAAGTCAAATACCAGGGTGTCATTTGTGGACCATACCCAGCATGACGGCCAGCGTTTCTTCCATTTTATCATTCCGGTTCATGTGACGGCAAATATACTCACGGGCATTACGGCCCATCTGCTGTAAGCTGGCGGGGTCTTCCATCAGTTGAGATATACACTGGGCTAGCGCGGCAGGATCTCCGGGCGGCACTGCAATCCCTCCATGCGCATCCTCAACCAACTGGCGGATTACACCATCAATAGCTAATACCGTGGGTTTACCAGAAGCCATGTAATCGAAAACTTTATTGGGATATGTAGTACGGAACATGGGGATATCCTGCAGGATTGCCAGACAAACATCCGCACTGGCG
>Ga0172375_10000975_pt1 | contig 46417 bp, 58 predicted proteins | sample LakKiv1m_FD_114537 | JGI IMG/M metagenome (GOLD analysis project Ga0172375, IMG submission 114537) | Freshwater microbial communities from Kabuno Bay, South-Kivu, Congo - kab_092012_11.1m | ecosystem: Environmental > Aquatic > Freshwater > Lake | place: Democratic Republic of the Congo... | reverse complement strand
GGGGCTGTATAAGGTCCCAAGGGTCCGGCTGTTCGCCGGTTAAAAGGGTACGCGAGCTGGGTTCAGAACGTCGTGAGACAGTTCGGTCTCTATCTGATGTGGGCGTTAGGATATTTGAAGGGGAGTTCTCTTCAGTACGAGAGGACCTAGAGAAACGGACCTATGGTTTTCCGGTTGTCCTGCCAAGGGCAAAGGCCGGGTAGCTATGTCCGGAAGGGATAAGCGCTGAAAGCATCTAAGTGCCAAGCCCACCCCGAGAATTAATATCCCTGAGCCGCAAGGCTCTGAAGGCTGGTCGTAGACTACGACCTTGATAGGCGTAAAGTGTAAGATCCGTAAGGATTTAAGCTAATACGTACTAATCGGCCAACCGGCTTGTCCTTAATTTTTTCTTGCTTGGGTTATTTGGACGAGTAGTTTTTGCTCATATATAAATCTGTATGTAGTTGTTAGCACTGTGATGAAAATATCCCGTTTCGTAAAAAGTATCAAAATTTTCTTTGAAAATTTTGATACACTCAACGGGATTAATTCGCGCATTAACTTACTTACGCTGACGCGTTCGTAAGTTAAGCGCTCATTAAATTTGGAGTGCTTTTGCCGAGGGGGAAACACCCGTTCCCATTCCGAATACGGCCGTTAAGCCCCTCAGGGCCGATGGTAGTTTAGTCGTAAGGCTATGCGAGAGTAGGTCAGTGCTCCTTTAATTACGCCCGTTATGCTAGTGATAGTGTAACGGGCGTTTTTATTTTTACGGGCGAAATTAAAGGATTTCGTTTGATAAAAACTATAAGGTGCTCAATCCTCTATAAGGAGTTACCTTTTATAGCTTCTCATGCAGGTTTGACGAGCGTGTAATTTGTTTGTAATTTTTGATTGACAAGCTTATTCAGAGGCCTAAAATAAAGTCAATGATATAAAGGGAAATAAATGGAGTAAGAATGAAAAAAATATTTTTTTTGTTTACCTTTTTATTAATTTTCACAGCTTTTTGTTTTGCTTTGACTTTTGATGATAATGGTTATAAATGGAAAGCCGCGTCTAATGAAGAGAAGGCAGCTGTTTGTAAAGAATTAGCAAAAACAAATGGTAAAGATTATGCCTATTGGATTGACATGCTCAATGCTTTTTACAGTGTTGACAATTGGAAAATCATATCATTGAAGATCAAGGAAATCGCTGATCAAATATTATTGCTTGGGCAGTCTTCTGGAATAACGGATAAATAAGAGGTGTTTTATGTTTGGTACAGGTAAAATGCTTGTGTTCATCGGTATCTTTATGATTTTGTTCGGGGTATTATTTATGTTAGCCGGGAAGATTCCCTACTTAGGCAAGCTGCCGGGAGACATTGAGATCCATAAAAATGGATTGGATATTTATTTTCCATTGGCAACTTCTTTAATTATTAGCCTTATAATTACAATCATTATAAATATATTTTTTAGTCATAAATAAGCGGTATAATAAATTCAAAAGGGAGGCTTGTATGGAAAACAAGAATGCCTGCATGTGTAACGCGATTTTAAATGGTGTTGGGATTTTGTTGCTTCTGGCAGCGGCTTTTGACGTCCTGCCGTTATCTGACAACTTGGTTATCTTTCTTGCGCTTGCCTGTTTTATTATCAGCGTGGTAATCAAAAAAATCGGAAAAGGATCGAATAGCTGTTGTAAATAATAAGGAGGGGCACCTTGTGCTAACTGGCACCTGGCGCTTATAGGAATTGCGCCAGTGTGCGCTTGGTAGCGCAAATTGCGTGGGTGTCGTCTATGTAAATGAGGAGGTGGTAAAATGGCGAAATTTTTTATGTATGGCAAGTACACCAAGGAGGCACTGGGGGATATTTCTAAAGACCGAACCAGCAAGGCGCTTGAAGCCATCGCCAAAGCCGGCGGCAAAGTTAACTCTATGTACGCGCTTTTAGGTAAATACGACATCGTGCTTATCGCGGATTTCCCCGGAGTTTCAGAAGTAATGAAAGCCTCAGTTGCATTAAATAAACTGACTAATATCTCCTTCACTAGCTTTCCGGCAATCTCCATTGAGGAATTTGATAAGATTATGGCGTAGAACAATAAGATCATTTGTAACTTTCAAGAACCCCAGGCTTAAAAAGGCTTGGGGTTCTTGCTTTATGGTAATATAATGTAGGAACAGAAAGGATGGTTTTTCCAAAATGAAAAAAACATTTCGCATTGTAGGGCTTTTGGCTATTTGTTTAGCGGTTGCTTTTTTAATTCTCCTGCATTTAAACAATAAAACCGCTATCTCAAAAGACGGGACAAAGATTGTTTATTCCGTATTCGGCAATGGCGAGCCGACACTGGTCTTTGTGCATGGATGGTGCGGCAGCCGCGCTGTCTGGTATAAGCAGGTGCCGTATTTTGCCAGGAAATACAGAGTGGTGATCCTTGACCTTGCCGGCCACGGCGCATCCGGCCGCCAGAGAAAGGAATATACCCAGGAGGCTTATGGTGAGGATGTAGCCGCGGTAGTGAATGCTATAGGGGCCAAGAAGGTTATACTCATTGGTCATTCCATGTCAGGCACAATAATATTGGAGGCAAACCGGCTGATTAAAGATAAAGTAATCGGGCTGGTCGCGGTTGATACTCTTGAGAATTTTGAGTATATGGCCACCCCGGAAGATAAAATAAAATACATTGAGCCTTTGAAAAAGGATTTTGTAAAGAATTCCGGGCCGTTTATGAGGGATATGTTCAATAAGAACGAAGACCCCAAACTGGTTGAGTTGGTAGTCAAGAATGTTGCCCGCTCTAATCCGGAAATCGCGATTAATACCATGGAATATTATTTTGATACCCCGGTCATTCCGCTTTTAGCTGATGTGAATGTGCCGTTGTGGTGCTTAAGCGCCGACCTTTGGCAGCAGTATCAGCATCCAGAGATTAACAGCAAGTATCTTAAGTCATATCATTTAAGGATAATGCGGGGAGTAGGGCATTTCCTGATGGTTGAGGCACCGGATGAATTCAATAAACAATTAGAAGATATTATTAATCAGATTGTAAAATAGCGTATTAACCAAATTATGATCATCTTGTTTCTTTTAATCGGTATATTGACTGGTTTTGTACTGGCAGTTTCCTTGCGCCGGAAAAAACCTTCTCAGCCTCAAGAGCTTCCGCAGCAGAAACCCTGCCCGCAGCAGAATCCGTCTTATTTAGAGGATAAGATCTGGTATGAAACAGAACTAGATTTCCTGTTTAAATTCAATGAAAAGTTGATTTCAGCCTTCGGCCTGCAGGATGCGGTGCGTTGTATTACTGAGGCCGCGTATAATTTCCTCTCCATTGAGCGCACTGTTTTTCTTACTTGGGATAAGAATTCAGAGCAGTTCACTCTGGCCTGCGCAATGGGCTGGGGCCGTGATCGCAGCCAGAGCTCTTTAGTAATAGGCAAGGATAGTATATCCGGGCTTGTGATACATAACCGGGAAGCATTGGTAGTTGCTGATTTGTCCGAAGAGTCGTATCTAAATAAACTGAACAAAGAGGAGTACTTGCAAAAGGCGTTTATCAGCGTGCCGGTCATCTATAAAAATGAAGTCTTAGGCGTGTTGCATGTTTGCGACAAGAAGGCCCCCGGGCCTTTCACGCAGAGGGAGGCTTCAGTAGTTATGAGTATCGCCCGCGTAGGCGCGATTACTCTGCAGAACGTCCGGCTGTACGAGCAAGCTTTAAGGAGAGCGGAAGAATTGAAGATAGCTTACGATGAATTGAAGGAAATGCAGGATAAGCTGACCCAGATGGAAAAACTCAAGGCCATCGGCCAACTGGCAAGCGGGGTGGCCCACGATATAAGAAATCCTCTGGGGATTATAATACAGGGGGTTTCTTATTTGGAACAGCTAATACCTCCGGCCGAAAAAGAGCAGTTGGAGACCCTGTCCATGATCATGGACAGCGCACAAAGAGCAGACGGGATCGTTGCTTCCCTTTTGGATTTCTCCAGGGCTACGAAGCTGGAATTATACCCAGAAGACATCAATTCCATACTGGAGAATTGTTTGAACCTGGTAAAAACAGAATTAAAACATGTTAAGGTAACCAGGCAAATTCAAGAAGGCCTGCCGAAAGTTTCGGTAGACAAGAATAAGCTGATGCAGGTTTTTATCAACCTGTTTATGAATGCGGCTCACGCAATTGTCGGGAACGGGGAACTTGCCGTCCGCTGTTTCCTTAAGAAAATGGAAGGGGCAAAAGATCTATCCGGGCATTCAAATATTTCTTTTGCATCCGGAGAAGAGGTTATTATTGTGGAAATTGAGGATACGGGCACAGGGATTTCCGAAGAAAACCTGAAAAGGATCTTTGATCCTTTCTTTACTACTAAGGGCCCGGGAAAAGGTACCGGCCTCGGGTTATCGGTAAGCCAAAACATCATCAATTTACATAAAGGGCTGATAGAGATAAACAGCCAGGTTGGTAAAGGAACCAAGGTTACCGTTATTTTGAGAATTTCTAAATAGGAGGTTTAGATGGGGAAAAAGAAGGTATTAATTGTTGATGACGAAGAGAATTTTTGTAACCTGGTGAAGAAAAATGTGGAAAAAACCAATGAGTTTGAAGTGTATGTGGCGACAAACGGCGATGACGGCATCAAGTTGATTAAGTTGGTAAAACCGGATTTGATATTGCTTGATATAATGATGCCGGGCTTAGACGGCGGAGACGTTGTCTCTCTGATAAGGAGCGACAGCAGTATAAAAGATACCCCTATCGTGTTCTTGACTTCGCTGGTAAGAAAAAATGAGGCCGGAGTAGGTTTTACCAAGGGGTATTCGCTTTTAGCAAAGACAGTAACTGTGGGAGAACTTATAGCCTGCATTAAGAAAAATATCAGGGGATGAGCATGTTTATAAAAAGTGGTATGGCGCTAAACAATGCATAAAAGATTAATACATATTTTTTTGGCGGCATTTTTACTGTTGGGTGCAGGAATAGCCCGGGCAGAGCTCAACCTGGACCGCTTAAACCAGGTAGATATCCAGAAAGAAGAAGCGGTTTTAGCCAAGCTTGAGCCGTTGGTTAAAGAACGCCTGGCTAAAGGGACAGCCCCTTTATTGACTTTTGATGAGCTTTATCAGCCCTTGAATAAAGAAGAACGGGAATTTTTAAGGATATTCCTGAATCTTGATGTTAAAAAGCTTGGAGTGGTTTTACCTTATCGAGGTTTTGCCAAAGCCGGGACAAAGTTTATCCCCATAAAAGGCCAGAGGATAAAAGATACCAAAGTAGAAGGCAATAAAACAAAAACAATTGGATGCCAATATCTGCCTGTCAATGTCTATCGCCAATACCGTAAGATGATCAGGGCCATGAAACGGGATATTCATAGAGTTCTATTTGTGGATTCAGGATACCGCTCCGCAGCTTACCAACTTTATCTTTTCGCCTTTTATCTCAGAAAACATGATTATTCCATAAGAGAAACAGCTAAGCTTGTAGCCATAGCCGGTTACAGCGAGCATGGAGCCCCCGATTGGCAGGCTTTGGATTTCGTCAATATCGACGGGGTCAATGAAGATCACCCCGAAGCTTTTGAAAATCTTGTAGAGTATAAATGGTTAATGAGGCAGGCGCCTGAATACGGTTTTGTGCTTTCTTATCCGAGAAATAATCCTTCTGGAATAAGTTTTGAACCATGGCATTGGCGGTATGAGGGTGTTAAAAATAAAATGGTTCTTAATTAATAAATTTTTGCGCTCTCTTGAAAGACAATTGGTAATATGTTATATTTTTAGTAGCGAAATTGACAAAATTGGCAGTTTATTTTATTGATTCTTCCTGCTGATAAAGGCAAACCAAGAGTAATCTTGGGACGCAAAGCGACAGTCCCGTTCGGTTGAGCGGGAGGCTGCGTTACCAAAAGGGGAGATAAGACCTTGGAGTTATCTCTAAGGTCTTTTTGCATATCAAGCCCTATATTTTTTCCTGAAGGGGGCTTTTATCTGCTCGCCTAAGAATGCCTCTTTGGTTTGCCTCGTTTCAGCCTAATTCATGGCTCCGATGCTTAAGAAACCGTTTATAGTAATTTCTATCGTAGTAATAATTGTTTTAATCGTTATTGTGGGGGTGTTTTTTTCTTTAATGCAGGCAAGAAGGGGACAGGGTTGGCTCCAATGTCAGTCAGTCATAAGCATTCGAGATAGCATTATGGATAAGATATGTGGAACAGAAGTTGGCTTGGGATGGAGTACCAAGAGTGATTCAAAGCAGGCTACCAATGAAGCTTTAAGTATGGCTTTGGCAGGGAAGAAATGCAAGACCCCGCATTTTGCAATTATTTTCTCTAGCTTGGAAAATGACTCACAAACCGTTCTTAAAGAAGCAAGGAGACTTTTGGGCAATAAAACGAAGATATACGGAGGGGTTGCTGATCCGATAAAGCCGCTAACCTGCAAAACAAGCGGAAAGCCAATAAATAATAAGGGTAATTTCAAGAAAGGCTATCTATTATACAAAAAAACGGTAAAAGGGGCGGCAAAGGGTGTGGTTGCCATGACCGTGACTTCAGCAAACATATTTTTCGGTGTCGGCTCGGCGGATCTTTCTGCTTTTCATTCGTCATGCGAGGCAGTGAAGGCGGCAATATTAAAAGCTATACAGAATGCGGGTAAAAAACACATAGGGACACCCAAGGTAGTCTTATTTACTTCTAGTATCGAAGATGAGGAACAATTTGTGGACTGTATTAAAAAGGTGGCGGGTAAATCCGTGGTCATTTGCGGGAACTCTCCATTGACAGAGAAATTCAGTGTATTTGCGGAAACCGAAACCTATAAAAAAGGCGTTTCCATGGCTGTTATTTATACTAATCTGCCCATCGGCGGCAATATAATCCAAAAAACTTACCGTAAAGTCAATAAACCCGAGGCGATAAAGAGCCTGCTTGTCATGCGTTAACCTTATAGAAGCGCTCGCTTTGCGATTCAGGGGCGCTTGCGATAAATATAATCTTTATTCCTGCCGCCCGGGTAGACAAAAGTCAATAAAAAGGGGAAAGGAAACGTTTGCATAAGTTGATTTTCAGGATATCCTTACTTGAGGAAATGCGGGATATCGGCCGAATATGAGAATAAAAATTACTATAGGAAAACTGGTTGTTTTTGCCAAGCTAAATGACTGTTGGACAGCGAAATGGATATGGGATAGTTTGCCGATTTTGGCTATGGCTGAATTATGGGGAAAAGAAGTTTATTTTCATATCAAGCCGAAAATAGATATTGAAAAAGAATGCTCCCGCGATGTGGTTGAAGTTGGCGATGTGGCTTATTGGCCCAACGGCCCTTGCATGTGTTTGTTTTTCGGTATGACTCCTAAGAGTCGTAAAGGTAAGATTATTCCTGCCAGTACCGTGAATGTTTTTGGCAAGATAGAAGGCGACCCGCGAGTTCTCGCTGTAGTTAAAGACGGAGAGTCTATAAAAGTAGAACGATCCCCATTATGACAGATGTAAAGCTTTATCTTCGAAATGACAAAAAGTAGGGTTTCCACCCTGTATTTATCTTTTTTAATCATAACAGCAATCATTATTCCCGGCTGCGTATATCTTACCCATTTTCATGAAGCTATGTTTGTGAAAAACTTAGACGATAACCAGAAAGAAATGCAGGCCCAATTAGATAAAGAGGAAGAGTTGTATGAGAAGTTAAGGGCCGATATCGATAACGGCCGCCTGAAAAAACTAACGCACAAGCAGGCGATTTTCCGCCTTTACGCAGAGCCGGTTTTATGCAGGCAGGCTGATGGCCAGCCCGGCATTAAAGAAACCTGCATTTACCGCAAGCCTGCCGGAGGTTTATTCTCAGAAGTAATCCTGCTTAATTTTGACGCCCGCGATAGGCTGTATTCCTGCCAGGTTCAAAATCCGAAAAAATAAAGTAAATAGTAATCTGCTGCACTTTATTCATTGACAACTTAAGGAAAAGTGCTAATATTATTTCAATTTGCTAACTTTCCCGTATTAAACCAATCAACTAAATGAAAGGGGGTGAATTGAAATGAAGAAAATACTTTTTGCACTTATGGCTCTTTGTTTTGTAAGCTCTTTAGCTTTTGCTCAGGATATGGATAAGCCCGTTGATACAACTACGGCTGTGACTGCGGCTGCAACTATACCTGAAACAACGGTCGTCTTAAAGGGTGATATTATTGACAACATGTGCGCAGGTACTAACAAGGCTAATTTGGCGGAATTTGTCAAGACGCACACTAAGGAGTGTGCTTTAATGCCGAACTGCCAGGCTAGCGGTTATTCCATCTTCGCAGATGGCAAGCTTTATGCATTTGATAAAGATTCAAATGCCAAAGTAGCAGAGTTTCTTAAGAATGCTGACAGCAAGTTGCAAGTTACAGTTACTGCCAAGCAGGTTGGCGATGAGTTAAATTTGATCTCAATCAAAAACCAGGAATAATCCTTTAATATTTACAAAAAGGCCTCTTTTGTATTTTAAAAGGGGCCTTTTTCTTTAGAAGGCATTTTATAATTGACAATTTAATAAAATAATTGTAAAATTTTTTCGTCAGGACCGAAAACTCAAGTTTTAAGTTATTGTCCAGGAGGAATTTTATGTCTTTATCCGGCCTACTAAGAAGCAATCTCCTTGTTTTTGCGGTAATCTCATTAACAACGGCATCCGTTCATAGCGCAGAAATTGATGCCCGTATGACCCCTGTTGTCCAGGTCGTTAAGAATACTGCGGAGTCGGTGGTTAATATCAGTACTGAAAAAATTATTCTTTTACAGCAAGACCCTTATTGGGGGATGTATGGCAACGACTTTGATACTTTGTATAATCAATTCTCTGCTTTTCACGGTATGGCTCCGGCTTTAAAATTAAAAAGCGTAGGCTCCGGAGTAATTATCGATAAATCCGGATTGATTGTAACCAATGCGCATGTGGTTAATATGGCCAGCAGTATCTTTGTTATTTTAAATGACGGCAAGCAGATCCAGGGTGAACTGGTATATGAAGATAGGTATGATGATCTGGCTTTTATCAAGATCACTCCGCCTAAACCGCTCCTTGAGGCATCTTTAGGCCAGACAAAAGACCTGATGTTGGGGGAAACAGTAGTGGCAATTGGAAACCCCCTTGGTCTTGAGAATACAGTTACCTCCGGTATCGTCAGCGGTAAAAATAGGAAATTTTACTCTTCCCAGGGGGATTATGTTATGGGGGATATGCTTCAGGTAGATGCGCCTATTAACCCGGGTAATAGCGGTGGAGCTTTGTTTAATTTAAATGCTAAACTTATCGGCATAAACGTAGCGGTAGTCGAGTATTCTCAGAGTATAGGCTTTGCGATTCCTGTTGAAAAATTGAAGCAATCCCTGGAAGAATATAAGCGCAATGAAGCTTTGCCGGTGAATCTAAGGAACCAGAATAGTGTCAATTTCAGGGCAGGACAGAATAACGCAGTCGACAGCCGTATATTATATGACGCAAAGCTAAATGTGGATGAGGCGGCAAATGAATATACCCTGAAACTTGATATCAGCGGTTTGGACAAAAATAAAGTAAAAGCGCATATCAGCGGGAATTTAATTACCCTGACCGGAGAGTACTCTGGCAGGGTAGAAGAGAAATCCCCGGATAGTTTCCAGGGCAGGCAGACTTCAGGATCTTTTGTTAAGGCGATCCCTTTGCCTGCGGATGCAGACCCTGATGGCGTTAAGACAGAGATTAAAGACGATATGTTTATCATTCACATCGCTAAAAAGAAGAATAACAAATAATCGGTCATTTCCTAAGCTGCGCGGCTGTAGAATAAATATCCCCGGGTTTTAGATCAACCTATGACTGAAGAATTGTTGAATATGAAGAGATTATCTGCCTCAATATTGATTATCAGCAGTCTTACTTTTTTTCAATTAGCTTTTGCGCAGGAGACGGAAACAATTGCATTAATTTCTCCGCGTACCAATGCCGGCAAACCTTTTATGCAGGCGCTAAAGGAAAGAAAAACCAGCCGGAGTTTCAGCAGCCGGCCGTTATCCCTGCAGGCCCTTTCTGAATTGCTCTGGGCTGCAAATGGGGTCAACAGGCCGGAGACTAAAGGCCGCACTGCTCCTTCGGCAAATAATCTCCAGGAAATAGATATTTATGTCTCTATGCAATCAGGCCTCTACCTTTATGATCCATTCAGAAATTCTCTCCAACTTATCAATAAGCGGGATATCCGCGCCATAACCGGTAAACAGAATTTTGCTGCTATCGCGCCGGTGAACCTGATTTATGTGGCCGATTTATCCCGTACCGGCAAAAGGGGCGCTAAAGCTGAATTTTATGCTGCCTGCGATACGGGCTTTGTCAGCCAGAATGTTTATCTTTATTGCGCATCCGAAGGCCTTGCTACTGTTGTGCGCGGTTTGTTTGACGAACAGACGCTTTCCAGGGTAATGAATTTACGCCCGGAACAAAAAATAATCCTGGCCCAGACAGTAGGTTACCCGGGATAAAGGAGGTAAGATGAAAAAATCTATCGGAGCCAAGACCATTGTTTTCCCGACCCCTGTTTTTATTATAGGTACATATGATAAAAATGCCAGGCCAAACGCGATGGCGGTTGCCTGGGGAGGCATATGCTGTTCTGAACCGGCATGCGTCAGTATCTCTTTAAGAGAAGCTACGTATACCTACGCTAATATCCTGGAAATGAAGGCTTTTACCATAAGCATCCCTTCCGAAGCGCACATCAGGGAGGCGGATTATTTTGGGATTGCTTCCGGCAGGGTAGAGGATAAATTCAGCTTAACCGGGCTTACGCCCGTAAAGAGCCAACTCGTCTGCGCTCCTTATGTCAAAGAATTCCCTTTTGTTTTAGAATGCGCTCTCATCCAGACAGTTAAGCTGGGATTGCACACACTTTTTGTCGGTCAGATCAAAGATGTAAAAGTAGAGGAAGCATTTTTAACAAAGGAAGGGGTTCCCGATATCGAGAAAATAAAGCCCATGATTTTTAATCCGGCGAATCGCGCCTATTATGGCGTAGGCAGACTTTTAGGCAGCGCATTTTCTATCGGGAAGAGAAGATAAGCAAGCATGAGGTGAATTATATATATGAAAAAGATAGCGTTGATAGCAATCTTTTTGGTTTTATTCTCAAGCCCGCTAAGTTTTGCGGGAACATTCAGCTTTAGCTTGAATAACGGGCCCTTTGACCACCTGCCTGAACCCAGGCTGAGGTATCCAATTAATGACACAGCTGTTTTAACCGCAAATGAGCCCCTGGAGTTTAAATGGTGGGATGATTTGGTCGGGATACGCGGATTTACCCTTAAGATATATAAAGGTTATAATATGTATTCAGCGGATTTAATCTTTAAAGAAGAGCTGCCTGCTGATGCGTCTTCTTTTAAAGTTAAATCTGATTTCTTCCAGGATGGCCAGGTCTATACCTGGAGCCTGATCCGTGTTTCATATACCGGCTCTAAAAGCGATAAAAGTTTCAATTCCTTTAAAGTAATCAAAAAGCAGGAGAGTAATCCCTAAGGGAGCTTATTATGAAAATCCTGGTTGCGGCTGTTGCGGATCACGCCTGGGTTGAAAACGGATGCCTTTCTTTGTGCAGGACATTCGACAGCATAAATGTCGATAAATTTCCATATGCAATACCGCGTATGAGCGTCGCTTTGCGCCTCCTGATTAACAGGCTGGAGGCAGGGGGGCATAAACTGAACATTTCATTGACTGATGCCGATGGCCAGAAATTAATGAACAGCGAAATGAAAATTAATTTTCAACTTCCTCAAGAGGCAGTTCCCGAAGCCTCCTTTTCATTCGTCCTTAACGGGCAAAATGTCTCTTTTCAGAAACCCGGAGATTATGTAGTGAACATAGTAATTGATGGCAGGGTTGAGGCTACTGTTCCGCTTTATGTAAGATAAAATAAGGGCAGCGGTAATCTGGATATCCCGGACAGGATTTAAATAAAGGTATAATACCTATATGGGCAGGATTAAACTGGACTTACACGATATCTATAGCAACGGCAGGGCGATCGAATCCGAGCTTAAACGGGTGATGGAAGAGGCCGTAAGAAAGAAGATCTCTGAAATTGAGATTATCCCGGGTAAGGGCAGCGGACAATTAAAGAAACATGTGCTGCGCTTCCTGGGGCAGCCGGATATAAGGCAACTATATCACCGTTTGGAAAAAGATGACAAGAATTTTGGCAGGATCTTCGTGCACTTCAGATTATAGATTATAAGACGCTTTATATAACTCTTTGTTTGCCAAGCAAATACGAAACAATTCTTTCCTGTGATAAAATAAACATAATTTTACTGGACAAATAAACAAAATGTGTTACAATTATTCCAGTAGTAAATAAAGGATTAGATGTTTGTAGGCCGCGAGGTTTAGAAAACTAACCTTTGCGGTTTTTTTATTCCGGCGCTTCTTGCTCCGGCGACTGTATTTCTGTCATTATTTGCTATAATTTCTAAGGAAGGGGGTAGTAAATAATGGCAAAAGGTAAAGTAAAGTGGTTTTCAGACCAGAAAGGTTTTGGGTTTATCACACCTGAATCCGGTAGCGATGTATTTGTGCATCACAGCGCAATCCAGGGTGAGGGTTATAAATCTTTGGCTGAGGGTCAGGAAGTAGAGTTCAACATCGAAAAAGGACCCAAAGGCGAACAGGCTACTAACGTAGTCAAGCTTTAAACACTGGTAAAAGAAATAGCCTGGCTTCAAATCTTTGAGGTCAGGCTATTTCTTTAAAGATACCCCGCCTGATTAGGCACCTGGCCCTTATAGGAATTGGGCCAGTGCCGCCTCGTGGCGGGTACGCCCTTGTGGGCGAGGAGGTCAAATGAATACAGGAAAGATCAAGAAATTGGTTCGCGACAGGGGGTTTGGTTTTATCAGCGACACTGATGGCAGGGAAGTATTTTTCCACCGTAATGCTTTGGTTGAAGCAAAATTTGAGGATTTAACCGAAGAACAGTCAGTTTCTTATGACATCGAGAAATCCGATAAAGGCCCGCGCGCGGTCAATGTGCGTATCTCTTAATTGAACAAGAATCGGCTTTAAGATCCCAGGTACATAAAATGTATTTGGGATTTTAAGCTAATAAAAGTATAATATAAACCATGAAAAGCAAAAAAACAGATGAGCCCATTGATTGCCGGAAATGCAGGGACCAGGCGGGTTGCTGCCGCTTCGGGGCCTGGATTGACTTGGAGGAAGCGAAAAAGATACTCTCCCTTGGCATAAAAGGTGACTTTTTCCACCTGGAAATAGATAAGGATTTTCCTTCCGGATACAAGGTAGGCACCAGCTACGAGGATGAAAAATGCGTTTTTCAGGATCCTGACGGGTTATGCAGGATACATAAGGTCGACTACGCCTTAAAGCCGGTAACCTGTAAAGAGTTTCCTTTTGAGGGGGGCAAGATCGCTCCCATCGCCGAAGTTCTATGCGTGGAACATAAAGCGCGAATAAAGAAATCTAAACCCCGCAAGAAAAAACAATAATGGATAATAAGGTCCAGAAAAAATGGTATTTCAAGACTAGGTCGCTAATTATCTCTTTCCTTTGCGTAGGCCCGCTTATGCTTCCTTTGGTTTGGGCTAATCCGGGTTTTAACAAAAAAATGAAAATTATTATCAGCGCAGTGGTCATTATTATAAGTTATTTTACGGGTTTAATCTTTTTTAATGCCTTAAAATCTTTAACCAGGTATTATCAGTTTTTACAAAATGAAATATACTAAAGGTTCTCTCGGCAGGGTATTCCTTCTAAAATTCGAAGATGATGATGTTTTAATCGATAAGCTGGGCTCTTTCGCCAAGAAAGAGCGCATCCGGGCGGCCACGATGATCTTTATCGGAGCCCTTAAAAAAGGCGAACTGGTTACAGGGCCCCGGAAGCCGGTAATTCCTCCGCTGCCGAACAAGGTAAATTTTAAAGACGGCTGGGAGGTCATGGGCATAGGAACAATCTTTGTAAACGCCAAAGGCCCGCAGATACATATCCATGGCAGCATGGGTAAGAAGGATAAAGTATTAACCGGCTGCGTGCGCGGTAAGTCAAAAGTTTTCCTGGTTATCGAGGCGGTAGTCCTGGAGTTAAAAGGAATCAAGGCCGCCAAGGAGATCGACCCTAAAACGGGCCTTAACTTATTAAAGATTCTCTGATTTCAAATATTCTTCAGCTGTGGTATAATAATCGATACCCCGCGTTAGTCAGTCACCCCGCCATAAAGGATTGGCGGGTGCGCCGCTTTCTGCGGCGATTGCGCGGGTGTTGTCCAGGTGGACAAAAGGAGGAGCTATGGATTTTAGTTCCCTGAGAAAGAATATTAAAGCCTTTAATTTTGAAGCCTTGCGCGCTGATTGTGATAATTTTTTTGAAGCAGTCATCGTTCAGCAGGAGTTGGAAAAGCTTAGCCTGCAGCTTAAGGGCATGATGGGGGAACCGGTTTTTCCTTCAAAGTCCAGGTTGCCGTATAAACTGCAGGAAACAGTCAACGGCCTTGGCGGGATTATGCCTGGCCAGACGTTATATTATAAAACTTCAGACACTGACAGCATCCTTGCCATGCTCTGGCCATGGAAAGACGGCCTGCGTACCACAATTAAAATAATCCAGCAAGACAAATAGACCATGAGTTTTACATACCTGCAGAAAATTCCCACGCCTCTTGAAATCCTTCAACTGATGCCTATGCCGGCGAATTTAAAAAAAGTAAAAGCGGCCCGCGACAAGGATATCTTAAATGTTATAAAAGGAAATGATAATCGCCTGCTTCTGATTATCGGCCCATGTTCGGCCGATGATGAAGAGGCGCTTTCGGAATATGTATCGCGCCTTGCTTCTCTTCAGAGCAAAGTCAAAGAAAGGCTGATTTTGATCCCGCGCATTTATACAAATAAACCCCGCACAACCGGAAAAGGTTATAAGGGCATGCTGCATCAGCCCAAGGCCTCCGGTGACCCTGACATCTCCCGGGGAATTAAGGCTATCCGGCGCATGCACATCAGAGTGTTAAGTGAATCCGGATTAACCGCAGCCGATGAGATGCTTTATCCGGGAAACTATCCATACCTGGAGGATATTTTAAGTTATGTCACAATCGGGGCGCGTTCCGTGGAGAACCAGGAGCACCGCCTGACAGTAAGCGGCTTGGATATACCGGTTGGCATGAAAAATCCAACCAGCGGGGATTTGAACGTTTTACTTAATTCCGTGGAAGCCGCCCAGATCCAGCATACCTTTATCTATAACGGCTGGGAGGTCAAAACTGACGGCAACCCTCTTGCGCATTGCATCCTTCGCGGAGCGATTAACCGCCAGGGCCAAAGCATCCCGAACTACCATTACGAAGATTTGATTCATTTTACCCAACTGTACTTAAAACGCAATCTTGCCAATCCTGCCCTTATCGTCGATACTAACCATGCCAATTCCGATAAGGATTTCAGCCAGCAGCCCCGGATAGCCGAAGAGATAATAAATAGCCTGTCCCAGTCTAAAGATTTAAGGAAAACAGTCAAGGGCCTGATGGTGGAAAGTTACCTGGTAGAAGGCGCTCAAAAAGTCGGCGGCAGTGTTTTTGGGCAGTCAATCACCGATCCCTGCCTGGGCTGGGATGATACTAAGAAATTAATTTTAAAATTAGCCGAATTCGGCGCTTAAGGAGATAAATATGAGCTTGAAATTCGATTTTAACAATATGTTTAGTTCCAGCGTTGGAGACCACGGGGTGAGCCAGGAGGATATCAATGGAATGCTGCTTAAAGCCAAAAACGCGGCCAGCCATTTAAAAACGATCCTCTCGGATCCTAAGGCCCGCGTCAAATTAAACCTGGAATGGGCGAAATTGCCGGAGCAGAGTAAAGCGGATATCGGCCGGATCCAAAAAATTGGCAAGGAGATCTCTAAAAAATACGAAAATGTAATCTTCTTAGGTATCGGCGGCTCATACCTTGGTTTAAAGGCGGCGCAGGATGCCTTATGCTTTCCTTATTATAATGAGTTTAAAACTTTAAGAAAAAAATCCCCGCGGGTTTATTTTGAAGGCAACAACCTGGACCCGGATACCCTTAAAATCCTGCTTAAAAATATCAACCCTAAAAATACATTTGTGGTGGTTATCTCCAAGTCAGGGGAGACCACCGAGACTAAGGCGGCATTGATGATCGTTGAGGCATGGCTTAAAACAGGCGTAGGAGTAAAATACGGCAGGCAGATTTTAGCCATTACCGACCCGGAGTCCGGCTCTTTGCATAAAAGAGTGGTTGCGGAGCAGGGAAAAGATTCCTTGAGCTTTCGTTCCTTTCCCTTGTTAAAAGGTGTAGGCGGCAGGTTCTCGGAGTTTAACATGGGGCTTTTGCATTTGGCGATCATAGGAATAAATATCAACGAGTTATTTAACGGCGCGAAAGAAATGTCTGTTAGATGCAGCCAGGATGATATTTTAAAAAACCCCGCTTATATGTACGCGTTACTGCATGTTATCCTCTACCGTGAGAAACAAAAATCACTGGCGGTATTAATGCCTTTTTCCCAGGGGCTTAAAGCTACCGCTGACTGGTATGTCCAGTTATTGGCGGAAAGTTTAGGCAAAAAATATCATCGTAAAGTTGTGGTAGGCGAGGATGGCTCCGAAGATTGGATAAATGATAAGGATAATGAATTCGCTAAGGGCAGGACGCCGATTTCAGCGGCCGGCACCAATGACCTGCATTCTATCCAGCAAAACAACGTTGAAGGTGAAAATAACAAGGTGGTTACATTTATCCGCGTGGAAAAATTTAAGACAGATTTAAAAATCCCCGGTAAGAATGACCTTTTATCCGGCAAGAACTTCAGCCAGCTTATGCAGTTAGCCCAGGAAGCCACAGAGTGGGCCTTGGTAAGAGAGGGCCGGCCTAATTGCACCATTATTATGCCTAAAGTAACCGATTTTACCTGGGGAGCTTTACTGTTTTTCTTTGAAATGGCCACTGCTTTTGAGGGGGAACTGCAAAATGTAAACGCCTTTGACCAGCCAGGGGTAGAAGGTTATAAAAATTATATGTATTACAAGCTTGGCAAGCCCGGAGTCTCCCAAAACATAATCAACGAAATAAAAGATCACCCGCTTCTTAAAGACCCCAATTTAATCCTATAGAAAGGTAGACAGTTTACGTAACTTACGATAAATATTATTGTTACATAACAAATATTGCGGAGTCCGTAGCGGAGGCTGAAACCTCCGCTAAATTATTTTAATATGCTTAAAATCGGCAACCTAAAATTAAAATCAAATTTAATCCTGGCTCCAATGGCCGGAGTGACAGACCTGCCTTTTCGCATGCTCTGCCGGAAGTTTGGCGCGGAGCTGGCATTTGTGGAAATGATCAATTGCCGTTCCATTTCGCATAAAAGCAGAAAGACCAGGCATATGCTTTCGACTTTGCCGAAAGATAAGCCTCTGGGTGTCCAGGTATTAGGCTGCGAAGAGAAATTTATCCTAAAAGCTTTGGATGTCCTGAAAACTTATAAATTTGATATCTTTGATTTTAATGCTGCCTGTCCCGCAAAGAAAGTCGTCCGCCGCGGTGAGGGAGCAGCCCTGTTAAAAGAACCCGGGAAGCTTCACAAATTACTGAAGATAGTGGTAAAAAACTCTAAAATCCCGGTAACCGTAAAAATGCGCTTGGGTTGGGATAAGGATACTGTTAATGCCAGGGAAGTGGCTCTTTGCGCCCAGGATGCCGGAGTCAGCGGATTATTTATCCACGGAAGGACTAAAACCCAGGAGTACGGCGGTAGCGTGGATTATAAAGTAATTGCTGAAGTAAAGAAGGCATTAAACATCCCGGTTATTGCCAGCGGCGATGTTTTCTCGGAGCAGTTAGCCAAAAAAATGTTTGGCGAAACAAATTGTGACGGATTAGTTATCGCCCGCGGGTCATTTGGAAATCCGTGGATATTCAAAGAAATAAAAGAATTCTTAAAAACCGGCAAGATTCTTCCGAAGCCCGAAAGGGCAAAGGTAGTTAAGGTAATGCTGGAGCATTTAGGCGCTTCAGTCGATTTTTACGGAGAAAGAAACGGGGTAATTTTATTCCGCAAATTCTTTGGCTGGTATACCAAGGGTATCCGCAACATCCGGCCCCTAAGGGAGCAGTCATCCCGAGCAAAAACTCGTCTGGAAATGGAATCAATGATTAACAAGACGCTTTATGTAACTATCTGTTTATTAATAACTTACAGAACAATTCTTTAGTTTGAAGATATGAATTTAATCGATTTCGGATTCCAAAAATCGAACCTCTTCCAGCATATGCCGTTTTTTGACGAAATTTCATATGTCGGCCGCAACGAGGATAAAGTCCGCCAATATAAAGTTGTACGCGAAGGCCAGGCCTGCACTCTTTTGGTATTAAATTTTGTGCGCAGCGATGAAAAAATCCTCTGGGATGCGGTAGAAGATTTTCTAAAACGCAGCACAATCAGCGCCACATCCAGCGTCCGCGGCGTTTATATATTTGATCTTCTGACTATCGACATACACAAAGAAATCAAAACATTCAAACACGCGGAGTTAAGTACCTTAATTATGAATGAGGCAGCTAAATTATCAGACGGGAAAATTCGGATGCTCAGATACTCTTCCGTTTACGCCCTGCTGCATAAAACCTTCTCTTACGATTGGGGGAAGATTACTTTTAAGACCGCTGTGGATGTCTTCAAAGACAAGCCGGATTACCTGGACCTTCTTGTTAAGCAGCTTTTGAAAGATTTTATATTTTCGTCCGAGCCGGTTATCCTTTTATTGAACGACTTAAGCCAAAATCCCATTTTTGATTCCCAAAATGAAACGCAGCAGGCGCGCTTAAAGAAAGTTGTCGCCGATCTTATCCCTAACTCCATTGAATTTGTCCCTGAAGTCTATATTCAGGATAAAAATGGAGCCAGAGAGCTTCTTTCCCGCTCCACGTTAAAATAGTCATTCGGTTGCTTTATCCTGTAAAAGGTGTATAGTAGTAAACAAGGCACAGCAAAATTTAACCATATAAACAAGCGTGAATCTACCAGTCAAAGGATAATCCTCTATGGTTATATCGCATAAAAATATCCTAGAGATTTAGAGGAAAAGTCCGGAGTTTCTCCCGTTGATACAATCAAAATTATTAATGCCCTAGAAAGATTTTTTCACGGAGAAGAATCGGAAGTTTTAATAAAAATCTATAAATGCATTATGTCCAAATATTACACCGGTAAAAAAACCAAGAACCTATTCGATCCTAAAAGTAAATCCCCCTTTAGATTAAGCCGTTCTAAAATCGAACTATTCATGAACTGCCCGCGCTGCTTCTACTTGGATAGAAGATTAGGAGTAGGGCAGCCGCCGGGATACCCCTTTGCTTTAAACTCCGCGGTAGACAAATTACTGAAGAAAGAATTTGATATCTATAGAAGAAAACAGGCTATTCATCCGCTCATAGAAGCTAACGGTATTAAGGCAGTTCCTTTTAAACACGAAAAGCTTGATTCCTGGCGGGATGCGCTGCGGGGCGGAATTGAGTATTTGCATACGCAGACTAATCTTTTGATTTGCGGAGGAATAGATGATGTTTGGGTTTCACCGGAGGCTCAGCTATTGATAGTAGATTATAAGAGCACCTCCAAGGAAGAAGAGGTTAATATCGACGCGGATTGGCAGATTTCCTATAAAAGGCAGATGGAGATATACCAGTGGTTGTTCAGGAGGAATGCTTTTAATGTATCTTCAACAGGTTATTTTGTGTATTGTAACGGATTGACTGACCGGGATGAATTTGGGGCTAAGTTGGATTTTGATATCAAGATAATACCTTATATCGGGGATGATCGCTGGATAGAGGGTACAATATTAGATATGCATAAATGTCTAATGGGTGATATAATACCTGCCAGCGGCCAGGATTGCGATTTTTGTAAGTATGCCGAAGGAAGAAAAAGCGTTGAATAGGGAGGGGAAAATGACCAATAGACAGAGGGCAATAGTTTTAATTGCGACAGTTTCTTTTTTGGTTTTAGCGGCTAATCCATCTTTTGCCTGCACTGATTTCCAGGTCAAGGCCGAAGATAATACCATTGTCATCGGCCGCTCCATGGAATTCCCCATTGATCTTCATTCTAATGTCGTCATCGTGCCGGCCGGACAGCAATTTTTCAGCGTCGATGATAAAGGCGTTAAGGGGGTAACCTGGACGAATAAATATGGTTTTTTAGGCGTGGATGCCTACAATCTTAAAAATTGTTATGTAGAGGGTTTTAATGAAAAGGGCCTTGCCTTTGACGCGTTGATGTATGCGGGCGCAAAGTATCAGCCTGCGGAACCGGGTAAATTCGTTACCATAAGCAATCTTGGTTCCTGGATCTTGGGAAATTTCGCTACAGTGGAAGAGGTAAAAGAAGCTTTGCCCAAGATAAACGTCGCGGGTATAAATTTAAAAGAAGCAGGCGGTGAATTGTATATGCATACCGCCGTGCATGATGCCAGCGGAAAGAACCTGGTCATCGAGTTTATTGACGGAGAAGTAAAGATATATGATAACCCGCTTGGAGTTATGACCAACCGGCCGGATTTCGGCTGGCAGATTACTAATTTGAGGAATTATATAAATCTGGATGCCCATGACAGAAAAGATAGGATGCTTAACGGTTTGAAACTAGAACCTACCGGCGTTGGCAGCGGCCTGCTTGGCCTGCCCGGTGATTGGACCCCGCCGTCCAGGTTTGTGCGTGTCGCGTATTCTCTTGACGCGGCTTTACCTGCCAAAGACGCAGCTGAAGCAGTAAATCTGGCAGAACATCTTCTAAACATTGTCGATATCCCCAAGGGTGCTGTTAAAGAAAATCCCGCTCCCTTGGTTCATCTGGAAGGATACGCCCAGTGGGTAGTGATCAAAGATTTAACAAACCTTGTTTTGTATTATAAAACTTATGAAAATACAGCCTGGAAGAAGGTAGACCTGAAAAAATTTAGTCTCGCGCCAGGATCTCCTCAAAAATCAATAGTAATAGAAGATAAGCAACAGCAAATTATTGATGTAACCGGTGAGCTGAAATAAATGCAGATACTTGAGAAGTTTCTTAATTCTGTAGACGGCTATGTCTGGGGACTGCCCATGCTTATATTGCTGATGGGTACCCATATTTATCTTACTTTCCGCCTCGGGTTTGTGCAAAAATATATTTTCAGGGCAATCAAGATTTCTTTCAGCAGGCATAAAGAAGGCGATGGGGACATAAGCCATTTCGGAGCCCTTACAACTTCTCTTGCCGCTACCATCGGCGCCGGTAACATAGTTGGCGTCGGCACAGCTATTGCTTCCGGCGGCCCGGGAGCTGTGCTTTGGATGTGGCTTACCGGAGTTTTTGGTATCGCCACTAAATATGCCGAAGCAATGCTTTCGGTAAAATACCGCACGACTTCCAAAAACGGCACCTTCTCCGGAGGCCCGATGTACGTTTTAGAGAGGGGCATGCACTGCCGCTGGCTGGGTATACTGTTTGCCCTGTTCGCCGCAACCGCCGCCTTTGGCATCGGCAATATGGTGCAGGCCAATTCCATAGCGGTTATCGTAAAAGACACGTTTCATATTTCGCCCTGGATCACCGGAATAATTATCACTATTTTTACGGCAATCGTAATAATCGGCGGGATAACATCGATTTCCAGGGTTTGCGAGAAATTTGTTCCCTTGATGGCGGTGTTTTATGTATTGGGCTGCATTATAATACTTGCGCTTAAATTTAATACGATACCTGCGACAATAATCTTGATTTTTAAGAGTGCCTTTACCGGCCAGGCCGCTATAGGAGGATTCATTGGTGTTGGGATGAAAGAAGCTGTCCGTTTCGGCGTTGCCAGGGGGCTTTTTTCAAATGAGTCCGGATTAGGCAGCGCGCCCATTGTTGCCGCGGCAGCTCAGACAAATCATCCTGCCAGGCAGGCGCTAGTTTCATCCACAGGCACGTTTTGGGATACAGTGGTAGTTTGCGCTATCTCGGGAATTGTCCTGGTTAATTCCGGAGTATGGACCAAAGGTTTAGACGGCGCCTTACTTACTAAAACAGCTTTTACCGCTATCCCATTGATAGGGCCGGTTGTTTTAACTATCGGGCTGCTCACCTTTGTTTTTAGCACAATTATCGGATGGTCATACTATGGCGAGAAATCAGCGGAGTATCTCTTTGGCCATCGGGCGATTAAACCTTATCGCTGGCTATGGATAATTGCGGTGATGGTCGGTTCTGTGGCAACACTCCCTATTGTATGGTCGTTTTCGGACATAGCCAACGCCTTAATGGCCCTGCCGAATCTCATTTCGTTGCTAGTCTTAAGCAGCGTTGTCCATGCGGAGACAAAGGACTACCTGGCCAAAGACATACTTTTGTAGACAGTCTATGTAACTTGTTGCAAACAATATTGTTCCAAAACAAATACATGTTAAGAGTATCTTAATTTTGCCACAGGTATTTTGCATTGAATAAAAATACTATATATGATCTCGGTCCGCAGCCGATCGCTAAGCTTATGGCCGAACACAATTTTAAGCCTGCGGACTTGGTTAGTAATTCCACCGAGCAGCTAACTTATAAAATGGTTAGCCGGGCAGCCAAGGGCAGGCGCCTGACGCCGAAGATTCAGCATAGGGTCCTTAACGCGTTGAATAAAGCCGCGTCCAAGCAGTACCATCTAAATGATCTTTTTAATTATTGATTATGAAACTCTCTACCAGCCAAACAATATCCAGAGACCAACTCCCCGGTCAGCTTGATATAAACGATGAATTCAAATCGGCATTTAATCTTATGGAGTATACCAAAGAATGCCTTTTTATCACCGGTAAAGCCGGCACCGGTAAATCCACTCTTTTAAAATATTTTAAAGCTAACACCGGTAAAAACATAATCGTCTTAGCTCCGACGGGCGTGGCGGCCATTAATGTCGGCGGCCAGACAATCCACTCCTTCTTCAGGCTTCCCCCAAAGATTATCCAAAAGGATGCTATAAAACGCCTTAGGGACAAAAGTTTGCTTGAAAATATAGATATGGTAATAATAGACGAGGTATCCATGGTCCGCTCAGACCTTATGGACGGCATCGACTATGCGTTGCGCCTCAACCGCGGTAGGATGAAGGCGCCGTTTGGCGGGGTTCAAATGGTATTTTTCGGGGATCTTTTCCAGCTTTCTCCTGTGGTTGAGCATGAAGCAAGACAACTTCTGGAAGAACGATATGCAACTCCCTATTTTTTCAGCGCTAAAGTATTTGACGCCTGCAATATAAGGACAATCGAGCTGTCGAATATATATAGACAAAAAGACGTCTCATTCATGGAACTCTTAAATCGGCTCAGGAATAAAGAGCACACCGAAGATGACCTGGGTATATTAAATAAGAGAGTCCAAAAAGGTTTAGAGATTTCCAGGAAAGACTCAACCGTGATCCTGACAACAACCAACAGCCTGGCAAACGCGATAAATCAGGATCGTTTGTCAAAACTTCCCGGTAAAGAGATAGCGTATAAGGCCACGGCAACCGGAAGATTCGAGGAATCCGCGTATCCTACCGACTCGTTCTTGAGGCTTAAAAAAGGCGCGCAGGTAATATTGATAAAAAATGATCCTGACAAAAGATGGGTCAATGGCACGCTTGCCAAGGTTGTGGCTTTATCGAAAGATTCGATAGTCGTCAATATCAACGGCCTGGCATGCGATATCCCTGTTATGAAATGGCAAAAAATCGAATATAGCTATAATGAAGCTGAAGACAAGATAGAAGATGAAATCGTGGGAGAATTTGCGCAATATCCCTTGAAACTGGCCTGGGCTATCACCATCCATAAGAGCCAGGGCCAGACATTTGATAAAGTGATCATCGACTTGGGGCATGGGGCGTTCACCCATGGTCAGTTATATGTAGCGCTTAGCAGATGCACCTGCCTGAGTGGTATAAAGCTTAAGCGCCCGGTGCTCAACAGTGATATAATATTTGACGCCCGCATCTATCAAGTAGACAGTCTACGTAACTTGTTATAAACAATGTGTTTATATAACAAATATTAAGGAGGGTTAAAATGCTGCATTTCTTAGTAAGATGGGGAATCAGTTCGTTATCGATTTTCATCGTCGCCCACATTGTAAAAGGTATAGAGGTTTCCAGCACCGCCACTGTCCTGGTGATCGCTTTGGTATTGGGGATCATTAACGCTTTCTTAAGGCCCCTGATTATCCTGATTACTCTTCCGATTAACATCGTTACCTTAGGAGTATTTACCCTTTTTATCAACGGAGCCCTTTTTCTTCTAGTCTCTAAAATTGTCAAAGGCTTTGTAATCACAGGCTTCTGGCCGGCTTTCTGGGGCTATATACTTTTTAGTATTATCAGTTTTCTCTTAAGCCTTATAGTATTCTCCGCTTAAAAACCTTTTCTACCCGGGGAGGCACGATACGCCATGTTTATTAAAAAATTAAAGGATTGCCCGAAATTTATTTCAGGGGATAACGCAATTTTGCGCGAACTCCTTCATGCCGATAAAGGTAATTTTAAATTCCGTTACAGCTTGGCGCACGCGGTAGTCAAGCCGGGTAAAATCACAACTCCCCACAAGCTTAAGACAACAGAGGTGTATTATATCGTGAAGGGTTCGGGTTTAATGCATATAGATAAAAAAGCTTCAAAGGTAACCAGCGGCTGCGTTATCTACATCCCGCCCCGCTCAACCCAGTATATAAAAAACACCGGTAAGTCAAATTTGGAGTTTTTGTGTATCGTTGATCCTGCCTGGCGCAAAGAAGATGAAGAAATAAAAGGAGGCGTTTCTTGAAGCCTGAAAGAATCAAAAACACTCTTTCGTTGTTTCTTGTTTTCTACCTTGTCCTGTTTCTGTCCATAATCGCCTCGGCCGATGTGCTCTTTGGCAAGGGTTATTATCTCGCCCTCCGCAAGTATCTATCCCAATCCAAAAGCTCAATCATCGTAGCGATGTATTTTATAATTATTGACCCTAAGGACAAAACTAATCCGGTTAATGAGCTGGTTGATGAGCTTATATCCGCTAAAAAGCGCGGGGTAGAAGTAAAGGTCATTCTTGAAGATTCGAAGTTAAAAGAAAACCACCTCGCCTATGAGAAATTACGGGAGAATAATGTAGCAGTCTATTTTGATACCGTGGATCATCTTTTGCACACAAAAGAAGTTATTATCGATGATAGATACGTGTTTGCGGGAAGCGCTAATTGGTCTAGGGCGGCGATGGAGGATAATTATGAAACTACCTATTTTGAAGATTCCCGCCAGGATGCCCTCGCCTCCAGGAAGTACATTGAGAATCTTCCTGTACAAACAAAAGATGTATTTCTGCCGCAGGCTGAAGGGGCCAATGTCCCATCTGATTTTCTTCTTGTCCCCAATTCAGGCCGCAGGCTCCTTAAGGCAGAGGCTTTTAAGCAGCTTGACCTCTATTTATTATTATGTAAAATTCGGCAGGAAACAACCAAGTCAGCTATCTATATCGACTATGATGATTTAGCGCGCGAAATGGGATATGTTGCGCCAACGGAATTAGGGAAATATCGCGATGAGCATCACTATTTTTATGAGAGGATACACCGCTCGCTTAAGAGCCTCAAAGGTTATGGCCTTATAGATTACAGGGAGGGTAAAGTTACTTTAAAAACTGATAACGCCAGGAAAGCCGAAGAGCCGTTTATAACAATTCCTTTTGAATATTGGGGATATGGATATTCCGATAGTTTATCCATGCGGGCAAAGTATATGTATTTGATTTGTTTATATGAAGCCAGCCGTTCAACGCGGTATCCTTTCTGGTTCCGTAGCCAGCAGGATATGTCAAAACTTTACGGGATAAGCGATACCACCATTTCCTTGGGTTTATTGGAGTTGGAAGAGAAGGGGGTGATTGAGGTAACCCGGGACAAGCTGACGCCTCCGGATTTCTCCGCCCGTAAAGCCAATGTCTACAGGATGCTCTCCCTTGCCCCTATTCCGGTTAAGGAAAAATTATAGCCGATAAGATCTTGATATAGCTGTACGTAGAGAATCTTTCTGCAGATCTATATTTCTGGTAGCCCTTAAAAAGGAATATCTAGAATGGAAAAGGCGGGGGAGGTGTTTTCTTCTGTTCAAGGGTATGGATATCAAAGCTAAGATTGCGCAGTTGTTTAGCAATCCCCGCGGTTAAGGCAACTATCCCAAGAGTAATAAATCCTCCTGCGGCCACGCAGGGAATTGTGCCAATCCAGGCAGCAACCATTCCGCTCTCAAAAGCCCCTAATTCGTTGGAAGCGCAGACAAAGATCCAGTTAGCTGAAGCGATCCTTCCGCGCAAGGCGTCAGGCGATAACAGCCTTACCATCGAGCGCCTGATCACCATACTCACTCCGTCAAAAACTCCGCTAAAAAATAAGGCAGCCATGGACAGCAGTAAACTCTTCGAGAAGGCAAAAATTATAATACTCATCCCGAATCCGGCAATTGCCAGTAATAAATTACGTCCCGCTTTTTCAATCGGCGGATGGCGCGTTGCCAGCAATGTTATAATTAATGCTCCCAGCGATGGAGCGGCATTAAGCAGGCCTAACCCTTTAGCTCCTACGCGCAAGATATCGTTAGCGTAAATCGGCAGCAATATAATAGCCCCACCGAAAAAAACAGAGAAAAGGTCTAATGTCATGGCAGCCCAGAGAGGCTGGGTTTTAAAAACAAAACGCCATCCCGTGCCTATGCTTTTGAACAGGGATTCTTTATTGAGGAATATGGGGAGGGGTTTTGGCGGTATTGCCGCGGTAAAAATCCAGGAAAGAATAAAACCTCCGGTTATTATAAGGTATGCTCCCGGAGCTCCCCATGCGTCAAATATAAAACCGATTGCCGCCGGCCCCAAAACAGAGCAGCTGATCCATGTGCTGCTTATCCAGGAAGAAGCGTTTACAGTAAGGTGTTTGGGGACGACCTGCGCCTCAAAAGCCGTATTAGCCGGATCGGCAAATCCCCGCGCTACCCCGGCGACAAAAATCATGGCATAAAGCCCTAAAAGCGAATTTAAATTAGTTTGCCAGGATATTATGGCCAGGATGATTGTGCACAGGCAGGAAGCTGCGCGGGTTATCAGGATAATCGTGCGCCGGTTAACGTGATCGGCGACATAGCCTCCGAAAGGCGCGATTGAAATTGCCGGGATTGCTTCTACGAGCCCCAGCCAGCCGAGAGACAAGGGGCTGTGCGTTATCTTGTATATTTGAAATCCGATAACTACAGCCAAGGCGCGGCTTGCCAGCGTAAAAAATCCCACAGAGCCGATGAAAAGGCGGATCTCGGAAATTTTCAGCGCTTCCCTAAAATCATGTTGTTTATTTTGATTAATCATGGGAATATATTTATAATACTAACTTGGCTGGTTGTCAACACGAAGAAGCCGACAAGGAAGAATGAAATCAAGCGGTTTGCCAACAAGCAAGATTAATGATATGATTACTAGGAGCCAAAAAGAGGGCCGACCGGTTACTCCGGAGTAAAATAATTTAGCGCATTAACGGAAGGCTTGTAAATGGAATTTAAGCTAAAGGCTGGGTTTATTGAATTGGATAATATGCTGAAGGTTTTGGAGCTTGTTGCCAGCGGCGCTGAAGCTAAACAGCAGATCCGGGCTGGGTTGGTTAAAGTAAACGGGGAAGTTGAATCGCGTATCCGCCGCAAGATGCGCCCGGGTGACCGCGTGGAGTTTGCGGCCAAGAAGATTAGCGTTATTGGATAGGTTGTTTTGCGTAATAACAGGAGGATTAAATGGACATATTGCTAAAGAAAATTCTTGAGGCTCCCGGCATCCCGGGTTACGAAAATCAGATTGCCAAAATAATCTATGATCAACTTAAAAAAAGCTGCGCTGAAGTGCGCATAGATAATTTTGGCAATGTGATCGCCAAAAAAGGCAAAGGTAAAAAGAAGATCATGCTCGCCGCGCATATGGATGAGATAGGTCTAATGGTTAAGCATATAACAAAAGAAGGGTTTTTGTATTTTATAAAGCTTGGCGGTATTGACGACAGGATCCTTCCTGCCCAAAGGGTGATAGTAAAAGCTAAAAAAGGCGACTGCCTCGGTATAATCGGCGCCAAGCCCCCGCATCTTCAGAAGGATGAGGAACGGAAAAAACCGCTCAAATATGAAGATATGTTTATTGATATCGGCTGCGCGAGCAGGGAAGAAGCTGAAAAAAAGGTAGAAGTCGGAGACGTCGTAATCTTTGAGCCTAACTCCGGTATCTTAAACGGTAAATATTATTATGGAAAAGCTGTGGACAACAGGGTCGGCTGCTTCGCGTTGATTAAAATAATGGAGAAGCTTAAAGCTGACGCCGAAGTTTATGCCGTAGCCACGACCCAGGAAGAAGTAGGATTAAAAGGCGCGCGCACCTCGGCATTTAAGATCGATCCGGATTACGCTCTGGCTATAGATACTAATGTCGCCGGTGATACGCCGCAAATAACCGAAAGAGAATCTTCTTTAAAACTTGGCCAGGGCGTAGCCATAACTATTATTGAGGCTTCCGGCAGAGGGTTGATCGTAAATGAGAAAATAAAAAATCTTCTGGTGGAGACCGCCAGGAAAAATAAAATTAAATACCAGATAGCTGTAATTGAAGGAGGCATGACTGACGGGGCGATCATACATATGAACAGGGAGGGCGTGCCTTCGGGGGTCCTGGCCATACCTGCGCGCTATATCCATTCGCCAACCGGTGTCTTCCATATCGATGACCTGGATGCTGCCGTGGCTCTCGCCATCAGCTTTGTAGACAGTCTATGTAACTTGCTGTAAATAATATCTTTACATAACAAATACGCACGCCAATAAAAGCCCTGGCATTTTGTCAGGGCTTTTTATTTAAAAGTTGATTTTAATCCGTTTACCACACCAACACCTGGGTTACTTATAAACCGGATGACTTTTGGCGTTTTGGTCTCGATTATGAAATGATGGTAATTAGCTGCTTTTTGCCTCGGGTGATTTCTTCACTTCTATAAAACGGCGCAACCCGGCCATCCCGCACGACAGGAGCTAATTAAGTTTTCCTTTCAATTCTCTCCTAGTGGAATAAAGTCATAAAAATCAGGAATTAACCGCTTTATTTTTTTATAATTAATGGGAATATATATCCAAACAGATAGGAGGATGCTATGAAGGTAATATACTGTTTGGCATTAGGGCTGTTATTTTTTTTAACAGGCTGCTCGAGTTTCCAATTGTCCAGTGAAAGGAAGCAGGCAATCGTGGATAAGATCTCGCCTAATAACATCACGGTAACTTTTTGCGGTAACGCATATATGAGCCAAAAGGAGGTTGAAAAATATGCGCTTCAGCGGGCATCTTCAGAAACCCTCTCAAAAGGCTGCTCCCATTTTGTTATATTGAACAAAGAAGATAAGTCCAAGATCTGTTCTTTAGCCTCCGGAATGAACCAAAATAATTCCTATAGTCCCCCGGATGTAAGTGGTTCAGGAAATTCGGCTTTATCGGAGCTTGTCGAGCCGAACGTAACATTAACTATCCGGTGTATAGCTAAAGGGGAAGAGATCCCGGATAGCGCTATTGATGCGGAAAAATTTCTAAATGATAATTTTCCCGGATTGGCAAAATAAAGAATGTATCCTCTGATCAGGCAGATCAAGAAAATTTATAGAATGGTTACTCCCGAAGAAGGTAAAACTGTATTAAGCAATTTTGCTTTTCTTTCGGTTGTCCAAGCTGTAACTTATATCCTGCCGCTGGCTATCCTGCCTTATCTTTTCAGGGTTATCGGGCCGGGAAAATTCGGCTTGATCGCTTTTGCGCAGGCCTTTATTCAGTACTTTATAATATTGACGGATTATGGGTTTAATATTTCCGCTACAAAAGAAATTTCCCTCTGCCGCCATGACAACTGCGAAGTTTCAAAGGTGTTTTCCTCCGTGATGACGGTAAAATTTGCCTTGGCATCTTTAAGTTTGATCTTGATCTGCGCTGTCGTCTATATTATCCCCAGATTCAGAAATGATTGGCAGGTCTATATTTTGAGTTTTGGCGCGGTGATTGGAAACACTCTTTTTCCCGCCTGGTTCTTTCAGGGCATAGAAAAAATGAAGCATATTGCCTACCTGAATATTGTCGGCGGTTTTTTTATGGTGCTTTTTATCTTTGTTTTTGTCCGCCGGATCCAGGATTACCTGTGGGTCCCCGCTATAACTTCCTGCGTATTATTGATTACCGGACTGTGGGCGCAGCGGATAATCTTTAAAAGGTTCGGAGTTTCCTTTAAATTACCCGGGTATATAAATTTCCGCCAGCAGCTGAAAGCCGGCTGGGATATTTTTATCTCTAATGTAGCCATAAACGCATATACTGCGACGCGCATTTTTGTAGTTGGGCTTCTGATGAATACCACATTAACTGGTTTCTACGCCATCGCGGAAAAACTCGCCGGCGCCTTCCAGACTTTTCCTTTGCTGTCTTTATCCCAGGCGATTTTTCCCCGGCTAAGTAAAATATTCAATAAAAACAAAATTTTGGCGCTCCAGCTTATGCATTTAATCCAGCAGGTCACTGTCGCTGTTTCATCGGTATGCCTGCTGCTTATTTTTGTCTTCGCGCCTTTTATCGTCAAGGTATTCTGCGGCGGGAATTATTATTTAACGGTTTTATCTTTAAGGATTTTGTTGATTGGCGTTTTTTTCGTCAGCGCAAATGCCTTTCGCGTGCAATTCCTGCTGGTTTGCGGTAAAACAGATATTTATTCCAGGATACATGTTCTCATGTCCATGATTGGGCTGCCTTTAATTTTTCTCCTGGTATCTTCGTTCGGTTTTACCGGGGCCGCTATTTCAAGCATGCTAATTGAAGCGGGAATTTTTTCTCTGACGTATTTTTCAGTCCATAGAATTAAATATTTACCTGCGGCAGGTAAATACGCTGTTTAACACTAAAAAGGAGGAGGGTATGTTTAGGAAAGCGGCGGTTTTTGTTTTTTCCGGATTTTTGCTCTTAAATATGTGCGGTTGTTTTGCTCTATTCGCGGGGGCTGTAGGCGGCGTAGGTACAGGTGTCTGGCTTTCCGGAAAATTAACCGAGCAATTTGATGCTACTTATGAGCGCACAATACAAGCTACCGAGTCGGCCCTAAGGTCTTTCAAATTTGAAATAGCTAAAGAAGCCAAAGAAGCCAATGTCGCCACGTTTAGAAGCCACTATACCGATGGCAAGGAAATCTGGATTGATATTAGGAGGATTACCGATACTTCTACGAAAGTAGAGGTTCGAGTAGGCGGGGTCAGTGGTGACAAGGCAGCCTGCACCAAGATTTTAAACAGGATAAAAGAATACCTTTAACTTGGAGAAAACCGTAAAAGGAGGGAGGGAGTATGAAAGATAAATCAGGCCTTGCAGTATTATCGATTGTTTCAGCGGCACTTTTAAGCGGCTGTGTCGCCTACGGAGAAGCGTATATACCCGCCCCTCCTCCGGCGCAGGTGGAAGTTATTGGAGTCGCTCCTTATCCGCAGGCAATCTGGGTTCCGGGGTATTGGAGCTGGCAAAGAAGGCACCGGGAATACCATTGGGTTGGCGGCTATTGGAAAGGAAACAGGCATAGCCATCATTAACCTGTAGACAGTCTAAGTAACCCAATGTGAATAATATGGTTACATAACAAATATGTCCTACATAATATCCTCCGCCTAATCACTCGAAGATTTAAATAGCAAGATACCCGTAGCCAGCGCGGCGCAGATTTTCTAAAATCTGCTTGCAGCTACGGGTATTAGTTCGCGGACGCTTCGCAGATACGCAACATCCTCCGCCTAATCACTCGAAGATTTCTTCGAAATCTTCTTCGTAGGCGAAGGATTAATGGCGGCTTACAACTTACGTTCACTTTGTTCCGTAAGTTGTGCCGCCATTAACAAAAAAGCCCCGTATTTTCCCGGGGTTTCTTTGTAGGTGATAGGCCTAATAGCTCCCGCTATCGTTCCTGGCCTCCTTGTTGCTTGTTACACTCTTGGTTCAATATAAGTATGCCACATGGATATCCCATTTTCAAGCCTACCTAAAAATATTTTTTTAAGACGGTTTATTAGGTTTTATAGTATAATAAACTCATGTTACAAAGCACATCTATCCAATATCTTAAAGGGATCGGTCCTAAACGGGCAAAGAGTTTCTCCGCCAGAGGCATAAACACCATCGAGGATTTGCTGTATTATTTCCCCCGCCGTTATGAAGACCGCACAAATTTCTCCAGTATTTCCGAACTTAAGGAGGGTCAGGTTTATACCATAAAAACTGAAGTTTTATTCGGAGACCAGCGCAACTCCTGGCGCAGGCGGTCATTTAGCATAACTGAAGCGGTGCTGGCGGATAAGACAGGAAAGATCAATTGTGTCTGGTTTAATCAGCCGTACTTAAGAGAGTACCTCAAACCGGGGGTTTCTGTGATCGTTTACGGTAAGGTGGAGTCATATAACGGCAGGATGCAGATGAATAATCCGGAATATGAATTTCTTGACGGGGAGGACGACGATTCATTGAATATCGGCAGGATTGTGCCAATTTATACCTTGCCTAAGGGTGCCAGCCAGCGCAGCATGCGTCGCCTGATCAAGAATGCCCTGGATGAATTCCTGCCTAAAACCAAAGATTGCCTCACCTTTGATTTACGCACCCGCAACAACCTGCTTAACCTGGCGCAGAGTTTATTGAACATACATTTTCCGCAGGACCTCTCCCTGCAGAAACAGGCGCTTATGCGTTTGAGCTTTGAGGAGTTTTTTATCTTTCAGCTTCCCCTTGTATTAAGGAAACTAAAGCGCAAGGAAAAGAAAGGCATAAAACATACTGTTAACGGCAGGCTGGTTGAGGATTTTATTCTCCGGCTGCCTTTTAAATTAACCTCGGCGCAGCAAAAAGTCTTGGAGGAGATAAAAACAGATATGGCTTCTGGGGCAGCTATGCAGCGTCTCCTGCAAGGGGATGTTGGCTCAGGCAAAACCGTAGTGGCAACCATAGCTTGTTTGATCGCTATCCAAAGCGGGCACCAGGCGGCTTTTATGGCGCCCACAGAAATACTTGCCCGCCAGCACTTTGTTAAAATAACCTCCCAGCTGGCAGGTTTGACTTTCGACGGCCGTAGGCTGCGTGCGGGTTTATTAACCGGCCAGGATAATCAAAAGGAGAAGATCTACCGGGATATTAAAGAAGGCAGGATTGACCTGGTTATCGGCACGCACGCCCTTTTGCAGGAAGATTTGAATTTTAAGGATCTAAGTTTTGCGATAATCGATGAGCAGCACAAATTCGGAGTTGGGCAAAGGGCGCTTTTGCCCGGCAAAGGCAATAACCCGGATGTCTTGATCATGACCGCCACGCCAATTCCGCGCACACTTGCGATTACCCTCTATGGCGACCTGGATATCTCGGTGATTAATGAGCTGCCGGCCGGCCGCCTTCCCGTAAAAACTCTCCATTTCAGCCAGCAGGATAAAGAAAAAGGTTTTGCGATTGCCAGGGGAGAGCTTAACTATGGCCGCCAGGCTTATATTATCTATCCGGTGATCGAAGAATCCTATGCTTTAGATATAGCCGGAGCCAAGAAAATGTTCGCCGAATTAAAAGAGGGCCAGTTCAAGGGGTTTAAGCTTGGGCTGGTTCACGGAAAACTAAAAACAAAAGAGCAGGAAGAGACCATGCTTAAATTCAGGAATAAAGAGCTTGACCTTTTAGTCTCGACCACTATTCTGGAAGTAGGTATTGACATCCCTAACGCAACTTGTATGATTGTTGCTCATGCCGAACGCTTTGGCTTAAGCCAGCTGCATCAGTTACGCGGAAGGATCGGCAGGGGAAGCCTGCAGTCGTTTTGCGTGCTTATTTCTGATGCCCAGACCGAAGAGGCCGGGGCAAGATTAAAAGCCATGGTTTCCTCAAATGACGGTTTCCGCATTTCAGAGGAGGATTTAAAGATCAGAGGCCCGGGTGAATTTTTTGGCAACAGGCAGCATGGCCTGGCGGAGTTAAGGCTCGCCAATCCTCTTACCCAGATGCAGCTGCTTAGGGCTGCCAGGCAGGAAGCAATTAAACTGCTTAACCGGGATATCCGCTTAGAAGAGCGGCCGCATCAGTTATTAAAGGAAAAGCTCCTGCAGAGATTCCCGGAATACGAGAAATTAATGTTAGTGGGTTAATATGTCTATAAATAAGATTCATATTTTTTTTGTTTTGCTGTTTATATTCGCGCTCGGCTTGTTTCTTCGCTTTAACAACCTCTCTGGCCGCTCCTTATGGACCGATGAATTCTTTACTCTTTTCGAGTCCAGCGGCCATGGCGCTGATGTAGTAAAGTTTGTAGATGATCTTTCTAAGAGAGAGGTACCTGCCTTGCTAAAGCCGAGGGATTTCAGGCTCTTCCTTCAGAATGACCCTGCCAAACATATTAAAGACGTAACCAGCGGTTTGCTGGACACGGATACTCATCCGCCGCTGTATTTCTGGATAATATATATATGGATGAAGCTGTTCGGCAATTCTTTATTTGTCTTGAGGTTTTTTTCTGTTCTAATGGGCGTCTTTGCCGTTTTCCTGTTTTATAGGCTGGGATTGCGTCTTTTTAATCCGCGTGCGGCTGTTTTCTGCGCGTTATTTGCCGCTATCAGCCCTTTTAGCGTTCGCTATTCCCAGGAGGCGCGCGCCTATAGCCTGATTATGGCCATTGGTTTATTATCTTCGTTGTTTTTATTGAGGCTGGAAAAAAATAATAGGAATTGGGATGCCTTTTGGTTTGCTGTATTCAGCACCCTGGGACTGTATACGCATTATTTTTATGCGTTTGTAGCTATCGGGCATTTTATATATTTTAGCTTTGTCCATAAGCAGGATAACGCCAGGATCAGGAAATTCTATTTAGCTGTTTTAAGTTCTTTGTTGCTTTTTTCGCCCTGGTTTATTCTGGTTGCTGCAAAAGGTTATAATTTCCGAAACGCGGAGTGGGTATTCGGATATCCCGGCTTAATCAACAAGATAGGCAGTATATTCCCGGTGGCCAGTCGTTATATCCTTGTATTTGATTATCCCGGAATTCCGGCGCGGATATTTTTGTTGATAGGTTTGGTTTTTTTTGTTTGTATGGCCGTTTATGGGGCAAAAGATATTTTTGTTAAATACCGCAGGCAGCTTTGGTTTTGTTTAAGCATTTTTATCGTGCCTTTATTGGCAATGTCCTTCTTGGATATTATCCAGCATGGCGCTCTCCTGCGGCAGGAGCGTTTTTGGATGTTTTCCTTTTTAGGATTCATTCCGCTGGCAGGGTATTTTCTAAGCTTTGCCTTTTCCCGGAACAAAACGGCTGCGGCCCTGTTTGTTTTATTGATGCTGGTATCTTCGTTCCTGGTCAGCAGCGTGCAATTTGGCCCTGCCCCGAAAAATATTTGCCGCTGGATAAACAAGAGGGCGCAAGGCAGGCCATCCGCGGTCATTGCCTGCGATATGAGAGGCGTATTATTTGCCCAATCTTATTACCTGAATAACTATATATTCCTATTGCCGGTTTCAGACAGCCGGCAGTTAAGCGATGCCGTTAACATATCCGCGATGTTATTCGATAAGGTATTTATCGTCCGCCATTATCATCGCACCGACAACTCTCTCATGAACCAGCTTTTTATGGAGACTAAAGACATTGGCAAAGATTTCAAACTTGGACAAACGGTTAAGCTGGATGATATCTCTGCTTCGGAGTTTATAAATTATGCGTATAACCACAGGTAAATACCATAATCGTAAATTATTTATGCCCAGGGGCATCCGGCCCACCCAGGACAAGGTGCGTAAGGCAATTTTTGATATATTGGGTGATATAGAGGGCTTGTCTTTCCTGGAGCTTTACGCGGGTTCCGGGGCAGTGGGATTTGAGGCGCTTTCCCGGGGGGTAAGCGAGCTGACCATGGTTGAATGTAACCATAATTCTGTTTTGGCTATAAAGAAGAATATTGCCCTGCTTAAGGCCTCTTCCTGTAATCTCTACTATCTGGACGCGGAGAAGGCGATTAAGCTGTTGTGCCGGGATAAGAAGAGTTTCGATATTATATTCCTGGACCCTCCTTACCATGAGGGGATGGCAAAAAAAATCTTGCATACCCTGGAGGGTTATGATATATTAGCGCCCAATGGTTTGATAGTCGCCCAGCATCCTAAAACAGAATTATTTGCTGAACCCAGCCCAAAATTTAACCTGATTAAAGAAGCCGGCTATGGCGATACGCTGATCTCTATTTTCAGGAAGAAAGAATAGTAATGTGCCAGGTTGCTTTATATCCGGGGACATTTGACCCGGTAACTAACGGCCATATTGATTTGATTTGCCGCGCGCATGAGATTTTTCATGATGTAATCGTGGCGGTCGCGCATAACCCGCATAAAAAGCCGGTTTTCAGCGTTGCGCAAAGGATGAGTATGCTTAAAAAGGCCACCGCCGGCATGGATGGAGTAACCGTTACCCATTTTGACGGCCTGGTCGTGGATTTCGCCCATAAAATGAAGGCAAAGGTCCTGGTGCGCGGAGTACGCATGCTTTCGGATTTTGAATACGAATTCCAGATGGCTTTAACTAACCGTAAGCTGTCCAGCGACATTGAAACGATTTTCCTTATGCCGCATGAGTCTTACAGCTATCTTTCGGCAAGATTGATTAAGGAAGGGGCAAGTTTAGGGGCTGACCTTTCAAGTTTTGTCCCGGATTTCGTTGCCCGCGCCTTGCAGAAAAAATTGCGTAGAAAATAGTGAAGATATTTATCAATCAGGTCCCTCCAGGCGGACTGTTATTAGAAGAAGAGATCAAGCCGGCGGAACTTGATCTTGAGACTGAACTGATAAAATACCGTTCCGGCCTGAAGGTAAAGGCTTTTGTTTCCCGCGCGATTAACGCCATTATCGTGGAATTGGATATTCAGGCGCTGCTTTCGGCGCCCTGTTCCCGCTGCCTTACGGAGTTCCGATGGCAGTTTAATAAGAATACCCGTTTGAGCTACACTTTTGACAGCAGCACAAGTTTTATTGATTTGAACCCGGATATAAGAGAAGAAGTGATGTTGGATTACCCGATAAAGCCCTTATGCGGCCCGGACTGTAAAGGGCTTTGCGTAATATGCGGCAAAAACAAAAACGAAGGAGGATGTAACTGTGGCTCTACCTAAGAGGAAACATTCAGCACAACGCGGCCGCAAGCGCCGTACACATTGGAAGATCAAGAAGACTAATTTAGTCCCTTGTCCGCAATGCAAACAACTTAAGCTTTCCCATCGCGTTTGCCTGGTCTGCGGTTTTTATGACGGCCGTCAGGTCTTGGAAATAAAAGTTAAAGAAAAGAAGAAGAAAAAATGAGCACTTTAGAGGTTTGATCAAGCGAAATTTGAACACCGCATAGTTTTTATATGGTGAAATCCTTGCGCCAAGCGCAAGGGCCCCGAGTTTGCGAAGCGGGAAAATAACAAGCATTGCCAGTAGGGACTGTCCCCGCAGGGGACTGTCCCACGACAAGCGCAGTGTGGTAGCAAAACAAACAAAAAATGCGTTTAATTAGGAGTTAAAGTATGAAAATCGTTGTTGATGCTATGGGCGGAGATCATGCCCCCGGTGTAGTTATTGATGGCAGTATCCTGGCGGCAAATGAATATGACATAGATATCATCCTCGTAGGAGACCAACCGAGGATAGAAACCCTTTTGCATAAAGCTAAATATACCGGCAGCAGGATCAGCGTGCAGCATGCTCCTGAAGTAATCGAGATGAGCGAATCCGCCGCCGCCAGCATCAGGAGAAAAAGGAACTCTTCTATTGTCATCGGCGTTAATTTGGTAAAAGAAGGAAAAGCTGACGCCTTCTTTAGCGCCGGCAACACCGGTGCTGTGGTTTGCGCCGGAACCTTAGGCCTGGGGCTTCTCCCCGGGATTGAACGGCCCGGCATTGGTATCGTTACTCCTACCTTAAAAGGCAACTCTTTGATTATTGATGTCGGCGCTAACATCGACCCTAAACCCACCCAGCTGCTGCAATACGGGATTATGGCCGACGCCTACTGTAAGAATATTTTAAATAAATCTAACCCAATTGTGGGGTTATTAAATATCGGGGAAGAAGAGAAGAAGGGCACGGAGTTTATCCGGGAAGCCTATGATCTCCTGGAAAAGAGCAAGCTTAATTTTATCGGCAACGTAGAAGGCAAAGACCTCTTTAGCGGAAAATGCGACATTATTATTTGCGATGGTTTTGTGGGTAATGTTGCTTTGAAGGTTTCAGAGAGCGCGGCCGAAGCCATGCAGACATTTCTGAAACGGCATCTTTTAAGCAGTATCTGGGGTAAGATCGGCCTGATCTTTATGATGCCCAGCCTTAAACATTTTAAGAAAGAAATCGATTACGCCGAGTATGGCGGAGCTCTTTTATTGGGAGTCAACGGCGTCGTCATCATCGGCCATGGCCGCTCTAATAAAAAGGCGATAAAGAACGCCATCAGGGTTGCCAAAGAAGAGATCGAGCGCCAGGTTAACGCGAAAATTCTTGAAGCTATAGGATAGGGGGTTGATTTGAAAAAAGTAGGTATCATCGGTGTAGGCGAATACTTACCGGAGAAAATACTCACCAACGCCGACCTTGAAAAAATGGTCGATACCTCTGATGAGTGGATTACTACGCGTACCGGGATAAAACAAAGGCACCTGGCGGCAAAGGGCGAGGCTGCTTCGGATTTAGCTTTTAGGGCCGCCGGACAGGCATTAAAAAACGCCAAAATTAAACCCGAAGATTTAGACCTTATAGTGGTTGCGACAATTACCGGAGATATGCCTTTTCCCTCGGTAGCCTCTATCCTGCAGAATAAACTTGGCGCAAAGCATGCCGCTTCTTTTGATATCTCCGCTGCCTGCGCGGGTTTTGTGTATGGGCTTTCTGTGGCGCAGCAGTTTATCGCCTCTTCTGCTTATAAAAATGCCCTGGTTATCGGTGTTGAAGTTTTATCCTCTATTACAGATTGGCAGGACCGCAATACCTGCGTTTTGTTTGGAGACGGCGCGGGAGCGGCGGTTTTATCAGAAGTAAAGAGCAGGGGTATTATTTCTACCTATCTGGGTTGCGATGGCTCAAAGTCGGGCATATTGAATATGCCTGCCGGAGGCTCGGCAAACCCGGCAACTACCGAGACCGTAAGAAACCGCCAGCATTTTATAAAAATGCAGGGAAATGAACTATTCAAGATCGCGGTCAATACCATGACTAAAGCCGCCGAGATTGTCCTGGAACAGGCAGGTATGACTTTTGCTGATGTTGACCTGATTATTCCTCACCAGGCAAACGCGCGCATAATTATGGCTGTAGCGAAAAAATTAGGGATTCCCGAGGAACGGGTTTACCTTAATATAGAAAGATGCGGGAATATGTCCAGCGCTTCCACGGTTACCGCGCTTTGCGAAGCGGTACAGGAGGGCAGGGTTAAAAAAGGAGACGTCATCCTATTGGATGCATTCGGGGCAGGTTTGGTCTGGGGCGCCTGCGTCATTGAATGGTAGTTACGTATTGCCAGTAGGGACTGTCCCCGGTTTATGGGGACTGTCCCACGATAAGTTAAGCGTGGATTGCTAGATATGGAAAAATGTGCCTTTCTTTTTGCCGGCCAGGGCAGTCAATATGTGGGCATGGGCAAAGATTTATATGAATCTTTCCCTGAAGCGGCCAGGGTATTTGACAGAGCTGAGCAGCTGCTGGGTTTTGAGTTAAAGAGGATTTGTTTTAACGGCCCCGAAGATATACTTAAATCAACCAACGTTTCACAGCCGGCGATTGTAACAGCCAGTATCGCCGCTTACGAAGTTTTCAAAACCAAATCAAACCTTGTTCCTTCTTTTGCCGCGGGGTTAAGTTTAGGGGAATATTCCGCTTTGATTGCCGCGGGCAGCCTGACCTTTGATAATGGTATCCGTCTGATACAAAAAAGAGGCCAGATTATGGAAGAAGCCTCCAGGAAGCATCCCGGCAAGATGGCGGCAGTTTTGGAGCTGCCGCTTGAAACGTTAAGAGATATCTGCCTGAAGTCCGGAGCGGAGATCGCTAATCTAAACTGTCCCGGCCAGGTAGTGATTACCGGAAAAGCCGAGGCGGTTAACCAGGCCATGGAATTATGCGGCCAAGCCGGGGCAAAAAGGGTGATTCCCCTTGAGGTCAGCGGAGGGTTCCATTCTTCTTTGATGTCTGAGGCTTCGGTAGAATTAAAATTCGTTCTGGATAATATATCGGTTTCTGAACCTAAGATTCCCGTGATTAGTAATTATACAGCGCAGCCGCAATATAAAGTCGGCCAGATAATAGAAAACCTGGTCCATCAGATAAGAGGTTCGGTAAGATGGGAAGAATCAATGAGATTTATTTTATCCCAGGGCGTGACAAATTTCATTGAGTTTGGCCCGGGCAAGGTTTTAAAAGGCCTGATGCGCCGCATCGACAGTAACGCGCAGGTTACAAATATAGAGAAGAGCGCCGATATCGAGCAGGTGGCTAACATTCGGCCTTAAAGGAAGCAGCCGGTGTACCCCTGTGGGCAAGGAGGATAAGATGAGGTTAAAAGATAAAGTGGCTTTAGTTACAGGCGGAGCAAGAGGTATAGGCCAGGCAATTGCCCTGACCTTTGCCAGGGAGGGCGCTGATATTGTAGTAGCCGATGTTAATTTAGAAATTGCCCGGAAAACCGCTCTTGAAATTGAAGGTTTGGGCCGTAAAGCGCTGGCTTTAGAGATGGATGTAACCAGTTACGAAAAGGTTGAAGAAGGCGTAAATAAAATTCTTGACAAAATGGGAAAGGTTGATATATTAGTTAACAACGCTGGGATTACTAAGGACAATCTTTTGCTTAGAATGTCCCAAGCGGACTGGGATGCGGTAATTAATGTCAACCTTAAAGGTACGTTTAACTGCATAAAAGCCGTATCCAGGCCGATGATAAAACAAAGAAGCGGTAGGATTATCAGCATCGCTTCGATAATCGGTTTAATGGGTAACCCCGGCCAGGCAAATTATGCCGCTTCAAAAGCGGGGATAATCGCTCTTACAAAAACAGTAGCTAAGGAGTTGGCCAGCCGTAATGTTAATGCTAATGCTGTCGCTCCCGGATTCATCCAGACGGAGATGACCGCCAAGCTGCCTGAGGATATAAAAAAGAAGATGCTGGAGGCAATACCTTTAGCTAAACTTGGCACCCCTCAGGATGTAGCCAATACTTGTTTGTTCCTGGCTTCGGATGAATCAAGTTACATAACCGGCCAGGTTATCACGATAGATGGCGGCATGGTCATGGCTTAAATGTGTCTCTACACAAGGAGGAAAAAAGAATGGCAGTACAAGAGAAAGTAAAGTCTATTATAGCGGAACAGTTAGGCGTAAAACCCGAAGAGGTAACCCCTGAAGCGTCATTTGTTGATGATTTAGGCGCGGATTCGCTCGATACTGTAGAGTTGGTTATGGCTTTAGAAGAAGAGTTCGGTATTGAAATACCTGATGAGGACGCAGAGAAGATCGCTACTGTTGGCGATGCCATCAAATATATTGATGAGAAAAGCGCCAAATAATAATTAGATAGCGTTAAATAAACAGTTTACCCCGCTTTTTTTATTTATGGCGGGGTAAATTTTGAGTAACAATACATTTCTTTAACAAGGTAGTTCCCGCCTCAAGTCTATGGCAAAATTCTCTACGATAATTTTGCCATATTCGGCGGGATTTCGCTAAACAAAAACATATGGAGCTCAAATTCGCACGTTGATTTATTTTCACTATTGTTCTGTAGGTTGAGGTTTCATTAAAGATGAAAAAAAGAGTAGTAATCACAGGCTTAGGGGCAATTACGCCGGTAGGCAATGATGTGGAAAGCTTTTGGCAATCCCTGAAGGACGGTAAAAGCGGGGTTGGTCCGACTACCAGCTTTGACGCGTCTGCTTTTGATTCCCGGATTTCGGCGGAGGTAAAGGATTTTGATCCTACCCGTTACGGTATTTCTCTAAAAGATATTAAAAGAACGGCAAAATTTGTGCAGTTCGCTATAGCCGCCGCCAAACAAGCCATGGAGTCTTCCGGTTTAGATTCAAAAAAGGAAGACGCAACCCGCATGGGGGTAGTTATCGGTTCAGGTATCGGCAGCCTGCATACTATCGAAGAAGAGCACAAGGTTTTTCTTAGTAAAGGCCCTTCGAGGCTTTCGCCTTTTCTTATCCCTATGCTTATTGTAAATGAGGCAAGCGGCATGGTTGCCATTATCCACGGATTAAAAGGGCCGAACTCCTGTGTGGCCACTGCCTGCGCTTCCGGTTCCCATGCCATAGGTGAAGCATACAGGATGATCCTTTATGGAGACGCCGATGTAATGCTTACCGGAGGCACGGAAAGTTGTATTGTGCCTACATCAGTGGGTGGTTTCTGCGCCTTAAGGGCGCTTTCAACCAGGAATGATGATCCCAAGAGAGCCAGCCGTCCGTTTGACCGCGACCGCGATGGTTTTGTAATGGCTGAAGGATGCGGCCTGGTTGTTTTAGAGACTTTAGAGCACGCTCAAAAAAGAAACGCTAACATTATCGCTGAAATTGCCGGTTTTGGCATGAGCTGCGATGCTTATCATATAACCGCTCCTGATCCTGACGGGGCAGGGGCTGCCCAGGCAATGTCCATGGCGTTAAAGGACGCGCAGATGAAACCGGAGGAGGTTACTTATATAAACGCCCATGGAACCTCGACCAAATTGAATGATAAGATTGAAACTTTGTCAATGAAGAAGGCCTTTGGCGCCTATAGCAAAAAAATAATGGTTTCTTCCACAAAGTCTGTAACCGGCCATCTTTTAGGTGCCGCGGGCGGAGTGGAGTTTTTGACCTGTTGTTTGGCAATTAGAGACGGAGTTGTTCCCCCTACCATCAACTACGAACATCCTGATCCGGATTGTGACCTGGATTACGTGCCTAATATAGCGCGCAAAACCAACGTAGAAGTCTGCATGTCTAATTCTTTGGGTTTCGGCGGGCATAACGCCTCTCTCATAGTGAAGAAGTTCAAAGGATAACCCAGGTAACCCAGGGACGGTTCTCAACTCAAAGCAGAACTGTCCCCAGAAAAGGGGACTTTTCCCTGCCTTCGGCAGGTTTTGAGAACCGTCCCTTGTTTCTTGTTTTAAAAATGGGATATACAATAGCGGAAAAAATTTTATTAAAACATTCTAACCAAAAATCAATTAAGCCTGGTGAATTTATCCAGGCTAAAGTTGATGTTGCCCTGGCCAACGATATTACCGCGCCTTTGGCTATTTCGGAGTTCAAAAAATCCGGCTTTAAACAGGTTTTTAGCAAAGATAAGATTGTGTTAGTCCCGGATCACTTTGCCCCCGCTAAAGATTTAAAAAGCGCCAATCAATGTAAGGTGCTGGCTAATTTTGCCAAAGAGCAGGGGATAAAGAATTATTTTGAGATTGGGTCCATGGGGATAGAACACGCGTTGCTTCCCGAAAAAGGTATTGTTATGCCCGGAGATCTGGTTATTGGAGCGGATTCTCACACCTGCACTTATGGGGCCTTGGGCGCTTATGCCACGGGTATGGGCTCGACAGACCTGGCCCGCGCTTATATTGACGGTAAATGCTGGTTAAAGGTCCCGGCATCCATAAAGTTTATATATAAAGGCAAGTTAAAAAAGTGGGTTTCAGGCAAGGACCTTATCCTTTATACTATAGGCCAGATTGGCGTAGATGGCGCTTTGTATAAAGTAATGGAGTTTAGCGGCCCGGTAATCAGAAAACTAGGCATGGACGACAGGTTTTCTATGTCTAACATGGCTATTGAAGCCGGGGCAAGGGCCGGTTTAATCGAGCCGGATGACAAAACCAGAAAATACGCGGCGGGTTTTAAACGTACGCCCAAATTTTATTATTCAGACCCGGATGCCCATTATGAAAAAATATACGAGTGGGATGTTACGAATTTAGAGCCGCAGGTGGCTTGTCCGCATCTGCCCAGCAATGTCAAGCCGGTCAGCAGCCTGAAAAATATAAAAATTGACCAGTCGGTTATCGGCTCATGCACTAACGGCCGGATTTCAGATTTACGCATCGCCGCTTCTTTACTTAAAGGTAAAAAAGTGGCCAGGGGAGTAAAATTAATTATTTTCCCGGCAACGCAGAAGATTTATTTGCAAGCGGTAAAAGAGGGCTTGGCGGAGATTTTTGTTAAGGCAGGAGGGATATTTTCGACTCCGACCTGCGGTCCCTGCCTGGGCGGGCATATGGGGATTTTAGCTGACGGCGAGGTAGCCATTGCCACGACTAACAGGAATTTTCTGGGAAGAATGGGCAGCCCTAAATCATTTGTGTATCTGTCTAATCCGGCGGTAGCCGCGGCATCCGCGATAACCGGTAAAATCACCCATCCGGCAAAAATTTAACCAGGGACGGTTCTCAAACTAAAGCAAAAGTGTCCCCTGAAGGAGAGTTAAGTGGTTATTAAAGGCAAGGTGCATAAATTCGGCGATGATATAAATACCGATGATATTATCGCCGCGAAATACCTGGTTTCTACCGATGCCAGGGAATTGGGCAGGCATTGCATGGAAACCATAAAGCCTGACTTTTCCCAGGCTGTCAGCCCGGGGGATATAATTGTTGCGGGGGATAATTTTGGCTGCGGCTCAAGCCGGGAGCATGCTCCTTTAGCGATTAAAGGGTGCGGGATCTCCGCGGTGATCGCCAGGAGTTTTGCCGCTATTTTCTTCAGGAACGCGATAAATATCGGCCTGCCGTTTCTGGAGTCCGAGGATGTTGATAAGATTAATGACGGAGACCTCGTTGAAATAAATTTGGAAACAGGCCAGATTAATAATTTAACTCAGGCTAAGATGTATAAAACACAGGCCTTTCCTGGATTTTTGCAGCAAATCGTTGAAAGCGGCGGGTTGATTAATTATATCAGAAAACAGGCAAGGATATAATAAGCAGAGATCTTGAAAAAATAAGGAGTCCAGATGTATAAAATTGCGGTAATACCCGGCGACGGGACCGGCCCCGAAGTAATTAATGAGGGTTTAAAGGTTTTAGCAAAAGCCGGTAAAAAGTTCGGCTTTAAATACGAAACTAAATCTTTTGATTTCAGCGGCCAAAGGTATCTAAAAACCGGCAAGCTTGTCGACGACAGCGATATCGAGGAATTAAGAAAATACAACGCCATTTATCTGGGTGCTGTGGGCGACCCTGAAGTAAAGCCCGGGATAATTGAGACCGGGGTATTGCTTAAATTAAGGTTTGCTCTTGACCAATATATTAACCTGCGGCCGGTCAAGCTTTATAACTCCGCGTATTGCCCTTTGAAAGATAAAAAGCCGGAGGATATTGATTTTGTGGTTGTCCGCGAGAACTCCGAAGGCCTATATAAAGGTATGGGGGAGTTTAAAGATAAAGGGACTAAAGATGAGGTAGCGATCCAAATTTCTTATAATACGCGCAAGGGTGTGGAGCGTTGTATCCGTTATGCCTTTGAGTGTGCTCGCAAGCGTAATAAAAAGAAGAAGTTGACTCTTTGCGGCAAGACCAATGTTTTGACTTATGCCTGGGATCTTTGGCAGCGTACATTTAATGAGGTTGCTAAAGAATATCCGGATGTAACTACCGATTACGCGCATGTGGACGCGACAACCATGTGGTTTGTGAAAAACCCTGAATGGTTTGATGTAATCGTTACCGATAACTTATTCGGCGATATTATTACGGATTTAGGGGCAATGATCCAGGGCGGTATGGGTATCGCGGCGGGAGGCAATATTAATCCGCAAGGCGTATCTATGTTTGAGCCTATCGGCGGGAGCGCGCCGAAATATACCGGTAAAAATGTGATTAACCCGCTGGCTGCGATTTGCGCTCTCGGCATGATGCTGGAGAATCTTGGAGAGGCCGAAGCTGCCAAGGCTATTGAGCGGGCGGTAATCGGCATTGTAAATAAGGATTTAAAATCTCTGGCTGCCGGTAAAATGGGGTATTCGACTACCCAGGTAGGGGATTTAGTAGTAAAGAATTTATAAGCTTTCCGCCTTTTGCTTCCGGCACGGAAGATTTTCGCCGTGTGCTTCGGTTTACGACTCACTCCTGGACTGACTTACGCCTATAAGAAAGTCCTCCGTTCGTCGTAATTCCCCTCCTTCGGAGGGCAGGCTTGCACACTTTTGCCGAAAATCTTCTAATTGTGCCTCCAGCAAAAGCCGAAAATCTTAACGGATGGCCTGGGCTTCTGCGTTACCGATCGAGGGGTGACGCTAAAAGAGGGGCATCCCCGTTCCGAGGAAAGAT